>Ga0335082_10004658_pt1 | contig 14970 bp, 11 predicted proteins | sample Lox_Sample_41_FD_206718 | JGI IMG/M metagenome (GOLD analysis project Ga0335082, IMG submission 206718) | Soil microbial communities from Loxahatchee National Wildlife Refuge, Florida, United States - Lox_Sample_4.1 | ecosystem: Environmental > Terrestrial > Soil > Wetlands | place: USA...
CGAAGGTGAAGGATATTACCAGCGGCAAGCTCTGCGATGTTGTCTACGACGGCATTGGCAAGACCACGTTTCCGGCTTCGCTCGATTGCCTTCGTCCGCTCGGTTACTTCGTCAGCTTCGGTAGCGCCTCGGGCCAGATCGATGCCTTCAACATCAATATTCTCCAGACCAAGGGCTCGCTCTTCGCCACACGCCCGACCCTTAACCACTACGTCGCAAAGCGAGAGGATTTGATCGCCACCGCAGCGGATTTGTTCAAGGTCGTTGGTTCCGGCGCGGTGAAGATTCCGGTCAACCAGAAATATTCGCTCAAGGACGCCGCGAAGGCGCACAAGGAAATGGAAGGCCGCGATACAACCGGCTCGTCCATCCTGTTGCCATAGCGGCCTGCGAGGCGATGTTTCGCGCGGTGGCGGTGCTGGTCCTTCTCGCCATCGCGCTGCCCGCCCGCGGGGCCGGCATCTCTGATGCCGAGGCTCTGGCAATCGTTCGAAAACACTGCGTGATGTGCCACGCGGTCAAGCCCGTACATGAAAGTTTCCAGGAAGCGCCGAAAAACGTCACGTTGGAAACCATTGCCGAACTTAAGGAACACGCGGCAACGGTGCAGACCAAAGCCATGCCGCTCGGCAATCAAACAGCCATGACCGATGACGAACGCAGTGCTCTCGGCCGTTGGCTGAAGGGCTCGCCATGAGCGACGACGTAAAGCCCTGGGGCATTTTCGCCACGTTCGCATTGGGTGCGATCACGCTGATCGGCGGCCAGCTCTCCGGACTGACGGCGGTCAGCAGGCTGTACGGCTTCGATCTCAATCAAGTGGCGACGATCAGCCGGGACGGTGGCGCCTTCATTTTATTCATCTGCGTATCTGCGCCGGTTCAGGTGACTTTGTTGCTGGCGGCTGCCGGCTACAAAGGTAATGCCGTCGCTTATCTTGGCTACAAGTTGCCGCGCCGGAGTGAGGTTCTGTTCGGGATTGCCGCGCTCGCGACATTGATCGTCGTGGGCGATGTGGTGAGCTTGCTCGCCGGTCGAAATATCGTTGATCCGTTCCAAAGCGATATCTATCAAGCAGCGCAACGCGCGAATTTATTTCCTCTGCTTTTATTTGCCATCACGATCCTCATCCCGGTTGCCGAAGAAACTCTGTTCCGCGGATTCCTGTTTCGGGGCTGGCTAAGGTCTCCACGGAGCGCATGGCCCGTCATCGTGTTGACGGCCGGATTGTTCGCAGTGATTCATGTTCAGTACGACTGGTTTCTCATCGTTCAGGTCTTTGCCTTCGGTATCTTGTTTGGATGGATGCGCTGGGTCACAGGCTCGACCATTTTGACCATGCTGTTGCACGGCCTGATTAACCTGGAAGGCATGGTCGAGACGTTCTTGACTGCAAGTCACTGATTGTTGCACGCGGCGGTTTGCGCAACGGCGGCACTCAAAGCAGAGCGGCAATGCGGGCTATGGCTGGATGATGATAGAGGCCGGCTGGCAGCCGCGGCAGGCCGACGACTTCTATGCCTGCGGCAAAGCGCGAAATGCTGGCGACGGTATCGTCGAGTTCGACTGTGTCGCGCTCGTTCTCGCTCACGACAATGGCTGCGATGGTCAGTTTGCGTTGCGCCAGCACGTCAAGCGCGGTCAGCGTATGGCTGATCGTGCCCAGATAGCCACCTACGACGAGCAGCAACGGAATATCGAGCGCCGCCATCCAGTCGAGGACCGTACGGCGCGCATCGAGCGGCACCATGATGCCACCGACGCCCTCGATAAACAGGGGGCCGGTTGCGGCATCGATCGCGGCGCGACTGAAGGAAACCAGCTTGTTGAAATCCACCGTCCGACCTTCACGCGCGGCGGCAATATCGGGTGCAAGCGGCGCGCGGAAACGCCAGGGCGCAATGCGTTCAATTTCGTCGGCGCTGACCTGCCGCCCGAGCGCCGTAAGGAGAACAGCGGGGTCGCTGGTTTCGACCACGGAAGAGTCATAGCCACTGACCACCGGTTTGAGCGCTGCAACCGGCTGGTTGGACTCTCGCAGATACCGGATCAGGCTGGAGGTGACAAATGTCTTGCCAACATCTGTACCGGTGGACGTAACGAAATAGGAAGCCACTGGTTACGCCAATATCTTGTCGCGGACGATGTCGGCCAGGCGGTCGATCGCGTCGTCGGGATGTTGTGCGGTAAACGTCAAGCGAAGACGCGCGGTGCCAGGCGGTACCGTGGGCGGACGGATTGCGACGACGAGATAGCCCTCATCTTCGAGATAACGCGAAGCGGCCATGGCCTTTTCTTCACTCCCGATAATAATTGGCACAATTGGGCTCTGCGCCTCCGGTAGTCCGGCGCATTTTGTGAAAGCTCTGGCTTTCTGGACCGGCAGGGCGGCATAAGCCGGCTCTCGTTCAATCAGGTCGAGTGCAGCGATCGCGGCCGCCACACAGGCTGGCGGCAAGCCCGTTGAATAGATCAGCGTGCGTGCGCGATTACGCATTAATTCGATCACAGCCCCCGATGCACAAAGATAGCCGCCATAGGACCCGAGGGCTTTTGACAGGGTGCCCATCTGTAGCGGCACCGGGATATGCGTATTGCCGGCAAAGCTCGAGCCCCGGCCGCCGCCAACGACGCCGATACCATGGGCATCGTCGGACATCAGCCACGCATCGTATTCATTGGCGAGCGCCAGCAACTCGGCGAGTGGTGCCAGATCGCCGTCCATCGAAAACACGCCGTCGGTGACAATCAAAGCGTGCTCGTGTTCGGTGCGATGCGCCGCAAGCAATTCACGCGCGTGAGCGAGGTCATTGTGATGAAATGTCATCACTTTTCCGCGCGACAGATGCGCGCCGGCATAGATGCAGGCGTGTGACAACTCATCGACCAACAGCAGCCCAGTCTTGCCGATCAGCACCGGGATGATGCCGGTATTGGCAAGATAGCCTGAACCAAAGACGCAAGCGGCCTCGGTGCGTTTGAACTGCGCGAGGCGCGATTCCAGTTGCGCATAAAGCGGATGGTTGCCGGTCACGAGCCGGGAGGCGCCCGATCCCGCGCCATAGTTTTCGATCGCTGCGATAGCCGCAGTTTTGATCGCGGGATGCTGGGTCAAATTCAGGTAGTCGTTGCAGGAAAAAGACAAAAGCTGGCGGCCGTTCCGATCGAGCCAGATTCCATCCTCGCGCATTGTTTCGCTCAGCGCCCGGTAAAGATGCCGGCGCTTGAGGTCGTCGAGCTTGTCTTGCGCAAACCGATCGAGCGAGTGCATGAGGGACCTTGCAAGGCACCAAGCCAGATGCTTAGCACGAACGGGGCGGGGACGGGTCAAATGCCGGGTGAGACCAGCAAAAACAACGTAATGCCGGGCTGGCACGCCGACGGGCTGGAGCATGTTTGGCTGCCTTATGCCCAGATGAAGACGGTGTCTGCCCCTTTGCCGGTCGTGCGAACGCATGGCGCGCGCATCGTGCTGGCCGATGGCCGCGAGTTGATCGACGGCATCGCGAGCTGGTGGACGGCGTGTCACGGCTACAACCATCCACACATCAGACAGGCCGTCGAAACCCAGCTTGCGCAGATGCCGCATGTGATGTTCGGCGGGCTTGCGCACGAGCAACCGCTGCGGCTTGCGAAACGTCTTACAGCGCGGCTTCCGGGTGATCTCGCGCGCGTGTTCTTTTCCGATTCAGGTTCGGTCGCGGTCGAGGTTGCATTGAAGATGGCGACGCAATATTGGATCAATCGCGGCGCGCGCGCCAAGAGCCAGTTCATTGCATTCACGGGTGGTTATCATGGCGACACCACCGGGGCCATGGCGGTAAGTGATCCGGCGGCGAGCATGCACGCAGTTTTTGCTGGGCTGCTGCCAAGACACTTCTGTGTTGATCTGCCTGGCGACGATACAAAGGCGGCGGCGCTCGACAGGTTACTCGCCGAGCGCGCGGAAAATATTGCCGGCATCATCGTCGAGCCACTCGTGCAGGGTGCCGGCGGCATGAAATTTCATGATGCGATTGCGCTCAAGCGTATGCGTGCACTCGCGGACAAATATGATTTGTTGCTGATTTTCGATGAAATATTCACAGGCTTCGGCAGAACGGGCAGTATGTTCGCCTGCGAGCAAGCCGGTGTCACCCCCGACATCGTCACGCTGTCGAAGGCGCTCACTGGCGGCACACTTCCACTTGCGGCCACGGTGACGACAAAAAAAGTCTTTGAGGCCTTCTGGTCGGACGATCCACAAAAGGCGCTGATGCATGGCCCTACGTTCATGGGAAATGCGCTCGCCTGCGCCGCGGCCAATGCGTCACTCGATCTGCTCGAACGTGAGCCGCGCCTGAAGCAGGTGGGCGATATTGCCGCTGCGCTTGAGCGCGGTCTGGCGCCGTGTCGCCAATTGCAGCGCGTGAAGGATGTTCGCGTGAAGGGAGCAATCGGCGTGGTTGAGCTCGACCGTATTGGCGACCTCAACGCGATCCGCAAACGCTTTGTCGAACTGGGAGTGTTCGTTCGGCCGATCGGCAATGTTATTTATCTCACGCCGGCCTTCACGATCTCGGCCGACGAACTCAAAATGCTGACCGATGCGGTGGTTAAAACCGTGCACGAAACAATACACGAGGGAGACTAAGGATGGCGTATAGCGGACCGGTGATCGACACGCACCACCATATCTGGTTACGCAAGGACGTGGCCTGGCTCGCCGATCCGCCGATCCCGCGCATGTTTGGCGACTATTTTGGTATTCGCCGCGACTATCCGGTCGAAGAGTTCATGCAGGACGTCAAGCCGCAAGGAGTGACCAAATCGGTGCACGTCACCGCAATGTGGGGTCCCGGTCGCGGGCTCGATGAGTCCAAATGGCTGCAAGCGGTCGCTGACAAGCACGGCTTCCCGCACGGGATTGTCTGCAACGCCGACCTCGCGGATCCGAACGCCGAAGCCGCATTGAAGGCACAAAAACAATTTCCAAACCTGCGTGGCGTGCGCCAGATGCTCTACTGGGACAGTGAAACCGTGCGGCAAGGCGCGCCGCGACCCGATTTTTGTAACGATCCGAATTTTCGCCGCGGTTTTGCGCTACTGGAAAAAAACAATCTGCATTTCGAGCTGCAGGTTTACGCCGGGCAGGCAGCCTACGCGGTTGAACTGATCAAGGCGTTTCCGAATGTGCGGATGATCCTGGTGCATGCCGGCATGCTGACTGCGCGAACGCAGGCGGCAATCGACCAATGGCGCGTAGCTCTTACGATGATGGCGGCTTTTCCGAATTTGCATGTGAAGATTTCGGGGCTCGGCATGTACAGCAACGGCATCACCATTCCGCAGGCCAGGCAAGTGATCCGCGACGTAATCCAGGTCTTCGGCGTTGAGCGCACGATCTACGGCAGCAATTTTCCGCTGGAAAAACTGCACGCGAGCTATGGCGAGTTTCTTGGCGTCTATCGCACGGTTTTATCCGAGTACACGGACGCGGAGCAGCGCGCCGTGTTGCACGACAACGCGGTGAAGTTTTACCGAGTCTAAGCTCTAGAAGCCGACGGCGGTGCCGTGCAGATCATACTCGTCTGCGCGCTCGATCTTGACCGTCGCGATCTCGCCAACCCGCAAGGGGCGGTGGCTGGCAACGTAAACCGCGCCGTCAATCTCAGGTGCGTCGGCCATGGAGCGGCCCTTGGCGACGGTCGGGCCGACCGCATCGATGATCACCTTTTGCCGGGTGCCGGCCTTGCGCTTCAGGCGGCGTGCCGAGATCTTCTGCTGCGCCTGCATGAAACGGTGCCAGCGTTGTTCCTTGACCTCGTCCGGCACGGGCGTCCCCATGTCGTTGGCGGCAGCGCCCCTGACTGGTTCGTACCTGAAGCAGCCGACGCGATCGAGCGAGGCTTCCTCCAGCCATTGCAGCAGCAATTCGAAGTCTTCCTCCGTCTCGCCGGGAAATCCGACGATGAAGGTCGAGCGCAGCGTGAGGTCCGGACATATTTCACGCCAGCGCGCGAGCCGCTCCAGGGTTTTCTCCTGAGCGGCCGGCCGTCGCATGCGTTTGAGGACGTCGGGTGAGGCGTGCTGAAACGGGATATCGAGATAGGGCAGGACCTTTCGGTCCGCCATGAGCGGAATGACATCGTCAACATGCGGATAGGGATAGACATAGTGCAGGCGCACCCAGACGCCGAGTTCGCCCAACGCACTTGCCAGGTCGATAAATTTCGCGCGCACGGCCTTATCGCGCCACTGGCTTGCCGCGTATTTGATGTCGAGCCCGTAGGCGGACGTATCCTGCGAAATCACCAGCAATTCCTTCACGCCGGCTTTTACCAGTTTTTCCGCCTCACGCAGCACGTCGCCGGCAGGGCGCGACACGAGGTCGCCGCGCAAGCGAGGAATGATGCAGAAAGTGCAACGATTGTTGCAACCCTCCGAAATCTTCAGATAGGCGTAGTGGCGGGGCGTGAGCTTGATGCCTTCCGGCGGCACCAGATCGAGAAAAGGATCATGTTTCGGCGGCAACGCGCGATGGACCGCATCCACCACGCTTTCGTACTGCTGGGGCCCTGTAATTGCGAGCACGTCCGGATAGGCTGAGGAAATGCTTTCCGGCTCGGCGCCCATACAGCCGGTGACGATGACCTTGCCGTTCTCCTTGAGCGCGTTGCCGATGGCCGTAAGCGACTCGGCTTTCGCGCTGTCGAGAAAACCGCACGTGTTGACGATGACAAGATCCGATCCCTCGTGCTGGCGCGAGAGCTCGTAACCCTCCGCGCGCAGGCGCGTGATGATGCGCTCGCTGTCGACCAGGGCCTTCGGGCAGCCCAGCGAGACGAAGCTCACTTTGGGCGCGGCAATATTGTCGTTTTTTGCTGTGAGATCACGCATACCGGCATGGAGCTAATGGCGATTACGCCGAATAGCAACCCATCTGGCCTTCGATGTCAGCTATTCCGCAGCGCTTCCGCCTCTGCGTAGAACTTCTTTTCCCAGGCCTTCTGGTTATCCATGCCTTCGCGGATAAACGGCGTAAACATGGCCAAATGCAGCAACAGCCAATTGATGACATTGGCGGGGAAGCGCAGGGGCTTCCTGAAGTCGACGAATAGCACCACGCGCGTAAGGGGCGTGCGGTTCCAGGCTTCGTGCTCGTAGGCGTCGTCAAAGATTACGGCTTCGCCTTCACGCCAGCGATAGACCTCGTTCTCGACGCGGATCCCAAGTTGGTCGCGGGGCTCCGGCACGATGAGGCCGAGATGCAGGCGCAGAACGCCGTTATAGGGCCCCCGATGAGGCGGCAGATGTTTGCCGGGTTCGAGGATCGAATACATCACCGTGATCAGCCCCGGGATGTTCTGGCAGACGCGCCAGGTTTCCGGGCAGAGCCTGATGTTGTTTTCGGAGCGGAAGCCGTAGCCGGCGAGCAGAAAGGTCTTCCAGCCGCGATCCTGACTGATCGTCGAGACGTCGGTTGCCAGTTCGTGAAAGCCGGGCAGTTCTTCCTTGCGCGTGAGCACGCGATCGAGCTCGGCGCGGATTGTGCGCCAGTCGCGTTCGATTGTGTTGACCCACGGGAAAACGGCCTTGTCGAATATCGGTGGATTGCCGACTCTGGTCAGGGCGAGATTGAGGCGTTCTGCTCCCGCGACAACGCGCATGAAGAAGCGCGTGATCAGACTTGGCCGATCTAATGGCTTGATTCCGGTAGTGCTGAATTTTTGGATCGGGTCGTTATCGTGACGGGCTTGCTGATCTAAAACGCTACTCAAGGCCGCTGTCCTCCGCGTACCCCCGAAAAACTAACACCTTCCGCAGCCACAATAGCAATCGTGCCCGGCGCACGGAAGTTCCCACAGCCAGTTGCAACATTGTTGGCGCATCGGCGCCCGCGGCGTTAATGTGCATTCGGTGGTAGACAAACACATGGGACGAATCATCTTCTTCCTGGGGCTGTTTTGTGTCGCCTTGATGGTGGCCGTCGGCCCCGCCGAAGCCGTCGATGGCAAGGCGCCGTCATGGCGATTCAATTCGCACGGGACCGAGTTGCCGTTTCCGCGCAGCGAACAGGCCGAGTCGGTCTGGGCGTCAGGTGCGTGCTGGACCGAATGCGGATCGTATTGCGCCTGGGGAATGGCGGGTTGCCTGAAGGAGGACTCGCAGGGACGCTGCCTGAAACTTACCGACAAATGCGATCGGTACTGCCAGCGCGAATGCCGGACCAAAGGTGGACCATTTCTTCCGGTGGAATTTCCCTGGGAGTAGCCGCTAGAGCCACAGGATCTTCTTGCGGTACGCCAGATCCTCGAGCAGCGGTTTTGCCGGTCCCTGGTGGACGACCGCACCGCGCTCCAGCGCAAAGACGCGGTCGGCCAATGCCAGCACGAGATCAAGATTATGTTCGACGATGATAATCGAAACATGTTGGCGCAATGCGTCGAACACCTGGAATAATTCCAGCACAACCGCAGGCGCCAATCCTTCGAACGGCTCGTCCAGCAGCAGAAGCCTGGTGTTCCCCGATAGCGCTCGCGCAACGGCGACCATTTGCTGCTCGCCGCCGGACAGGTAGTCCGCCGCGACGTTCATGCGCTCTTTCAGGCGCGGGAAGAAGCTCAGGATCTTTTCTTCGCTCCAGACCACGCCAGTACTGCCGTCGGTCTTTCGCGCCAGCCGGCCGAGCGCCAGATTGTCGGCAACGGTCATGCCGGCAAACAGACCGCGCCCTTGCGGCACATAGCCGAGGCCCATGCGCGCGATGTCGGGCGTTGGAAGCCCGGCGATATTTTTTCCGTCGAATTCGACGGCTCCAGAGGCCGGTTTGACAAGCCCGCAGAGTGTCTTGAGCAGTGTCGACTTACCGGCGCCATTGCGTCCCAGCAGCGCGACGATTTCGCCGTCACGGACATCGAGCGATGCATCGTTGAGAATATGGCTTTTGCCATAGAACGCATTTACGTTTTCGAACCGCAGGACGCATTTTTCACCGGAACTGTCTGCGACGCGTGCCTTCGCCGGCGGTGTACCTGTTCCGGTATAGACTTCTTGGACGCGCCGATCGTTGCGCACCTCCTCGGGAGTGCCGGTCATCAGCACTTTGCCCTGGTTCATGACGGTCACCCGGCGCGAGAACCCGAGCACGCGATCGATATCGTGCTCGACGATCAGCACCGGGATGTTCGTTGCGATGTTCTTGATCAGATTCGCCACGCGCTCGCGCTCGGCGGCAGCGAGCCCGGCGAGCGGTTCATCGAGCAATAAGACGTGCGGTTTGGATCCGAGTGCAATGCCCAGATCAACCAGCCGCTGCCCGCCATATGACAGTTCACCACCCTGGATATCCTCGATCCCTTCGAGTCCTAGAAAGCGGATCAACTCCGCGGTCTCCGCGTGGATATCGTCATAGCTGTCAATGTCGCGCCAAAAATTGAAACGGCCCGAGTGGCGGGCTTGCAACGACAGGCGGATGTTTTCGTAGATCGATGACGTCCGGAAAAGGCTGGTGATCTGGAACGAGCGGGCAAGGCCTTGCTGACAGACATCCTGTGTGGCCAAGCCGTGAATAGTCCGGCCGTTGAGCCGTATCGTTCCCTGGTCGGGATGGTACAAACTCGATACCAGGTTGAATAACGTGGTTTTCCCGGCCCCGTTGGGGCCGATCAATGCGTGGATCTCGCCGGCGTTGAGTTGGAGGCTGGCGCCCGACACGGCGCGTATGCCGCCGAAATGCTTTGAAACGTCGCTGACTTCGAGCACGGTACCCTGCGCCGCTGCCGGGCGCAGGAATGCGGGAAGCGGCAAGCCTTCATAGATTTTTCGTTTGCTCATCGCCGCCGCTTCTTCGAGGGGCGGGCGCCAGCGTCGGCTGAGCGTGCTCCAGATACCGACAAGACCGCTTGGCGAGAACAGCACGAAGCCTACGAATATGAGGCCGAACCAAAGCAGCCAATTCTCGGTCCAGATGGAAAACAGTTCGCGAAAGAGGATGAAGAACAACGCGCCGAGCGCCGGTCCCAGAATGTGATGCATTCCGCCGATCACGACCATGGCGAGAAGCTCGCCGGAAAATGGCACTGACACCGCTTCTGCCGAAACCAGATAAGTCTGGAAGCCTAATAGCGCGCCCGCGACGCCGGTCACCACCGCCGACAGCACGAACACCGCAAGCTTGTAGCGGTCAATCGGATAACCCTGGAACGTCGCACGCAGCTGGTTTTCCCGGATTGCCACCAGCACATGCCCGAACGGCGAGCGAACGACACGCAGCAGGACGTACAATGCGGCCAGTCCGATCAATGCGACGACGATGTAAAATGCAAGTCCGTTGTCCAGAACGATCGGCCCAATCGTACCACGCTTGAGGCCGCTGAGCCCATCTTCGCCACCCGTTACTTCGGTCCAGCGGAACGCGACGGTATATGTGAGCGCGGAAAGCGCCAGCGTCAGCAGCGAGAAATAAACGCCACGGCGACGCAAGATGAGCATGCCGACCGCCGTCGATGATACGGCCACCACGACCATCGACAAAAGAATTGGCAGCCAGATCTGGCCACGGAACCAGTGCAGCTGGATCAAGCCGGCAGCATAGGCGCCGATGCCGAACCACGTACTGTGACCGAAGGAAACCAGCCCCGTGTAACCGACGCATAAATTGAGGGCCATGGTCGCGACCGCGAGGATGACCACCATGGACGCCGTGTTCACGGACAGGCCGAACACGCGCATAAGAAATGGCAACGCGATGAGCGAGACTGCGGCGATCCACAGCGGCCGGTATTTCGAATGAGATCGCGCCTTGTTCATTCGAACTTCTCAATACGTTCGCCGAGCAGGCCGCGCGGCCGGAACAGAAGGACCAGGAACATCAGGATATAGATTGATGCCTCGCCGGCGGCCGGCGCGAAATGGATCGTGATGCCGCGCACGACGCCGACCAGCAGCGCCGCGAGCACCACGCCCCAGAAGCTGCCCAGACCGCCGATCACGACGACGACAAAGGCGACGGTGATAATCTCCGCGCCCATCGCCGGATGCACAATTGTGATGGGCGCAAACAGCGCGCCGGCCATGGCCGCCATTCCGACCCCAAGCACGACGATGACCGTCATGTAAGGTTGCAGCCTGATCCCGAGGGCGGCGACCATATCCGGCCGCTGAATGCCGGCGCGCACGACGCGGCCGAATGATGTTTTCTGCAACAACAGCCAGACACCGAGGAGAATGGCTGCGACGACCGCAAGCAGCATCAGCCGATAGCGCGAAAACAGAAAATCGCCCAGAAATACCGCGCCCTTCAGGCCTTGTGGCATCGTCTGGGATAAGGGGGCTGCTCCCCAGATGATGCGCAGGATTTGTTCAGCCATCATGGCAAGGCCAAACGTCACCAGCAGGCTCAAAATGGGATCGGCGGTGTAGAAGCGGCGCAAGATAAAACGCTCGAACAAGATACCGAGCATGCCGACGAGGACAGGTGAGGCGACGATCGCGGGGCCGAAGCCGATGCGGTTCGTCAGTTCGACCGCGACGTAGGCGCCGAACGCGTAAAACGCGCCATGGGCAAGATTCACAATGCCGCCGACGCTGAAGATCAGTGACAAACCAAGCGCGATCAGAAGGTAGTAGCCTCCGAGGACGAGGCCGTTGACCACCTGTTCCAGCAAGAACATGAACGGAGTTCTCAGATCATCGCCGCGAAAGGAAAGCGGCGGCAGCTGATATCGGCCGCCGCCGTGCCGTCGCCGGACACGAGCGCCGCCATGGCGCCCGCGTTCAGCATGCGATCACGCTTTGAAGGTGCAGGGATTCTGCTGCTCGGTTGGGTTCAGAATCTCAAGCGGCTGGTCCGCATTGGGCACCGCGGCGCCCAGCGCGAGGAAATCCCATTTGTCCTTCGCCTCGCCCTTCTTCCTGACAGTGAAAGGGTAGGCCTCCTGAATGAGCTGGTGATCGTACTTGCGGAAGTACGCTTTGCGGGCTTTCAGGATGTCGAACTGCGCGCCGCTTTCGAAATAGGCGACCAGCTTGTCCGTGTCGGTCGATTTGGTCTCGTTGATGGCCTGCGCCACCATCTTGAGCGAGATATATTCGATCCAGGCGTGGTTTTCCGGTGGCTTTCCGTTGCGCTTAATGAATCCATCAACGAAGGTCTTCGACGTCGGCAGATTGAGCGTGTGGTACCAGACCGTCGGCCAGGTGCCGCTCAGATTCCCTTCGCCGGCCGCCCACGCATCGGCCGTGTTCAGGTTGAACCCGACAATCGGATAAGGCAGTCCGAACTCGGCATATTGCTTGATCAGGTTGGTCACCTGATTGCCGGCGAGATTGGAGCAGACGATGTCAGGCTTAGCCTGCCGCATTTTCAGCAGGTAAGGGCTGAAGTCGGTCACGTCGGTTGCGACAAGTTCGTCGCCGATCAGTTGGCCACCATTGGCGTTGAAGAAATTCTTGGCGGCGCCGGCGAGGTCATGACCGAAGAGGTAGTCCGCCGTCAGCGTGTAGAATTTCTTGCCCTTCATCATGTTGTCGCGCACCAGCGCAAGGCCAACGGAATTGACCATCACCGTGCTGGGGATGTCGACGTGGAAGGTGTAGCGATTGCAGTTCTTGCCGCGTAGCGCGTCGGAGCGGGCGCCGATCTGCAGGAAGAAGCGTTTGTTGCGTTCGGCCACCTGCATGATGGTCACAGCCACGGCCGAGTTGATTTCGCCCATCAGGAACGCCACGCCGTCCTGATCGAGCATGCGTTGGGCCTTGGTCGCGCCGGTTGCCGGGTTGACCGAGTCTTCCGAGATGATGTCGATCTCGCGGCCCATCACCCCGCCGCTTTTGTTGATCTCGTCCTGCGCCATGCGGATGCCGAGCTGGGCATAGGCGCCGAGCGCGCCGAGAAATCCGGTCAGCGGCGTGAGATGGCCGATTTTGATCTTGTCCGTCTGTGCGCGGACGATCGCCGGAAAGCCGAGAGCGAGCGTGCCGGTGAGTGCAGCGCCGCCCTTCAATACGCTTCGTCGTGTCTTGGTCGTCATCCCTGGTCCCCTCCGATTTGTGGCGGCTAGCGCTGCCGTTTTGTTCTGACGCTTGCGCGCCGGCTTTTGTTATCCCGCCGGATAGGGGGTAGCATCTCACAATGTCAGAAGGGCTTTCAAGTCTTGAGATGAGGCCGCCACGGGCATAGTGTCCTCCTGCTGCTGTTGAAGCCGCTGTGCCCCCACGTGTCGGGGGCGTTCATCCCGCGAAGGCGGGCAGGGAGCGACTATGCCGAGAATGAAGGGCGCCGAGCTGATTACCGAATATCTGATTGCCAGTGATATTCCTTATGTCTTCGGCATTTGCGGTCACGGCAATGTCGGGATGCTCGATCCGCTTTATCAGGCCCGCGACCGCATCACGCTTATTTCGCCTCGCCACGAGCAGGTCGCCGCGCATATGGCGGACGCTTATTTCCGGATCAGGCACAAGCCGGTGGCAACGCTGACCTCGTGCGGACCAGGCTCCTGCAACATCATCATGCCGCTCGCCTGCGCATTGACGGATTCCTCCGCAATGCTCGCGATCACGGCGAACGTTCCAACATCGCAATTCAACCGGAGCCCGTTTCAGGAAATCAACAAGCACTATCAAGCCGATTTTGTGAACATCGTGCGACCGGTTGTAAAGCGGAGTTATCAACCCACGCGTGTCGATATGCTGCCGCTGGCATTGCGTCAGGCGACCACAACGATGTTGTCGGGCCGGCCGGGCCCGGTGAATATCGATGTTCCCTTCAACGTTTTTCAGGAGGAGGACGATGTCGAGGTTCCGTCGCCCGCGCCGGCGCTCAATGCGCAGCGTAGCGGCGCCTCGCCGGAGGAGATTTCGACCGCGCTCGACATGATCCTCGATGCGCAGCAGCCGGTGATTTTCATCGGTCACGGCGTGACGTTGTCCGAGGGCAGCCGCGAGCTGACCGAATTCGCCAAGAAACTTGGCATCCCCGTCATCTCTTCGCCGAACGGCATGGGCTGCTTCGACATGACGGAGCCGCTCTCGCTGGGCTTCATCGGCCGTAACGGCGCATTCCCGGCGAACGAAGCAGGCCGCCGGGCCGATCTGGTCGTGGCCATCGGCGCGCGTTTTGACGACCGTTCGGCTTCGTCCTGGATGCCTGGCTACTCGTGGAATTTCCCGACGACCAAACTCATCCACGCCGACGTCGACCCGGCCGAGATCGGGCGGAACTATCCACCGGACCTCGGTATTCTCGCCGACGCGCGAACGTTCCTGCGCCAGTTGCTCACCGAACTGGAGCGCCGGCGCAACAAGAGCAACAACACCAAAGCCTGGCTCGCTGACATCGCGACGTGGCGCGCCGAATGGGACAAGTTCACGAAGCCCAATTTTGATCTGCACGCTTCGCCGATCCGGCCCGAGCGTATCGTTGCCGATTGCCAATCGGTTCTGCCGGATGACGCCATTCTCGCTTGCGACGTCGGCGTCAATCACAATTGGTACATGCAGTTCTGGAATGCGCGTAAACCACAGACGATGCTCAATTCCTGGGGCTTCTCCGGGATGGGCTTCGGCGCGGCCGGTGCGCTCGGCGCCAAGCTCGCGGCGCCGGATCGCCCCGTTGTGGCGATCGCCGGCGACGGCTGCTTCACCATGGTGCCGCACGTGTTGTGTACGGCGGTCGAATACAACATCCCGGTCGTCTGGGTGATCTGGAACAATTTCGGCTGGGTGTCGATCCGTGACATTCAACTCGGCATGTTCGGCGGCCGCGAACACGGCACCATGTTCCACCAGGGCGAGAACAAGAAGCCGTACAATCCAGATTTCGCCGCCTGGGCCAAGGCCACCGGTGTCGAAGCAATGACCATCACCAAGTCACAGGATTTCAGGGGCGCACTTGAACACGCAGTGAAGGCCAACAAGCCATTTGTGCTTGATGTGCATGTTGACGCCGAAGTGCGTCCGCCCTCGACCGGCGCCTGGGAATTGCCG
>Ga0335082_10004659_pt1 | contig 14969 bp, 12 predicted proteins | sample Lox_Sample_41_FD_206718 | JGI IMG/M metagenome (GOLD analysis project Ga0335082, IMG submission 206718) | Soil microbial communities from Loxahatchee National Wildlife Refuge, Florida, United States - Lox_Sample_4.1 | ecosystem: Environmental > Terrestrial > Soil > Wetlands | place: USA...
GCGCCAGGCGCTCTACCGAGTTCACCATGTGATAGCCGGATTTCTGCTTCTCGATGAGCCAGTCCACCAGCTCCGCCACCGCCGGATGGTCCTTCTCGCGGATGAACGTTGGGTTCGAGTACAGGTGCTTGAAGTGCGGTTGCTCGGTCATCGGCGACTCGCAGATGTGGTAGTCGGTCGCGATGCCGTTATCGTGGGCCAACTCGGTCAACTGCCGCACATCGTCCATGTTGTTGGCGCAGATATTAATGTTCAGGAATACCGAATAGCCGTACTTGTACTGCTTTTTGACCAGGTAATCGAAATGCCTTCGGATGGGCACCATCGCTTTGGGAAGACCTTTGCCTGGCACGTCATCCCACGAATCGACCGCGAGATTGAAGGTCGCGACGCCGGCGTCGGCGAGCTTGTCGATCACCTTCGGCCACAGCAGCCGACCGTTGGTGGGTAAGTAAATCCAGAAGTCTTTCTTTGCCGCGTAGTAGATGATCTTATGCGCAAAGTCAGGACGCAGCAATGGCTCGCCGCCCATCAGCGCCAGCACGCGACAACCCGTCTCGCGCAACCAGTCGATGGATCGCTTGGCGGTGTCTTCCGTCATGCCACGCACGCTATTATCGAAGGCCCAGCAATAGTGGCAGTCGAGGTTGCACTTCCACTCGTTAAACAGGTAGGCGATGATCGGGTGGAACTCGCCGGGCATGATGCGCGAACGAAAGAACGGGAACGCCCAACCCTTGGCCGCACGGTAGACGTACTTAGCTTTGTACGTGCGCCTGCCGTTGACGGGGAAGAAGTCTTCGTCGCGCGCGCGCATGAGTTCGGGAAACTGCGGAAACACAGGTTCGGGCAGCGTCTGCAGCTTGCCATCCTTCGGGGCCTGCAGCAACCGCGGCTGCTCGGGCGGTTTCATCAGCAACTCATGTAACTGTACATCCAGTCGATACGTCGGAGCTGCTTGGCTAACTCTCGGCACCTCGACTTCGGACATCGTGCCAGTCTCCTTTCTATCTGCCGTTCGAGAAACAACAACCAGCGACCGTGCGGCGCTAAGCGGCCGCCACAGCCAATTTGCCGGGAACGGGCGCGGGCAAACGCTTTAGCTTTGCCTTGCCGTTCATTAGGTCGCTCACATGCAGCACAAAGTTGGCAGCGATTCCGGTAACGCCTTCGCAATGCGGCACTGGATAAAACAAGTTGCGCAACTCCGGATGCTCGGCCACATAGTCCTTGATGTCGTCAAGGCGTCTGCCGGTTGACTGCAACACCTGTTCGAACTCCATCCGGGCCTTTACTTTCGCCTCGCCGAGCGCCATCTGCACGCGGCTATGGGCGTTGATTTCGCCCTCGCCCGAGGTCTCGATGGGCAGGAAGATCATTTCCTTGAAGTGATTGGCCACCGCCGACTGCACGCCATCGGACTGCGAGGATGGCATGCATCCAAACGGCTTGAGAGCCAGCACCATGTGGCACAACCGGTGCTTGGTGTAATAGACGTTCTTGCCGACCTCGAGGTGACCTTCGCCGCCGCGCGCGAACTCGTTGTAGAACGGGTTCGCCAGGTCCGCCATTTCCTTCTGGTCAATCAGGTGATGCGCGATGTTGCCGAGCGCCTCGACTACGCGGTGATACTGCCGGGCGTAAACGCGCTCGCCAACGCCGATCATCCATTGCTTCTGGCGGAACTTCAACTCGTTCTTCGCTAGTTTATGCAGTTCCCACCACTGAACATGCTTGTACGGCGCATCCAGCGAACGACGAGCTGCGGCGCGCGCCTTCACCTGGTACATCATGTACATCACCCACGTGCCGATGGGTTCAACCAATACCTGCGCGCCTTCGCGTTCCAGGAACTCGAACATGTGGAAGTTGCCGTCTCCTTCGGTGGTTTGCGCCCAAAACTCGCCAATGATTTTGACGATGGGTTTCACGCGCAGCCGGTCGACCTCGATGGTACCGAGCTGATCGTGCACCGCCTGCAGCGCTTCCTTATAGGGATGCCCGTAGAGCTGCTCACGCACCTTGAGTAGCGAGTTGACCCAGATCTCCCACTTCTCGCCTTTGTGGGCCTTGATGCGCTTGGAAATCCACTCCGGCAGGTCTTCGTGATCTTCGAAGGGTTTGCGCTCGCGCAGCAACGTGCAAAGCGTATCGATCGATTCGTGGAAAACGCGGTCGGTCTTCCCTTTCTCGGCTTCATAAGGACGGATGCGGAAGATCATCTCGTTCATAATGTCGCCCAGGTTGAGCGCGTTGAACATGCCCATGCCGAAGTCGACCGTGAACTTCAACCCCGCTTCGCCGGACGCGGCTTTGACGCCGTCATTCTGCTGGAACAGCAGTACCCGGAAGCCATCGAATCCGGCGTTCTGCAGCGCCAGCCGGTATTCAGATTCGTACATGCCAAAGCGGCACGGTCCGCACGAGCCCGCAGTGAAGAACACGTAATTGTTGATGATCTCCTGCTTGGTGAGCCCGCGAGATTCGAGACTCTGCAGGTGCTTCACCAGATTGCCCACGGTGAAGTACGTCGGATTACATTGCCCGTTGTTGCCGTACTCCTTGCCAAGCTGAAATCCCGCAACGTCAGGTACTGGCAGGATCTCGCAGCGATAGCCGCAGCCCTCGAACACCGCCTGGATCACTCGTTCGTGCTTCCAGGTAAGACCACCAAAAAGAATGGTGACCTTTCCGCGCTCATCGGCTGTGAAAGGCCGCTCGACAGGGCGCTGGAAATGACGCACCGGGCCGCTGTCCAGGCCCATCATGCTGGCCAGCCGCGCGCGCTCGCGCGCCACGCTTCGCTGGATCTCTTCTTCCGATTGCGGTGCAGTTAGTTTGTCCAGTGGGAAATCGACATGGGTCAGGGGCATAGCAATTCTCCAATGTGAATTTGGGGGGACGCCAGCGGCCGGGACTCGATTAGGTTTCGGAGATTTGGGTTAACGATCGACGGACCAGTAGCGCGATTGCAGCGAACATGTTTCAGGCGGGTGAAATCACTCACAGCTGACACAACCAATGCAAAGGACGCGGCTGCCCAGTCACGGCAACCAATGCATGATTACTGTTGTTAGGACTCATGGAGAAAAAGGCGATTACGCCCCTTCTCCCCGGTTTCAATGGCTACCCAAAATTATGCTGCCAAATTGGACTCGCATCAAGTCGAACGGGATGGAAAATATTCGCTCGGCATCCACCTTCACCGCTCCGCCCCTGGGTCATTGTCGTCTTGCAGTAGCTCAATACGCGCGGATAGATGCGGGATGGTGATGGTACAAAATCGGTTCGACTCTGGGTCACCGGGCGGCGGAAGCCTGTTCACAGCAGTGTAAGCATTGCGTCCTACAACCGGATTGACGTTTTGCGAACGATGGGCTGACGCCGTCAATGCCCACGCCGCGTGTTCGACTCGTGGAGTATCTGTTGTAACACCTTCCCCACGGCGTACTAGGCGGGCCACTCGCAGTTCCAGCGGCACCGCCTAAATCCTCAACTGCTGATCTCTGAACCCAACTTTCCGTGGCCGCCCAAGTTTACGAAACCGCCTCGACGGCTGGCTCAACGGCGATCCTGGCCTGCAGACCTCAATGCGATTCGTACAACATTAATCCGCTGTTCACATACCTGTAATTTCCCGCCTCTAACATCCCCGTTGAAGGCTCAGCGACCGATTGTCTGCGGCCACCTCAGATCTCAAACGTCGGGACAATTTCATTCAATTCAGTTGCGTACATCGGTTTCAGGAGAGATTGATGAAACGAATACTAGCTCTGGCATTGCCTCTGTTGGTGACGGCTGGCGCTCTAGCGCAGAGCTCCACCTCGTCCGAACTCAAGGAATTGAAAGACGCCATTGCCGCGCAGCAACAGCAAATTCAGATGCTCCAGCAGCAAGTGCAATCCCGCGACGCTGCCATTCAGCAACTGCAGCAGCAGGTGGGCCAGGCTCAGGCAACAGCTAGCCAGGCGCAGTCGGCTGCGCAGTCGGCCTTGGGTGGCGAGAAAAAAGAAGGCACTCTGAGCGCTGAAGAATTCAGCGCCTTGCAACATGATGTAACCGACCTCAAGGCGGTATCCTCCAACACGGTCGAAGGACTCCAGGATACGCAGAAGCGCGTAAGCGATTTGGAGAGCCCGCTGGCCATGCACTACAAAGGAATCACCCTCACGCCGGGTGGCTTCTTCGCGGCTGAAACTGTGTGGCGCCCGCACGCCACGTTTGGCGGCATCAACACTCAATTTAACGGCATTCCGTTCTCAGCCGCCGGCCAGGCTCGCATGTCCGAATTTTACGGTTCCGGTCGCCAGTCGCGCATCTCGATGTTGGCGCAGGGCAAGATGGCGAACGTGAATTTCACTGGCTACTATGAAACTGATTTCCTGGCGGCTGGCGTCACCTCGAATAACAATCAGAGCAACAGCTACGTCATGCGTCAGCGGCAGATTTGGGGACAGGCTGCCTTCCACAACGGCTGGAAGATCACCGGCGGGCAGATGTGGAGTCTGGTCACTGAGACGAAAGTAGGCCTTGACAACCGCACCGAAGCAACGCCTCTGCAGATTGACCCGCAATACGTCGCCGGTTTTAGTTGGTCGCGTCAGTACGGGTTCCGCGTGGTTAAGGACTTCAATAATAAAGTGTGGCTGGGAATGTCGGTGGAGAATGCACAGGAACTCCTGACGGTATCAGGAAACCCAACCAACTTCTTGATTGGAGGGCCCGGAAACACCGGCGGCTTGTATAACAGCCTGTCAAACTATTCGTCAAACGTCTCGCCCGACTTTGTGGCCAAGCTGGCCTTCCAACCCAGTTTTGGAGGGCACTATGAAATCTTCGGCGTGGCCAGCGCCTTCCGCAACCGAATCTATCCCAACGCGACGGCGTCCACAGCTTCGGCGGCGGGCGCGTTCAACAACACAATTTGGGGCGGGGGTTTAGGCGCCAACGCACGCTGGCTTGTGGCCCAGAAGAAACTTGAACTCGCTCTTCATTACCTGGGTGGCAACGGTGTAGGCCGGTACGGCAGCTCGACCCTACCTGACTTGACTGTGTACGGCAACGGCTACCTGCATCTGGTCAGGTCTTATCAGGGTCTAGCTTCGGTCGAGTTGCACCTGCCCAAGTGGGATTGGTACTTCTACGGCGGCGCAGAGTACGCAGGCCGTCAGGCTTCGCTTTTGGCCAACGGAAAGCCTGTGGGTTACGGGTCGCCACTGTTCAACAACTCAGGTTGCGGAACGGAAACCCTGCCTACTGCAGCAAACGGCTACGGACCCGGCGGTCTCGCAAATTGCGCAGGCAATACTCGCCTCGTCGCCGAGGGTACAGCGGGCTTTTGGTACAAGCCTTACAACGGACCAAAAGGCCGGTTGCAGCTCGGTCTGCAGTATTCGTATCTGTCACGGGACGCATGGTCTGGAATCGGCGGTTCGCCCGAGGCAATTGAGAACATGTGGTTCACTTCGTTCCGGTATTACCTGCCGTAACGCTTGTGGGTGGCCGGCACTCGCTGGCCACCCTCGCTTTTGCTGCGATCCGTCTTCCTAGTCCTCCTCTGTCAGTTGGTAATCAGCAGCAGACCACTTCCGCCTTGCACCTGCAGCTTTCCCTTCGACGCCAGGACAATCTCACCCACTGGATTGGTTCTACCGCGATGGGCGATTGCGATGTCCTCGTATCCGTAAACGCCGCAGGCCGTCGTTGAGAAGACCCACAAAGCCCCTGGCCGGTCACCCGCGCTACAACCCGCCGACCGTGTCGGCTGTAGCTTGGCCTCCACCGCACCGTCAATGCTGGCGTCACCGACGACTTTGCCCGCAGCCACCACGACACCATCCCCGCGATACACCACCTCATTCCCGCCGACCTGTATCGTGTTCCAGTCAGCGATGCTGGTGCCGTAATCGTCGATAGCATTAGTGGGCATCTGCGCCTCGAACACTTCGTTCATCGAGGCCAGCGCGCGCAGATGCGAACGAAAATGCAGCGTGCGCTTATCTTGCGTCAGGCGATCGAACCTCATTGTCACGCGCGAGTCCGCACTTGTCCCGGGACGAGTCACTTCGACAACGCTCCCCAAGACCGTGGCTCCGGCGCGAATCCGGCCTCCCGAGGGCAGGTTCACGTCCTGCATCAGCCTTGCCTTGACGACAGTTCCGGGCGTGACCTTCCCGGCGTCGATGCCGGAATCAAGCATCACCGGCAGGGATGTTCCCGGGGGCAGGTCCTGCGAGAACAGGCTCGTCGCCGGCAACAAACAAATCACAAGCAACCACTTCGAGAACATCTGGATGCCTCTCGCGCGAGCGCGCACGATACGGTTTTGATGACGACGGGGCTCCTAAAGACGCTCCATTTGAAACGCCCGACCAACCCATCCCACGCCGCACTTTTCAACTTGTTCCAGCCATCTACGGTTTTCCAGGAACAGTTTGATCAATGCTAGGGGATTTTGATTTGCCGATGGTTTGCAGACAATAAAAGCTGTCGTCATAGCAGCTCAGAACACTTTGCATCATTCGTTGTGAATTTGGCGTCCCCGACGGGATTTGAACCCGTGTTACCGCCGTGAAAGGGCGATGTCCTAGGCCGGGCTAGACGACGGGGACGCTAGTTGGAAGGGAGTTTCCGTCCAGAATCTGATGATATCAGTCGCGGAAAATCAGTGTCAAAATGCCCAATAGCCGGTAGTGGGTCAATCTCGTTTTCCACAGGGAAGTGACCAACCCGAAAGCGGCGTTCCCAACCCTATGGCGGGGGGTGTAAGATGATCCCCCTCAATTCGGAAACCAAAATAAGGCAACGGAAACAACGGCGGTGGGTTCCGCGTCCGCCAGCGCTCCTCATTGAGAAGCTGAAATCCAAATCAGCACCGCTCCGCGATATGACCATTGCTGCTGGATTTAATTTCGACAACGGCTTGCTAATCGCAGCCGACACACAGCACGGTGCAGGGTATCGCTTACAGGCGTCCAAAATCTTTACGAAAGACAACTACCCCAATGGCATCAGGTCGGTCTTTGCTTTTTCTGGCGACATGTACTCCGCCCGCATGTGTATTCAGCACTGTGAGGCTGGCTTGGGACAGCTACGTTCGACGGACAATGCGCTGGAACTTAGGGCCATGATCGAGCAGCAGGTCGAAAACATGTACGCAAACACAATCCCGGCTTGCCCCGATCCTGCCGCCGCTGCCTTCGACTTGGTTGTTGGGATGTGGTCGCCATCGAGCGGGTTACACGCATATAGCAGCCGCCATGCCAGCGTGATCGAGTTTCCAGGCTACGCACTAACGGGAGCCGGAGAATACCTCGGACACTATTTGATTCGCCCTCGATACGGCCCAACCGCATCGCTAGAAGATGCCGTTTTATTAGCGACAACCGCCCTTACCTCAATAAAAACTTACGATGAAAACTGCGGTGGAAACAGCGAATTAGTCGTCTTAAGCAGAGGCGGTGCCATTAGCAATGTAGAGCAACTGGACATCTCTCAGGGCGAAAATCTGACAAACCGATTCTGGACCGCAGCCAATCGCCTTCTCGCTGTCGTAGCCAAACCCACAGCATCTCAGGAGCAAATTGACGAGGCGCAGGAGAACTTCACCAGCGACATCGAAGCAGCGAGGCGGCACGCGCAGGCAACCCGTAATTTGCAGGCGACGGTAGAAAAATTGGGAAAAGATACCGCGTTACGAATCCAGAGAGATTCGCTTACCAAGTTGAGACATAAACGACAAGGGAGGAAATCGCACGATCAGGGCTAGTCGCCTAGAGCTTTCACCAGCAAATCCCGCTCAATCGTAGAGGCTCTAACAACCGGCTTTGGCAGCAGCGCGACCAATTGCTCAAGACTCCAAACGTGATCGCTGACTCCCGCCTCCATCGCTGGCGTAACCCGCAACGTCTGATGAACCCGGCAGAAGTTGTAGTACATGTAGTGCAGGGCAACGGCGTGCGCGTGATTCTCGACCTTCTTGCTGAAAGCATTGGTCAGGCGAGTAAACCGCCGCATGTGCATCCGCATGGTAAGGTTCTGGCGCTCCACGTAGCTGGTGCTGACATGCTTCGGGTCGGGGTCCCCGCTTACAACCTTCATGTCACAGCCGATGCACTTTGCCGGGCTGTAGCGGGTTTCGGTTTCCGGCATCGCCCCGTAAATCTTCTGTAACATCGCGTAGTCGATGTCGGCTCCGAACGCATCGCCCACGGCATCGAGGTAGACGCGGTGACCGTCTGTGGTGATCTGAACACGTCCACGGATGCGGCTGGCGCAGTCCTCCATGAAGTCTCTCGCCCATCCACCATCCCTGCGACCGACGAGGTATGAGACAACCAGTTTCGTGTCGGCATCGATTCCAACCCAGGTCCACACATCTCCCCATCCCGCCTGCTTTTGTTCCACACTGACGTTCTTCGCCTTGGAACCCACGAACTGCCAAATCTCGTCGCACTGTAGGCGGCGCACGCGCAAGTTACGCACGTAGCGGTCATGGTATTCAGCACACGCCCGCCCGAGATCGGCCAGCAGCCGAATGATGGTGTTCTTGGAAGTGCCAGTCATTCTCGCCGTAGCTCTGACCGAGCAGCCTTCAATCAAGCAGCTAACGATCTGTGCCCGGGTTTTGGTATCGAGGCAATTCATATTGACCTTTATACCCAAGCCGCTTTAGCATGTCAAGAGAAAAGTATAGAATGCGTCTGGAAAGGAGGTACCCGCTTGCCAGCCGACTATGAGACTGCAATCGCCTGCTTACAAGAAAACCTAACTCTACTGGCCGACGCTTTTGGAAACGTCAAACCTGAGAACCGAGTCTTGTGGAACCTGAGCAATGCTCTGCTTGTGGCCTGTGATGGGATTCGTCATCTGGAAGAAAAGCTTCAGAGTTGACGATGTCCGCTATAGCATTACGTTGACTAGCCGACATCGGAACGGTGAACAATTTTTTCAGCATTGCATCTGCATCAACAAGGCGGTGTTGTTCTTGCGCCATTCCGGACACACTCCTGTGTTAGCATTTGTGTGTGTGCGACACAAGATTTTAGGGCTAAGGGCTGGCACCCTTGGCCCGTTCTGTTTGTGGCTAGATTCTACTCCCCTACCGCAAATCCGATCTCTTCTGGCTCGTCATTGCGCGTGCCAAACAGAATGATTTGGGATTTTCTCTCGTCCTTCCATCGCGCAATGTAAAAACCAGGACTGATAACCGAACACTTGCTCCACTTCCATTTTGCCTCGCAAGACAGGCTTCTCAAGCGCCCGTTAATAGACGCGTTTACTTCGACCGTTCCGCGACTAATTGGGATGGGCGGGAAGCTGGTGCAGTTCAGGTTTGCCACTGTGGAACTAAATGCCGTGATGTTGCAGTTCGTTCGGGCAGGCAGTTCTCCCACTTGAAAACTCAGTGAGACTGCACCGTAGACATGAACCAGCTCAGGATAAGAATTCTTGGCCGCAGTAACGGTCGGCTGAAACGCAGGGAGGTTTTGAACCGGATCATCTGGTGGTGGCGGGTTCTTTGGGTCAATGCTGACATCGATGTATCGCACAGAAACGCTGCCATCGGGAGCATAAGCAAACACCTGTAAGAGTTCCCGGTTATGCACCCATCTTGCCCTATGTGCCCCAATCGGCAAACCAACACAGGGATTCTGCTCGTAGGGTGCGCTCTCGGCCTGACAGCCAAAATGCCAATGTCTTTCACCATTGAGCGTGCCAGTAAAGAAGCCAAAGACAGGAGGGGCAATCCCAATAGCGGCGGCTTTCGCTAACTGTTGCTGATCGGTAATAAGATTGTCCACTTGAGATTTTTCGACTTGAAATGTGATGGGGAATTCTTTGGCAACGGTCTCGGCATCTACGGTTTGAGCAGCCAACGTGCACGAGGCAGCGAAACAAAAGAGAACCACAAATGCCCGCTTCATCGGTTTTCTCCGCAGTGCTGTGGATGCAGGTAGGGTAGAATGTTTTTGTACTGCAAAGCAAACAGCCCGATTCGCGGTCGGGCTGGTCAAGAACTCGCGGTTTGGGTGCCACTCAAATCATATAATGGAGTGCACCTATGCCGCAAGTCGCTCTTCCCGTTCCTATCCGAAACGCTGTTCAAGAAGAATTTGGCATGACATTCCAAGTTGCGCTCATCAACAAAAACGGTGTAGTGCTTGGTAGCGACAGGGTTCATCTCTATGTGGGTTTGGAAAAACTGAATAAATTCCAGCGAGCCGTACAACGCCACACAGACAGCAAAATACTTTTTAGCGATGACAAACAAGTGATCTGCTGCTACGCAGGAGGCGCGGGGGCGCAGCGCATTGCGCGTGAGATCAGGAGGAGATGTAACCCGCGTGGGTTATCACGCGATGCGTGGCAAGACCACATTCAACATGTAACCGATGGTGTCACGGCTTCTGGGCCGGGAATCCAAGATGAAATCATTATTTTTAGATTGGACGAATTTTCTGGTCATTTGATGGCAATAGAAAGCACATACGGGCCGACATTCACATCCATCGACACTTTCTGCTTTGCTGGCGACTACTCCGATGCTAGATTTCTTGGGCATCAGCTCATGCGAGAAGATATGTCTTTGTGCGAAATGGAAAATCTAGTATTCCTATGTCTTGCTTACGCATACAAAAACAATCCGACCGGCGTTGGCGGCGGGTTCGACGTGGTAGCTGTTAGCCGCCAAGGAGGAATGAAAGAGCGCCTTTACACCGAAGAAGAAGCAATAGCGATAACGCATGGTTTCGATAAACGCATGTTGTCTGCCTTGAAATCGCTCATTGGATAAGAATGACCCAACTGTCCCGACATTGAGGAGACCGAAATGAAGACCATAGCGGCTACGTTAGACAGGTTATTGTTGCGTGAGCCGTATAGCAGCCAAAAGCGGGATTACCGTTCCGCAAGCGGTTTCCGCTTCCACGGCTGCTTCCAGATGACAATCAGGGCAACGACCGACGCGAGTATCTGCATCGGGCTCGTCATGTAGCTGAGTGATTCAAGGCACTTGTACCCGAGGCCCAACTCGGGGTGGCGAGAGTCTTTGGTGATGAGATTCCAGACGAACAGCGCGACGAACCAGAGCACGACAAGAATCCATCGCTTCATCTCGCGTCCCGCTTTGGCTTTCCCCACCTTGCCCGCGCTGCCTTCGCTGCCACCCGGCTCCGCTGCTCTTTGGTCATGGTCTTGAGCCGGCGCTTGCCGCCGATCTGACCGCCCTTGCGACCGATTGCGGCCATATACTGAGAGAGATTGGCAGGCGGGATCGGCGTCTCTGGCGGATGGGCTTCCTCTGGCGCCGACACTTGGCCGGTCGAAACCTCCATCGTCCACTTGGCGAGTTGGTTGGGATCGCGTGGCCGCTTTCCCTTACCGATTGTCATAACAGCATCATGCCACAGGTCGGATGCTAAAGCGATGCCTGTGGAAATTCAAAAAGACCCACTACCCAATAGCCTTGAGACACAACTCTGCGCAGGAGTCCTTTGCTTTTTTGCGCGCCTTGAGCACAGGTATTATTTCTCTGCCGAGCCTGCGTTCTTGCCCGACAGCAACACCGGCTCCGGCTGCAGTTGCCAGTCGGGCGACTCCAGATGCCGCGGCGTTTTCTCCACCTGTTGCAGGTCGGGCAAGTCTTCCGCCGACAGTGCGCGGTCCAGTTCCGGCAGTTTGCGCGCCACCGGGAATACTGAGCGCTCCATCGAGCCCACCGCCTTGTTGTACGACTCGACCGCGCCACCCAGCCGCTTGCCAAGATCCTCGAAGTGTCCTGCCATCGTCGCCAGCCGCTGATACAACGTCTTTCCCGCTTCGCTGATGAGGCGGGCACTCTCTGCCAGGTTCTTCTGGTTCCATCCGTAGGCCACGGCGCGCAACAACGCAATCAATGTGGTGGGCGAGGCCACCACCACCTTCCGGCTCACGCCGTACTCGATGAGTTCCGGGTCCACGTCTACCGCCGCCCGGAAGAACACCTCGCCCGGCAGAAACAGCACGACAAAATCCGGCGTCGGCTCAAACTGGCTCCAGTAGGATTTCGCGCTCAGGTTGTCGATGTGCTGTCTTACCTGGCGCGCGTGGTCGGCAAGACATACGTTGCGGGTGGTTTCATCAGGGGCCTCCAACGCCGCAAGATAACCTGAGAGCGGAACCTTTGAGTCCACCACGAGGTTCTTCTCTCCGGGCAGTTTCACCACCACATCGGGACGTCTCATCCGCTCTTCGCTGCTCACTGAAACCTGTTCGAGGAAGTCGCAGTGTTCGACCATTCCTGCCAGCTCCAGGCAGCGCCGCAACTGCAATTCACCCCATCGCCCCCGCGCCTGCGGCTCGCGAAGAGCCTTCACCAGGTTCCCCGTCTCTGTCTGTAGCGCCTTCTGCGTCTCCAGCAACGACGCCACCTGTGAGGTCAGGCCGCCATATGCCTCGGCGCGCGACTTCTCCAGTTCTCGGACGTGGTCGTCCACCTGCTTCAGCGAGTCGGAGATCGGCTTCACCAGCGTCTCCACCGCCTTCTCGCGCTTCTCCAGCTCGCCTATCGCTTGCGACTGTTGTTTCTCCAGTTCGGTTTTCGCCAACTGCAGGAAACTGGCATTGTTGCTCTCCAGCGCCGTGGAGGCCAACGCCTTGAAGTGCGCTTTCATCTCCTCGCTGGCAGCAGTCAGCAGCTCCAGCTTCTCTTTCGTGCTGCGGCGTTCGCTCTCCAGCGTCGCCTCCAGACCAGACTTGGCCGCCATCAGCGCCGCGTTGTCGCCCTGCTGCTCCGCTAGGCGCCCGTTGGCCGACGTCAGCTCGCGCTGCAGCTCCACCTTACGTTCTGCCAAGGCAGCGGCGCGCGCCCGGCCTGCCAACCACGCAACGCCTGCGCCGACCAGCAAGCCCGCGAGCGTCAGAAGTATCACGAATGCAGTGTTCATGGTGAGTTTCCGGATGACTGCTGCTGTATTGTATGTTGGCTGGGATAGGAACGGAAGTCGCGCGCCGTTCGTCTAAACCATTGAAATGGTGCATGCTGCCCGCAAGACCGGCATTCCGGCGCTTCTCCTGCACGCTTGCTGCGTGCTGCTGACGCTGCTGAGCCTGGCCACACTTGCCTATCCACAGGCCCCAGACGATGCCGCGAGCGAACGGCAACTACTCTCCCTGATCAACCAGGAGCGCGCGAAAGAAGGTCTCGCGCCGCTGGACCTGGATGACCGCCTCACCCAGGCGGCGCGCAAGCACTCGCAGCTCATGGCGCAAGACGAAACCATGGAGCACCAGTTCGACGGCGAGCCGGCTCTGGCCATCCGCTTGAGCGACGAGAATGTTCGCTCCGATCACGATGGCGAGAACATCGCCGTCGATAGCGATGTCGCCGTGGCCCACGCCATGCTGATGAAGTCGCCGCCCCACCGCGCCAACGTACTCAGCCCGCAGTTCAATGCCGTCGGCATCGGCGTTGCCCGCAGTGAAGACTTGTTGTACATCACCGAGGACTTCGCCCACGTCCTGCCAAACTATTCCGAACTGGAGGCGGATGCCGCCGCACAGCAGGCCATCAACGACTATGTGAGGTCCCAAGGGCTTCCCTTGCCGACGCGAAAAACGCGAACCCAATTGACCCACATGGCTTGCGATATGGCGCTGGAAGACAAGCTTGACAGCGACAAAGTGCGGGAGGTCCCGGGTGTGAGCAGCGGCGTCGTCTGGACTGCCGGCGACTTGCGGAAGTTGCCGCCCGGCCTCAAGAAGTTGCTGGCGCAGCCTCTGCCCTCCGGGTACTCGCTGGGGGTTTGTTTCGCCCCCAGCGTCAGTCACCCGGGCGGAATCTACTGGTTAGTAATGGTGGTCTATTGATATGAATCCAGCGGCCGACGCGCGACCGCTGCCCGCTATTGAATCATCGCGGCCGGCACGCTCGTGCGGTTCACCGGCGGCATCGCCGAGACCGTGTTCTTGAGGCTCGACTTGATGTACCGTTCGCCCGCCTGCATCATGTGCATCCACACATTCTGAGCAAGGCCGTTTTGGTTGAGAAACTGCGCCACTTCCGTCGCGCTCAGGTTGGCTCCCATCTCCTGCGCAAAATGCTGCAGATGGACCACAGTGATCTCTGCGGTTACCTTTTCACGCCAGTACTTTTTTTTCAGCTCACTCATTTCTGCTTCCCGGACAGAATGGATTTGCTTGCAGGCTTAGAAATACCTCCGACGAAAATCACAGGCTAGGTGACGCATCACTGCACCCTGTGACTTTCGTCACAACATGGCGTTGCGGCCCTGCAATTGCGCGCCTCATCCCACCGAAGTTGCATGTGCTACCCTGCCTTCATTGATGACTTCCGGCTTGCACACGTACGTCGGAACAGCCGGCTGGTCCTACAAGGACTGGGAGGGCATCGTCTATCCCGCGCAGATCAAGAAGTCGCAGCATCCCGTCGAGTACATGGCGCGCTACTTCGACACGATCGAGATCAATACCTCGTTCTACGGCCACATCAAACCGGAGTGGGGCAAGCTGTGGTGTAAGAAGGCCCGCCTGGCCAATCCGCAATTCCTGTTCACCGCCAAGCTGAACCGCGCATTCACACACTCGCCTCTTGTTGTAGTGGAAAGCACCTCGGCGGAGACCATCCAGATCGGCCCCAACGATGAACGCCGCGCCAAAGCCGGATTCGACTCCATCGCAGAAGAAAACATGCTGGGCGCGGTGCTGCTGCAGTTCCCCATCTCGTTCAAGAACACCGACCGCAACCGTGACTACCTCGACGGCCTGATTGAGAAGTTCCGGCAGTACCCACTCGTGATCGAAGTGCGCCACAACAGTTGGACCAACGAGGGCACCCTTCGCTACTTCGCACAAAAGGGAGTCGCCTTTTGCAATATCGATCAACCGCTGCTGGGCAAGGCCGTGGTGCCAAGTGCCCAGGTGACATCATCCATCGGCTACGTGCGATTGCATGGGCGCAACTACGAACA
>Ga0335082_10004661_pt1 | contig 14967 bp, 12 predicted proteins | sample Lox_Sample_41_FD_206718 | JGI IMG/M metagenome (GOLD analysis project Ga0335082, IMG submission 206718) | Soil microbial communities from Loxahatchee National Wildlife Refuge, Florida, United States - Lox_Sample_4.1 | ecosystem: Environmental > Terrestrial > Soil > Wetlands | place: USA...
CCCGCGACGATCAGACCTGCGACGGCAATGACAGCCGAGACGAGAGTCATTGCGCTAGCTCCTGCTATCTGTAGCTTCCTGCTATCCGCGTTCACGCAATCCTATCATCGGGATTGCCGGCCCTGATCCGCGCGCTCGATTAAATTTTGTTCACGTTGCGCAGAAGACTGCGCACGGTATGGCTTCCTAAGCCCTTGCGCTCGAAAGAGGCGGGAACGGTCCCATGTGTCGATGGAGCACCGACCCGGGTCTGCGAAGCTACCCCCAAAAAGACATCTCCCGGAGCTGCGGTCCCCAAAACCGCTGCTCCGGGAGATGCCAAACTGGAAGAATGTGAAGTCGGGCGCGAAGAGCGCCGCGACGACGACGACTACTTCTTCTTCGCCGTCTTGCGGACCGACCGCTTGCGGGCCGGGGCTGCCTTCTTCGCACGCTTCTTGGTCGACTTCTTCTTCATAGCCATAGTGGGCTCCTAACGTTTGTGGTCCTGCGCGGCGGCGCGATGGCACCGCCACGGCATTTCCAGTACGCCCAGAAGATTAATAAATGTTTACTGCGGCGCGAGAATTCCAACGGGAAGATGGGCTTCGCGGCGATCGTTGCGGCGACGCCGACGCTGGTTCTGCAACCGGCGCGAGCGGTTTACAGTCAGATGACAGGTTGATAATGTCCGCGCGCTTGGCGCGCGAGGGGCGGTGCCGCGGCATTGGGGTGGCGTGCATGAAGATCCTCACCGGCAACAGCAATCGGCCGCTGGCCGAGGCAATGGCCGCCTATCTGAACCTGCCGCTCACGCAGGCCAGCATCCGCCGCTTCTCCGACATGGAGGTGTTCGTCGAGATCCAGGAGAACATCCGCGGCGAGGACGTGTTCGTCGTGCAGTCCACCTCCTACCCCGCCAACGACAACCTGATGGAGCTGCTGGTCTGCATCGACGCGCTGCGGCGCAGCTCGGCCCACCGCATCACCGCCGTGCTACCCTACTACGGCTACGCACGCCAGGACCGCAAATCCGGCCCGCGCACGCCGATCTCGGCCAAGCTGGTGGCGAACCTTATCACGGTCGCCGGCGCCAACCGCGTGCTCACCCTCGATCTCCACGCCGGCCAGATCCAGGGCTTCTTCGATATCCCGACCGACAACCTGTTCGCTTCGCCTGTCCTGTCCAAGGACATCCAGGAGAAACTCGGCAACAGCAACCTTACCATCGTCTCGCCGGACGTCGGCGGCGTGGTGCGAGCACGCGCCATCGCCAAGCGGCTGGAGGCCGACCTCGCCATCATCGACAAGCGGCGCGAGCGCGCCGGCGTCTCCGAGGTGATGAACATCATCGGCGACGTCGAGGGCCGCCGTTGCATCCTGGTCGACGACATCGTGGATTCCGCCGGCACGCTCTGCAACGCCGCCGTCGCGCTCAAGGAGCAGGGCGCCGCGTCGGTCGCCGCCTACGTGACCCACGGCGTGCTCTCGGGCGGCGCCGTCGCCCGCGTCGCCGCCTCGCCGATCGACTCGCTGGTGATCACCGACAGCATTGCCGCCACCGAGGCGGTGCGCGTCTCCCAGAAGATCCGCCAGCTCACCATCGCCCCGCTCATGGCCGAGGCCATGCATCGCATCAGCGAGGAGCGCTCGGTCTCCAGCCTGTTCGACTGAGGCCGAAGCCGGAGAAACAGTCTTGCAGGGGCGACCGGCAGGTCGCTCGCATCGGTTGGCGCTTAGCCCGGTGACAATCTCACGGATGGCCGGGCGACCTGCCGGTCGCCCCTACGGCGCCGCATTGAACCCAGCGATGTCGTAGCCGTATTCGAGGGCCGCGTCGGTCAGCCACTCCCAGACGCTGAGGGCGAAGCTGCGCATGGCGTAGAGTTCGTAACGGTCGGCGCCCGCGCGATGGATCAGAATCGGCGTGTGGTGCAGGCCGGTGAGCGCCGCCTCGCCGACGCGGAACACGTCTGGATCGAAATCGAGCGGAATGGCCTTGCGCAGCACGTCGCGGGCGCAAGCACCGTCGATGACGATGCGCGTGCGGCTGTGGGAGAGCGAGGTGACTGCGCCGATGGCCGCGGGAATCACCTGCCGCAGTTGCGCCTCCGCGCCGTCGCCATCGTTGGACGGGCCGACGATCCAGAACTGCTCCGGTCCGGTGCGGAAGACGCGGCCGCCGCCCACGGCCACGGTATCGCGCAGCGTCTGCGGCAGCGCCACGCCCAGGACGGGGAGGAGCGCGCGCTCGACCTCCGCGATCGTCGCGGGGAAACCGGCCACCTGCAGCAGGACCTGTCCGCTCAGCTCGCCGAGACGGCAGCGGCGCTTGCCGTCGGCGCCGTCGCGGCCGCCCTTCTCCAGCGCGTTCGCCAGGGCCGATCGCGACTCAAACATGGAGGCGCTCGTTCTTGGGGTCGACGAAGTGCGGCGCCACGATACGCGCCCGCACCTGCTCGCTCTTCAGCGGAAAGGCGCAGACGATTTCCTCCCCCGCATGCTTGAGGCCGCCCTGATAGAGGCCAAGGGCGATGTATTTCCCCAACTCCGTCGACCATGTGACCGACGTGATGTAGCCGCGGCCGTGGCCCTTGATCTCGTCGGTGCCGGCGAACAGAACCGCGCCGCCCCGCAGCCGCTTGTCCGCCTCCAGGCATTCCAGGCCGACCAGGCTCCAGCGCTCGGGTGACTGCATGTCTGCCCGCTGCCGCAGCGCGCGGCCGATATAGGGCTTGTCCTTGCTCGCCATCTTGCCCAGGCCGAGATCGTCGAGGCTGGTGCGGTGATCGAGCTCGAGGCCGGCGACGTGACCCTTCTCGACTCGCAGCGAGGCCAGCGCCTCGAGCCCGTAGGGCTTGATGCCGAACGAGCCGCCGGCGATGAGCATGTGCTCCCACAGCGCGATACCCTCGTCGGCCGGCACATACACCTCGTAGGCCAGCTCGCCGGAGAAGCTGAGGCGGATGATGCGGATCGGGATGCCTTCGAGCGCGATCTCCAGGCAGCCCATATGCGGCAACCGCTCATTGCCGAAGTCGTGACCCGGAAACGCGACGTTGAGCACATCGCGCGCCTTCGGACCGGAAAGCGCCATGGCGGCCCATTCGTCGCTGAGCGAGCTGACATGCACGCGCAGGTCGGGCCAGGCCGCCTGCAGCAAAAACTCCAGCCATGACATCACCTCGCCGGCCTGCGCCGTCGTCGTGGTCATGAAGTAGCGCGTCTCCGAGAGCCGCGTGGTCGTGCCGTCGTCGAGCACGAGGCCGTCGTCGTTCAGCATCACGCCATAGCGCGCCTTCCCGACCGGCAGCTTGGCGAAGCCGTTGACATAGACACGGTTGAGGAGCTCGGCCGCGTCCGGTCCCTGCACGTCGATCTTGCCGAGGGTGGAAACGTCGGCAAGGCCGACGCCCTTGCGCACCAGCTTCATCTCCTCGACGTACGCCTTGGCCGGGTCGTCGCCCGCCCATTTGTAGTACCAGGCGCGCAGCCACGGCCCGGCCTCGATCATCGTGCCGCCGTTGGCGATGTGCCAGTCGTGCAGCGGCGAGCGGCGGATCGGCCGGAAATGGAGGCCGACGCTGCGCCCGGCCAGCGCGCCGACGGCGACCGGCGTATAGGGCGGCCGGAAGGTTGTGGTGCCGGCCGCGGGAATCTCGATCCCGCGCAAGCCCGCCATGATCGCGAGCGCGTTGATATTCGACGTCTTGCCCTGGTCGGTGCCCATGCCGAGCGTGGTGTAGCGCTTCAGGTGCTCGACGGACTCGTAGCCCTCGCGATGGGCGAGATGCACGTCCTTGGCCGTGACGTCGTTCTGGAAGTCGACGAAGGCCTTGCCGCCACGCCGCGGCGCCACCTCCCAGATCGGCTCGATTGCGTGGCCGACAGGCTCCAGTTCCGGGAGCGGCAGTTCGCTCGCCGGCGTGTCGTGGCCGGCATAGGCGGCGGCACGCCGCCCGGCCTCGAAGCCGCCGCGGACGCCCTCGGCGAACCCGAAGCCGCCGACGATGGCGCCGGCGCCGAAATGCCCGGCCGCGAAGCCGCCGGGCACGAACGCGGCGATCGCCGCCTCGTAGCGCGGCTTTATGCCGGTGTGCGAAGTCAGATGCACTGCCGGCGACCAGCCGCCGGACATGCAGACGACGTCGCAGCTCTGCAATGCCCCCGTGTCGTCGCTGCCGACCGCGGCCAGCATCGCGCCATACACGCCGCCACGCCCCGCGACGTCCACGACGGCAGTGCCCGCGCGCAACTCGATCCCGGTGGCCTGCGTGCGCTCGCGCAACCCTGCGTCGACCTCGCGCCTGAGATCGGCGAGCGTCACCGCGAGGCCGGCCTGTGCCAGATCGAAGGCCGCGGGATAGGCGCTGTCGTTGTTGGTTGCGACGACCGCGCGCCTGCCCGGCGACACCGCAAAATGGTTCAGATAGGTTCGCACGGCGCCGGCCAGCATCACGCCCGGGCGGTCGTTGTTGCTGAACACCAGCGGCCGCTCGAGCGCGCCAGCGGCGATGACGACGGCCTTCGCGCGCAGGGTGACGGCCACCTGCCGCGCCTCGCCCTTGGCCGGATCGGGCCGTCGATAGTCGCGACGCTCGATGAGGACGACGGTGCTGCCGTCATAGAGCCCGGCCGCCGTCGTGCGCGTCAGCACGCGGACGTTGCCGAGCGACTCCAGCTCCGCGACGCGCTCGGACAGCCACACATCGACCGGACCGCCGAGCGGCTCGGACAACAGCGAGCCGCCGAGCCGGGAGTCCTGCTCGACCAAGGTCACCCGCGCGCCGGTGCGGCCGGCGGCGATGGCGGCCGCGAGCCCCGCAGGGCCGCTGCCCACGACCAGCACGTCCGTGAAGTCGTGGCGACCCTCGTAGCGATCGGGGTCACGCTCGAACGTGCCCTTGCCCAGGCCGGCCGCGCGCCGGATGAACGGCTCGTAGAACATCCAGCTGCCGCGCGTCGGCCCCATGAAGGTCTTGTAGTAGAAGCCGGCGGCGAACAGGGGCGCCGCCAGCGAATTGACAGCCCCCAGATCGAAGCGCACCGAGGGCCAGCGGTTCTGCGTCTCCGCGACGATACCCTCGACCAGCTCCGTCGTGGTCGCGGGAATGTTCGGCTCGCGCCGGCCGCCTTGGCCGAGCGTGAGCAGTGCGTTCGGCTCCTCGACGCCAGCGCTCATGATGCCACGCGGACGGTGGTACTTGAATCCGCGGCCAACCACGGACACACCGTTGGCCAGCAGCGCCGAGGCGAGCGTATCGCCGGCGCAGCCCGTGATCGTCCGGCCGTCGAGCGCGAACGACACCGGCTGCGCCCGATCGATGCGGCCACCGCTCGGCAGACGATGGAAAGGCGAGCGTCTCATCGATAGCCCTCGCGCGCGGGTCGCGACGGCCCGACCTCGTTGGTGGCCGTGTTGCGCTCCAGCACCAGCCACTGCCGGCAGCCCAGCACATGCTGCCAGAACTCGCGATGCGGTCCCTTCGGGTTGTCGAACAGGAAGATGTAGTCGTGCCACGTCTTCAGGTCGCCGGCGCCGTGCGCCGGCCGCGCCTTCGAGGCGTCGCTGCCGTAGCGGAACTCCGTGTAGTCGCGCTCGCCGCACCAGGGGCAGGTGATCCGCAGCATGACTCCGACCCTATTGTTTGTAGGTCCAGTTGCCCGAGCCGTGCTCGTCCAGCTCGCCGCCGCGCTCAAAACGCTCGAGGCTGAAGCAGCGGTTCAGCTCGTGCTCGTCGTCGTGGGCGATGGTGTGGGCGAAGCACCAGCCGGAGGCCGGCGCGGCCTTGAAGCCCTGATAGCACCAGCCGCCGTTGAGATAGAGGTTCGGCACGAGCGTCCTGCAAATGAAGGGGCTGCCATCCGGCGTCATGTCCATGATGCCGCCCCAGTGCCGCACCAGGCGCAGGCGCGAGATGCAGGGCATGAGCGCCACCGCGCATTCGGCCACCGTCTGCACCTTCGGGAACTGGCCGCGCTGCGTGTAGGTGTTGAAGCCGTCGATATGCCCGCCGAACACCAGCCCGCCCTTGTCCGACTGCGAGATGTAAAAGAGCTCGGCGCCGAACGAGAGCACGTGATCGACCAGCGGCTTGATCGGCTCCGACACGAAGGCCTGCAGGATGTGGCTCTCGACCGGCAGCCGCAGACCCGCCATGGCCGCGACATGCGAGCTGTGGCCGGCCACCGCGATGCCCGTGCGGCCCGCGAGGATCCGCCCGCGCGTGGTCTCGACGCCGCCGACGCGGCCGTTCTCCATCACGAAGCCGTTCACCTCGCAGTTCTCGATGATGTCGACGCCCAGCGAATCGGCGGCGCGCGCATATCCCCAGGCCACCGCATCGTGCCGCACGGTGCCGGCGCGGCGCTGCAGGAGCGCACCATAGATGGGGAAGCGCGCCTCCTTGGAATAATCGAGATAGGGAACGAGCTTCATGAGGTCGCCGCGGTCGAGCAGCTCGGCGTCGATGCCGTTCAGCCGCATGATGTTGCCGCGGCGCGCCACGGCGTCGAGCTGGCCCGGACCGTGGGCGAACACGATCTGCCCGCGCTGCGACAGCATGACGTTGAAGTTGAGGGCGTGCGACAATCCCTCCCACAGCTGCAGCGAGAATTCGAAGAACGCGGTGTTGCCGCCGATCATGTAGTTCGAGCGCACGATGGTGGTGTTGCGCCCGACATTGCCGGAGCCGATATAGCCCTTCTCGATCACCGCGACATTTCGGATGCCATGATTGGCGGCGAGGTAGTAGGCCGTCGCCAGCCCATGTCCGCCGCCGCCGACGATCACGACGTCGTAGCTCTTGCGCGGAGCCGCCGCGCGCCAGGCCCGCGGCCAATGCTCATGGCCGGTGAGCGCGTGTCGCGCGAGCGCGAAGGCCGAGTACTTCATGGGAAACGCCGACGCTCGCTACATCCGCATCCGCTGTGCCTGCGGATCGAACGGCGGCTCGGTGATGATGGTGGCGCGCCGCCGGTCGCCGATGATCTCGATCTCGAACGAGCCCTTGCCCGTATCCGGCGCCAACTCGCGCGGCACATAGCCCTGGGCCATCGATTTGTCGACGTAATGCGCATAGCCGCCGGAAGTTACCCAGCCTACCACCTTGCCGCCGTGCCAGATCGGCTCGTCTCCGAGCACGTCGGCGTCGGCGGCGTCGACCACCATGCTGACACGCCGCAGCTTGCCGCCCTCCTGCTTCTCCTTCATCGCGGCGTCGCGGCCGATGAAGTCGTTCTTGCCGAGATCGACGAAGCGGTCGAGCGCCGCCTCGAACGGGCCGTAGATCGGCCGCAGCTCGCGATACCAGGTCGGGAAGTTCTTCTCGAGGCGCAGCGAGAGCAGCGCCCGCATCCCGAAATTCACGATGCCGAATTCCTTCCCCGCCGCCATGATCTCCTGATAGAGCCGCCGCTGATATTCCGGCGTCACCCAGATCTCGTAGCCGAGATCGCCGGTGTAGGTGACGCGGTTGATCATCACGGGCACGTTGGCCACGTCCATGCTGCGATGGTCGAGGAACTTGAAGGCCTTCGCCGAGACGTCGGTATCGGCCAGCTTCTGCAGCACATCGCGCGCCTTCGGCCCGGCGATCGAGAGCCCGACCAGCCCCATGTCGAAGCGCCGCACGCGCACCGAGCCATCGGCTGGCAGCTGCCTCTCGAACCAGCGCATATGGTATTTCTGCGCCTGCGACGAGCCCCACATCAGGAAGCGTTCGTCCGACACCTTCGCGATCGTGAAGTCGCCGATCAGCTTGCCCGCCGGATTCAGCATGGGTGTCAGGATCAGGCGTCCCGTGCGCGGCATCTTGTTGGTCATGAGGCGCGAGAGATAGGCCTCCGCCCCCGGCCCGGTGAACTCGTACTTCGCGAAGTTGGCGATCTCCGTCACGCCCACGCCGTTGCGCACGCCCAGGCATTCCGCCTTCACATGCGGGAAGTCGTTGGAGCGGTGGAACGACACGATGTCCTTCGGCTCAACGCCCTCGGGCGCGAACCACAGCGGCGTCTCCAGCCCCCAGCTGTCGCCCATCACCGCGCCCTGCGAAATCATGAGATCGTAGAGCGAGGTCGTCTGCTGCGGCCGCGCCGCCGGCAGCTCCTCGTTGGGGAAGCGGATCGAGAAGCGGCGCGAATAGTTCTCGCGCACCTTCTCATTGGTGTAGCTGCGCGTCGCCCATTCGCCGAAGCGCGCGATGTCCATGGCCCAGACGTCGAAGCCGGGATCGCCGTTCACCATCCATTGCGACAGCGCGAGGCCGACGCCGCCGCCCTGGCTGAACCCGGCCATCACCGCGCAGGCACACCAGAAGTTGCGCAGCCCCTGCACCGGCCCGACCAGCGGGTTGCCGTCGGGCGAGAAGGTGAAGGGCCCGTTGATCACGCGCTTGATGCCGGCCTTCCCCATGGCCGGGAAATGCTGGAAGCCCAGCTCAAGGGACGGCGCGATGCGGTCGAGGTCGGGCGTCAACAGCTCGGTGCCGAAATCCCACGGCGTCACGTTCGGCTGCCAGGGCACGCAGGCCTTCTCATAGGTGCCCAGCACCATGCCGCTGCGCTCCTGGCGCATATAGATCTCGGCCTTGAAATCGATGGCGTGCGGCAGCTCGTGCCCCTTCTCCTTGTTGAAAGCCACCACCTCCGGCATCTCTTCGGTCACCAGATACATGTGCTCCATCGCGAGCACCGGCAGCTCGAGCCCGACCATGCGTCCGACCTCGCGCGCCCACAGCCCGCCGCAGTTCACGACATGCTCGGCGTGGATGTTGCCCTTGGCGGTGATGACGTCCCAGGTGCCGTCGCTGCGCGGCTTCAGTTCATCCACCCGCGTCTGCAGATAGATCTCGGCGCCGGCGATGCGCGCCGACTTCGCATAGGCATGGGTCGTGCCAGAGGGATCGAGATTGCCGTCGGCCGCATCGAGCATGGCGCCGACAAAGTATTTCTCCTCCAGCAGCGGCATCAGCTTCTTGGCTTCGCGCGCGTCCAGCAGCGCCGTCTCGAGGCCGAGATAGCGGGCCCGCGCATGGGCCATCTTCAGCCACTCCATGCGCGCCGGCGTGTCCGCCAGCAGCAGGCCGCCCGAGCGGTGCAAGCCGCAGGACTGGCCGGAGATCTTCTCCAGCTCGTCATAGAGCCCGATGGTGTAGCCCTGCAGCTTGGCGACGTTGGGATCGCCGTTCAGTGTATGGAAACCGCCGGCGGCATGCCAGGTCGAGCCTGACGTCAGCTGGTCGCGCTCCACCAGAACGACGTCGCGCCAGCCGGCCTTGGTCAGATGGTAGAGCACGCTGCACCCGACCACACCGCCGCCGATCACCACCACTTGCGTATGCGTCTTCATAGTTCGTGAGTCCCCCGCCTCTCCCGCGGGCGCCATTCCGCCACGAATTCCCCCGCGCGTCCAGGGCGCGCGGTGCCCACCCGGTCGGCTGCCTCCGGCCCGATAGTTCCGCCGCCAACGAAGTGTATCGGCCGCAACTTCTGCCTAAATGGATCGTTGACCAGGAGGTGACGCATGAACGCGATTCCCGCTCCGAAGCTCGATCCGCGCGAGCAGCATTTCCGCATCGCCAGTCCGCGCCGCGGCCTCCAGCTGTTCCTGCGCCGGTTGGAACCGGTCCGCCGAACTGCAGGGGACGCCCGCCCCGTGCTCTACGTCCATGGCGGCACCTTCCCCTCTGCTCTCTCTATCGCCCACCGCTTCGACGGCTATTCCTGGCGCGACGCCCTCTGCGCTGCCGGATTCGACGTCTGGGGGCTGGATTTCCACGGCTTCGGATCGTCCGACCGCTACCCCGAGATGGACGAGCCGCCGGAGGCGAACGCAGCGCTGTGCCGCGCCACCGATGCCGCGGAGCAGCTCGCGGCCGGCGCGCGGTTCATCCTCGCGCAGTGCGGTCAAGCCCGCCTCGCGCTGATCGCGCATTCCTGGGGCTCGCTGCCGACCGGGCTCTTCGCCAGCACCCATCCGGATCTCGTCGACCGGGTCGTCCTGTTCGGCCCGATCGCGCGCCGCATCCCGCCCGGCAGCGACGAGCCGCCGCAGGCGCCGGCCTGGCGGATCGTCACCCTCGCCGACCAGTGGTCGCGCTTCATCGAGCACGTCCCGGCCGACGAGCCGCCCGTGCTGTCGCGCGCGCATTTCGACGAGTGGGGCGAGCGCTATCTCGACAGCGATCCCGGCAGCCGCACGCGCGATCCCGCCGGCGTCAGGGTGCCGACCGGCCCATTCAACGACATCCGCCACGCCTGGCACGGCGCGTTCCCCTATGATCCCGCCGGTCTGCGGGCGCCGGTCGCGATCATACGCGGCGAATGGGACGGAGTGATCCCAGACACCGACGCGCGCTGGCTGTTCGACGGCTTCGCTGCGCCGAGCAAGCGCGACATCAAGATCGGCCACGCCACCCACCTGATGCATCTGGAGAAAATGCGCTATGCCCTCTATCGCGAGAGCATCGCGTTCCTGCAGGGCGGCGATCAGGCGCCCGCTCCATAGTCGCGAAAGGAGGCCCCATGTTCGTCGTGATCTTCGAAGTGCAGCCAAAGGCGGAGCGCTGGGACGAGTACCTCGCGCTCGCCAAGCAGCTGAAGCCGAAGCTCGAGGCCATCGACGGCTTCCTTGACAACGACCGCTTCCGCAGCAAGCGGACGGAGGGCCGGCTCCTCTCGCTCTCGACGTGGCGCGACGAGAAGGCCGTGGTGCGCTGGCGCAGCCAGGGCGAGCACCACGGCGCCCAGCAGCGGGGCCGCTTCGAGGTGTTCCAGGACTATCACCTGCGGGTCGGCGAGGTGACGGCCGACACGCGGCCGCCGCCCTCGGGCGTCAGCCTCGCGCAGCAGCGCCTCGACGAAACGGAGGTCGGCGCCGCCAAGGCCGTCACCATCACGGAGGTCACGCCGGGCGGCGGCGCCGACCCCGACCTCGCAGATTCCCTCGGCCTCGCATCGTCGGCCGGCGGCCTCGTGGAGCACGAGCTGTTCGAGAGCATCTACAACGCCGGCAAGATCCTGCTGCTGGCGTCCTGGCACGATGCCGGTGCTGCCAGCGCCTGGAAGCCGGCTTCGCTCCCGGACGCGCAATCCCTGCGCCACCGCCGGGTTCGCGTGGTCAGGGACTACGGCATGTTCGACCGCCGGGAGGCGCCGCAGTTCTATCCGGAGGTGAAACGGCGGAGCTGATCGGCCGTCGCGGCGGCGCGGTTGGACCCTCCGCCTTTTGTGGCTATGGTTGCCGCCGCTCTCCGACAACCCGCACGGGAGGACGCCGCCATGGGCAACTGGATCAAGCTGACCGCCTCCGACAAGCATGAGTTCGACGCCTATCTCGCGACGCCCGCGGGCAAGCCGCGCGGCGGCATCGTCGTGGTCCAGGAGATCTTTGGCGTCAACCACCATATGCGCGCGGTCACGGACCGCTTCGCGGCCGCGGGCTACGCCGCGCTGGCGCCGGCGCTGTTCGACCGCGTCGAGCGCAAGGTCGACGTCGGCTACGACGAGGCCGGCATCGCCAAGGGCCGCGCCGTGCGCCAGCGCCTCGGCTACGAGGAGGCCATGCGCGACACCGCCGCCGCCGGCGCGCAGCTGCAGCAGTTCGGCAAGGTCGGCATCGTCGGCTATTGCTGGGGCGGCAACATCGTCTGGCTGGCGGCCTGCCGCCTGCCCGTGGCCGCGGGCGTCGGCTACTACGGCGGCGACATCGCCAACCTGCTGAACGAGAAGCCGAAGGTTCCGGTCATGCTGCATTTCGGCGAGCTTGATCAGCATATCCCCGCCTCCGTGGTCGACCGCATCCGCGCCGCCGCGCCGAAGGTGCCCGTCCACACCTATCCGGCCGGCCACGGCTTCAACTGCGACGAGCGCAAGGACTACGACGCCGCCAGCGCCGATCGCGCGCGCGACCGCACGCTGGCGTTCTTCGCCGAGCATGTGGGGTGAGCGCCGCCCCCTGAGCCGCCATGCCGGATTCGCTGAGCCTGCTGACCACCAGCTTCCTCACGGTCTTCGTCGGCCTGCTGCCGATCGTGAACCCGCTGGGCATGGCGCCGATCTTCCTGCGCCTCACGGCCGGCAGCTCGGCCGCGACCCGCGCCAGGCTCGCCTGGCTCATCGCCCTCTACGGCTTCGCGCTGATGGTGGTGTCGCTGTTCGTCGGCTCGCACATCCTGGCCTTCTTCGGCCTGACCGTACCGGCCGTGCAGATCGCCGGCGGGCTGGTGGTGATGGCCGCCGGTTGGCGCCTGCTGCAGCAGGGCGACGACACCGAGAGCCGCGAGCGCCAGTCGCCGGTCGGCGAGGAGGCCATGCTGCGCCACGCCTTCTTCCCGCTGACCATGCCGCTCACCGTCGGCCCCGGCACCATCTCGGTCGCCATCACCCTCGGCAACAAGGGCGCGGCCGCGCACGAGCTGCTGCCCCTCGGCATCGGCGCGCTGGCGGCGACCCTGGTCGTGGCGGCCGCGATCTACCTCTGCTACCGGTTCGCCGAGCGCGTGCTGCGCCTGCTCGGCGAATCCGGCACCGACATCTTCCTGCGCCTCTCCGCCTTCATCCTGCTCTGTCTCGGCGTGCAGATTCTGACCAACGGCCTCGGCGCCCTGCCCTGGCTGGCGCGCGGGTGAGTCACCCCGGCCGCATCATGCCGACCGACCGGCGCCGAGCCGGGGGCGGCGAGCGATCGACCCCATGTCTAGCGGCGCCGCTGGACGGCCGCCGGTGGAAGCAAGAGGGGTCGAACGCGAAAACTCGAAATTTAAAGCTATCGTATTTTGCGTAACAACCATGTTTCGTTGGCCATGGTGTTGAGTTATCACATTCTCTGACAATAGAGGCCTCAATCTGCGGATTGATCGATACACGATGTCAAGAATCGAGCCAGCAGACACCGTATCTGCCAACAAGAACATCATAGGAACTTACGCGATAAAAGTCAAGCATTCCGCGCGAGCCCGGTTGCGCATCCTGAGCGCCGGACTTAGACTTTCAGAAAAGAAAAGCAGCGCTCCCGGGCGCCACCGGCAGGCCTGGGTTCACAGGGAGGAGATCGATGCAGACGCGACGCCGGATGGCGCGGCGCTTGCTCTTGCCAAAGTCATTCTCTGCCAGATCAGCCTTCACGCGCCGGCAAGCAGTAGCGGGCGTAGCCAGCCTCGCTGCCGCATCCGCGGCGCGGCCGCTGCGGGCGCAGTCGCCGGTCTATTTTGGCCTCACCCCGGTCTTCCTCGATTCCGACATCAAGCTCCTGGCTGCGCTGGAGTCGTACCTGGCCGACCGTCTCAGACGCCCGGTGAGCCTGGTCAAGCGTCGGACCTACCAGGAGATCACGGCCATGCTGCTGTCCGAGCAGCTCGACGCCGCCTGGATCTGCGGCTTTCCGCTCGTGCAGCATGCGGACCAGTTGGCGTTGGTCGCCGTGCCCGTCTGGCAGGGCCAGCCGCTGTACCGCTCATACATCATCGCGAGCGCCGATGACCCCGTGGCTTCCCTTGCGGATATGCGCGGCTATGTGCACGCCTTCTCCGACCCGGACAGCAATTCCGGCTTCCTGGTCACGCGGTATCTGCTCACGACCATGAACGAGAGGCCCGAGACCTTTTTCAGCCGTTTCTTCTTCACCTATGGCCATCGCAACGTGATCCGCGCCGTCGCCGCCGGCCTCGCCCAGTCCGGAAGCGTCGACGGTTATGTCTGGGAGGTGGTCCGCGAGATCGAACCGGCGATGACGGAGCGGACTCGCATCGTACGCAAGTCAGAGCTACTGGGGTTTCCGCCGGTCGCCTGCAACGCACGGCTCGCCGGCACCGATATTGTGATTGCGATCAGGAACGCGCTAGTGACCATGAACACGACCGCCGAGGGCCGTGAGCTGCTGGCAACGCTGCGCCTCGATGGCTTCACACCTGGCGATATGAGCCTGTTCGAGGGCATCGCACAGAAATACCGCGTCGTATTGGCGCAGGCATGACCCTCGATCGCCTCAAGCCGACGAACTGGCCGCTGCAGCTGAAGGTCCCGATGCTCGTAGCGGGCCTGATGGTGGCGATCTCCATCGTCATGTCGAACATCGTGCTGCAGCGCCTGGCGCAGGAGCAGGAGACGCATCTGCAGGAGCTGACGGATTCCTATCTCGACGGCCTCTCGACGGCTGTGTTGCCTTACGTCACCCGGCGCGACATCTGGGAGACCTTCGACATCCTCGATCGCGCGCGCGACCGCTACACCGGCGTGAAGGCGCGCTACGCGGTGGTGACGCTGAAAGACATGTCCGTTCTCGCGGCCTCCGATCCGAAGCGTTTTCCCGTCGGCGAGCCGGTCCCGGCGAGCCTCGTCGAACGCATCGGTTCGAGCGGGCGGCCCGTACTCGACGAGACAGCAGGCGTCGCCTGGGTCTCCCGCGTCATCCGGCAGGAGGACATCGATCTCGGCAGCATCATCGCCGAAATCGACATCAGCGATCTCCTGCGCGTGCGCCGCGAAGTCCTGCTGACGCTGATCCTGGGCAACGGCGCGATCACGCTGTTGTTCGCGGCGGTGGGATATTGGCTGGCGCGCCGCATGGTTCGGCCAATCTCGCTGCTCACCTCCTATGTCGACCAGGTCCGCGACGGCGCGGTCGTCCCCATCCCGGCTCAGCATGTCGCCGACCAGGGTACGGAATTCGGCCGCCTGTTCGCGAGCTTCAACGCCATGGCGGCGGCATTGCGCGAGCGCGCCGATCTGACCGCGCGGCTGGCAGAGGAAGAGAAGGTGGCCATGCTGGGCAAGCTCGCCTCGGGCATGGCGCATGAAGTGAACAATCCGCTCGGCGGCATGCTGAACCTCGTTGATACCTTGCGCAAGCACGGGCAGGACGTGCAGGTAAGGCAGCGCTCCCTCGACCTTCTCGAGCGCGGTCTCACGGGTATCCGCAACGTCGTGCGGGCGACGCTCACCTCATACAAGCAGGAATCGCGGTCATCGAGGCTGACGCATGGCGAGATC
>Ga0335082_10004662_pt1 | contig 14965 bp, 20 predicted proteins | sample Lox_Sample_41_FD_206718 | JGI IMG/M metagenome (GOLD analysis project Ga0335082, IMG submission 206718) | Soil microbial communities from Loxahatchee National Wildlife Refuge, Florida, United States - Lox_Sample_4.1 | ecosystem: Environmental > Terrestrial > Soil > Wetlands | place: USA...
CTCGATCTCCACACCCACTCCGACGCTTCCGAGGACAGCCGCGCGCCCGTCGAGACCTACATGAAATGGCTCGTCCGCAAGCGCGACGTGCTGCCCATCGACGGCATCGTGCTGACCGAGCACCGGCAGTGGGACCCGCTGGCCGACTACCGCCACCTTGAAGACAAGTACGGCATGCTGATTTTGCGTGGCGCGGAAGTCGAGACCGACTATGGGCACGTGCTGGTGTATGGCGTCAACGACGACATCACCCGCCGTTTCGACTTCACGGACATCCGCCTGTTGGCGCAGGAGTTGGTTCCGGCGGTGGCTCGCATGGGCGGGGCTGCAGTGCCGTGCCATCCGGGGCGTCCGACGATCGGGCTGTGCGAGCACTACGCGCACAAGCCACCCATCGAAGGAGTCGTTGCCGTCGAGGCGCTCAACGGCGGCAGCCGGCGCGGCGAGAACGAGCGCGTGCAGCAACTCATCGCGCACTACGGATACCACGCGGTCGGAGGCAGCGACTCGCACCTGGTGAGCTTCATCGGGATCTGCGCGACACAGTTCGACGACGAGATTCGCAACGTCGAGGACCTTGTCGTCGCCTTGGGGCGCGGCAGCTATCGACCCGTAGACTTCCGCGACCGACTGAAAAGGGACGCGTGATGGCGCTCGATTTCGACCGGTCAATCATCGGCAGCGAGTTCGACCGCACGGTGTTCGCACCGATCACCAGGGACGCCGTTCAGCAGTACGTCGCCGCATCCGGCGAACCGGCTGCGAACGAGGTCACCGCGCCACCGACATTCGTGGTGCGCTTGCGTGGACACCACTGGATGCCCGAGAACATGCCGAATCTGGGACGCGTCGGGTTCGATGCCGGCAAGGATATCGAGTTCGGTGTGCCGGTCCGCGTCGGTGACGTGCTCACCGCGGTCAGCACGGTGCACGACATCTACGAGAAGACGGGCCGCAGTGGCAGCATGGTGTTCGTCGTGCTGCGCACGGTGGTCACCAATCAGCGCGAGGACGAGGTTGCAGTGATCGACCAGAAGATGATGTTCCGGTGAGTGACATGGCGACCCGCTTTGCAGACGTGGATGTCGGTCACGACTTGCGTACGCTGACGCTCACCCTCAGCGGCGATGAGGTCAAGCGCTACGCGGTCGCCGCGCGTATGCCCGGCGGCCGCTTCATGAGTGACGACGACGCCCGCAAAGAAGGCCTGCCCGGACAGATCGTGCCGGGCAACCTCAGCCTCGCCTTGTTTTCGCGCCTGATCGCAGAATCCCTTCCCGGTGCGACGCTGAAGAAACTCAGCGCCACCTTCCGTGGCCTGGTGCATCCAGGGCGGCCCTTGGTGATCCGCGGCGTGGTCACCGAGAAGCACTGCACCGACCAGGGTGATCGCATCGAATGCGACCTCGTCCTCGAAAGCCAGGAGGGGGACCGCCTGGTGACCGGCACGGCAACGGTCCAGTTCCCGGCGCACCGGTGAGAGCTTCGGTTTGGAAGAATGCGCCGACAGAGTACACGACGCGCAACCCGTAGTGGCTCGCGACGGAGAAAGGCCCAGGAACCTGGTGGGCCGGCCAGGGGGAACGCGGTGAGGGCGACGCTGCTCGATATGCTGGTGAAGCATTCCTATCACAGGGCTCCCGACGATCGGTTCGAGCTGTCCTCGGGGAAGCGCAGCAACTTCTACATCGATTGCAAGACGACTACGATGCGTAGCGAGGCCATGCCGTACGTCGCACGCGCCGTGCTCGCTCATTTCCCCGCAGATGCAGACGCGGTCGGCGGCCTGACGTTGGGCGCCGACGCGATTGCCGGTGCAACCGCCTTCTATTGCCAGACCATCGGGCGACACGTGGATTCCTTCACCGTCCGCAAGTCTGCCAAGAGCCACGGGATGATGAAGTTCATCGAGGGCTGCCCGGGGGCACGTGTGGTGGTGGTCGACGACGTGGTCACGACGGGTGGCTCGACGATCGACGCCATCCGCAAGTGCCGCGACGCGGGCGTTCAAGTCGTGGCGGTAGTGGCGTTGGTAGACCGGGAAGAAGGGGGCATGGAGGCGGTGCGTGCCGCGGCCGGGCCCGGCATCCCCGTGTCTGCGGTCTTCAGGAAATCGGAGCTCGAAGCGCACTGGCAGGCTCTGCAAGCCAAGGGCGCTGCACTGTGACCTATCGTGCTCGTGCGTGTGCTCGTAATCGTAATCGGAAGCCTTGCGATTGAACGATTGCGAGCACCGAGCACGAGCATCAAGAAACGCCGAAAAGCTGCACTAAAACATTAGCGACTTGCCCCGCACCGCGGTCTCCGTCACAGTAGCCCTCATGTCTGCTGCCGCTCCCGCTGCAACGCGCCGCCGTCGCGCGCGACCCGATCCCTTCGGCTACGATGCCGAGCTGCATGCCCGCGTGCGGCCGGTGGCTGAGTTCTTCTACCGCCGCTACTGGCGCGTACAGACGGACGGCATCGAGCACATCCCCGACGACGGCGCGGCGTTGCTGGTGAGCAATCACTCGGGCGGCATTCCCTTCGATGCCACGATGATCGCCACCGCGATCGATCTCGAGCATCCGCAGCAGCGGCTGGTGCGCTTTCTGTACGACCGCTTCGTAGCCTCGATGCCGTACGTTGGCGAGTTCTACGACCGCATGGGTTCGACCGTGGCGTCGTTTCAGAACGCCCGGCGGCTCCTGGAGACTGGAGCGCTCGTGGGGATCTTCCCGGAGGGAGTGGAAGGCGTCGCCAAGGGGATTTGGGAAAGCTACCATCTGCAGCGTTTTCACAGCGGCTTCGTGCGCCTGAGCCTGCAGCTGCGCGTGCCGATCATTCCCACGGCGGTGGTTGGGGCGGAGGAGATCTATCCGGTGATCGCCAAATGGAAGCGGCTCGGGCCGTTGAAGGAATTGCTCAACATCCCGTACCTCCCGGTGACGCCGCTGTTTCCGTGGCTCGGTCCGCTGGGGGTGATTCCGTTACCAACGAAATGGCGCATCCGCTTCGGCGCGCCGATTCGGCTGTACGAGAACCGGCGCGGGGCGCGAGCGCCGCAGGCGCGGACCGTGCACGCCCTGGCCGAACGGGTACGCCGGCACATTCAGGCCATGGTGCACGAGCTGCTGGCGCAGCGCGAGTCGGTGTTTTGAAGATCGTCATTGGGCGTGTAGGGGCACGGCATGCCGTGCCCCTACACGCCCAATGACCCACTTCACCGCGTGACTTCTTCTTCGATGCGCGCGGCCTTACCGGAGAGTCTGCGCAGGTAGTACAGCTTGGCACGCCGCACCTGGCCGCGCGTGACGACGTCGATCTTTTCGATGCGCGGTGAGTGCAGTGGGAAGGTGCGCTCGACGCCGACGCCGTACGAGGTCTTGCGCACCGTGAAGCTGGCGCGGTTGGCACCGCGCGACATGCGCAGGACGACACCTTCGAACACCTGGATGCGTTCCTTTTCCCCTTCGATGACCTTCACATGCACGCGCACCGTATCGCCCGGCTTGAAGTCGGGAATGTCGCTCTTCAATTGTTCGCGTTCGATCGTATCGATCACGTTCATCGGGTCACCTCGGGGTTGCTGAGGATTCGCGGCTTTACGGGTTGCCGGCCCCGCCGCGGCCTCTGAGTCCGCCTCGTCTCAGGGAGCAAGTCTCTTAGCGCTTGCCACGGAGGCGGTCAAGGATGACCGCGGCGGCCGAGCGGACGGACAGATGATTGTAGTCGGTGGGCCCCCAGATGGGTTCCAGGATGACGTCCGCCCGTTCGGTCACCTCGGGAGCCAATCCCCAACCGGTGCCCAGCACGATCAGGTGCGGTTCGCGGCGGACGTCGAGCTGCGCACGCAGCTCGACGCAAGGGGTGCGGTCGGGGCCGCTGCGCGCCGAGGTGGCCACGAGCCGCGGCCGCATACCGGTTGCATGCTCCAGGGTCAGCAGGGTGCTGTCCAGGTCATGCTCGAGCCCGACGAGGCTGAGCGCGTCCTTGCGCGTGACGTTGTAGGTGCTGCCGTAGCCGGTCTCCCAATGCTCCATGATCTTCGCCGCGAGCACGCGCAACGCCTTGACGGGCGTGGCCACGTAGAAGCGGCGCACGCCGTAGGTGCGCGCGGAGCGCGCGATGTCGTGGATGTCCATGTTGGTAAGCGCCGACGTGACGATCGCCCCGGTCTTGTCGAGCACCGGGTGATGCAGCAGTACCAGGTAGAGATCAGCCATTGCGGCGCGCGGCCAGGGTCGACAGGAAGGCGCGATCCGCAGCGCTGAGCGGCGCGCCGGCCAACAGGTCGGGGCGCCGCTCGTGCGTGCGCCGCAGCGCTTCCTGCCGGCGCCAGCGCGCAATCGCCGCGTGGTCGCCGGAGAGCAACACGTCGGGTACGTGCAGGCCGCGGAAGTCTGGCGGGCGTGTGTACTGCGGATACTCGAGCACCCCGTCGCTGAACGACTCGACCGTCGCCGAGCTGCCGCAGCCGAGGGCGCCGGGGACGAGGCGGCTGACCGCATCGACGATCACCAGGGCAGCGACCTCGCCGCCCGAGAGCACGACGTCGCCGATGGAGAGCTCGTCGTCGACGAACGCACGGACGCGCTCGTCGACACCCTCGTAGCGGCCGCACAGCAGCGCGATTTCCGGCACCTGTGCAAGGGCGTGGGCCTCGGCCTGCGTGAAGACGCGGCCCTGCGGCGCGAGCAGAATGCGCCGCGGCCGCGCCGCGCCGATGGCCAACGATTCCAGCGCGGCGACGATCGGCTCCGGTTTCATGACCATACCGTGGCCACCGCCGTACGGCGTGTCGTCAGTGACGCGGTGCTTGTCGGTGGCGAAGTCGCGGATGTTCACCAGTACGAAGTCGACGGCGCCGCGGTCCTGGGCCTTCTGCAGCATCGTTGCCGACAGCACCGACGTGAACAGCTCCGGGAAGAGCGTGAGGATGTGGAAGCGCATCACGGATCGAGCAGGCCGGGGAGCGGGTCGATCACCAGCCGTTTGTCGGCGCGATCGACGTGCCTGACCACGTCAGCGATCAGTGGAATCAGGTGTTCGCGCCCATCGGCCTGTACGACGCACACGTCATTGCTACCGACGGGAATCACCTCGGTCACCACGCCGATCTCCATGCCCGCCGTGGTGACCACGGTCATGCCCAGCAGTTGATAGTGATACACCTCGTCCGCCCCGGCAGGCGGTAGTTCGTGTTCGCGGACGCACACCTCACAGCCGATGAGCGCCTCTGCGGCGCTCATGGAGTCACAACCTTCGAGGGTAAGTAGGAGGAAGCGCTGGTGCGGCCGCAACCCGACGATGCGGCATTCCTGCTGTTGATCGCCGCGGCGCAACACCACTCGGGCGCCGCGTGTGAGGGTGGTGGAATCGGGGTTGAAGAGCCGGACCCGGAGCTCGCCGTGGGTCGCGTGGGTATTGACGATCTCGCCCAGCGCGATCAGAGCTTCAGCAGCCAAGGCGTATTCCCGGAACTACTAGTCTTCGACGATTTCGAGGACCACCTTGCGGTTGGTGCGTGAGGCGGCCGCGTTCAGGATGGTGCGGATCGACTTTGCCGTGCGGCCTTGTTTGCCGATGATGCGCCCGAGGTCTTCTTTGGCGACCTTCAGTTCCAAGACGGACGCGGTGTCGCCCTGTGTTTCCTTGACCTCGACCGCGTCGGGGAAATTGACCAGAGAGCGGGCCAGGAGTTGGACCAGTTCTTTCATGTCTGCGCCTCCCCGGGGGATGCACCTGCCACGTCGGCGCCCGTTGCAGGGGCGATGCCGCTGCGTTTCATGAGCTGGGAAACGGTGAGTGATGGGCGCGCGCCACGGCGGAGCCAGTGCTCCAGCTTGTCCTGTTGGAAGACCACGCGCGCCGGGTTCTGGGTCGGATCGTACGTGCCCACCTGATCCAGTCGACGCCCATCACGCGGCGCGCGGCTGTCGGTGACGATGATGCGGTAGAAAGGACGCTTCTTCGCGCCGTGTCGGGACAAACGGATTGTTGCTGCCATGGTCGAAATGTACTCCTCTCGTGTGGGGGGGGCAATCACATTGGGAAGCCGTGCGGGGCGCCGCCCCGTCCGGCGAACTTGCTCATCTGTTTCATCATCTTCTTCGTCTGCAGGAACTGCTTGAGAAAGCGGTTGACGTCGGCGACCGTGGTGCCGCTGCCCCGCGCAATGCGCTGCCGCCGGCTGCCGTTGAGGATGAGGTGGTTGCGGCGTTCTTCGTTCGTCATCGAGTTGATGATGGCCTCGACCTGCTTCAACTCGCCTTCCGCGGAACTCATGTCGAGACCGCGCGTGAACTTCTTCATGCCCGGGATCATCGACAGCAGGTCACCCATCGAACCCATTTGGCGGACGGCGCGCAGTTGGTCGCGGAAGTCTGCGAGCGTGAACTCATTGCGCCGCAGCTTCTTCTGCAGGGCGACGGCCTGCTCCTGGTCGTAGACGCGCTCGGCCTTTTCGATCAGCGTGAGCATGTCACCCATGCCGAGGATGCGCGTCGCCATCCGGTCGGGGTGGAAAACCTCCAGTGCGTCGAGCTTCTCGCCCGTGCCCGCGAACAGAATCGGTGCTCCGGTCACCGCGCGCACCGACAGCGCCGCGCCACCGCGCGCATCACCGTCGAGCTTGGTGAGGACGACGCCGCTGAGACCGAGGCGGCCGTGGAAGCCATTCGCGACGTTCACGGCGTCCTGCCCGGTCATCGCGTCGACGACCAGCAGGATCTGGTGTGGCTGCACCGCCGCCTTGATGCGCTCCAGCTCCTCCATCAACGCATCGTCGATATGCAAACGCCCGGCGGTGTCGATCAGCAGGATGTCGTGTCCGTGGTTCTTGGCGAACGACAGCGCATCGCGACACAGGGCGACCGGATCCGTCCCTTCCTGCGATGGATGAGCGGGGCAGCCAACCTGGTTCGCGAGGGTCGTCAGTTGCTCGATGGCGGCGGGGCGGTAGACGTCCGCCGGCACCAGATACGGGTTGCGCTTGTGCTCGGTCTTCAGCAACCGCGCCAGTTTGCCGACCGCCGTCGTCTTTCCAGAACCCTGCAATCCGACGAGCATGATCGCCACCGGTGGCGGCGCCGACAGGTTGAGCGGTGTTGCTTGGCTCCCCATGAGCGCCGTCAGCTCAGCCTTGACGATCTTCAGAAATTGCTGCTCGGGGGTGAGGCTGGCGAGCACTTCCTGCCCCAGCGCCTGCGCGCGCACGTGGTCGGTGAAGTCTTTGACCACCTGGAAATGGACGTCGGCCTCCAGCAACGCGAGACGTACGTCGCGGACGGCATCCTCGATGTTGCGTTCGGTGATCTTTCCCACCCCACGCAGCTTGCGGATGGTCTGGTCGAACTTTTCGCTCAGGGTGTCGAACATGGTGGCTTCACACCCCTGTAGCAAGGGGTCGGTGCGATCGGAAGTCGGAAACCGTATAGAAAGGCAGGTCCCGTGTCAAGAATGGCGAGACTGCGGACGCGCCGAGTTGGAACACGGCGCGGTGACGAAAGATGCGTTGGCTACTGAGTGGCCGTCGTCGGTGCGGCGCAGCGTGCCTGCAGGTCGAGCAATCGCTTCTCGACCTCCTTCTTGTCGCGATCGATGATGGCCATCTGACTCTTCAGCGTGTCGCGCTCCTTTTCACGCAGGTTGACGCGCTCCTCCAGCTGCGTCACTTGCTCCTTCAACGCGCCCGCCTGGCCCCACAACTTATAGCCGATCAGCAGCCCCGCCAGCATTGTCACCAGCAAGACCACACCGCGTTGCGCGAAGACCCAGACCTTTTCTTGCAGTTGCGCTCGCTCATCAACGGCGCCCGTGTCGGGTTGCTGCATGGCAGTCTCCTTCCGCTCGTGTGGTTCGCCCTCCGGATACCACAGCGACCCGGCGAAGAAAAGCCGGCCAGAATGGCGGGTCGTGGGCCTCTTGATGAGGGTGGCCCATGACCCGAATGGCGGCTGTCTATGCAGCGTTGAGTGTAACCGGACGGAAGCGCTGCCGGCGGAAGGCGCCCGGTTTACGGTCCCGGTGCCGCTGCAGGGCGCGGCGGACCCCTGCGGGATCGAACCCAAACATCTCACACAGGTTGACGAAGGAGAACGGCCAGTCCCAGTCCGTTCGCGCGATCCAGGCTTCCGCGTCGCGGAATTCCAAACGTTGCTGCGCCGACGTGGCGTGGGCGTTGCGGCGATAGCATTCGATGCCGTCGGCGAGGACGGCCCACATCAGCGCGTGTTCACCCGACAGCTGCGTCGTGCCGTGCGGGGAACTCCAGAACTGCTCGGGCAGGACCGTATCGGCTGCTAGCAAGTCTCGCAATACTGGTTCGGCAAGTTCCCGCGGGTCCATGTCTTCGCCTCCCTCCGTCTGACGTGTCCGACGAAGGCAGCCCATTGCAATTAATTTGCCAGAGTCGCGAGCGATTACGTGGTGCAAGGCGGAAGCTTGCGCCCACGCCGAGCGTCAATCCAGATGTCGCTTGGCAGACGCTTGGTCAACTGTTTGGCGGTAGAGTTGATGCAAACGCCGGGTACGCGGGCCGACCGAGCCGTCACCGATGGTTCGGGTGTTTATTGCGGTGATCGCGACGACCTCGGCGAGCGACGACGTCAGGAAAGCCTCGTCCGCATCCAGCAGGTCATGGGCAGTCAGTGGGTGTTCCACCACCCGCAGGCCGTCCGCCACGGCCAGCGCAAAGATCATGCGGCGCGTGATACCTGGAAGGATGCCCTCAATGGGCGGGGTGAGGAGCCGCTTGCCCCGCCAGGCGAAGACGTTGGTCGTCGTTCCTTCGGTGACGTAGCCGGCGGGGTTGACGAACAGTCCCTCGAACGCTTCGTGCCGCGCTGCCATCACCTTGCCAAGCACCCCAGGGAGGTAGTTCAGCACCTTGTGCTCCGCCAGCAAGCCGAGGCGTGCGAAGGGGATGAGTGCGACGCGGGCGCCGAAACGCTGTGCCCGGGCGATCGCGGGATCGAGTGCTCCCGCCATGGCGATGATTGTGGGGCGCGGCCGGGCAGGGGGCATCAGGCCCCGCACCCCGGCGCCGCGCGTGACCGTGATGCGCACCCACGCGTCCGTGGTCAGTAGCCCATTGCGCTTCAGCAGCGACTCGATGTCGCGTTGCCACGGCCGCCGCGGCACTGCGAAGCCGAGAAAGTCGGCCGACGCCTGCAGCCGCGCCAGATGCTCAGGGAGCGCGAAGGGGCAGCCGCGGTAGGCGCGCAATGTTTCGAACAGGCCGTCACCGTAGAGCAGGCCGCGGTCGAAGACACTGATCTGCGCCCGTGGTGCGGACACGAAGCGCCCGTTGACTTGCACGACCGGCGCTGCGCGGGTGCTCATGCCGCGGCCTGCAGTGCGGCGAGAAAGCCCTGCGCCTTGAGAAGGGTTTCGTCATATTCGCGGGCGGGAATCGAGTCCGCCACGATGCCCCCGCCGGCATGGTAGGTCAACTTATTGGCAGCAGCAACGGCGGTGCGGATTGCCAAGTTGAAGACCGCGCGGCCGTCGCAGCTGATGAAACCGATCGCGCCGGTGTAGAAGCCGCGCCGCAGCGGTTCCAGTTCGTCGATGATTTCCATCGCCCGGATCTTCGGTGCGCCGGTGATCGACCCTCCCGGAAACGTGGCTCGCAGCACGTCCGCCAGGCGCGTGCCCGGTGCGAGCCGCCCCGAGACCCGTGACACCAGATGGTGCAAGGTGGGAAAGCTTCGGACGCGCGCGAACTCGTCGACGCGCACCGTGCCGACGCGGCAGACACGACCGAGATCGTTGCGCTCCAAGTCGACGATCATCACGTGTTCGGCGCGCTCCTTCGGATCCGCTCGGAGTCGGGCCGCCAAGGCACGATCGGCGCACGCATCTGCGCCGCGCGGTCGCGTTCCCTTGATGGGAAACGTGGCGACCGCCTCGCCGTCGACGGTGAGAAAGCACTCCGGCGAGTTCGACACCAGTGCGAAGTCGCCGCCGTCGACGTAGGCTGCGTACGGCATGGGATGCTGGCGTTGCAGTGCCGCGAACAAGGAGGTTGGTGCCGGGGGGTTAGCGACCGAGAAGCGGTGCGCGAAGTTCACCTGGTAGACGTCTCCGGCTGCGATGTAATCGAGCGTCGCACGCACGGCAGCCAGGTACTCCGCTGCTGGAACGTCGGTGGTCGCAGACGGGGGCTGCCCTGAGCCGCTCGGTGCGGGCCGCGTAGCCAGCGCGGCCAGTCGCGCCGCCACCGTCCGCAACTCTGCTGCGGAGCAGTGCGCGGAGGAAAGTCGGTATCGCCGCTCCGCGTACGAGTACGACAGCAGCCAATCGTAAGCGGCGGCGTACAGGACGGGCAGCCCGAGATCGTCGCGCGCCCGTGCCGGCAGACGTTCGACCCAGTGGCGCAAGTCGTAACTCAATGCCGCCACCACGCCGCCCCCGAAGGGTTCCGCCGTGTCCGCGCGCGCCGCCGTCGCGGCGCAAAAGCGGTCGAGCAGCTCGAATGGATGGCCGAGCCAGGGATGCTCGTGACCGTCGCGCATCAGCGCAGTGCCGTCCGGTTTCACACACAGCGTGGCGCGCGGTCGGAAACCGACGAGCGCAAAGCCGGTGCCCCACGAGCGCGCGTCGCCACCGTCGAGCGCACACAAGAACGGTTCGCCGGCGCAGCGCATCACGAGCTGCGACGGCGCCACCGACAACTCGATTTCTTGCGTCGCCATGCGATTCCTGCTTTGAAGAGAACGATTTTGTAACGGGGAGTGTACGGTCATGCAACTGGCCGTTGACGGCAGGGCGCTCCGCCCGTTACACCCATTCACATGAACGCCTCGGTGAAGTTGATCGAATTGGTGCTGCCCGCGACGGTGGCGCTCAAGACCGAGGTGCCCGAGGAACACCCGTCGGCGCAGATCCTGGGAACGCAGCGTCTTGGAACCGGCGTCGTGATCGATCCGGCCGGTCTCGTCGTGACGGTGAACTACGTGGTGCTCGGAGCGCGTGCCCTGGAAGTGACGCTGCTCGACGACACTCAAGCCGCGGGCAAGGTGGTTGCGCAAGACTTCGCCACCGGCATCGCCATCGTCGAGATCGACGCCACCCCGCTTGCCGCGTTGAGGTTGTGCAAGTCAACCGACCTGCGGGTCGGGCAGGAGGTCTTCATCGTGGCGGCAGCCGGAGAGAATCAGCGCCGCGCGAACAGCGGGACGATCACCTCCATGGGGGCCTTCGACGCGTATTGGGAATACTCACTCGAGCGGGCGATCACGACGACGGCGATGAACCCCGGTCTCGGCGGTGCGCCGTTACTCGACAGCCTGGGCCGCGTCGTCGGCATCATCTCGTTGGATCTCGGCGAGGTCGGCCGCTTTACCCTGGCGATTCCGGCGGATCCCTTCGTCGAGCACCGCGACGAACTGCTGCGTCACGGCCGCCGGGTCACGCGCCCGTCGCGCGCCTGGGTGGGATTCTATTGCTACACGTTCCGCGAGCACGTGGTGATTGCCGGCGTGCTGCCCGGAGCCCCGGGCGAACAGGCGGGCCTCAAGGCAGGCGACGTCGTGCTCGCCGTGAACGGCGAACGTATTGCGGGACGCCGCGAGCTGTACAACACCCTCTGGAAGCATCGTGCAGGCGAACTGATTCACTTCCGCGTCTTCCGCAACAATCAGATCACCCAGGTGGCGGTGCCATCGGGCAACGCGGAAGAGTTTTTCGCCTAAGTATGCCCAAGGAGACCTTTTCGGACATACGATGATGTTTCTTCGTGCTCGTGCGCAGGCGAAGCGGTGCTCGTAATCGTTCAATCGCATGGTTTCCGATTGCGAGTACGCGCGCGCACGATACGTTACAGTAATTCTGAAACGGATCAGTAAGCGGTTCCAATGATTGTGTGCCTGTACGGGCGCGCCTGCGCGCCGTTCGTCGAACCGGTGGTGCGCGACCTGAGCGCCGCGGCGGCGGCGGCGGGCGGCGAGATCCAGCCCCTGACGATCGAGGCCGCGCTCACCGACCAGGAGCGCCGCGCAGCGGTGCACCGGCTGTACGTCCTGCCGTTCGACCCGCCGCCTTCGAGCGAGTGGCCGACAGCGCCGGCGGCGCTGGTGCGTGCCCTGTTCCCGCGCATTGACGTGGCCACCAGCTTTGCCGTGCAGGATCTGTGCTGGGACAAGGTCGCCACACAGGAACGGTTGCTCGACCGCGGCCTGCCAGTGCCCGAGACGCTGATGAGTGCCGAGCCGGCCGAAGTGTACGAGTTCGTCCGCGCGCACGGCTTCGCGATCCTGAAGGAGCGCTTCTCGTGCGGCGGTCAGGGGCACGTCGTGGTGTGGTTTGAAGGCGACCAACTGGTCGCCGACAGTGGCAGCCACCAATATCCGCTCCACTTGGTCACCGAGGGCACGCGGCGCTTGCATGGCGATGGTCTTGTATATCCCGCGCCGTTCTACGTGCAGCGCCTGGTGGCTGACGTCGGTCCGCGCGGTGTCACGCCCGGCCAGGTGCTGCGCGCCTACATCGTCGACAATCACGTCATCTTCTGGAGCGAACGCTACCGCGACCGCTACCAGCGGCCATCGGACTGGTTGATCAACGTCGCGCGGGGGGCGAAGTACCGCTTCGTGCTGAGTGTCAGCGAGGAAGTGAGGAAGGTTGCGCTGCGCAGCGCCGAAGTGATCGGCATGCGGATTGGTGCTGTCGACGTGATCCGCACCGGCAGCCAGGGCCCCTACGTGCTCGAGGTCGATACTGACGGCTACCACATGATGATCGACAGGCAATTCAAAGAAATTCCGGAGTATCGCGAATTCTTCGATCTGGATCGTTACATTGCTGAGGCGCTGTTGGTGGAACCCGAGACGCCCAAGTCGCGCACCCGGGCAGAGGCCGGAAAGCTTTGACTCCGCGACACTCCGGTGGTACCTGCCCGCTTGTTCCTGAAGGTGGACGGAGGATCCGAATGAGGCGATTTGCAGTCGTGGGCGCAGTGGTCGTCGCGTTGTTGTTCGTCAACAGTGCGCCTGCCGCGGAGTCCGTTGAACCGGTGGATTCCGCGAAGCTGCTGCCATTTCTGCCGGAGAACATCGACGGCTTCGTAGCAGAGAAGCCGCAAGGCTCGACCAGTACGGCGATGGGCTTTCAGCTCACCGAGGTGTCACGCGTATATCACAAGGGTAGCGTCGATGGCGACGAGACCGTCACGGTAAAGCTCACGGACGGCGGCGGCAACCAGTTCTTCATGGCGGCGCACGCAGCCACCGCCGAGTTCAAGACCGAGAACGCCGAGGGCTACGAGAAGGGTCTGAAGGTCGATGGCTTCCCCGCCATCGAACGTTACACGACTGAGAGCCGGGACGGGTCGTTGACGGTGTTCGTCGCCAGCCGCTATCTCGTGGAGATCGACATCGACGGCCTGGACAGCAAGGAAATGCAGGTCTGGTGGAAAAAGCTGGACGCCAAGAAATTGGTGTCGTTGAAAGACTGACGGAGTTATCGCGGCGTCCGTTCGAGGACAGCGCGCAGCGGGTTCGAGAGCGACGCCGAGACATCCAGGCGCAACGGAGTGATTGCGGTGCACCCGCGCGCCAGCACCTGCATGTCGCCGTCGTCGGATGCTTCGAGCGCCGTGAGTGACTGGAAGCGGTGCAGGTAGCCGCCCTCGGGACCGGGAACGAACAGCGGGCCATAGCGTGAGCGCGTGACCCGTGCGATCAGCCGCGGCGTGTCGTGCTTGACGTCAGCCGGCATGTTCACCGAGAAGCAATCGATCTCATCGGGGAAGCCGGACTGCAGCAGCGGTTCTACAATGTCCGCGGCGGCCGCTGCCGCCAGCACCGGTCGGTTGCCAAGGGCCGCGATGCGCTGCGCACCGGACAGGCCGTACGCGTCGTTCGGGATCGCCATGGAGAAGGCGATGGCTGGGACACCGGCGATCCATGCCTCCAGGGCAGCGCCGACGGTGCCGCTGGAGAGCAGGAACGCCAAGCCGAAATTCAGGCCGAGGTTGATGCCCGAGACCACGAGATGCGGCGGATCCGGAAAGATGGTGTGCACGCCGAGGCTGACGCAGTCTGCCGGTGTACCGCTGACGGCATACATGGGCACTCCGTCGCGCTGCGTTGGCTGCGCGTGCACGACGTCGAAGCGTGTGATGGCCTTGCCCACCCAGCTGCGCTCCGTCGACGGGACCACGACGCGCACGGTTCCCAAGCGCTGCAGCGCGTGCGCGAGCGGCACCAGCAGGGGCGAGTCAATGCCATCATCGTTGGTGAGCAAGATCGTCTTCATGCGGAGCGGGGAAGCGTTCAGCCGGCCATTGTGAGGCCGCCGCTGACGCTCAGGACTTGGCCGGTGATGAAGTCGGCGTCGGGGGAGGCGAAGAACGCCACCGCCGCGGCCACCTCGTCCGGCGTGCCGAGCCGCCGAAACGGGACGGCGCGTTTCATCGCTTCAATGATCTTCGCACCCTGCTCGCCGCCGGTGACCTCTCGGAGCAGCGGCGTATCGGTCGGACCGGGACACACCACGTTGACGTTGATCCGGTGGCGCGCCAGTTCGCGGGCCAAGGTCTTCGACAAGGCAATGATCCCACCCTTGCACGCGGCGTAGACGGCCTCGCCCGTGCTGCCAACACGCGCGGCATCCGAACTGATGCTGATGATCTTCCCGCCGCCGGCCGCGATCATATCGTCCAGCACCGCCCGGCAACAATGGATCGGCCCCTTGAGGTTGATGCCGATGACCTTGTCCCACAGCTCCGGCGAGTTCTGCATGAAAGGTTCGATACGGTCCCAACCGGCGTTGTTGACCAGAATGCCAACCGGGCCGAACGTCTCCCGCGTACGACCCACGGCCGCCTGCACCGCAGCGAATTGTGTGATGTCGACGTGCACGGCCAGCGCCTTGCCGCCATCGCCGCGCACCAGTTGTTCCGTGTCTTGTGCCCCTGCGAGGTTGATGTCGGCAACGCCGACGTTGGCGCCCTCGCTCGCCAAACGCCGCGCGATGGCGC
>Ga0335082_10004663_pt1 | contig 14965 bp, 11 predicted proteins | sample Lox_Sample_41_FD_206718 | JGI IMG/M metagenome (GOLD analysis project Ga0335082, IMG submission 206718) | Soil microbial communities from Loxahatchee National Wildlife Refuge, Florida, United States - Lox_Sample_4.1 | ecosystem: Environmental > Terrestrial > Soil > Wetlands | place: USA...
TCGGCACCGACGGCAACTTCTATGGCACGGCCGGTGGGGGAAGCGCGAACCCTAACGGTGCGGTTTTCAAAGTCACGGCCCAGGGGAAACTCACCATCCTGCATAGTTTCAACGGTGATGACGGCAGATCACCGTTGGGAGCTCTCATCCAGGCCAGCGACGGAAATTTTTATGGGACCACGCGGGGAGGCGGGCCAGATGGGCTGGGAGTGATCTACAAGATTTCGGCGGGTGGAACCTTCTCGGTGATTCACCAGTTCCATGAAACCGACGGGTTCGGGTATAGCCCATTCTCCGGCATGGTGCAGGCCACCGACGGCAAGTTCTACGGGACGACCATTGGGCCGGGAGGAGGACTGATCTACCAGGTCACCACAGACGGCACCTATACCATCATGCATCAGTTCACCGGCAAGGACGGCCAGACTCCTCAGGTCGCACCCTTTCAGCACACCGGCGGAACCCTCTATGGGGACACGGATGGGGGTGGCCTGGGAAACCAGGGATGCATTACGTGCGGTGTCCTCTACAGCCTGGACATGGGGCTGGGTCCGTTCGTCAGCATCGTAAACTGGATGGGCAAAGTGGGACAGACCATCGAGGTCCTCGGCCAGGGCCTGACCGGAACGACCAAGGTCACGTTCAACGGAAAAACTGCGACGTTCCAGGTGGTTTCGGACACCTTTTTGACGGCGGTCTTGCCCGCGGGAGCAACCACCGGTTTGGTAAAGGTGACCACACCCGGAGGAACACGGACCAGCAATCGCAAGTTCCTGGTAATACCCAGTATCGCGAGTTTCAATCCGACCAGCGGACCGGTTGGGACTTCGGTGACGATCACAGGCCAGAGCTTCACACAAGCCCAGGGCGTCGGTTTCGGCGACACGGTCCCCGCGCAGTTCCACGTGGACTCCGATACCCAAATCACAGCAGTCGTGCCGCAGGGTGCGAAGACCGGGCCGGTGGGCGTGAAGACGCCGGGAGGAACCGCGATCAGTAAGGACACGTTTACAGTGACCCAGTAAAAAAAGAGGGTGGCGTTTCCGCCACCCTTTCTTACTGCTCGCCTTTCGGCAGTTGCAGTAGCAGCCCGCCGTTCTGTCCAGTTTGGACGGTCGGCAGCTGTCCATTCCACTTCTCGATCAGGGCCCGCTGGTTTTCGAGCCTTCTCAGTTCGAGCAGTTGCGATGTGAGCGAGTTCTGCCGGATGCGGTTTGCATCCGCCTCACCCTGCGCCCGCGTCACCTGCGACTTGGCATCGCCTTCGGCCTCGGCGATCTTCTTCGCCGCTTCGGCCTGCGTCGTCGCCAGTTCATTCTTGGCGCGCTCCGCTTCCTGGATCGCCTGCGCTTTCGCCGTGATGGCTTGCGCAATCACGCTCGGAACGCGCGGCGCCCCGATAAACCCGAACTGCTGCACGCCGACGCCGACGTTCGAGACCTTATCCTGAATCTGCTGCTCAACTTTGCGCAGAAATTCAGCTTTCTTCTCGCCGTAGACGTCTTCCACGGTGTAGGTCGACGCCACTTCGTTCAGCGAGTTGCGCACGATGTCCCGCAGGATGCCGTGCGTGAACCGGTCGAGGTTGTTCACCCGGTACTTCACGTAGAAGTCCGGCACCTTGCTCGGCTCAATCGCATAGGACAGCGAAACGTCGGCATAGATTTCCATGCCCTCCTTGCTGTTGAATCCCATTTCCTCGTTCAACGGGTTTCCCTCGTTCACATTCCTCGTCCACTTCACCGTCTGCACGTAGGTCGGGAACTCGATGACCTGTGTGGTCAACGGGCTGTAGAACACCCAACCGGTGCGCACCGGAATCTCCGAGGCGCCACGCTGGCTGCCGGCCAGATTGACTTCAACTCCAACGTAGCCAGCTTCGATCCGGGTCACACTGACCAGCAGACTGGAAACCAGCCAGAGACCGATCAGCAGCCCCGCAACCACCAGGACGGGAATCAGGATCTTCCGCGGAGAAAATCCATCCGGTCCCACATTGATCGTCCGCGGCGTATGTTTCTCGCGATCATTATCAAAAATCGTCATAGTCTCCTCCAGATCGTGTGCACCGCCACTGGCACGATCACCAGCAACAGAAAAATCAAAGTCACTCCGCCGAGTACCGACGCGTCCCGAGGCTGGTTCATCCAGTGAAACGCCCCGAGCAGCGCAGCGTAGGCGGCCAAACACACCAGCAGAATCGCCATCAGGCGAAAATGGTGCCTCACGGCTTCTCCTTTCGTTTCCGGAGATCCGAACAGGTCTGGGTTTAAGCTGGAATTTGCCGGATGCGGCTTGTGAGTGTCGTCAGCATGGCTCGAAACCATCCTTTCCAACGACAGCTATGAGATGGTGAGCAAGGGCCCGCGGATTCAGAGTAGATTGGCAGCGGAATCAAGAATTTGCGGAGGCCGAATGAGATGCTGTCATCCCGAGCGGAGTGATGGGATTCGCTTGCGAATCCTCTGCGAAGTCCAGGGACCTGCAGTTAGGTTGTAGAGAAAGACGTGACAGCAGATTCCTCGGCACGCTCTCGCCGCTGACGCGGCTGCAAGCGGCTCGGAATGACAAAGAATTAGAACGCATCCACTCCGGTCACGCTCTGCCCAATGATCAGCGTGTGAATGTCGTGCGTTCCCTCGTAGGTCTTTACCGACTCCAGGTTCATCATGTGGCGCATCAGCGGATACTCGTCGGCCACGCCGTTTGCTCCCAGGATGTCGCGAGACATGCGGGCGCACTCCAGCGCCATCCAGACGTTGTTTCGCTTGGCCATCGAGATGTGCTGCGCCCCCGCCTTGTCCTGATCCTTCAGTCGTCCCACCTGCAGGACCAGCAACTGCCCCTTGGTGATTTCATTAATCATCCAGGTGAGCTTCTCCTGCACAAGTTGATGAGAAGCAATGGGTTTATCGTGGAACTGTTTGCGCAGCAGGGAGTACTGCAGAGCGCAGTCGTAGCAGGCCATCGCCGCACCCAACGCTCCCCAGGCAATCCCGTAGCGTGCCTGGTTCAGGCACATCAGCGGAGACTTCAATCCGCCACTTTTCGGCAGCAGGTTCGACTCCGGGATGCGCACATCCTGCATCGACAAGCCCGAAGTCACCGACGCCCGCAGCGACCACTTGCCATGAATGTCTTCGGCTTTGAATCCGGGGCGATCGGTTTCCACCAGGAATCCACGAATCTGGTTGTCCTCATTTTCGACTTTTGCCCAGATGACGGCGACGTCAGCTATCGTGCCCGAGGTAATCCACATTTTCTCGCCGTTCAACACATACTCTTTGCCGACTTTCCGCGCGCGTGTCCGCATGCCACCAGGATTCGAGCCGAAATCGGGCTCAGTGAGTCCGAAGCAGCCGAGTTTCTCGCCCTTCTGCATGGCCGGCAGCCAGGTTTGCTTTTGCTCATCGCTGCCAAACGCATAAATCGGATACATGACCAGCGCCGACTGGACGCTGACGAACGAGCGCACGCCGGAGTCTCCGCGCTCCATCTCCTGCATGACCAGCCCATACTCGACGTTGGACATGCCGGCGCAGCCGTAGCCCTTCAGGCTGGCGCCAAAGAAGCCGAGGTCGGCCATTGGCTTCACCAATTCGCGGGGAAAACGTCCAGCGCGGTTGCACTCCTCGATGATGGGAATGAGGTTGTCTTCGATGAACTGGCGGGCCGTGTTGCGCACCAGGATCTCGTCTTCATTCAGCAAGGAATCAAAACCGATGAAGTCAACACCGCGGAATTTCAAAGACATAGAAATCTCTTTTCTATTTCTGGCCGCCAATCGGGCAAGCAGACAGAATTCTAAGGATGGTCAAGAGGAAACCTCAAAACTAACAAAGCCGGAAAAGCGGCGTCAAACCGCCTCCAGGTTCGTCCATGAAACGAACCAGCCTAAATCCTCACTACTAGGGTGTTCGGCCAAAACTTCCTGCTAAAGCGTGGGCACTCTACGTTCGCCGCGTGGTGCCCGGCCAAATCAAAGCAAAGGAACTTAAGGAGAATTTCATGGTATCGAGAAACGTGTTCGTACGAGTGTGCCTTGTCTGGCTTGTGTCCGTCCTCCCCTTGATGGCGCAACAAGCCGTCGGCCAAGCCACCTCGACGGTTCCGGGGATGGTGAATTTTAACGGAACCCTATTTGACGACAACCGTAAGCCCTTAACCGGAGTCGTGGGAGTGACGTTCTCCCTGTACAAGGATTCGCAAGGGGGGGCACCGCTTTGGCTGGAGACGCAGAATGTGACGGCTGACAAAAACGGACGTTTCACCGTCATGCTAGGTTCGGCCAGCAATCGTGGACTTCCCGCGGAGTTGTTCGCCTCCGGCGAAGCCCGCTGGCTGGGCGTGCAGGCCCAGGGACAAGCCGAGCAATCGCGGGTTCTTCTGCTCAGCGTACCTTACGCTATGAAGGCGGCAGACGCTGAAACTATCGGAGGCCTTCCCGCGTCGGCATTCGTTCTTGCTGCGCCTGCGGCCGGAAGTGGTTCGACGACGAGCCTGCAGAACAACGGTCCAGCCTCCCACATGGAGCCAAGTGTGGGTGGTAGCGGCACTACGAACTTCATACCGCTTTGGACCCCCAATGGCACGACTCTGGGCAACTCGGTGTTCTTCCAGTCCGGTTCCGGATCTTCCGCCAAAGTCGGCCTGGGTATCACGTCTCCTCTCGCAACCCTGGACATCAACGGGATCACACTGGTGCGTGGCACTTTGGAAACCATCACCAAGGGTGTCGCAAAAGCTTCCAAAGGGTTACAACTCCAACCCTTTTGATCAGGAAGCGTCCTCCTTCAACAGCAGCACGAACAAAGCGGTGATGCAGCACTTTGAGTGGCAGGCAGAGCCCACCGGAAACAACACGAACAATCCCGGTGCGACGTTGAATTTGCTTTTCGGGACGGATAACAACGCGCCGGCCGAAACCGGCTTGAAGCTGAGCAAAGGCGGAATCTTCACTTTCGCTGCCGGCCAGACTTTTCCTGGGACAGGGGACATCACCGGCGTGACCGCAGGCACAGATCTGACGGGTGGGGGCACCAGCGGCAACGTCACACTGAACCTGGACACCACCAAGGTGCCGTTGCTGAACGCCAACAATGCGTTTGTCGGAAATCAGAGCATCACCGGAAACCTGAGCGCCACTGGAACCGTATCGGGGGCGTTTGGCAGCTTTTTCGGATCTTCCACCGGAACCGATTTTGTCGTGAGCAACTCCAATTCGGGTGATGCAATGAATGTGTTCGTCAATGGCGGCCGGGGAGTGATTGTTGGGGGCTCTGGGTACATTGGGTTCGGCAATTCCAGCACTGAGTTCCCCATCGTTGGGGAAGCGCCGAGTACGGGACTGAACGGAGTCTTTGGCAGCAGTGACAACGATTCCGACTTTGTGGCTGCTGTGATTGGTGAGCAATTCGGCACGACCACCCGTACCATCGGGGTTGAAGGCTATTCCGCCAGCGGAGCGGGTATCGGGGTCTTGGGGCAGAAGCAGTTCGGCAGTAGCGTGGGCGCGGGTGCTTTTGGAAGTTCCGCAGTCTGGGCGGACACCGGCGTCACCGGGGCCTGGAGCCTGCTGGCTACCGAAGACAATGGAAACGCCGCCATGATCTTGAACAACAGCGGAAACTACTCGACTGCAGTGATCAACAACGAACAGACCTCATCGTCGAGTGCCTTCGTACTGGATGTTTCTTCGGGGTACGGAGGGTTCTGCAACTTCTACGCTGACGGTTCTCTGCACTGCAACGGGTTCCTGAGCAATCAGGTCCCTGGAAGCAACGGCAAGGACGTTTCGCTCTACGCCATGCAGTCGCCAGAAAATTGGTTTGAAGACTTCGGTTCCGGTCAACTTTCGAACGGATCGGCCAGCATTACGCTGGAAGCCGTATTCGCACGCACCGTGAATACTGGCGTAGACTACCGGGTCTTCGTTACGCCCAATGGTGACTGCAAGGGTCTTTACATCGCCAACAAGTCGGCCAGTGGCTTCGAGGTGAGGGAACTGGGCGGTGGAAACTCGAACATTTCGTTCGACTACCGCATCGTAGCCCGCCGCAAGGGCTTTGAGAATGTTCGCCTGGCCGAAGTCGCGGCTCGGGGGCCGATGATTCCTGAAGGTGTCAAAGGTCGTGCGGGCCAGACGCCGGTCAAGGTCACAATGCCGGCAAAACCAAGGGTAATTGCTACCAGATAGCGCAGTCGAGAATCATCGTCCTGACCAAAGGCTCCTGCATCCTCACAGGGGCCTTTTCTTTCGCCGCCTCAGCAATATCGCCCTCCGTCTTTACAATCTTTTTGCAAATCGAGGCCACACTCTTGCCTGCCTGGCATCTAAACTGTTCAAGGCCGTGGAGATGCTGTACATTCTCAAGCACCAGGTGACCCGACAAGCGATGAAACGCGGCGTGACATTTCATGCGGTCGCAGTGCTGCTGCTGGGGAGCGCGCTTGCTTCACGCGCCACCGCGGCCGATGCCAGCGTCTCCGCGAATGTGCCCTCGCTCGATCACGGCTTCCACTTGCTCTACAACCTGGACTTCGACCAGGCGCATGCCGTCTTTCTCGATTGGCAGCGCCAGAATCCGGACAACCCGATGGGGCCGGTTGCGGACGCGGCGGGGCTGCTCTTCTCGGAATTGAACCGCCTGGGCGTCCTGGAGTCACAGTTTTACGAAGACGACCACGCCTTTCAGCAACGGAAGAAATTTACTCCGGACCCGGTCGTGAGAGATCGCTTCAATGCAGCCTTGGACCGGGCCGAGGCCGGCGCCACGTCCCACTTGAATAAGGACCCCAAGGACCGCGATGCCTTGTTTGCCATGACCCTGGTTGCGGGACTGCACGCAGACTACGCCGCCCTGATTGAAAAGCGTAATCTGGCCTCCCTGCATTCCACGAGGCAGTCCACCGCCTGGGCCCAGCAACTCTTGGCTGTAGATCCCACCTGTTATGACGCGCATTTGGCCAGCGGGATCAGCCAGTACATTCTCGGAAGCATGTCGGCACCCGTACGTTGGCTGATGCGCCTGGGTGGCGTCTCGGGAGACAAGAAGGCGGGAATCACCGAATTGCAACTGACGGCCGAGCATGGCCGCTACCTTGCACCCTTCGCCCGGATATTGCTAGCCATCGCGTATGTGCGGGACAAGGACAGCGCCCACGCCCGGGAGTTGCTCACCTCTCTGCAGCGTGACTTCCCTCAGAACCCGCTCTTCGCCCAGGAAATCGCGCGGCTCGACGCCTCACACTGAAGCGCGTAAGTCCAATCGCTAGATGCCGATTCACCAGAAATTCATCGTGTTGTAACCGGGCTGTAACAATCCCGACGTAAAACCAACCTGACCTGATCAATCTAAGGAGGACTCATCGCGTGATACGCCGAATGGTGTTGTTGTGTCTGGTCTTGGTGGTCCCGGCTTTTGCACAGACCACACTCAACGGTGCGGGCGCCACCTTCCCCTACCCGATGTATTCGAAGTGGTTCAACGAGTACCACAACGCTCATCCGGATGTGCAGATCAACTACCAATCCATCGGCAGCGGCGGAGGAATCCGCCAGGTGTTGGCCGGAACTGTGGACTTCGGCGCCAGCGACGGACCGATGAGCGATGAGCAACTGTCGCAGGCGAAGATCAAGATCCTGCATATTCCTACCGTCTTGGGCGCGGTGGTTCCCGCCTACAACGTCTCCGGTGTTTCCGGCGAATTGCGCTTTTCCCCGGGAACCATCGCCAAGATCTGTCTGGGTACCGTGAGTAACTGGAATGACAAAGCCATCGCAGCGGACAACCCCAGCACAAAGCTTCCCGACAAGCCAATCATCCTGGTCCACCGTTCCGACGGCAGCGGTACCAATTACATCTTCACTGATTACCTCTCCAAGATCAGTCCCGAGTGGAAAGACAAAGTGGGCAAGGGAACGTCGGTGAAGTGGCCTGTCGGTCTCGGGGCCAAGGGCAATGAAGGTGTTGCCGGCATGATCCGGCAAATGGACGGGGCGTTTGGGTACGTCGAGCTCATTTACGCTGTACAAAACAAGATTCCTTACGCCGCCATCCAAAACTCATCTGGCGCTTGGCTCAAGGGTAGCCTGGAGGGCGCCACGGCAGCAGCCGCTTCCGTATCCAATATGCCGGCCGACTTCCGCGTCTCCATCACCAATGCTCCGGGTAAGGACGCCTATCCAATTTCGAGCTTTACCTGGTTGCTGGTTCCTGTGCAGTCGAAGAATCCTGCCAATGGAAAGATCCTGGTGGATTTCCTTCACTGGATGCTGCAGAGCGGGGAAAAAATGACCACCCAGCTTGCCTATGCCCCGCTGCCCGACAACGTATCGGCCAAAGTGGCGGAAGCCATCAAGCAGGTTCGCTAAGCCGTGCCGGAATTCAGTGACGTTCACAGCTCGCCTCCACCTCAGCGAGGCAAAGGAGAGAAGATGAAGTCGGTTCTCAGGTGGTGCGTTTTTCCTCTGCTGGCAGCCAGTCTGTCAGCGCAAACCGCAGCCCCCGCCAAATCGAAGAAGAAGGCCGCCAGCAAGACAGGCCCAGTGACTGCAGCCGACGTGCAGGAGTTGAAAGATGCGCTAGCTGCTCAACAGCAACAGATTCAGCAACTCAAAACGGAAATGCAACGCCGGGACTCGGCTTTGCAGCAAGCCCAGCAGCAGATACAGGAAGCCCAGTCCGCGGCCGCTGCAGCCCAGGCCAAAGCAGAGCAGTCTGCCCAACAGGTGAATCAACAGCAGCAGGCTGTCTCAGAGCTCAAGACCGACATGTCGGATGTCAAGTCCAATGCGACCTCCACTGCTCTGAGTGTGCAGGAAACCCAGAAGAACGTGAATTCAGCCCTGGAGAGCCCGTCCGCGCTTCACTACAAGGGTATTACTATCACGCCGGTAGGCTTCCTGGCGGCAGAAACGGTGTGGCGCTCGCACGCCACCGGTTCCGACATCAATACGCCCTTCAATGGCATCCCCTTCAACGGGGCGACGCAGAGCCACATGAGTGAGTTCTTCGGATCAGGACGCCAGTCTCGCGTCGGCTTTCTTGCCGAGGGAAAACTGGGAAACGCTACGGCTCGCGGCTATGTCGAAGCCGATTTTCTCGGCACCGGCATAACGTCCAACAACAACCAGAGCAACAGCTACGTTCTTCGTCAGCGCCAGGTTTGGGGACAAGCCGCTTTGAACAGCGGATGGACCTTTACGGGCGGCCAGATGTGGAGCTTGGCGACGGAAACCAAGAGTGGTCTCGATAACCGCAGTGAAGCATTGCCCATGACCATCGATCCTCAGTACAACGTCGGTTTCACTTGGGCAAGGCAGTACGGCTTCCGCGTAACCAAGAAGTTCAACGATAAGGTCTGGGCAGGATTTTCGATTGAAAACGCACAGATCATCCTTGGTGGACATGGAGCGTCCAACAACTTCATCATTGGTCAACAGGGAACCGGCGGTGGCCTTTACAACGGAACCGCCAACTACTCCTATAACGCCAGTCCCGATTTCATCGGCAAAGTAGCCTTTCAGCCGGGGTTCGGCCACTATGAAGTATTTGGCATCATTCGGGACTTCCGCAATCGCATCTTCCCTGGAGCGACTCTAGCGACTCCCACTGTGAGCGGGGCGTTCAACAATTCCGCGATTGGTGGAGGCGCCGGCGCCAACGCGCGCTGGACTTTCGCCAAGAAGTTCGATGTGGGAGTTCACTTCCTTGGCGGCGAAGGTGTTGGACGCTACGGGACGTCAACCCTCGCGGACGTTGTAGTACGTCCCGATGGCGCTCTGACTCCCGTCCGCAGCTACCAGGGACTCGGCACACTTGAGTATCACGGGCCCAAATTGGATGTTTACTTCAACTACGGCGCGGAGTATGCGGGCAAAGAGTCGTTCCTGAATGCCGGCGGGAAGCCCGTAGGCTACGGATCGAATCTCTTCGACAACTCCGGTTGCGGCACAGAAATCTTGCCTGCTTCGACCAGCACTACGGTTGTCACAGGAGTTACTCAGGATCCGGTCACTGGTGTGGTTACCGTTACCACCGGAAGTGTGCCTGCTCCCGGCTCTGTAGGCACCCCGCTCAGCGGTGGGTATAACCCTGGCGGGTTGAAGAGTTGCAATGGCGACACCCGTGTCATCATGGAGGGCACGATCGGGTTCTGGTATCGCTTCTACAAAGGACCCAAGGGCACGCTGCAATTCGGATCCCAGTATTCCTATCTCGATCGCAATATCTGGTCGGGCACTGGCAACAGCCCGAATGCGACCGAGAACATGGTTCTCACCTCATTCCGGTACTACTTGCCGTAGGGGTGAGCCGAAGCGCTTCTTACCCATGCGGGCACCGGGGCCAACCGGTGCCCGTGTTTTTCTGAGGGCGACGAATCTGAAGAGGAACAAGGAAGCGGCAGTAGTGCCCGAAGGTAAGACCCTTACCAACGCGAGCCGTTACTCGCGCAGCGCGGCATGCTTTATACTGAATTCTGCACTTCTTTTCGCGGGCGAATCCTGCAGGGCGCGCTCATTGACTGACACCCCCAAAGTTTAGCTCGACAGTACTACAGGTCATGGCCCGACCGTCGCTGGACAACTCGAACTGCTACATCAACCGGGAGGTGTCCTGGCTGGCTTTCAACCGCCGCGTGCTGGAAGAGGCCGAAGACCCGAACAACCCGCCGCTCGAGCGGGTCAAGTTCCTCTCGATCACGGCCAGTAATCTCGATGAGTTTTTCGAAGTCCGGGTAGCGGGTCTGGTGCAGCAGATCGAAGATGGCTATACCGAGGCGGGAGCGGATGGTCTGACGCTCCTTCAGGAACGCGACGTACTCTCCAAGCTCACGCACGAATTCGTAGAGGATCAATACAACTGTTGGAATGAGCAACTCCGCCCCCTGTTGTGCGAGAATGGCATCCGGGTTTTGGGCCTGCACGAGTTGGATGCCCGGGCGCAGGCCTTCATCAACGATTACTGCGAACGGGAACTGGACCTTCTCCTCACTCCGGTAACGGTCGATCCGGCGCATCCTTTTCCGCGGGTCATCAACAAGGCCTTATGCGTCGCGTTTCTGCTGCGCCGCCGCCGTCGGTCCTCCACCACCTATACTGGCGTGGTCACGGTGCCGCGGGCGCTGCCCCGTCTGATTCGGTTGCCCTCGGATGGCACCATCGACTTTATCTTTCTCGCCGATCTGGTTGCCCACCACGCCTCCCGCATGTATCACGGCTACGATATCGTGTCCTCGGCCGCTTTCCGGGTCACGCGCAACAGCAATCTGTACCTGGCCGAGGAGGAATCGCGCAATCTGCTCGAATCGGTGCGCACCGAGTTGCACAATCGCCGCAAGGGTGACGCCGTGCGGCTGGAGATCGAGTCGGAGGCGGACCCGGAAATCGTCGAGCGTCTGCGGACCAACTTCGAACTGGAGCCGTGGCAGGTCTTCCCCGTAAATGGACCGGTGAATCTGTTGCGGTTGTTCAACATCTACGAACAGGCCGAGCGCCCCAATCTTAAATTTAAGGCCTTCGTGCCGCGGGAACTTCGGCTCACGGCGAAGTCGCAGGATTTGTTCGAGGAACTGCGGCGGCACGACATTCTTCTGCATCATCCCTTCGACTCCTACGATGCCGTGGTTTCCTTCATCGAGTCGGCGGCGGAAGATCCGCATGTGCTTTCCATGAAGCAGACGCTGTACCGCACCAGCGAGCACTCGCTGATCGTTCCGGCCCTGATGTCGGCTGCCGCCACCAAAGAAGTCACAGCGGTGGTGGAGCTCAAGGCGCGTTTCGATGAAGCCTCCAACATCCGCTGGGCCCGCGACCTGGAAGACGCCGGTGTACAGGTGTTTCACGGCTTGGTCGGTCTGAAGACGCACTGCAAGTTGTCGTTGTTGGTGCGACACGATCCGGACGGCGTCACCCGGCGTTATGCGCATTTGGGCACCGGCAACTACAACGCGACCACCGCCCGCATTTATACCGATCTCAGCCTGCTCACCGCCGATCCCGAGATCACGGCTGCGGTCCACGATGTGTTCAGCTTCCTCACGGCCTACGCTGAACATCCCAACTATGATCCCCTGCTGGTTGCGCCACTGAACCTGGCCGAACACTGTCTGGCATTAATTGCTCGCGAAGCCGAGCACGCCCGCCACGGCCGCCCGGCGCGCATCATCGCCAAGATGAATGCCCTGCTCGACAAAAACGTGGTCATGGCCTTGTATCGCGCTTCCCAGGCAGGAGTAGAGATTGACCTTCTGGTCCGCGGAATCTGCTCCCTTCGTCCGGGAGTCCGTGGCGTCAGCGACAATATCCGGGTGCGCAGCATTGTCGGGCGTTTCCTGGAACACAGCCGCATCTACTACTTCGCCAACGGCGGAGAGGAGGAGGTCTACCTGGGTAGCGCCGACTGGATGCCCCGCAATCTCTACGAGCGGGTGGAGGTAATCTTTCCGGTGAAAGATGAGTTACTGCGGGAGCGCATCCGCCACGAGATCCTCGAAGCTTATCTGGTAGACAATCTCAAGGCACGTATCCTGCAGAAGGATGGAAGCTATGTGCGGGCGTGGCGGGCTCAAGGGCGACGCAGACCGCCAACCGGTCCCGATGGGCTCAATTCCCAGGAATTTCTGATTGCCTTGGCGGAAGGCAAACAAACCCTGGACGCGATTCCGGCTGTGCCTGTTTCCCGTAGGCGCCGGAGCGTTGTGGGGAGAACGCGATAACTAGCCATGATCATCTACTTCCTCCGTCACGCCAACGCCGGCCAGCGGCTAAGCAACCTGAAAAAAGACGAGAGACGGGCTCTCGACAAAGATGGAATCGAGCAATGTGGGGTCGTCGGCCGTTCGCTGGCTGCGCTCGATGTCCAGGTTGACGTGATCATCTCCAGCCCTTTGAAGCGTTCGGCTCAGACCGCTTCGCTGGTTGGGAACGAACTCAGTTACGAGGGCAAGCTGCAGTTGGAGAATGCGCTGCGCCCGGGCGCGTCCTTCGCCGAGTTTCGTCGGTTACTGGAAAAATACGCGCAGCAGGAAAACGTCATGGTGGTCGGCCATAACCCCAACCTCAGCGAGTTTCTCGGGCGGATGATCAGCGAACCCGGACGTGAAGCGCAAGTCGAGCTGAAAAAGGGAGCGGTTGCGAAAATAGAGACATCACGCAGCTCGGCAGTGTTGCACTGGTGCCTTACGCCCAAGATCATGCGCACGCTTTATGCGGTCGCCACCGAGAGTTCACGGCCGAAGACCTCGCGGAAGTAACTTCTTTCCCTCTCTACCGCCCACAATTCCAGGTCCACGCTGCTTCGCGGTCTGCGCAAGAGAGACAGTTTCACGCCGCCGTCACGCATGCGTACTTGAACGGCGCGGACAGCATTGCTCCGGCTGAGGTTGAAGGCACGCGCCAGCCGGAGGAGCAGGGAGGCCTTGGGCACGCACTCCTGGTCTTCGCGGGGCAACACCTTGATCGGACTGTCACCCGGCGTGGGCCGCGATTTCCCAAGGTACCGTGCCACGGCGGCGATGATTCTTCGCTGTTCCGGCGTGTAACCCAGAATCTCCGAATGCGAAATGATGTAGTAAGTATGGCGATGCCGGCCATTGCGGTTCACGTAGTCTCCGACCTCGTACAGCATGGCGGCTGCCGATAACCACTCGGCATATTCGGCGGGCAATCCGTGCACGGACTTCAGGGCGGAGAATAGATGCATGGCGGACTTCCGCACTTGCATCGCATGGTCCATGTCCACGCGATAGTGCTCGACGGCCGCGCGCAGTGAGTCCCAGCGTTCGGATTCGATTTGCTTGCCGGAGCGGGTGCTGCGATCGTATTCGGCCGCCATCTGCGCCAGCAAGCCGTCGCGCAGGCCCAGAGGGGAGAAACGAAAGGCACTCAGCTGGCAGCGTTCCAGGAGTTCGGAGTAAACCACCGCGCCTGCCACGACGATTTCTGCCCTCCGGGGGCCAACGCCGGACAGGCTCTTGCGTTTTTCCAGGGGCCACCCGGCGAGCAGCTTCGCAATGCGCCGCATTTGCGTTTTGGAAACAGCCGACGCCCGCGCTCCCTTTGTTTTGTACAGCCCGTGGCAGACCGCGGCAAGCGACTCCGCCGTTCCCGAGGTCGCAATCACGCCTTTAGGGTGGGCGCGCCGGATGCGGTCGGCTGTCCGCCCAATTTCCCGGGCAATGAAGCCGCGCATCTGGCGTAGTTCCGCTTTGCGAGGGGGATCGTGGTGCAGGAATTCATTCGTCAGGCGCACCGCTCCCAGAGGCAAGCTGATCGTGCTGCGAATGTGGCCGTCGCTCGAAATGGTGAGCTCGCAGCTTCCTCCCCCCAGGTCCACCATCAGCAAGGGCGAAAGATTGACTCGCAGGCTGGAGATCAGGCCGAGGTGGATGAGGCGTGCCTCTTCCAGTCCAGAGATGGTTTCCACGTTCCAACCGGTTGCCGAGCGGACCCACTCCAGAAAAGCCTGGGAATTGCGCGCGTCTCGCAGCGCGCTGGTGGCCACCACGCGTACCGAATCCGCACCCGCCTTCTGCGCGGCGCGATGAAAACGCCGCAGGACCTTCACCGTATTGGCGATGGCTTCCGGGGACAGAAATCCGCTGCGGTATACGGACTCGCCGAGACGGGTGACTTCGCGGTCCTCGTGGATTTCGTGCAGGCGATGCTGGGTAAGCCGGGAGATCTTGAGCCGGACGGAGTTCGATCCGATATCGACCGCGGCGAAGGTCGGCATGGCAGAGGGCAATAGTGTACCGCGAGCGAGGGGCGAGTTCGAGGTTGATGCATCGTAGGGAAGTTACGCCACGGCAGCGCGCGAAGGTTCCCTGGCTATACTCTTTCGGGTTAGGGCGGGGGTAGACCGCGCACGCAACTCTTTCCCGGCGAAAACCGATCGTATTTCCGCTACCGCATCCAGGCTTTGGCGGAACTTGGCCTGGGTCACATTGCGCAGCATCGACA
>Ga0335082_10004664_pt1 | contig 14964 bp, 7 predicted proteins | sample Lox_Sample_41_FD_206718 | JGI IMG/M metagenome (GOLD analysis project Ga0335082, IMG submission 206718) | Soil microbial communities from Loxahatchee National Wildlife Refuge, Florida, United States - Lox_Sample_4.1 | ecosystem: Environmental > Terrestrial > Soil > Wetlands | place: USA: Florida...
AACTGGCCGGGCAGCGCCGTCAAGTAAGCACGAGTAAGCAAGTAAGCACCAACCCGGATTGCCCTGAATGAGCTGCTTTGGTCCGCTAGCATGAAGCGGCTAGGAGCAGCCATGACCAGCAGCGACACCCTGCCTCTCAACGAGGACCAGCAGGCCCTGCAGGAGACCCTACGCGGGTTCCTGGCCGGCCAGCTTCCGGCTGCCGCACTGCGGGCCGCGCTGGAGACCCGTACCGGGTACAGCCCCGAGCTGCACGCCCGCCTGGCCAGCGAGTTCGGCCTGACCGGGCTGACCATCCCGCGGAAGTTCGGCGGTCGCGGCCTGTCCCAGGTCGAGGCGAGCGTGGTGCACAGCGAACTCGGCCGTGTCCTGTACCCGGGCCCGGTCCTGGCCACGGCGCTGGCCGGCGGCATGCTGTTCGCGACCGGCGACCGAGCGGCCCGGGAGCGGTGGCTGCCGCTGCTGGCCGACGGATCGGTGATCGCGACGGTCGCGGCCGCCGGTGAAGGCGGTCACTGGGTGTTCGGCTCGGACAGCGTCCGGGCCGAGCGAGCGCCCGGGGGCTGGCGGCTCTACGGCCACCGGTGGTACGTCCTGGCCGCCCACGCGGCCGACGTCCTCGTGGTGCCGGCTGTGACCGAGTCCGGACCCGCGATGTTCCTGGTGGATCCCAGGTCACTGGGGTGTACCGTCTCCGGCCAGCTGGGCCTGGACCTGACCCGCCGGGTCAGCGTCACCGCCTTCGACGAGGCCCCGGCCCTGCTGATCGTGGAGGGCGAGGTCGCGACCGCAGCCCTGGAACGCGCCGAACGGGACTTCCTGATCGCTACCGCGGCCGAGGCGGCCGGCGGCATCGGATGGTGCCTGGATAAGGCCATCGCCTACGCCGAGGACCGCGAGCAGTTCGGGCAGACGATCGATGCCTTCCAGGCCGTCGCGCAGGCGTGCGTCGACATTCTCGCGGCCTTCCAGGAGGTCTCCGCGGCCGCCAGGTACGCCGCCCTCGCGGCCGCGAGCGGCAGCCCCGAGGCTCCGAAGGCGGCCCACGCCGCCGCGCTGCGGGCGGGGGAGGCCTTCCGCGCCGTGACCGAATCCGCCGTCCACCTGTTCGGCGGGAACGGCCTCAACTGGGAGCACGACGTGCACCTGTACTACCGTCGCGCCTGGTCTGCCGAGCGCCTGGCCGGCGGCCCGCAGGCGCACCGCGCCGCCATCTCCGGCGCGGGGGACTCGTAGCGACTATCTCAGGCGGCCGAGGCGGGTGCCGGACTCGGCTCATCCTTCTCGCGGCCTCGCCGGGGGATGGTGCTGGCGGCGTCGGCGTCGTGGATGGACAGCGACCACGCCACGCCGCACAGGCAGATCGCGGCGGCGACCAGGAACGCGATGCGGTAGGCGGTGAGGTTGGCCACCTCGTGCCCGGCCACCTGCTGAACCGGTCCGATGAGCACGATGACGGTAGTGAGCACGGCCACGCCGACCGCCCCGCCGAGCTGCCGGACCGCGTTGAACATCGTGGCGGCCCGGCCGGTCGCCGCCGGGCTGATGGTGGCGAAGGAGGCCGCCTGGACCGGGACGAACACCTGGGCCATGAACAGGCCCAGGGTGAGCATGAGCAACCTCGCCCACCACAGGCTGGTCTGCGGTCCCAGCAGGGCCAGCAGGGCGATCGACGCCGCCGTCCCGGCCAAGCCCAGGGTGATGTGGCGACGCGGCCCAAGCCGCGGGTACAGCACCCGGCTGGCCAGCTGCGCGCCGGCCATGACGCCGAACGCCTCGGGAAACGTGCTCAGCCCTGAGCCGAGCGCGCTCAGGCCACGGCCATCCTGGTAGTACAGCGAGATGGCGTACAGCGTGCCCAGGAAGGCGAGCGAGGCGAGGACCATGACTCCGTTGCCCGCACGGAACAGGCGGTTCCCCAGCAGCCGCAAGTCCACTATGGGCGCCCGCGACCGCAGCTCGACGGCCACCATCGCGGTTAGCAGCACGATCCCGGCGGCGATCGTCGTCAGGACCTTCGTGTCACGCCAGCCCAGGTCGGGTCCCTCGGATACGCCGTACATCAGCAGCCCGAGGCCGAACCCGGAGAGCAGGAAGCCGGCTAGGTCGAAGCGGCCGGGCTTGTCCTGGGCGGACTGGCGCAGGAAGATCGCGCCGAAGGCGAACGCGGCCGCGCCGATCGGCAGGTTGACGTAGAACACCCAGCGCCAGGACAGCTCGGTGACGAACAGCCCGCCGAGGACCGGGCCGAGCGCGGGGGCGAACGTGGTGGGCACGGTGAGGATCGCCGCGGCCTTGATCCGTTCGTCCGGCGGGAACACGCGGTACAGCATCGCCATCCCGACCGGGGCGAGCATGCCGCCGGCCGCGCCCTGCAGGATCCGGAACATGACCAGCTCGCCGAGGCTGGATGCCACCCCGCACAGCGCGGAGGCGGCGGTGAACAGCGCGATCGCGGCGAGGAGCACCCGCTTGCCGCCATACCGGTCGCCGAGCCAGCCGGACGCCGGGATGGTAACCGCCAGGCTCACCAGGAAAGCGATCGCGATGCCGTCCACGGCGGTGGCGCTCACCCCGAAGTCACGGCCGATCGTCGGCAGCGCGACGTTGACGATCGTCGCGTCCAGGATGCTCATGAACATCGCGGCGACGAAGACGGTACCGACCGCTACCTTCTGGCTGATCCGCGCGGCCACAGCTTCCTCTCCCCGCGGCAGCGTCCAGCCTGCGGCTCACCAATCCCGCCATTACAAGATCATGCGGCCAGCGGAAATTCCACCGCTTCCCGGCCGCCAACGTGACGGGTGATAGGTCAGGACGACCACGCCCGTGCTGAAGGTCTTCGCCCCGGCGAACTCCAGGGCCCGCTTCTGCCCGCCGCGGAACAGCACCTGGCCGCTGCCCACCAGCACGGGATGGACCGAGAGCCGTACTTGCGGATGCTGTTCATCCGGTCGGCGAAGTCGCCGGCCTGACCCGGCCAGACGGCCGAGAAGAGTTCGTAGGTGCCCCGGCCCGTCAGCATCGCGTCGGCGCTCGCGATCTGTTCCAGCGCCTCGGCGGCGCGGAATTCCATGGCCCACCGCGGCGGGTCGCCGATAACGCCGTCCGCCGTTGCTTGCTTGCTTTGCTTGCGAGCGGCTGGCCCGGCACGAATCGGCGCGGCCGGACCGCCGCGCGCATCCCGCCCGCGATGGCGGGAAACCCCTGGTTACTCCCCGGTCTGGTCGTCGACCTCGGCGCCGGGAGCGTTCTTCTGGACCGACTCGATCCCGTTCAGCGCGGACGCCTTGCGCTCGTACATTTCACTAGTGGCGATGACCTGACCGTTGGTCGCCACCAGGTTGAAGTGGTACTTGCCGTTAGATGACTTCTTGAGCACGAACTTGCCCGCCATATTGCCTCCTTGATGAGAGCGGCATCTGACCTGCTCGGACGATAACTCATCTTGCCGTCAGCCAGGGGGTTTAACCATCGTTATCGAGGTCATCGCCAGCCCGGGGCGTGTCGCGCGGTCCCCAGGGCACCGCGGGCGCGGAATCGGATATTCCTCCCGGTCAGCTCGCGTTTGGTTGTAAGGAACGGCGCGACGTGGTCGCCCTGTTTCTCCTGTTTCTCCTGATGCTCCTGCGCTGCAAGCCAGCTCCCGTGGCCCTTACCCCCTCGCCCCGCTGCCCGGCCCTACCGGTTCATACTGCATGGATGCCGCGTGGGCGTCAGCTCTCAGCGGCTGAGCGGCTGAGCGCCTGAGCGCCTGAGCGGCTGAGCGGCTGAGCGGCTCAGCGAACCCGGATACGCGCCCAAGCGTCGCCCAGGGCCGGGTGGCTGGCCCGGACGGTGACGGTGCCCCGCGCGCCAGGCCGGGCGCGTAGCCAGACGGCTCCGGCGCCACCCGCGGCGGCGAAGTCGAACGGGTTGTCGCCGACCAGGGTCACCGGTCCCTCGATGTCGAAGCCGACCTCGCCCGCCACGTAGGGACGGGGCGCGCCGTAGCGGTCGACCGCGCGGAACTCCAGCCGGGTGGCGTCCGCGCCGTCGCCGTCGATCTCGGCGTCGTCGGCGGCCAGCGCCAGCACGTCGCCGGACGGGTCCGCGGAGAAGGACCGCGACGCGACCTTGCCGGCGCCGAGGTAGCCGTCGATGCGCAGCTCGGGCCGGGACGAGCCGTCCACCGCGCGGAAGTCGGCGAACGACGGCGGGTAACCGAGGTGCGGATACCCGCCGGTGTCAGGCAACACGGTGGCGAAGTGCTCCCCGCCGACGTACAGCTCGAGCCGGTCCAGGTTGGCGCAGATCATCGCGGTCGGCAAGACGTTCACCGCAGAGGAAGGGCCGAAGTCCCAGTAAAACGCCGGCGCGATCACCGGCCGGACCCGCGGGTCGGCCTGCGCCTGGTAGATGGCGGCGCCGGGCTTGGGGATCCGGAAAAGGTCGACCACGCCGGTGTACTTCACGCCGCGGTACTGGTTGCCGCTGCCGGACGGGTAGTCGAACCCGGTCCAGGCGAGCAGCCCGCAGTACCGGTCGTCCGAGGCGGCGATGTCGTGCACCCGCCCGTGCGCCGTCGCCTGCCCCTGCTGGATGGCCTGGGGATCGGTGCGGCGGTAGTAGAGGGCAGGCCCGGACAGGGTGCCGACCGCCTCGCTGACCATGTACGGCCTGCCCACCCCGGTCTCCGGCGGTTGCAGCACGGGCTCCTTGACGCCATCCGGGCCCTTCACCGAGGAATAGTCGTCCTCGGCGAACACGTCCTGCTGGTAGTCCTTGGTCAGGCGCAGGCCCGCCATCGCTCCGGCCGTCGGACGCGAGTCGTCCAGGGCGTGCGCGAGCTCGTTGGTGCTGGTGTAGAACGCGGTGTCGTTGGGGGTCTCGTTGAGCCGGGCGCCCCAGATGATGATCGACGGGTGGTTGCGGTCGCGGACGATCATCTCCCCGATATCGCGGTAGGCCAGCGCCTTCCAGGCGTCATCGCCGAGGTAGCCCCACCCCGGAGCCTCTTCCCAGGCCAGCAGCCCGAGCTCGTCGCAGGCGTCGTAGAAGGCCTCGGCCTGCGGGTAGTGCGCGCATCGCACCATGTTGCAGTTCAGCTCGCGTCGCATGATCTCGACGTCCCTGGCCTGCACCCGGGCGGGCATGGCGCCCCCGGTGAACGGGAAGAACTGGTGCCGGTCGGCGCCGAACAGCTTGACCCGGCGGCCGTTCAGGTAGAACCCGTCGAGGGCGAACCTGGCCTCGCGGAATCCGGTCCGCACCTGCTGCCCGTGCACCCGCCGGTGGTCCAGCATGAGCTTCGCCGCCACCGTGTACAGCGCCGGGTCGTCGATATCCCACAGCCTGATGTCCTCGAGCCCGGACAGCGTCGCGGTCACCGTCATCTGGCCCGGCCCGGCGATCTCGACGGGCACCCGCGTCGCGGCGATCTCCCCGCCGTCACCGAGCAGCCGGACCGCGACATGGACCGGGCCCGCTAGCCCGGCTGCCGCGTCCACCGTCGCCTGGACCACGACCTGCCGGGCGGCGGGATCCAGGACGCTGACCGGCTTGGCGAACAGGTCGGCCAGGAACGCCTGCGGCACCACCCGCAGCCGCACGTCGCGGTAGATCCCGCCCGGCTGCCAGTAGTCCACCGAGATCGCGGGCTCCGGCGCCGGCCGGTCCGGCGGCACGTTGAGGTTGAAGGTCGAGTCCAGCCGCACGGCCAGCACGTTCCCGCGAGGCCGCAGCAGGCCGCCGACCTCGACGCTGAACGGCAGGTAACCGCCCAGGTGATCGATCACCTCGGTCCCGTTCAACGTGACCGTAGCCCTGGTCATGGCCGCCGCAAAGTCCACGAACACCCGCCGGCGTTCCGCGCCGGGCGGCGCGTCGAAGCGGTTGCGGTACATCCACACCCGCTCCCAGGCCGACGGGTCCCAGTCCCGCCAGGACAGCGGGACCACCGTGTGCGGCAGCGTCACCTCCGCGAAGCCGCTGTCGTCGAACCCCGGCTGGTCGCTGCCGGCCGAGGCCGGCCCGAAACGCCAGCCAGTGCCGAACGGATGCGAGGTCATCCGCCTTCGCGGCCGGCCGCCAGCGTTCGCTGCATCCCGCGCCGGACCGCGTCGATGAGGTAGGGCCGCAGCCCCGCCGCTGGGACGATGGCCTGCACCGAACCCACCTCGCGGGCCCGCTCGATGCTGTGCACCCGGTCGAACTCGTCGGCGAGTTGTCCCAGCTTGTCGGCGTGCACGGCCGGCCAGGCCGACGCCAGCTTGGCCCGCAGCGCGACCGCCTCGTCGTTCGCGCCGCTCGCGGTGGCCTCGGCGATCGCGGCCTGCAGGTCGGCCACCCGGGGATCGGCCGCGGTGCGCTTGGAGACCTCGGCGGCGAACACCACCGCGGCGGCGGGCGCGCCGCCGATCACCGAGGCGTAGGAGCCCTCGACCGCGGCGATCTCCATGTTGTCGTTGAGCGTGCCGGAGAACACCACGAACGCCCCGCCGTGGTAGCGGGAGACGACGCAGAACACGATCGGGCCGTCGAAGTTGACGACGGCCCGGCCGATCTCGGCGCCGTACTCCAGCTGAAGCCGGCGCAGCGACTCAGGCGAGCCGTCGAACCCGGACAGGTTGGCCAGGATCACCACCGGCCGGTTCCCGCTGGCCGCGTTGATGGCCCGCGCCGTCTTCTTCGACGAGCCGGGGAACAGCGTCCCCGCCGTGAACTGCGACGGGCCGTCTACCGGCCAGAACCCGTGCCGGGTCAGCGGCTTGGACTCGAAGCCGATCAGCGCGACCGGCTGGCCGCCCAGGTGCGCGTCGAGCACCAGCACCGACGCGGCCTCGGCCATGTCGGCCCAGCGTTCCAGCGGCGGGTGGTCGGCGTCGATCACCCCGGTCAGCAGCGAGCGCATGTCAAAGGGCTTCTTGCGTTCCGGGTTGATCGCCGGGTCGAAGATCTCGCCCAGCGCGGCGAACTCCGGGCCGGCGTGCGGCGAGGAGGAGATGTCCCGGTCGTCGGGGTCGCCGGTCGGGGACGGCCGGGGGAACCGCTCGCCCGGCGCCACGTAGGCGTGCTCGTAGTGCGCCAGCAGCACGTCGACCGCGCTGGACAGGTCGGGCGCCCAGTACTGGGCCTCGCCGTTCGGCCCCATGATCCGGTCGTAACCGCCGATGCCGAAGTTGTCCTCGGCCGAGACGCCGCCCGAGTAGTCCAGCGATTGTTTCCCGGTCAGCACCATGGCCGAGTCCGGCGTCATGATCAGCACGCCGCTGGTGTGCATGAGCATCGTCGCCTCGGCGTTCCAGTACGGCTGGGCGCCCACGTTGATGCCGGTCACCACGACGTTGATCTCGCCACCAGCCTGGGTGAACTCGACGATCCCTCGCAACGCCCGGGAGATCCAGTCCATGGTCTCGGTGCCAGAGTCCATCGCGATCTTCGCGCCGGCCGAGATGGCGAACCACTCGATCGGGGCGTGCAGCCGCCGCGCCAGCTCGATGGCCGCGAGGATCCGCCGGCACTCGGGCTCGGCCAGCGCGCCGAGTGCCCGGGTCGGGTCGCCCAGCAGCACCACCCGGCGCATCCCCTCCGGGTACCGCTTCGTCGGCGTGCTGACCACGCCGAGCACCAGGTTCGCGACGTTCGAACCGGGCGCCCGGTCCACCGGCACGGGGGCGCCGCCCTCGTCCAGGTCGTACTCGGTGAACTCGCCGTCCGCGCCGCCGGGGTCCGGCGAGCGGGTGATCAGCGGGATGAGCTCGTACGGGTACACGGTGCCGCGGCGGCGGGCCCGGATCACCTTTTGCGTGTAGGGGTTCAGCTCGCGCAGCGGCCCGGGCGGCAGGTCAGTCACCCGCAGCGTCAGGCCGGCGCCCGGCTGACGAGACATTCGCAGCATCCGCTCCCGCCCCTCGGCGTCGCGGAACTGCACCATGACCTGCTCCAGGCCCAGCGCCCCGGTGCGCGCCGCCAGCGACCGGATGACCGGGCCCAGCTCGGTCAGCGGTGCCTCCACGGTCGGCCACACGTACAGCTTGATCCGGTTCCAGTCCAGCCGGGCCAGCTCGCGGTCGGCCGACCGGGCCGAGCGCAGGCCATCCAGGCAGGCGTCCAGGATGCGCTCGAGCTGCGGCAGGCCGGTGATCCGCCCGGCGTCATCCCGCACGATGGTGAGCTCGCGCACGTCGGCCAGGGCCATGAGCCGCTGGTCGTCACGGTTCTCGCAGCCCTCGATGCGGAACAGGTGTACGTCCGGAGCCGCGGGCAGCCGGGTCAGCGCGAACCCGGAGAACCGCCACACGCCCAGTCGTTCGGCCACCAGCGGGTGCCAGCCGCGCTGGGTCCGGTCCTCCACGGCCTGCCCGTCCGGCCCGCCGCGGAAGGTGAACCAGTCCGGCCAGCCACCACCCTCCCCGTCCGGCCTGCGCACGGCGACCGCGACGCGGTCGACGGCCGACGGGATGGGGCCCAGCTTGCCGCGGATCCGGTCGGCGCGGGCGTCGGGGGCGCCGCTGCCGTCCTCTTCGGCCGTCTGGGAGGTGACGTACAGGTCGACGATCACGGTCCGGCCGGCCGGGATCGCCTGGATCAGCTGGGGCAGGTCGGTCGCTGCCGCGCTCTCCGCGCCGTCGGCCACGGTCGCGACGATCAGGTACTCGTGCCCGTCGTGGGTGTACTCCGCGGTCACCAGCGGGCGGCCGCTCCGCTCGGTGACCTGGACGTTCCGCAGCGACCTGATCCGGTAGTAGCGCCGCGTCATCACCTCGAGCATGACCGCGTGATGCCGCTCGGTGAAGACGCCGAGGATCGGGTCGCCCGAGGCGACCATGGCGTCGATCTGGGCCGCCCTGGCCGCGGGGTCCGGTGAGAGCCGGTCCAGCTCGGCGCGTACCTGCTGCTGCCCCCGGGCCCGTTCGGCAGCGATCAGCGGCGCGTCGAAGCAGCGGTAGCGAACCTGCCTGGCCAGGTCGCCGACGCCGGGGTGCCGCACCTGGGTGGCCGAGACCAGCTGGTCGACCGTCCGCCGGTAGTCGTCCCGGCCGTCACCGGGCAGCGACCCGGGGTGGTCCAGCCGCCACTGCAGCAGCTCGGACACGACCGGTACGTACGCGGCCGCCCGGCGGCGGGCGAGGAAGATCCGGTACAGCGCCGGGTCCAGGCCGGGCGACGGCTCCAGGCCGTCGACCCCGTAGTGGGCCAGGGTCCGGCGCAGCTTGATCCGGAACGACTCGGGCAGGCCCTCCGCGTCGGCGTCGCGGGAGCGCAGGTAGGCGTGCATGTACTCCTGCGGGTTCCGGGCGGCCTCGTCGTCGACCGCGGCCTCGTCGTCGGCCTGCGACTCGCCCGGTACCCGGCGGCTCCGCCACAGCGCCGACATGTCCGCGAAGATCTGCAGGATCCTGGCCTCGCCGGCCAGCAGCCGGGGGTCGTCGGCGGGTAGTTCGGCCCGCGCCGCGGTTAGCCGCTGCAGCTGCCGCCTGGCCTCGGCCTCGTCGACGTCGAAGCCGAGCATCATGCTCCGCAGCGCCACCAGCGCGTCCGCCGCCGCGCCCGCCGGATCCTCGTCGGCCGCGGCTTCCCCGTCCAGCGCGCCCAGATCGGCCCGGACCCTGAGGCCCGTTTCTGCCCTTGATGCGTCTTCCCGCGCCGACTCCGCCTCCGCGCCCTCGTCTGCCGCCGGCTCGATTCGCAGCAGCTTGGCGCCGCTCTCCACCTGCGTGTTGACGTCGGCGAACACCTCGGCGACCCGGCCGGAAGCCGGGGCACGCAGCGAGGTTTCCAGCTTCATGCTCTCCACCACGGCCACCACGTCGCCCTCGGTGACCTCGTCCCCGGCCGCGACCGAGACGGCCACCACCATGGCCGGGGCCGGGGCGCGGACCAGGCCGGCCTCGCCGCCGGAGATCCGGTGCACCGTGCCGTCCACCTCGACCAGGTAGTCCGGGCCCTGCGCGACCGAGAGCACGTCGAAGGTCTGGCCGCCGACCGCCAGCCGGATCTCGAACCGGCCGGCCCGGTCGACGTCCACTTCGGCCGAACGGCCGTCGAGATCGACGTGGTACCGCGCCGGGCGGCACCGGGACACCCCGAGCTTGTAGGCCTCGCCGCCCACCCGGACGTCGGCCTGGTGCCTGGTTTCGTGCCCGACCTCGGGGCGGCCGCGCTGGGCCGAGGTGAACAGCCGGTCCTGCTGGCGCCGCTCGTGTGCCTCGTAGGCCTCGAACGCGGTGGCCAGCAGGGCCACGTCGACCCGCAGCGGCGGCGCGTAGCCCTCGGCCATCATCGTGTCCAGCCAGGTCGTGTCGATCTCGCCGCGGACGAACTCGGGCCGGTCGAGCAGGTCGAGCAGGAACGCCTTGCTGGTCGTTCCGCCCTGGATGACCGTGCTTGTCTGCCGGATCGCGCGGGAGAGCCGGGCCCGGGCCTCGGCGCGGTCCTGGCCCCACGCGATCACCTTGGCGATCATCGAGTCGAACTGCGGCGGGATGACGTCGCCCGGCGCCACTCCGGTGTCGACCCTGATGCCGGGGCCGGCCGGCAGGGCCAGGTGCTCGATCAGGCCGGGGGCGGGCGCGAAATCGCGCTCGGGATCCTCGGCGGTGAGCCGGGCTTCGATGGCGTGCCCGCGGGCCGGCGGCTCGGCCGGGGCGATCTGCGCCAGCGTGCCGCCCGCGGCGATGTGCAGCTGCAGCTTGACGATGTCGGTGCCGGTGCAGGCCTCGGTGACCGGGTGCTCGACCTGCAGCCGGGTGTTGACCTCGAGGAACGACAGCAGCTTCTGGCCGGGCTCGTAGAGGAACTCCACCGTCCCGGCGTTGACGTAGCCGGCCGCCCGGACGAGTTCGGCGGCGTGCCCGCGCAGCAGCTTCTCCTGCTCCGCGTCCAGCGCGGTCGAGGCGGACTCCTCGATGACCTTCTGGTTCCGCCGCTGCACGCTGCAGTCCCGCACGCCCAGCGTCCACACCGTGCCCTCGGCGTCGGCGATGACCTGCACCTCGACGTGCCGGCCGCCGCGGATGGCCCGCTCCAGGAAGACCGTGGCGTCCCCGGCCGTCTTCGATGCCTCCGAGCTGGCCCGCTCGAACGCCTCCTCGAGCTCCTCGGGCGCGCGGACCATGCGGATGCCGCGGCCGCCGCCGCCCGCGGTCGCCTTGACCATCAGCGGGTAGCCGATGGATTCGGCCGCTTCGCGGGCGGCGGCCAGGTCGGGCACTTCGCCGCCGCTCCACGGCGCGAGCGGCACCTCGGCCTGCTCCGCCAGGAGCTTGGACTCGATCTTGTCGCCGAGCCGGCGCATCACCTCGGCCGACGGGCCGATAAAAATGATCCCGAGCCGGTCGCACAGCTCGGCGAACTCGGCCTTCTCCGAGACGAACCCCCAGCCGGGCCAGACCGCGTCCGCCCGGCAGGCGCGCAGCGCGCGCTCCAGCTCGGTGTAGTCCAGGTAGGGGCTCTCGGCGAAGGCGGCGTCCGCCCCATTGTCGGACGGTCCCGGGCCGATCAGCACCGCCTCGTCGGCCTCGCGGACGAACGTCGCGTGCCGGTCGGCGGCGGTGTACACGGCGATGACCCGGAGCGCGGGGCGTCCCTCGGCGTTCCACTCCCGGACGGCGTTGATCAGCCGCATGGCGGGCTCGCCCCGGTTAACGATCGCGACGCGCTGGAAGGCGAAACCGGACGGGCTCATCGCCTCAGCCGCCGAAAGCCGCGCGCATGTCGTCACTGGTGCCTCCGGCCGCCGGCGGCGGCGTGGCCGTCTCCTGGAGGACGTCGAGCACCACCTCGTCCGCCACGATGGCCGGATCGAACTGCATCACGGCGTAGCCGCCGACCGCGCCGGCCCCGAAGCCGGGCGCGAAGATCCTCATCCGGCGGGTTATCGCGCCGTCGCGGACGGCGTCGTACAGGGCGATCGGGATGCTCGCGGCTGACACGTTTCCCATCCGGTCCACGTTAAAGTACAGCTGATCATCTGACAGCCCGGCCTTGCCGGCCAGGTTGAGGATCATCGTCTTGTTGGCCTGGTGCGGGACGATCAGCTCGATGCCCTCCAGCAAGGTGCGCCCGGCGTCGTCGGGATCAGGCAGCTCGCCGAGCTCGTCCAGCATCTGCACCAGATAGCGCTGGACCAGCGACTTCACCTCCGGGCCGTACACGGTGATGTCGTTGTCGAAGTCCGAGTTCGGCCAGATGATCGAGTTGACCTCGGTGTGCGGTCCGCTCGCGTAGGTCTGCACCACCTCCACGTCGCCGGGGTCGCCTTCGGGGGCCGGCCCGATGACCATGGCCGCGGCCCCGTCCCCGAAGATCATCCGTGAGGTGCGGACGCTGCCGATCTTGTCGGAGAACTTCTCCACGCAGACCAGCAGCACCGGTCGGCCGACCTCCTGCAGCTGCCGGATGGCCTCGGACATGCCGTACGGCAGCCCGGCGCAGGCCGCGATCAGGTCGGCCGAGGCGTGGGTCTGCTGCAGGCCGAGCTCGCCGGACAGCCAGCAGCCGATAGACGGGATCAGCCGGTTGCTGGTGCACGTGCTGACCAGGACGGCGCCAATTTCCTCAGGGGACCGGCCCGCCTTGGCCAGCGCGGCCCGGACCGCGGGCAGCGCCAGCTGCTCCGGCTCGCGGCTGGTATAGCGGCGCTGCTCGATCCCGGTCTTGGCGCTGATCTCCCCGGCACTCATCGGCGACCAGGAGAAGCTCGCGTTCCTGATCACGTCGTCGTTGCTGCAGACATGCTCGCCGCGCACGACGGCCAGGGACTCCAGCTTCGGCTGGACCCGGAACGTCTCCCGCACCCGGACCGGGGGATAGGGCGTCACCGGCGCCACGGCTTCGGGCGGCCCGTTCTGGCTGCCCAGGGTGGCCGGCTTGCGCCCGCCGCCCGACGAGCGCCTGACCCGGTCGATGAAGGCCATCGCGTCTCGGTCGCGGGGAATGAACGCCACCACGAAGTCGTCGTCGCCGATCTGACCCGGCCCGCGCAGCTCGGTCCGCGCACGATCCCACGGGTACTGGTTGTGCAGCACCATGGACCAGCGCATCAGAGCCTCGAGCTCGGGTACCTCCTCGTGCGCGTCGATGATGTCGTCGAGGCTGAACACTGGGTAGTCGGGGTCGTGATCCGGCATCACGAACGTCAGCGCGTCCGGCCGGTCCAGGAATTCCGCCACCGTCGGCTTGATCGCGGGTAGCTCGGTGGCGTGGTGCAGCTTGGTGCTGAACACGCCGAACAGCAGGTCGAAGATCCGGTTCTCGGCGTCGTCGTCCCAGCTGGCCGGCAGGGCCCGGAAGGTGCTCTCGACCGCGGCCACCTTTCGCTCGCTGTCTTCCCACGGCGTCAGCACCGGCAGGAACACGTCGTCCCGGTGCTTGGGCAGGTCGCGCCAGCGCGTCGGCCTCTTGTCGAACATGGTGATCGCGTACCGGTTGACCCAGAACAGGTTCTGGCCGAGGTCACGGAGCAGTTCGAACCGCCCGGTGTAGCTTCCGGCCTCGACCCGGGACAAGATGTCGGTCCCGGTCGGCGCCTTCGCCTCGAAGTCACGGCCGATCACGGCAGTGAACTGGTCCAGCGACTCCAGCACCGAGAAGTCCAGCTCGCCAAGGAAGTTGGCCGGGAACACCAGCCGACCATGCCGGTTGACCACGAACGGTTTCACGTTGTTACCTCCAGGCCGGGCGCGCTCGCCCGGGTGTTGCCTTGTCCTGTCGTGCGGCGGTGACCCGGTGCATGACCTAGGTCATACCTGCTGCCGTACCCTCTCTGCGCCGGTTATGTCCCAGACCCGGTCAGATTCGCGAGGTTTTTCGTCCGCACCCGAAGCTCCCGGGTAATTAACGGCTTCGCGGCCGCGCATAACAAGCCGGGTGCGGGAAAGGCCAGTTGGATGGCAGAGTTCACGTTCGCACCGCTGACCCCCGCGTCCTTCCTCGACCGCTCGGCCGCGGTCTTCGCCGATCGGATCGCCGTCGTCGACGGGGAGCGCACCTTCACCTACCGGGAGCTGTCCGACCGGTGCCGCCGCCTCACCGGCGCGCTGGCCGCGATGGGCGTGGGCCACGAGGACCGGGTCGCGGCCCTGTGTACCAACAGCCACGTGATGCTGGAATTGCACCACGCCGTGCCGATGCGCGGAGCCGCGCTTGTCTCGGTCAACATCCGGCTGTCACCTGCGGAGATGGCGGAGATTATCCGGCACTCGGGCGCGTCGCTGCTGGTGGCGACCCACGAGTTCGCCGACGTCGGCGGCCGCCTGGCTGGCGAACTGGACCTGCCCCTGGTCATCGCCGGCGGGTCCGGTGACGGCTACGAGGCGCGGCTGCGTGCCCGGCAGGGAGCGCCCAACATCATCGCCCGCCCGCTGCAGGTCCTCGACAGCCACCCCTCGGTCGTGGAGAGCGCCGTCGTCGGCATGCCGCACGAACGCTGGGGCGAGGTGCCGGTCGCCTTCGTCACGCTCAGGAAGGACGACGTCGACGCGGATGCGATGACCGGGTACGCGCGGGAGCGACTGGCCCGGTACAAGGTCCCCAAGCGCTTCGAGTTCTGTGAGCTGCCCAAGACATCCACCGGCAAAATCCAGAAGAACGTCCTGCGCGACCGGGCTCATGAGCTATAGCAGAGCTCATGAGCATTCTCGATCGGTTCTCGCTCTCAGGCAAGGTCGCGCTGGTCACCGGGGCCAGCAGCGGCCTCGGCGCGGGGTTCGCGGTGGCGCTGGCCGAGGCCGGGGCCGACGTGGTGCTCGCGGCCCGGCGGCGGGACAGGCTGGAGGCCGCCTGCCGCAAGATCGAGCAACTCGGCCGGGCCGCGCTCGCCGTGCAGACCGACGTCACCGACCCGGCGCAGTGCCGGGCGGCGGTGCAGGCGGCGGAGGGGCGCTTCGGCCGCCTGGATGTGCTCGTCAACAACGCGGGCCTCGGCACGGCCGTCCCCGCACTGCGCGAGACCCCGGAGCAGTTCCGGGAGGTCATCGACGT
>Ga0335082_10004667_pt1 | contig 14957 bp, 14 predicted proteins | sample Lox_Sample_41_FD_206718 | JGI IMG/M metagenome (GOLD analysis project Ga0335082, IMG submission 206718) | Soil microbial communities from Loxahatchee National Wildlife Refuge, Florida, United States - Lox_Sample_4.1 | ecosystem: Environmental > Terrestrial > Soil > Wetlands | place: USA...
CAGCCAGTGCGGCACAGCCTATGATCTGCTGGCCAATCACTATAGCGTCGGCCTGTTCGACAACGTCGTCTACGTGAAATGCCCCAAGTGCCAGAAAGCGGTGCCGATCGAGGGGCTTCAAGAGGGTGGCATCCGGATGGTGTCCGATTAGGTTTCAATGGCAAGAGCATGAATTTACACGAGAATGTTGTTTTGTCGTGATGGAGAATCATCAGCAGGACTCATGAGGCGACAGGAGCCTTTCTGCTTGATTTCATGGTGAATTTTGTGCTAAGTTTCGACTCTTCGACAAGCAGTGCCTCATTCACGCGTAGAGGGCCCCGGCATGTACAAGCAGATCTATATCCCTGTCGATAATTCCGATTATTCCAACATGGCCATCGACATTGGGGTCGAATTGGCCAGACAGTTCGGCTCCACGGTAGTCGGCAGCCACGTCTATGCGGCCAAGATGCACGACAAACGATTCAAACAAATGGAGGCGGGTCTTCCCGAGGAATACCATGACGAGCAGGAGCTGGAAAAACAGCGGAAAATCCACGATTCGCTGATCACGCGCGGACTGGAACTGATCACCGACTCCTACCTGGATGTGGTGGCCAAGAAATGCGACGGCGCCAATGTCCCGCTGGTCCGCCGGTCGCTTGAAGGGAAGAATTTCAAACTGCTGGTCGATGACATCACGCAGCATCAGTACGACCTGGTGATCATGGGCGCATTGGGCGTCGGCGCCGTGGGCCACAGCCTGATCGGCAGCGTGACGGAACGGGTGGCCCGCCGCATCCGCCAGTCCGATCTGCTCGTGGTGAAGAATTTGAAGCGTGTTCCGCCGCCGAGCTCCGAGGTCAACGGCAACCGGATCGTCGTGGCGATTGACGGCAGTCCCCAGAGTTACGGCGGGTTGAAAACCGCGGTGGCGCTGGGCCGGGCGTTTCAGATGCCGGTCGAGGCGATTGCCGCCTTCGATCCCTATTTTCACTATGCCATGTTCAACAGTATCGCCGGCGTGCTCTCCGAGGAGGCGGGCAAAACCTTCCGGTTCAAGGAGCAGGAGAAGCTGCATGAAGAGGTGATCGACAGCGGACTGGCCAAAATTTACCAGGCCCAGCTGGACATCGGACGCGACGTGGCCAAGGAAGAGGGCGTCGAATTGAAGACGACGCTGCTGGATGGCAAACCGTTCGAGAAGGTGTTGCAATACGTCAAAAAGGTCAATCCGTGGTTGCTGATCGTCGGACGGATCGGCGTGCACAGCGATGAGGAGATGGATATCGGCAGCAACAGCGAGAATCTCATGCGCCTGGCCCCCTGCCACGTGCTGCTGTCCAGCCGCAAGCATGTCCCCTCCTACACGACCACGGCGGAATACACCACGGCCTGGACCGAGGAGGCCACGAAGCGGATGGAGAAAGTGCCGGCGTTCGCCCGCAATCTGGCCAAATCCGCGATCTACCGTTACGCCGTCGAAAAGGGCCATACGATCATCAGCAATTCGGTCGTTGATGCCGCCATGGGCCACCTACTCCCGCCCTCGGCGGTGCAGGCCATGGCCGACATGGGTAAGGTGATGCGGGAGAAGGGGATCGATCCCAATGCGATGCAGGCGAGCGCGGACGTGGCCCAAGACCTGAACAAAGGAGGCATGGCCGGCATGATCGGCCAGCTCGGCGCCGTGACCGGCGAGGTCAAGGCCGGCGGCGACGTGCTCAGCTATCAGGAACGGATGCGGGCGCTGGATTATTATCTGTGCGAGAGCTGCGGTTACGTCGGGAAGGGCGACAAGCCGGTGCTCTGCCCCGTCTGCGGTGCGGCGGGCGAGTCGTTTAAATTTGTCGACAAAACGGTCATTGAAGCGGCCGCCAAGGCCGAAGGGGGCATCGAGCTCGAAGTGGCCTATGACGATGTCCCGCTCGAATGGACGAAGGAGGCGCGTGAGCGGCTGCGTGAAACCCCGTCCGGGTACGTGCGTCGACGGGCCAAGGCCAAGATCGAAAAATCGGCCAGGAAACTGGGGGTCCGCACCATCACCAGAGAGCTGGCGGGACAGGTCATTGATGAATATCTGGAGGTGCCGGGCATGGCAAGCAATGGAGAAATACAGGGTCAACATGCATTTGAATGGACGGCAGATGCGCAAGCCAGGTTGGAACGGGTGCCGCCGGGGTTTATGCGGGACTGCACCAAGGCGATGATCGAAAAGCACGCCAGATCGATCAAGGCGTCTACCATCACCCTGGACGTCGCCAATGCCGGCATCGATCAGGCCCGGACCACAATGGAAGAGGCGATGAAAAATCCCGGCCAGCTGGATCAGATCGTCAAAAACCTGATGGAGAGCGCCCAATCCTGACGGCGACGACCGGCGCCGGCTCCGCGCCGGCACCGCCGCGTCCATGAGGAAAGACGCCCTGCCCGGCATGACAACCGAACACCCCGTTCAGTTCACACAGCCGACCATCAACGCATCGCGCTACCGGGCCTATTCCGTCTCCTGGAATCTGACCCAACAGTGCAATCTTTTCTGCGCGCATTGCTACATGAGCGCGTTTTCCCACGCCGACACCTCGGGCGAGTTCTCCACCCGCGAATGTTACCGGGTCATGGATGGGATCGCCGAGATCAATCCCGACGTCTTTCTGATTCTAACCGGCGGCGAACCGCTGATCCGGAAGGACATCTTCGACCTGTCGGCCTACGGGACCGACAAGGGCTTTACCGTCGTGCTGGGCACCAATGGCGTGCTCCTGAGGGAGAAAGAGGCCAAGGCAATGCGCCGGAGCGGCATTCAGGGCGCGTCCATCAGCCTCGATTCGACCGACGCGAAGAAGCACGATGAATTCAGGAAGCTGCCGCACGCGTTTCGGGATGCCGTGCGGGCCACCCAGATCCTCAAAGCCGAAGGGCTCGATTTTTCCATCCACATGAGCGTGATGCCCTGGAACGTGTCGGAGATACCGGCCATGATCGATCTGGCGCGGGCACTGGGCGCGCGCGTGCTCAACTTCTTCTTTCTGGTGCAGACGGGACGGGGGGCGGAGCTGGCGGATATCCAGCCGGCGCAGTATGAGGAGATGCTGACCTATCTGGCGAAGGCCCAGGGCGTCGGTCACGACCAGGGAGAGGGCCGGAGGGGCAGCGTGTTCGACCAGCCGGAGGATCCCTGGACGGTGCCGGCGGGCCGCAGCGGTGAGTTGATTCTACGGGCCAAGTGCGCGCCCCATTTCCGCCGCATCATCTACCAGCTCGACCCCGAATCCGTCCTGCTGAAAAACTACGCGCAGGGCAGTTGCCCGGCAGGCAAATATTACTGCCGCATCTCACCCAACGGGGATGTAACGCCCTGCCCCTACATGCCCGTGGCGGCGGGCAATCTCCGTCAGCAATCGTTTGCCGAGATCTGGCGTTCGGCGCCAGCGCTGAACGATTTGCGCGATCCCAAGCTGGGCGGGCGGTGCGGCGAGTGCGAGTTTTCGGAGATCTGCGGCGGGTGCCGCTGCCGCGCTTACGCAACCTACGGCGATTATCTGGCGGAAGATCCGGCCTGCGGCTACCAACCGGGGGCCTACGGCGGACGGCGCATCACCCTCCCGCAGGAACAGACCTTCGGACTGGAGGTGACGATGACCCTGGCGTGGAGCGCAGAGGCCCGGGAGCGACTCAGGCGGCTGCCCTCGTTTGCGCGGGGCATGGTGGCCCGATCGGTTGAACGGTACGCCGCCGAGCAGGGCATCGCCATGATCACTCCCGAGATCATGCGGATTGTACGAGAACAGGCCGAGACGCGCTTGGGCCGCCGCTTCAATTTTTCAGAATTCTCCCGCGAGACCCCTGCGCTCAAGCAGGGCGACGCTTGAACCTATTCCGGCTGGTCAACCACTGGATTCATCTGTTGTCGGCCATTTTCTGGGTCGGCGGCCTGGCCTTTCAATACCTGCTGTTGGTGCCGCTGGTGAAGCAAACGCTGTCCGAGCAGGCGGCGGCCTCGGTCATCTCGGCCGTCTATCGAAAATTTGCGAGCATCACGTTCATCCTGATCTTCGTGATGCTGCTGACCGGGGGGATCAACATCGGCATGAGCCGGCACGGCGGGACCTTCCCGTCCCAGTATCTATCGCTGCTGGGCGCCAAGCTGCTGCTGGTGGTGATCCTCATCTCCGTCACGTGGAGAAACTACATGGAAGTGCGGCGCACACCCACGCAGGAGCTGCTCACTGAGGTGCCGTTTCTCCGCTTGTCGCTGGCGCTGGCGATCATGATCGTCTTCCTGGCGGCATCGCTGCGCACCCTCTACCCCCACTGACCCAACCCATGCCGACTGCCGGCCCCGTCGCCGCCCCAACCCTCAAACGGCCGCTGGATCTGACGATTTTTGGCGTGCTGTTCCTCTTCAGCGCGCCGATGGAGTTGTGGAACATCATGCGGACGCACTGGGAGTACACGCCGAAATTTTTCGGCATCGTGTTGACCGGCGTCGCGGCCAAGGCCTATCTGGCGGCCCAGCCGTTGCTGCACCTGGCGCTGGGGTACGGCTTTCTCACCATGCGCCGCTGGGCCTTGTACCTGGCGCTGATCTATGCCGCGGATGTCCTCACCAGCACGGTGACGGCGTTCCTGATGTATGGGTATGGGCGGTTTCGCACGATCTTCCTGGTGTTCTTGACGCCTTTCGTGGTCTACGTGATTGCGCGCCGGCGATATTTTGTGCGATGACCGCCGCACCGCCTCCCCGGATCGGATAACGCCATGAAAGAGAGGTACATCTACGCCGCCCTGACACTGATTTTTCTGAGTTTTGTGTTCATGCTGGTGAGTTTCGGGCTTGAGAAAATCATGGGTGTTCGGACACGGCAGACGGTCGGCTCCACCGGAATCATCCCCCAGTTTGCCGTGTCCGCGGAGGAGTTCTCCTCGGTCAAAACCCTCACCATGCCGGACGGCACCGTCTTGGATTTCATTCCCCCCGGCCTGTTCATTCGCGGCAGCCGGCCGGGGGAGGGCGACACGGACGAGATGCCGCAGCGGCCGATCTACGTGAGCGCCTTCTATATCGACCAGCATGAAGTGACGAACGGCGAGTACACGCAATTCACGAAGGCGACCCGTTTTCCCAGACCGTTCATACCGTTTTTTGAAGATGAGATCACGAAAATCACGGCGCCGGATCTGCCGGCCGTCGGGGTTTCGTGGGACGGGGCGACCGCCTTCTGCAAATGGGCGGGCAAGCGGCTGCCCACCGAAGCGGAGTGGGAAAAGGCGGCGCGATGGGAGGATGGCCGCACCTGGTCCTGGGGCAACGCCAACGAGTCAGGCCGGGCCAATCTGGCCGGCAGCGACGACGGATATCAATACACGGCGCCGCCGGGCACCTTCAAATTTGGCCGGAGTCCGTACGGTCCGTATGACATGATCGGCAACGTCAACGAGTGGGTCGCGGACTGGTACCAGGAGGATTATTACGACAAGGCGCCGCCGAAGGATCCGAAGGGGCCTGAGAAGGGGAAAGACAGGGTCTTTCGCGGCGGCTCCTGGAACGACATGCCCCTCAATGCCAGGGCGGCCAAACGGTTTGCCGCCGAGCCGCACCGGACCGACGCCATCATTGGATTTCGTTGCGCGATGGATCCTCCCGCGCCCACGCCGCCGCCGGGCGGGTAGGTCACATGGGCGGAATTTTGGGCGGGTAGAGCACGTACAGCAACACGTACGTGCTCGTGCTGGTGATGAGCGCGATGACGAAGAGCGTCATAGTAAAGGTTCCGATGGCCCGGTGGCGCCGCTCGCCATCGGGGATCAACCGCTCGATGCCTTTTTCAGCGAGCAGCACAATAGCGACCAGAAGAAAGCCGGACAGATAGACCAGGAGGAGTCCGAGGCTGTATCCCCGCATCCATTCCCTGATCATGCCCATGCCGGCAAACGCGATAAAGGCTCCCCCGAGTATTTTGTACAACGCGCTCATGCTCATCGAGAGCCGGCCGGCCCGCAGCACGCGTCGGCCGTTTTTTCGAACGGCCGTTCGGAATCCCAGGACAATCATGTACACGGCCATCACCAGACCCACACTGACCACCACGATGTGGATATTGATCAGCGGAGTGAACACAAAATCATACACCCAGGAGGGTCCGCCGAATCCTTCTTTGCCGGCGACGGCAATGGCGCCCAACTGTCTGGCGAGATAGTAGAGCGTGAAATAAATTAACATGCCGACCATCGCGCCGAGCACCAGGCCATGATGCCGGTTTCCGTCATGACGTTTGGCCATGTGCCATCCGATGAGAAAGAGCACGGTGAAAACCACCGCCATGACCACGCTGGAATCCGCCCCAAGATTGCCGTGTGTACCGAGAAAGCCGGGTTTGGTCAACAGCGCCTTCATCTCGATCCGTAGACGGCCCGCTGCACGCCGTCCCAGAAGCGCCCACGGGCATTCAGCGACTGCAGCACGCCCTCCCGGATGATGTTGCGCGACGGCTCATCGCCCATGTAACGGACGATCAATTCGTTGAAGATTTTGGCGTGTTCCTTGTCTTCAAGAATGTGAAGCGTGAAATAGGCCAGGGCCTCTTCGGAGACGAAGCCCGTGGCGCGAAGTCCGTCGACCAGATAGGTGAACATGGTTGGAATGGAGTATTCATGGCCGGGGCCGATCGCGCCCAGCGCGGCCAGGAAGTGGCCGGAACGGGTCAATTCCAGGTGAAAGTCGATGAAGGCCGATGTTTCCGGCAGCAAGGCCACCCGCCCCCATTCGGCGTCGTCCAGGCCGAGGGCCTTGAGAAAGGTGCGATACATCGCCGGGTGGCTGTTGAAAATCGTATGCTGGCCGAATTCGTCGTCAAAGACGGTGCGAAAGAGTTGTGCGGCGTCCGGATCAGGCAGCCGGGGGAGGAGATTAGTCATGTACGTGATGAAGACTTTGACTAATTGGTAATGTTGCAGACCGAACAGCTGAACCTGCCGTAACGTCGGTTTGCTTTCCGAGAAGCGCCGTAAAAACGGATGGTGCACGGCCGGGTGAGTGGCAATCTCCTCTTCCAGTGCAGTGAGATGATTAACCGGTAACAGCATCACTCCCCCCCCAATTCCGTGCCCGCTTAAATCCCCATGCTCATGAATTTGTCTTTCGCCTCGTCCATTAACGCCGCGGTCACGGTGGTCAGCCCGCGGTCTCTGGCGATCCGCTCAATCTCCTTGCGGGCCATCGGCCTGACGAAGGATGGAATGTTCTCCAGCCGCTTTTCCGCCTCGGGTGCCCACGCCATGCCGGTCGGTGCGTTCTTCGACGCTTCCATCACGGCCGGTGTGATCAACGTGATTCCGTTTGCGCGCGCGTAATTTTCCACGCTGCTTTGGAGCATCGGCTTGACGAAGGAGGGCACCTGTTCCATCCGCTCCAGCGCCTCGCGCGACCACTCCATTTTAGCGCCCGGCTGCTGCATGCCGGCGATCATGGAGGAAAACGGGCATTTCCCGCCCGATCCGTCGGCGGAGGCGCCGGCGCCCGTAGACGCGGCGTCCGAGGCCACGGCGGGCTCCTTAAGCGTCTCTCTCGTCAATTCCATGGGTCCGGCCGGCTCGGTCCGGCCGCCGAGTTTCACGCCCAGCGCCTGCACCATGCTCGTCTCGCCCGGGTTGGTCACCATGGAGAATCGGGAGCCGCACTCCGGGCACTCGAATGTGATGCCCAGCGACGCTTCGGCCGGACTCTCCAATTTTTCAAACAGCATGAAGGTTTCGCACTTGCGGCAGACAAATTTCATGTCCGTGACTCCTTTCCGGTGATCATCCCGATTATAACAAGTGTGCCATCAACTTCTTGAATTCTAGCGCCTGGGTCAGCCGCTCCGCGATGGCGTCGTAATGGCGCACCGACGGCTGCTGGGGATCGAGCAATGGCTCACCACGGTCGGCGGCGGTCCCCAGCGCCCGGTCGAACGGCACGCGCCCGAGAAACGGCACGTCCATTTCTCTGGCGACCTGCTCCGCATCGCCGGAGAAGAGAGGCTCCTCGGCCCCGCAGCGGTGGCAGACCACCCCGCTCATGTTTTCAACCAGCCCAAGGACCCGAATGCCGAGATCCCTGGCATACACGATCGATTTTTTCACCACCTGCGTGGCCACTTCGGAGGGGATCGTGACGATCACGGCGCCGTCGAGCTCGGGCAGGTATCCCGCCAGCACGGGCGGTTTGTCGGCTGCCGCGCCGGGCGGCAGATCGGCGAACAGATAATCCAATTCGCCCCAGAGGATGTCGGCCAGGAATTCACGAATCACACTCATCTCCTGCAAGCCCAGCCAGACCGGCGAGAGTTCCATGGGCCCTTTCCAGCGGACCGGGGCCTCCGGATGGAGCAGAAACTCCATCGAAGCCACCTTGATCCCCAACGGCCCCGTTGGCGGAACGGCGCCTTCGGGCGTGAGCCCGAACTGCTGGCCTCTGAGCCCCAGCATGGCCGGGACGCAGGGACCATTCAGATCGATGTCGAGCAGGCCCACCTTGTGACCCGCGCGAGCGAAGGCGAGCGCCAGGTTGACGGTGGTCATGCTTTTGCCGACGCCGCCCTTGCCGCTCATGACCAAAATTTTCCGTTTAATCCGACCCATTCTGGTCTTGACCTGCAACAACTGATCGACGATCTGCTCCTGCACCTTGGCGTCGTCCTTGTATTTCATCTGGGAAAGCACGGTTTTGAGATCTTTTTCTTCGGCCATGTGATCAATCCTGTTCGGTGTGCGTCTTCGTGGAGGGCTCGTCCACCTTCAACGACGGCGGTTTGGGTGTGTCGTCCGACTTCAAGTAAGCCCGGAACCGGCCCATCAACTCCTCGCCGAGGTTGCCGATCGGCCCCTTCTTGCTGACGTAGGCGCGGATCTCCTCCATCCGTTTCGCGGCTTCGGCGTTGCCTTGCAACCGTTTGACCTTTTCCTTGGCGGTGTCAAAGGCGTCGAAGGTCAACTCCCGGTAGCCGAGGCTCCGGATGCGCATGACGGCCCGCATCATCGCTTCGTTTCGAAAACCGGTCAGCAACTCCGAGGTGATCAGATCGACCTTGGCTTTGCGCGCTTTGCGCTCGGCGGCCTTTTTGATGCCGCTGCGCACAAAATCAGGGGCGGTCTGCAATCGGGCCCAGGCCTCCTCGCTCCATCTGACCTGGCTGACGGGCGCCTCCCAGATTTCGGTCAACACGGCCGGCGTGATCTCGGCGATGCCGCGCTCGCGGGCCTGCTCTTCGACATCACGGCGGAGCATTCCGCTGACGAATTCTCGGGCGATGTCGGGCGATTGTTCGACCTTCTTCGCGAGCAGCCCGAGCGCTTCCATCGACCAGGGAAGGGCCGCTTCCGGCCCCTCGTTGTCGATCACTCCCAGCGCTTCCACCTTGGCGAAGAGCGAGGTGTTCACCTCCAGGTGGCCGCCGTCCCGGGCAATCTCCTCGGCGATCCGCTTGATCATGCCGCGAAGGAATTCCGGCACCGTCTCCAGCCGCTCCTGAGCCTCCCGGGTCCAGGGGAGCTCGCCTTTGGCCAGTTTGTCCGCCGCCTCCTGCAGTCCCGCGGCACCACCCATCGAGCCCATCGCCTGATTCTTCCATTCAGACAGCAGTTCGGCCGTAATGCAGCTGCACCCCACCTCGCGGGCCTTTTTCTCGGCCAGCTTTTTGACCATGCCCTGCAGGAAGACCGGCGCCCGTTTGACGCTGTCGAGCGCTTCGGGAGTCCACTGAATGATTTGTTCGGTGCGACTCATATGACGATGATGGTCCCGTATGATTGGGTTTTTAGAGCGGGCCTTATTGTAGGCCAAACCATCGTCGAGAGTCAACTCGAGATTCCCGCTGGAGTGAAGACCTGAACCCCTTGCTTTATATAAGGAAAATACGTGATTTAATGCGCGGGGTCTCTTGCAGTGGATGAAGGGTTATTTATGATGCGGACGGGGTTCCTTCGAATTTCCTCAACATAGAGATGCGCTCGGCGGGTTGGTTCCGGAATGCGGTAACCCCGGCTGCAGGCGAGGGTGTAGCGGATAGCCGTCCGCAAATCAACTTTGTGGCCGATCGATACAAAGATCGGATTGGTGCGGTCTTTCGTGCGGACGACTGCGCCGATCACGCGATGGTTGTCGTCATAGAGTTGCGCGCCGCCGCCTCTTCGCAGCGGCGGTGCCTTGTGCCGGCCGACGAGGCGCGATTTGGCGCAGCCGATCGTCGGCCTGTCGAGCAGCAGGCCGAGGTGGCAGGCGATGCCAAACCGGCGCGGATGGGCGATGCCTTGGCCGTCGACCAGGATCAGATCAGGCACGCGCGTCAGACGGGAGAAGGCCTTCAACAGGAGGGGAATCTCCCGGAAGGACAGCAGGCCGGGAATGTAGGGAAAGGACAAGGGCGCCAGGACGGCGGCGGTCTCGACAATCTCAAGGCCGGGGAAGCTCATCACGACGACTCCGGCATAGCCGTCATTCGAATCCTTGCAGATTGCAATATCGGCTCCTGCGACGACATGCACCGGCCCCAGCCGCGCGGTATTGATCACTCGGCCGGCCAGACGCCGTTGAATCGCCACGGCCTCTTTCGGGGTCACCGTCCAGGGATGGAGTGAGCGGATTTTCATACGAAGAAGTGCTGCACACAATAGTCGAGCGCGCCGGCAAAATCAACTGATGAGAGTTCAGGGTATCCTCGCCGGACCGCTTCATGTACAATGCAGGGCGATGATCGTCGAAGACCCGATTGCGCTGATGGTCCCGCGCTTCGTATGAGCCGGTCTCCGACCGGCTGGCGCGCCGTCTGGCTGGCAATGCGCACCTGGCGCACGGCCGCCGTCAGTCTGTTGTCATTCTCCTCGGGCCTTCCATTGGGCCTCGTCTGGATTGCGATTCCGACCTGGCTGGCGCAAGAGCAGGTCGATATCAAGCTCATCGGACTGTTTACGCTCGCCCAGGCGCCCTGGACATTCAAATTTCTCTGGTCGCCGGTGATGGATCGGTATGCCGCTCCCGTGCCGAACGCGGGGCGCAAATTGGGCTGGGCGCTCCTGACGCAACTCATGTTGTTCGGGCTGACCCTGGCGCTTGCCGGCGTGCCGTTTCGGCCTGAGGTGATCTGGATCGTGGGCTCGCTGACGCTCGCCATGGCGTTTTCCTCGGCGAGTCAGGATATCGCCATTGATGCCTATGCGGTTGAAGTGTTGCGCCCAGAAGAGCAGGGAGTGGCCGTCGGCGCCCGGATTGCGCTCTACCGGGCGGCCATGTTTGTGGCCGGCGGTCTGGCCATTACACTGGCCGGTCTCTGGTCGTGGCAGGCCGTTTTTGCCCTCCTGGCGGCCCTCTATCTTCCGATGATGGCGGTCACCTGGCTGGCGCCGCGCTCCGATTACGACCGGGTTGCCCCCCCGCCATCATTGCGCGCCGCGGTCTGGGAACCCTTTGTCCATTTTCTCGCCGTCCACCGGGCGTTGGAGATCCTCGCCTTCGTCATTCTCTACAAACTGTCGGACAATCTGGCCACCGCCCTTGTGCGCCCCTTTTTGGTACAGATGGGGTTTAATAATTTTGACGTCGGGGTGGCCACGGCGACGATCGGATTGGTCGCCACACTGGCCGGCACCTTGCTGGGTGGCCTGTTCACCACGGCCTGGGGACTGGGGCATGCATTATGGATCTTTGGCGTGCTGCAGACCCTGGCCACGCTCGGGTACGTGGCCGTGGCCGGGGTGGGCGTCAATCGTCCCTTGATGTATACCGCCATGGGGTTTGAAAGCTTGACGACCGGAATGGGGACCGGAGCCTTCAGCGTGCTGTTGCTACGCATGACGCAGAAGCGCTTTTCCGCCACGCAGTATGCCCTCTTCTCCAGCCTGTTTGCGGTGCCGCGGATCTTCGCAGGGCCGGTCACGGGCGTGCTCGTCGATGCGGTCGGCTGGAGAAATTTCTTTCTCATCACGATGGCGGCCGGCGTGCCGGGCTTGCTTCTGTTGCAGCGTTTTTCCCCCCTTGGTGCACGTGATCCCCGGTTCGACATTGAGACCGTCGGGGCGGCGCTCCCACTCGGTCGGACGGATTTGGCCTCCCGTGCCGTCATCGGAGGCCTGATCGGGTTTCTGGCCGGCGCGTTCGCCGTCGCCATGCTGACCGCCATGAAGCACTACCACACCGCGCCGGAACAAGGATTCGATCTCCTGTCGCCGGTGGTCGCGTTTTTCCTCCCCCGTACGCCTGTCGGTTGGCTCCAATTCCTCGGGGTAGTCGTGTTCGGCGGGGTCATCGCCTTGGCGACTGCCGCCACATTGTTCGCTCGATCGGGCGGCCTGACTTCACCAGGAACGGTGACTCATAAAAGCGATGATAAATCAACCAGTTAAATTCGAGGTTGATTTCTGGACAGTTTGCAGTTCTCCTGCTATATTTTTCCACATTATGGCCAAACCATCGCACATTGGGGGGGAGACTGTTTGGCTTCTCAATGATGCCTCCCCGACCTCGTCCCCCACGACCTCATCCCCCTCGCCGGCCGTGCATGATGGGTTGGAGAAAAATCCAGCCGTGGCGTTCAGTTTGTCGCTCTGGGTCTGGGGAGGCGGCCAGTTTTATAATCGACAGTGGCAATTGGGTCTGTTCTATCTGCTCGCCATGGTGAATTTTTATCTCATTCCCGCCGTGGTCGTGTACGACTGGACGTCGATTGAATCGGGACTGGCCACGCTCGATATCACCGCCACGGAGATCCTGGCTGCGCTGGGCATTTTTTTCCTGACCGGTTTGATGGTGTGGGTCATCAATGCCGTGCAGGCCTATTACGGCGCCGCGCTCGATGATGGGGTGATTATGTACGAGGGGGTGAGAAATCCGTTGCTGCCCGCCGTCTGTTCGTTATTGATCCCCGGGTGGGGGCAGTTCCTGAACGGCCAGACGAAGAAAGGCGTCTGTTTTCTAATCGCCGCCGTGGGCGGCCTGTTCGCCGTGGCCGTGGCGTTGGTCGTTCCCTTCCTGTGGCCGACCTTGAGCAATGAGGTGGATCGTCGGTTTGCCGAAGGCGCGTTGTTCGTGGCCTGGGTCCTGGTGCCGCCCATTCTGCTGGTGTGGATCGGCAGCATCTATGACGCCGTGAAGGTCTGCATCGACCCGTTGAAAAAACAGCCGATCCGGGAGCGGGTCGATGCCGCCATCAATCGCATGCGCATGAAAGGTGTGAGCGGGGCATGGCACCGCCTGGAACTGACGCTGATGTTCAGCCTGTTCCTGGTATTCAGCCTGGCGGTGAGCCGGTACTATTTTCCACAGGATTATTATGTGTCATTGCTTCACGATCTGCGCGCGCGCACGGCCCAGCAGCAAATGGTGGTCATCCCGAAGCGACTGGACCAGCTCAGCCGGCTGATCTTCCCAACCGAGTCCCGCAGGTAAACGGGCCGAGCCCGTTTCTATTGCAGGGGCTCGCGTCGCCGACTTTTGATGTGGGGGCCCGTGCGGAGTCAGCACCACGTTCTCCGATGCCCCCCACGCCCCTGAGCCTTCCCCTCACATTCGCGATGCTCGCTGGGTAGATTCCCACGGGCGGCGCGATCCGCCTCTGGCGGAAGAGGACCCCGCCTTTAGGCGGGGGTGAATACAGTTTTACGCACGAAGCGCATTGTTCAAAGTGCCACGGGTTCACCCTGAGCGGGTTTGCCCGTGGGAATCGACTCCGCACATCCCGGCTTTCCGATCCTAACGTGGACTGAGTCCGTTCGCATTCATGGGCCGGCGTCTTGCGACCGACGACCGCTCCGGCGTATGCTATGAAGGCAGTCGTCGTCTCGAATCACGTACATTATCATGTCACAGCGTCACTGCATGCTGCCTCCGGGATTGGGACGGACCGTCGCGCCCGCGTCACGTCACACCGTGACGCTCATGTTCATCGGCTGGTTGGCTGTGGCATGTGCGGGCTGTCAGCATCCGCCCCCTCCCGGCATGGTCTTGATCCCGGCCGGCCCGTTTCTCATGGGCACCGATGAGAGGGACGTGCATCAGGATGCCCTGGGTGTCGGCTTTCCGCATCCCTGGTATGAGGATGAACACCCGCTCAGGACGATTGATCTGCCCGCATATTACATCGGCCAATACGAAGTCACCAACGCCGACTATCAGGAATTTGTGAAGGCCGGCTATCGCCCCCCTCCGGATTGGGTCAATGGAACGTTCCCGCCAGGGAAAGCTCGGTTGCCTGTAGTCTACGTGAGCTGGTATGAGGCGGCCGACTTTTGCCGCTGGAAGCGAATGCGGCTGCCGACCGAGTCCGAGTGGGAAAAGGCCGCGCGGGGGCCGAAGGGATTGAAGTACCCCTGGGGTGACATGTTCGATCCGTCCCGCGCCAACATTGCGACCGGGCCGAGCATCGCGGGCTCTCCGAGGGCCGTCGGTCAGTACGAGGCCGGGAAAAGCCCCTATGGCGTCTATGACATGATCGGCAATGTCTGGGAATGGACGGACAGCTGGTATCAGCCCTATTCCGGCAACCGGGCCGTGAATGAATATTTCGGGACCACCTACCGGGTCAACCGGGGTCTGTCATTCATGAGCATCGGGCACATTGCCTCGAATCAGTATTTGAAGGTGGTTTCGATTATCGCACGGGCCTCCTTCCGGTCGTACGATTATCCCACGTCTCGGGTCGCCGACGTCGGCTTCCGTTGCGCGGTATCGGTGAAATAGAGGAACGGGGCGGGCACTCCGCATGACGAGAAGGGGAAAGCGCTCCGGTTGAGCCAGGCCGAATCCCGAATCGTCGGCCCTCCGTCATTCCCCTTCGTTATTCCCCATCGTCATTCGATGAACAGTTGCCTTTTCCGGGTCCACTTGCTACCGTATGCACGGATCTTCCTCGATGAAGCAGACGATGAGTCGACGACCCCGCTGGGTCAAATGGATGGTGGGGGGTGCGGCCGGACTGGCCCTGCTGGCCGGCATGGGTGTGCTG
>Ga0335082_10004668_pt1 | contig 14954 bp, 13 predicted proteins | sample Lox_Sample_41_FD_206718 | JGI IMG/M metagenome (GOLD analysis project Ga0335082, IMG submission 206718) | Soil microbial communities from Loxahatchee National Wildlife Refuge, Florida, United States - Lox_Sample_4.1 | ecosystem: Environmental > Terrestrial > Soil > Wetlands | place: USA...
GGGCCGGTAACCCGAGCTCAGTGTCTGCCAAGTGTATTCCTGCGCGTCACGGACAGCCTCGGAGATCGACAGCCCGTTGGCGATCGTAGCGGCAATCGCAGAGGCCAGCGTGCAACCCGAGCCATGGTAGGTGCCAGGCAGCCGCTGCCAGCTGTCCGAGCGCACCACTCCTTCCTGCGAGTACAGGATGTTGACCACCTGCGGCGTGTTCTCATGCGTACCCGTGATCAGAACATACTCGCAGCCGAGCGTCAGGATACGGCGGGCGCATTCTTCCAGCGACGGGTCATCATTGTCATCCGACTCGTCGAGCGCCAGACGCCGTGCCTCCAGGCTGTTGGGCGTGATCAGGGTCGTCTGCGGGATGATGAGCTCGCGCATGGCGGTCACCATGTCTTCCGTAGCCAGCTCGTCGCCGCGCCCGGAGCTCACTACCGGGTCGAGCACCAGCGGCACTTCGGGATAGTCGGAGACGACTTCGGCAATGGCTGCGATCACTTCGACGCTACCCAGGACACCGAGCTTGAATACGCTGACCGGCATGTCCTCCAGCACACAGCGCGCCTGATCGGCTACCCACTCGGCGTCGAGCGCCAGCACGCCTTCCACCCCGACCGTATCCTGAACGGTGATCGCCGTGACCACCGACAGTGCATGGCAGCCCATGCTCGAAAGCGTGAGGATATCGGCCTGCAAACCGGCGCCGCCGCTCGGATCGGACGCAGCGAACGACAGCACGATAGGCGGTGACTGGGACATGGCAACCTTTTGGAGCACGCAGCGCGCGCGAGCCGGAACTATTCGGCGAAGGAGGGGATTCGATTAAAATCGCCATTTTACTCTACTCTTCCACCCTCCTTGAACGTCATGAGCGAAACGCACGTCTACAAGACCTACATGTGCCTCATCTGCGGGTTCATCTACGATGAGGCCGCGGGGCTTCCCGAAGAAGGCATTCCGGCTGGAACCCGATGGGAGGAGGTACCGGTCAACTGGGTGTGCCCCGAGTGCGGTGCACGCAAGGAGGATTTCGAGCTGATCGAAGTATGATGCAAGGCCCGCGCTTGAGTCGCGGCGGGACTATGGAGGAATGTCGATGAGAATACTGCACACGATGTTGCGCGTGGGTGACCTGCAGCGCTCGCTGGATTTTTACACCGGCGTCCTGGGTATGCGCCTCCTGCGCAAGAAGGATTACCCCGAAGGCAAGTTTACGCTGGCGTTCGTCGGCTATGGCAGCGAAGAGGAGACTGCGGTGCTCGAGCTCACGCACAACTGGGACACCAAGGCCTATGAGCTCGGCGGCGGCTATGGTCATGTTGCGATCGAAGTGGAAGATGCGTACAAGGCCTGCGCAGCCGTTAAAGCGCGCGGCGGCAAGGTCACACGCGAGGCCGGCCCGATGAAGCATGGGACCACTGTAATCGCATTCGTGGAAGATCCGGACGGCTACAAGATCGAGTTCATTCAGCGCGGGACGCGGCAGGCAGCTGCAGCGTAAGGGGGCTTCGCGCCGGCTTCAGGCGTTGATCGTTCCCGCCGCGTGCCGGCTTGCGCGATTAGCGGCAAACTGGGCCAATCGCACAAACGTCTCCACCGAAAGATTTTCGGGCCGCAATCGCGCCTCGACGCCTAGCTGGGCGAGCTCCGCCTCGCTGACAAACTCCGCCAGCGCATTGCGCAGCGTCTTCCTGCGCTGAGAGAAGGCCTTTGCCACGATCGCGCCGAGCAGGCGCTCGTCGGCCGCCTGCAACGGCAGCGATGCCTGCGGCACCAGACGCACGAAAGCGGATTCGACTTTCGGTGGCGGGCGAAATGCTCCCGCCGGAACGTTGAGCAGCTTCTCTACCTGAAAGCGGTACTGGATCATCACCGACAATCGGCCGTAGGTCTTGCTACCCGGCGCGGCCGCCATGCGATCGACTACCTCCCTTTGCAGCATGAAGTGACAGTCGCGCACACGCGCACTCACCGATGCGATCCGAAACAGCAATGGTGAGGAAATGTTGTAGGGCAGGTTTCCGACTACGCGCAAGCCGGTTCCCAGAGCGGCGAAATCGAACTCCAGTGCATCGGCCCGATGAATGGTCACCCGTTCAGTCGCAAAGCGCCGCTCCAGCTCTTGCGCAATGTCGCGATCGATTTCCACGACCTGCAGGTGATCCACGAGCTGACTCAGCGGTTCGGTGAGCGCACCGAGGCCGGGACCGATTTCCACCATCAGATCGTCAGGCTCAGGCTGGATCGCGGCGATGATGCGCGCGATGCACGCACGATCGATGAGGAAATGCTGCCCAAAGCGCTTGCGCGGCCTGTGCCCGGTCATGTGCGCGACCCGCCCATGCGCAAGGACGCCGGGCTAGTGATCGTCCAGATGGTATTCGACGTAGGATTTGTCGCGCTGCTGACGCACCCATTCCTGCCACTGCTCTTCGGATTTGCGCTGGCGAATGGCCTGCCGTGCCGCAATCCGCTCGCGGTCCTTCGACATGTCCTGCTCTCTTCGCTCCAGCACCTGCACGATGTGCCATCCGAACGGCGACTTGAACGGTACGCTCACCTGACCGACTTTCACCGCATCCATGGCGTGTTCGAAATCGGGAACCACGTCGCCGGGCGTGATCCAGCCGAGATCGCCGCCGCGCGCCGCGCTGGGATCGTCGGACTGCAGCCGGGCGAGCTCGCCGAAATCAGCGCCATGCTCGATGCGGTCCCTGAGCCCATTCAGGCGATTGCGCGCATCGTTTTCAGACACCACCTCGTTCAAGCGAATCAGGATGTGACGGGCATGCGTCTGTGTCACGATCACTGGCGTGTTGCTGCCGCGCTTGTCCACCAGCTTCACGATGTGAAAGCCGTTCGGGCTGCGCAGAATCTCGCTCACCTGACCAACCTTCATGCCTTTCACCGCTTCCAGAAAGATGGTCGGCAGTCGTGCCGCGGGGCGCCAGCCCATCGCGCCGCCCTGGAGCGCATCCGGCGCATCCGAAAAGCTCGCGGACACTTGTCGGAAGTCCAGGCCCTGCCGCAGCTGGGCAAGGGCGGTCTCGGCACGAGTTTTTCTCTGCTTGACCTCGTCGGGGGTCGCCTGCTCGGGAACCGTGATCAGAATATGCGCCAGGTTGTACTCGTCGATCTTCTCAGCGGGGTCCTGAGTACGCAAGAACGCCTGGATCTCGTTGTCGCTCACGATGATCCTGCTGTCCACCTCACGCTCACGCAGTCTTGCCACCAACATCTCGCCGCGCACATCTTCCCGAAAGCGATCGAAGGTGATCCCATCGCGCTCGACCGTCTCGCGCAACGTGGCCGGAGTGAGCTTATTCTCCTGCGCGATGTGGTCAACGGCGGTATCGAGCTCCGAGTCCGAGACGCGCAAGCCACCCTGCTTGGCCACCTGCAGCAGGGCGCGCTTGGTGATCATCCGTTCCAGCAGCTGTTTTTCCAGGATGTCGCGCGCCGGCGGCGGCGTACCCTGGCGGCGCAGTTGCTCCATCGCCATTTTGCTTTCACGCTCGAGCTCCACCCGGGTGATCACCTCGTCGTTCACCACAGCGACGATGCGGTCCAGCGCAGTTGTGGTATTGGCGGACGGCTCCTTGGCGGCGATTGCCAGTGCCGCTGTGACCAGCAGACCAGCGAACAACAAATATCGAATGATGAATTTCATGGTGCCGACCGTCAAAAGGCACAGCAGCGCTGATCAGCGCTCGTCCATGCCGGGATAGTAATCGTTTCCGCCACGAGGCGGACGCAGGCTTGGCTTCGAATAGCCGCCGATGCCCTGACGCAGCAGCTCGAGCGGGCTGCTGCCGATGCGGGACAACCCGGTCAGCTCAATTTGAAAGAAGAACGCGTTGGTCTGTTCCTGGGTATTGCTCACGAAACGGTGAAGCACGAAGCGTGCGGTCCAGCAGCCGGCATTATATTCGAAGCCGGCGAGCGCCTCTAACAGCGTGCTGTCCGTGATAGAGTAATTCCAGCGACCCAGCGCGGTCCAGCGACGCGATAACGGCCACTGCGCCGACACGTCGAGCTGTTCCAGAAAATCGCGCGTATAGCGATAGGCGAAGTTGAAAACTTTACCGGGCTCCGGTTGATTGCGCAGCACCAGGTTGAAGCGCTCGACATCGGCGTTGGCAACGCCCCATTGCAGTCCGGTATCGAGCGACCACGTGCGTGTGAGCGCGCCGGAGAAAGCCGCTAGCAGGTCCGAGCGCGAGGAGTTTGTGGGCTCAGTGTTGGTCGGAAGGGGCGCGGTTGGCAGTGTGCTGTTCAGCGTGACCTCCTGCGGCTGGAAGTAGTAGCGCTGGCCGACCGCTGCTCGCAGGATCTCAGCCCCGGTGTTTGGGTTGATGAGACGGGTAATTCCCGCCGCGGTGATTTGATTGGCGTTGTTGATCCGGTCGGGCCCGCTGAAGATGTTCTCGCTGAACATGCTGGTGAAGTTGAAATCCTTCTGCGCCGTGTCGAATACCGGCAGCTGCGTCTGATTCTTGAACGGGATGTACAGATAGTACAAGCGCGGCTCCAGAGTTTGCGTCAGCTCCTGCCCCTTGAAATTGATGTCGCGGTCGAAGCTGGTCCCGCTGTCCACACTGAGGATCGGCAGCGTGCGCGACTCGGGAGCAAAGTCGGATCCGGGGAACTGATAGCGCGTATAGCTCACGCCGGCTTTCGGCGTCACGTAGAAGAGCGGCGTGCGCATCGGCAGGCTGACCGACGGATAATAGGACTGACGCCAACCGTTGAGCAGCGTCGGGTGGTCGAAGTTGACCGCCTCACCTGCAAAGGCCATGTCCAACCCGGCCACATTTGGTCTGGAAGCTGCCAGCGTAATCTGCGGCGAGCGCGCATACGGAGGTGTGATCGGGTTGAGCGGGTCCTGCAGCGTCTGCCAATGCTGCACGCGGCCGCTGACCAGCCACCAGGTGCTTTGGTAGGTCAGCTGGCCTTCCTGGGGCAGCGTGCTTTGCGAGGTCGCCTGGATCTTGTCGGAAAGATCGGTGAAGTAGGTGTTGTCGGAGACCTTCTGTATGTTGTACGAACCGCTGAAGCCGCTACCGAAGTCCTGCTTATGCTGCATGGACAAGGCCCATCGGCTCTCCTTGGCGATCCGGTCGTCGGGCATATAGTCGAAACGCATGTCGCCGCTGTACTTGGGCTGCAGATAGCGAAACTCGTTGTTGAGCGACACGCCTCGTTTCTGCATCTCGCGCGGTGCTATCGTATAGTCCATGTAGGGGGCGATGTTCCAGTAGAACGGCAAGGTCACTTCGAAGCCGCTTTTCCCAGTGGTGCCGAACGTGGGCGGCAGAAATCCGGTCTTGCGGCGGCTCGACAGGGGAAAGTCCATCCACGGCGTGTAAAGGACCGGCACCTCTTTGAAGTAGAGCGTGGCGTTGTGTGCCACAGCGGTATCCTTCAGTCGATCGAGATCCAGACGCTGCACTTTCAGATACCAGTCATCGTTGCCGACGTCGCAGTTGGTGTAAGTGGCGCGGATGGCGCGATAGCGGTCGCGATCCTCAATCAGCAGACGGTCGGCGCGACCGCGTGCGTGAAATTGCTGAAGCCGGAAGTTCGGCGCGTTCATGTACCCGGTGTTCTTGTTGAGGTCGAAGTACGCCTGATCGCCGGTGATGACATCGCCCAGACGCTCGAAGCGCACATTGTCGTTGGCGAGGACATCGTTGCTGACGAACGAGTAGCGCAGCAGGTCGGCGAACACCGCTTCGCCGCGGCGGCGCAGCGAGGCGTTGCCCTGGGCCTCGATGTAGCGGCCTTGCTCACCCTGCAGCCGGTCGGCTTCAACGAAGATAGGCAGGTCCTGCGAGGGGTCGCCTGCGACCGGTGGCAACAACTGCCGCTGCAACTTGAGCTTCAGGCCAAGCCCGGCATCCTCGGCTGGAGGGCTTTCCTGGGCCCACGCACTGCAGACGAGCAAGGTCAAAGTCGGGATTGCTCTCAAAGCGCAACGCAGAGGCATCGTGGCTTCTTGGTGTGATTTGGCGATAAAATCGCATAAAACTTTTCGCTGAGCAAACTTGAGCTTGATTTGAGCCGCACTCTTTCCATCGACGACTGGCTGCACGCTCGCCTTCCGGGCCGGTCGTATGGCCTGACCTCGGCGTCCGAAGACGCCAGCTTCCGCCGCTATTTCCGCGTCACCAGCGCTGACGATACCTGGATCCTGATGGATGCGCCGCCCGAGCGCGAGGACTGCCGGCCATTCGTAGCCGTGGCGAAGCTCTTCGCCGCAGCCGGCGTGCATGTGCCGCGGGTGCTGGCCGAGGACCTCGATAACGGCTATTTACTCCTTTCCGACCTCGGCAGCACGACTTATCTGCAGGCGCTCGACGAAGCCAGCGCAGATGCGCTCTATCGCGCGGCGAACGAGGCATTGCTGCGAATACAGCTCGCGAGCCGTCCAGGCGCGCTGCCCGAGTACGACCACGCCCTGCTTCTGCGCGAGTTGCGTCTGTTCCCCGATTGGTACATCGCCAAACACCTGGGTGTCACGCTCGATCCCGCGCAGATACGCACCATCGATGAAACGTTCGAGCTTATTCTCGCCAGCAACCTAGCACAGCCACAGGTGTACGTGCATCGCGATTACCATTCGCGCAACTTGATGGTGAGCGAGCCCAATCCCGGCATTCTCGATTTTCAGGACGCAGTCCATGGGCCGATCACGTACGACCTCGCCTCACTCTACAAGGATGCCTACGTCGCGTGGAGTGAAGAGCGTGTGATCGACTGGGTGGTGCGCTACTGGGAAGCGGCACGCCGCGCCGGTTTGCCGGTGGATCAGGACTGCGGCGCTTTCTACCGGGATTTCGAATGGATGGGCGTGCAGCGTCACATCAAGGTGCTCGGGATTTTTGCGCGCTTGTATCATCGCGACGGCAAGGATCGCTATCTGCGAGACATGCCGCTGGTGATGCGTTATCTGCGCTCGGCGTGCGCGCGCTACACCGAGCTCGCACCCATGCTGCGCCTGCTCGATCAGTTGGAGCGCCGCAAGCCCACTGCGGGCTTTACGTTCTAGCCTGGCATGCGCGCGATGATTCTCGCAGCCGGGCGCGGTGAGCGGATGCGCCCGCTCACCGACTCGACACCCAAGGTGATGCTGGCGGTTGGCGGTCGGCCGCTCATCGAATGGCATCTGGAAAAACTCGCGCGCGCCGGTGTGGACAGTGTGGTGATCAACCACGCGTGGCTAGGCGAACAGATCGAGCAGCGCCTCGGCGATGGCCGGCGTTTCGGGCTGGATATTATTTACTCGGCGGAACAGCGGGCGCTGGAAAGCGCCGGCGGCATCGCAAACGCTTTGCCGCTCATCGGCGCAGAGCCGTTCCTGGCGGTCAACGGCGACGTGTTCACCGATCTCGACTTCACAGCTCTGGTGCCGCATCTGGCGCGTCTCAACGCGCCAGGCCCCCTGGCCCATCTGATCCTGGTCGATAATCCGGAACACAATCCCGAGGGCGATTTCGTGCTCGCCGGTGAGACCGTGACCAGCAGCGGAGCCGCGCGTCTCACCTTCTCCGGCATCGGTCTTTATCACCCTGCGCTGTTCCGCGATGTGCCGCGCGGACATCCCGCGCGCCTAGCCCCGCTTCTGCGCACCGCTATGGATCAACAACTCGTCAGCGGTGAGCGCTACGCGGGCCTTTGGATCGACGTAGGTACGCCACAGCGTCTCGCGGATCTCGACCGTCTGCTCACCAGCCGCACCGCCAGCTGAAGCGCGTCGGCCGTATAATGATCGCTCTCGCGGCCTTCCTCCTTTCCTGCACCCATGATCGACATCGACCTCTACCGCGCGCGGCGCCAGCGCCTTGCTCAACAGATGCAGGGCGGAGTGGCGGTGCTCGCCACCGCGCGCGAGCTGGTGCGCAATCGAGATGCACACTATCCCTACCGCTTCGACAGCTATTTCTATTACCTCACCCGCTTTCCTGAGCCCGATGCCGTGCTGGTACTAACCGCAGGCGCGCAGAGCAAGAGCATGCTGTTCTGTCGCGACAAGGACCTCGAGCGCGAGATCTGGGATGGCTTTCGTTACGGACCGCAGGGCGCCAAGGAGACCTTCGGCTTCGATGAAACCTACTCCATCAAAGAGCTCGATGGCATGATGCCGAAGCTGCTGGCCGATCAGCCAGCGATCTTCTGCGACGTGGGCGATAGTGAGGCCTGGGATGCGCGGCTGATTCAGTGGCTCAACGCCGTGCGCATGCAGGTGCGCACCGGCATATCGGCGCCCGGCGAGATCCGCGATGTTCGCAAGATTCTGGACGACATGCGGCTCATCAAGGACACAGCCGAGCTCGCGACCATGCGCAGAGCAGCACAGATTTCCTGCGAGGCGCACCGGCGTGCGATGCAGGCAACCAAGCCGGGGATGGCCGAGTACCAGATCGAAGCCGAGCTGCTGCACACCTTCCGCCGCCACGGTGCGCAGTCTCCCGCGTATACACCGATCGTGGCCGGTGGCGCCAACGCGTGTGTGCTGCACTATGTGGCCAACGATCAGCCGTTGCGAGGGGGCGACCTGTTGTTGATCGACGCCGGTTGTGAGCTCGACGGTTACGCCTCGGATATCACGCGCACGTTTCCGGTCGGTGGCCGTTTCCAGGGCGCGCAGCGCGACGTCTATGAGCTGGTGCTGGCCGCGCAGGCTGCCGCCATCGCGCAAGTCAAACCCGGCAGTCACTGGGAGGAGCCGCACGATGCCGCCGTGCGCATCCTGGCGCGGGGATTCATCGATCTCAAGCTGTGCACCGGCACCGTGGACTCGGTGATCGAGAGCGGCGACTACCGGAAGTTCTACATGCATCGCACCGGTCACTGGCTCGGCATGGACGTGCACGACTGCGGCGACTACAAGCGCGACGGCAACTGGCGCGAGCTCGAGCCGGGCATGGTGCTCACCGTGGAGCCAGGCTGCTACATCCGGCCAGCCGATGACGTGCCGGGGCATCTGTGGAACATCGGCGTGCGCATCGAAGACGATGTGGTCGTCACCGCCGATGGGTGCGAAGTGCTGACTGCCGAGGCGCCCAAGCAGATTGCCGATATCGAAGCGCTGATGCTCTAGCCTGCGGACGTACATGGCTGAGCTTCCCGATCACGACGTCGTCATCGTGGGCGGCGGCCCGGTGGGCTGCGCGCTCGCGCTGGGCCTGGCCGCGTCCCGGCGCTCGGTGCTGCTGCTCGATGCCACCGCTGAGCCGCAGACCAGCGACCCGCGCACGCTGGCGCTGTCGTACGGCAGCCGCCTCATTCTGGAGCGGCTGGGCGTATGGGCGGACATCGAACCGCGTACCGAAATCCGCACCATCCACATCTCACAACGGGGCGGATTCGGCAGCGCTGTGCTGACTGCGGCAGATGCACAGACGCCCGCGCTGGGATATGTGGTCCCCTACACTTCCGTGCAGCGGGCATTGCATACGCGGCTGACGGCGCTTGCCAATCTGCAAATCCAGCGCAGCGCACGCGTCATGCGCGTTGAAGAGCAGCTCGACGCTCTGCGCGTCAACTATGCAGACGACCACGGTCACCAGGTGGTCACCGCGGGGTTGACTGTCATCGCCGATGGCGGTGCTCTCGCTCAGCAGCTCGCGCAGGTCGAGGTACGCGACTATCGGCAAAGTGCCGTGGTTTGCAACGTCACGACCTCCATCCCGAATCGCCACACGGCCTTCGAGCGCTTCACGCAGGAGGGGCCGATTGCACTGCTGCCGCGCGCGACTGGATATGCTGTGGTGTGGACGGTATCGCCTGAGAAGAGCCCGGCGTTGTGTGACGCAGAGCCTGATGATTTTGTCGAACAATTGCAGGCAACTTTCGGTATGCGTGCGGGAAAATTCTTGAGCGTGCAGGACCGCGCCGCCTTTCCGCTTGCGCTGCGCGTAGCACATGGCAGCGACCTCGCGCGCATGATCTTGATCGGCAACGCTGCGCAGGCATTGCACCCGGTCGCCGGACAGGGACTGAACCTCGGTTTACGCGATGCATGGGAGCTCGCGAGCCGGCTGTGTTCTGCCGCGGGCGATGCGGACGCAGTCGCGCTCGCGCAACAGTTCTTGCGCGACAGGCAACGAGACCGGCGCATGAGTGTAGTCCTTACCGATGTACTGGTACGCACTTTCTCGAACCGTAATCTGGCACTGCAATGGCTACGCGGGTGTGGACTTACCATCCTCGATTGCGTGCCTCCCGCTAAACATAAGTTCATGCAGCAGATGATGTTCGGGAGCGTATGGTAAGCGGCTGCGGCCGTGCGCAAAAATTTTCTGCTGGCGCATGCCGACGATTGCGCTAAAATTGCGCTCTTTTCGCCGCTCGGCTTTGCACAAGTCCGACGCACATCACGAGGCGCAATACGCGGCGAAATCAATTTCAAAATCAAGGTTTGGAGTGCGAGCTTCCTCTCGATCAAGCAGTTGTGCGCGTGCAGGCCTCGCAGCGAGAGTGGCAAAAGCTCGTGCGCTGACAGTCGCAACAGCGAACTAGATTAAGCGCTTTGCGATGCAGATCGGCCCGCACCAGTTAGCCAATCGTTTGATCGTCGCCCCTATGGCGGGCGTCACCGATCGCCCCTTTCGCAAGCTTTGCAAGCGCTTGGGCGCGGGGCTTGCGATCTCCGAGATGGTCGCGTCCGATCCGCGTCTGTGGGGAACGCAGAAGAGCCAGCGTCGCACCGATCATGCCGGCGAAGCAGAGCCGATCGCGGTGCAGATTGCCGGCAGCGATCCCGACATGATGGCGCAAGCCGCCCGCTATAACGTTGCGCGCGGCGCTCAGATCATCGACATCAACATGGGCTGCCCGGCGAAGAAAGTGTGCAATGTCGCAGCCGGCTCCGCTCTGTTGAAAGATGAAGCCCTGGTCGCGCGCATTCTCGATGCAGTGGTGCAAGCCGTGGATGTGCCGGTCACCTTGAAGATTCGCACCGGCTGGGATCGCGATCACCGCAACGCCGTGTGCGTGGCGCGTATCGCAGAGTCGGCCGGTGTGTGCGCGCTCTCGGTCCACGGCCGTACACGCGCATGCGGTTTCAGTGGCGAAGCGGAGTATCGAACCATCGCGGAGGTGAAGTCACAGGTATCGATTCCGGTGATCGCCAACGGCGACATCGCCTCGCCCGACCAGGCGAGCCATGTGCTCAGAGAGACCGGTGCGGATGCGATCATGATCGGACGCGCTGCACAGGGGCGCCCATGGCTGTTCCGCGAGATTGCGCACTATCTGGAAAGCGGCGAGCAGCTGCCGCCTCCGACGATCGGCGAAGTGTGCGCGTTGCTGCTCGAGCATTTGCAGGAGTTGTATGCATTCTATGGCGAGGAGAACGGCGTGCGCGTGGCGCGCAAGCACATCGGCTGGTACACCCGGGACCTCATCGGTTCCGCTGCTTTCCGGCAGGCAATCAACCGCGTGGAAAGCGCCAAGGCTCAGTTCGCCGCGGTCGGGCAATTTTTCTCTCAGCTGGCACTCACGAACGAGCGGCTCATCTACGGGGAGGGGGAGCTCGCGGCATGATCAACGAAAATGAAATCGCACGCTGTGTGCGCAGGACTTTGGATGGATACTTCCGCGATCTGGACGGCGAAAAGCCCGGCGAGATCTATTCAATGGTGATCAGCTGCGTGGAAAAGCCGCTGATCGAGGTGGTGTTGCACAAAGTGGGCGGCAATCAGACCGTAGCCGCCGAGCTGCTGGGGCTCAACCGCAACACCCTGCGCAAGAAGATCAAGTGTTACGGCATCAAGTAAGCGCCGCGCGCCACGATCTCATGCCCACGTCTGTTTGAAGCGATGGCATGCACGCGCCGGGCGTTGATCAGCGTCTCCGACAAAACCGGAGTGCTCGATCTGGCGCGCGCGCTGAGCGAGCTCGGCATCGAGATTCTGTCCACGGGTGGCACTGCGGCGATGCTGCGCGCGGCCGGCGTTCCAGTCGTCGACATCAGTGCTTACACCGGCTTTCCCGAGATGCTCGACGGCCGGGTAAAGACGCTCCACCCTAAGGTGCACGGCGGTATCCTGGCGCGGCGCGACCTGCCGGATCATGTCCGCGCGATCGAGGCGGCCGGCATTGCGACCATCGACATGGTCGTCGTCAATCTCTACCCCTTTGGCGAGACCATCGCGAAACCCGAGTGCTCGCTCGAGGAGGCGATCGAGAATATCGATATCGGCGGTCCCGCCATGGTGCGCGCCGCCGCCAAGAACTATCAGCACGTAGCCGTGATCACCGATCCGGCGGACTATGCGCCTCTGATCGCAGAGTTGCGGGCAGGCGACGGTGAGCTCACTGCGAACAGGCGCTTCGAGCTCGCATGTAAGGCCTTCTCGCACACCGCTGCCTACGACAGCGCGATCAGCAACTACCTCACTGCCCTCGATGCGCAAGGGCGCCTCGGCGCGTTCCCGCAGCGACTCAATCTGAACTTCAGCAAGCGGCAGGATCTGCGCTATGGCGAGAATCCGCATCAGCAGGCGGCGTTCTACCGCGATCTGGCAAAGGTGCCCGGCGCTTTGGCAAACTACCGCCAGCTGCAGGGTAAGGAGCTCTCCTACAACAATCTGGCGGATGCCGATGCCGCTTGGGAATGTGCGAAGACATTCGAGCGGCCGGTCTGCGTGATCATCAAGCATGCCAACCCGTGTGGCGTGGCGATCGCCGATGATCTGGTGAGCGCCTACCAGCGTGCCTTCGCGACCGACAAGACCTCTGCTTTCGGCGGCATCATCGCCTTCAATCGCGAGCTCGATGCGGGCACTGCCGAAGCGGTGCTGCAGCAGTTCGTCGAAGTCGTCATTGCGCCGCGCGTGGCGGAGGCCGCGCGCGCCAGGCTCAGTACCAAGGCCAATGTCCGCGTGCTGGAAGTGTCGCTGGAGCCCGGTGCGAACGACTTCGATCTCAAACGCATCGGTGGCGGCTTGTTGGTGCAAACTCCCGATGTTCGCAACGTGGATGCAACCGAGCTCACAGTCCCGACCAAGGTACGCCCCTCGCCTGCGCAGCTCGCCGATCTCCTGTTCACTTGGCGCGTTGCCAAATTCGTGAAGTCCAATGCCATCGTCTTTGGCAGTGGCGGCAGGACGCTGGGCGTAGGCGCCGGGCAGATGAGCCGCGTCGATTCCGCCCGCATTGCGTCGATTAAAGCGCAGAATGCAGGCTTGAGCCTGGAGGGCTCGGTGGTCGCCTCCGATGCGTTCTTCCCATTCCGCGATGGGCTCGATGTAGTCGTGGAGGCCGGCGCACGCGCCGTCATTCAGCCCGGCGGCAGCGTGCGCGACGATGAAGTCATCGCTGCAGCGGATGAGCGCGGCGTAGCGATGGTGTTCACCGGCATACGTCACTTCCGGCATTGAGCTTGCATGCGGCTGCGGCCATTCCGCGCGTATGACTGCGGAGGGATCTGCAGCCGGGTGGCTGTGAGAAGCTGTCCCGGTCGTTTAGCCGAGCGGGCAGGTTCATGGGCTTCGGGGGTGCTGAGTGAACTTACTGGTCGTGGGCAGCGGAGGGCGTGAGCACGCCATCGCCTGGCGTCTTGCACAATCGCAGCGCATAGCCCGAGTCTATGTCGCTCCAGGTAACGCCGGCACCGCCCGCGAGGATGGCCTGTTCAACGTGCCGATCACCGCGGTCGATGAGCTGGCGGAGTTCGCGAGCAAAGAATCGGTGTTGCTCACAGTGGTCGGCCCCGAAGCACCGCTCGCAGACGGCATCGTCGATGCCTTCCGCGCAGCCGGTCTCAAGATCTTCGGCCCGACACGGCATGCTGCGATGCTGGAGAGCTCCAAGGACTATGCCAAGCGCTTCATGGTCCAGCACGGCATCCCCACTGCTGCGCATGAGACTTTCAGTGAACCAAAAGCCGCACACGCGTACATCGATGCACGCGGCGTCCCGATCGTGATCAAAGCCGATGGTCTGGCCGCGGGCAAGGGCGTGGTCGTCGCCCTGACCTTGCAGGACGCGCACCAGGCCGTCGACGACATGCTCGTAGCGCATCGCATCGGCGCCGCAGGTGCACGCGTGATCGTCGAGGAGTTCGTCGACGGTGAGGAAGCGAGCTTCATCGTGATGGTCGATGGTCGGCACATTCTGCCGCTCGCCACCAGCCAGGATCACAAGCGTCTGCTCGATGCCGACCGCGGACCCAACACCGGCGGCATGGGTGCCTATTCTCCGGCCCCCGCGTTGACCCCCGCGCTGCATGCGAAGGCTATGCGCGAGATCATTCAGCCGGTGGTGCGCGGCATGCAGGCCGAGGGCAAGCCGTACACCGGCTTCCTGTATGCCGGACTGATGATCACGCCCGGCGGTGAACTGAAGACGCTGGAGTTCAACTGCCGCCTGGGTGATCCGGAGACGCAGCCGATCCTCATGCGATTGAAGAGCGATCTGCTCTCCCTGGTCGAGCATGCGGTGAACGGTACGCTCGATCAGGCGCAGGCACAGTGGGACCGGCGCGTTGCGCTCGGCGTAGTGCTGGCGGCGGAAGGCTATCCCGACGACCCGCGCAAAGGCGACGAGATCACCGGAATACCCAAGCCGCAGGAAGATCTGCATGTATTCCACGCCGGCACGCGGCTGGAGGATGGCAAGGTGCTGACTAACGGCGGTCGTATTCTGTGCGTTACCGCGCTTGGCGACACTGTCCGGGTGGCGCAGAGGCGTGCCTACGAAGTGGCCGAGCAGATTCAATTCGCCGGCAAGCAGATGCGGCGCGACATCGGCTACCGTGCGATCGCGGCGAAGCGCACGCCGTTGTGATTGCGTGCCTCTGTGTTGAGATGTAGATCGTCCGCGCCTGTATGTCGAGATCGCAAATGGTCACCATTGATGTCCACTCGGTACGAGACTACCTGACCGGCCTGCAGTCGCGCATCGTTGCAGAGGTGGAAGCGCTCGACGGAAGAACGTTCCGGCGC
>Ga0335082_10004670_pt1 | contig 14952 bp, 12 predicted proteins | sample Lox_Sample_41_FD_206718 | JGI IMG/M metagenome (GOLD analysis project Ga0335082, IMG submission 206718) | Soil microbial communities from Loxahatchee National Wildlife Refuge, Florida, United States - Lox_Sample_4.1 | ecosystem: Environmental > Terrestrial > Soil > Wetlands | place: USA...
AGATCCCGCCGCCCCGTGCGGGCTCAAGACGTCGCGTTTTCGGCACGCCCGTCGTTGATCCGAAAGGGGTACGGGGGTAGTCCTGCGAGCCGCCGTCTATCTCCGCCACTCGACCGACAAGACCAAGACCGAGAACCAGCTCCCCGACGTGCAACAGATCATCACGACGAGGGGCTACAAGCTCGCTCACGTGTTCGAGGAGGGGGCGAGCGCTGTGAAGAAGCGGCCTGAGTACGAGCGGATGATGAAGGCCGCCCGCCGTGGCGAGTTCGATGTGCTGGTCGTGAGGGCGCTCGACAGGTTCGGGCGGAGCATGACCGGCAACCTTGCCGACGTGCTCGAACTCGACCGGCTCGGGATCACCGTGGTGAGTGTCCGCGAGAGCTGGCTCGACACAACCTCGCCAGTGCGGAGCTTGCTCATCGCGATCTTCTCGTGGGTTGCCGAGCAAGAGCGGAACCGCCTCGTCGAACGAACGCGGGCGGGCATCGCCTCGGCTCGGCGGAAAGTGCAGAGAATCGGTCGTCCCCGAGCCCGCCTCGACGAAGACCAACTTCGCGAACTGCGCGCCCAAGGACTCTCGGTTCGCAAGATCGCCGAGGTGCTCAACGTCGGCACGTCCACCGTGCAGCGCCATCTCGAACGTCACGCCCGATGAGGACGCCGAAGCTCACGCGCCAAGTGCGATCACGAGCGGCTCGGCGACGTCATCGACGAGGTGTTGAGGAAGTCTTGTCGCCCTTGTTGAGGATGAGCGCGATCTTCGTCCCGCCTCCAACGCCCACTCGACCAACTCATCCTGTTCGAGCATCGCGCGTTGGCTCACCGTCGCTTCGAGCTTCAAGTAGACGTGCCACGCCTCGACGGAGACGAGCCTCTTCAAGAGGTCTTGCAGGCGGAGGATCTTCTTCGTGAGCTTGCGGGGCTTCTTCGCCGGCTCGAACGAGCGGGCCGTCGTCGAGCAGGACGAGTGGGTCGCTTGGCGTCGGGGCGGGCAAGCACGCAGGCCCGCCGCGCTTCAGGCCCTGTCCGACAACAGATATGGTCCCAACAACTGATTGAGTTCATCGTCCGTACCCTCGCCACCGCCTAAAGGGCGCCAACGCCCGGCTGCGGCAACTAAGACGCGGAGAGGAATGTGTGGGAACGCATCCTTGAAGTAACTTATGAAAGCCGCAGCATCGAGGTCACCGCCGAGGAGTTCATTCAGTAAGCCCCCCAACTCCGCCGCAGAAAGTCGGGAGTGCTCGCTGCGCAGGCGGTCTACGATTTCCCCGTCGGTCATCTTCGAAACTCCACCACAACTCGGTCAGCCAGATTTTCGATAATTTGTACGTTCATGAAGCCAGCTCGATGTGCCATCTTGCCCGTGAACGTGCGGAACGCAGCATCCTCAGGGCTTGCACCGGCGGCCCGTGCTGTCCTGAATGAGATCAGGTTGTCCCTAATGCCTGGTGCGTCTACCCAAGTACCACGGATGCCCTGAATATTTTGGCCACCGAAAGCATTGAAGGCCTCAGCGAACAGTTCTTCGCCGCTCGGCGTGCTTGGGCCTGTCTTGATGTACAGATCAAGCACGTTGTCTTGTCCAAGCTCCGCCCTGACCCCTACACGCCCCCTAATATTTCTGAAAATATCGCCAACACCGAAACGGCCGACACCCTGGTTGAGCTGCGGCCGAGCGCGTTTATTCGCCAATAGGGTATCAAATTGCCCGTTGGACGGCTCCAAATTGTATGGACTCGACACCAACGGTGAAAGGAAGGCGAACCGAGCGCCGCGGTACAGCGCAAGAGTTTGAAGGGCAGCGGTTGACAGTCCGCCCAATGCGCCGCCCTGTGCGCCCGCACCAAGGGCTTCACTGACGTTGACATCACCTTTCTTAGCGGACTGAGCAAATACATTGCTCGTTAGATTACCGAAGGCTCCGCCCGCAGTGGCGCCGCCTAGATTTGCAACCGACGAAGGCGCGCCCCAGTCTAACAGTGCGGGAACGACGACCTCGGGTGCGATCAAGGCGCCGATGGTGCCGACCGTGAAGGCCCCGACACCAATCATCAGGTCGTTCGAATTCTTGAGGAACCAGCTCCCAAAGTCAGTCTCGGACGTTCCTGTTCGCGGATCCTGTTGCCGCGCATACGCCTTGAGTGCGGCTCGTTCCTGATCCGGCGTCATGCTATTAGCGTAGGCAGCGTCCGCTGCTTCCTGCTGATGCCGCTCGGCGATGTATTGCGCCGAAAAGTCGTAATTGGGCTTGCCGACCCTCTGATGGCCGGGAGGTATGCTGACCCCGCGATTGCGGTGGCGAGGACGACGGGGGCCATCCACGAGGTGGCGATGTCTGCTCTGCTCGCCATTCGGATCGGTCAGCGTAATCGGACAGTTTCTCACGTAGCTGTATCTATTCGGCCCATCCGCCCCGCTCGGGTCGCAACTAGTCCACCTCCCGAGCCATGCCGCATAGTAACGCGCCCCGTAATAGTAGAGCCCCGTCTCCTCGTCCCGCTCCTTGCCGTTGTAGCGGTACCTGCGTGCCGGAACGTCGAGAGTCCCGACGGGCGAGTGGAACGAGGTCATGCCGAAGGCGAAATACTCTTCGTAGAGTCTTTGCCTTGGTGCGAGATCGTACTCTGAACGAAGACGGCGACTTCGAGCCGTCATCGGAAACGATTCGACACTAGTCATCGCGGGTGTGGCGGGGGATTGTCGCTTCGCGGCTGAACGCCTTGGTCAGGGGGCAGGTCGTCAAGTCGCGTGCCCACAGCGAGGCGTCGTTCGACGAACCCACTGCCATCGCCAGGGTCGGCGAAGTACGAAACTGTCCACGAGCGCGTACTGGGTTGCCACGTGATCCAGTTGAACGAGAGCGGTTTACCTTCGATTCCGAACGAAGAGCCGCAGCCGATGGCGTGGACGAGACGCTGTTCCCCCTGAACATCGACCGCTTTGCGGATGAAGCGCGGGCGATGCTTGTGACCGTGAAGAACGAGAGGCACGTTGCGCCGAGCACACCACGTGACGAGTTGCTCTCCGTTATCCATCCGTAGGAACGGCTCTTCCTTCAACCCTAGAAAAGGGAGCGTCTCCTCTTCATCCGCCTCCGTCGAGAACGGGTGGTGATGCACCAAGGCCACGCGGATGTAGTCATGGTGCCGGCCCATGCCGATAACCCCGTCGAGCTTCGTTGCTACGTCGCGGAACTGATCGTCGGTGATGCGTCCCTGCGCGAGTTTGGCTTCGCGGGACGTATCAAAGCAAACGAAGAGCACCTTGCACACCTCGCTCGCGACGACGTTCTCCCACCGAAGGCCGGCGAGAGCCTCCCAGTTGCGCCAGAGGAAACCCTTGCGACGCATGTCGTGATTGCCAGGGATGCAGATGGCCGGAGCGTTCGCGTTTGCGGTGAGCCGCGTTCGGAACGCTTCGAACTCCGCCAAGTTCTTCTTGGACGGGGAGTCCATCAGGTCTCCGGTGACCACGGGTTGAACGACGCCGCCGTTGTTCCGAATGCTGTAGATGCGCTGCTGAAGGTGCTGCTCGACGTATGCAACCTTGCTCGCGTTGACCATGCCGGCGCCGAAGTGGAGATCGCTCACCTGAAGAAGGTTGAACGCTCCGTCCTCCTTGTGGAGCCGCTTGAGATCGTCCCAGAAGTGCCACGGTGGCGACTCTTGCGTCATCCCCAGAATCCGCTGCGCTGTGGCGGCGCGGTGCGGCACGATGGCGACCTCTCCTGCCCAGTTCCAGCAGACGGTCACGGGGCTTCGTCTCTCCGCTTGCGTGAACACCGCTCGAAGTGCAGGAAAGGGATCGATTAGGTCAAGGCCCGCAAACCCCTCTGGTGTCTCGCACAGCAGCCAGAGCGTGTACTCGGGCGACTCCTTGACAGTGCCAAGACCTACGTCTCCGCCGATAGGCAGGAAATAGAACGGAACGTCGAACCACTGCCGCATCGGGCCGAGGATGGTCGATACCTCCGACGACGAACGCACCTCGTGCCTCGCGTCCGCTGTAAAGGCGGGCGACCGATCAAGTCGTGCTCGACTCAGGTCGATCAGACGGGCGAGAGACTCCCGCTCCTCGGGGTAGCGGGTGACAATCGACTCGGGCAGCGCCGTGAGAAAGCTCGCGAGCAGCTCGTGACGGACGCGGGGAGCACGCCACGGAGTGTCGCGTTCGAAGTCGCCGTGAAGAAGCATGTCGTGGTGATGGCGGCGGCGGTACGGCCAGTCAGGCCAGCGACCATCCGCAGGTGTTGGATAGTCGCGGCGAGTAAGCCACCCAACGACGCTCGCGTGCTCGATGTTGAACCGGAGTCCCACATCACGAGGCTACATGGAACGCAGCTCTCGTCTACGGCACGTCGTCCTCGACGGCCTCCTCTTCGAGCGTCGCAAGAAGATCCTCTTCGGTCGCCTCCGTCGCGACGGTTGTCACGGGCTTCTTCGGCCCGAGGCGCGCGGCAGGATGCGTCTCATCGTGGACGGCCTTGAGCCTCTTGATGCTGACCCTCGTGTAGATCGCCGTCGTCGAGGTTTCGGCATGCCCGAGGATCTCTTGGATGATGCGCACGTCGGCCCCGCCTTCGAGCATGTGCGTGGCCATCGAGTGCCGGAAGATGTGGCACGCGCCGTTCTTGCCGACCTTCGAGGCGGCGAGATACCTCCTCATGTGCTGCGTGAGCCACGGCAGGCCGAGGCGCTCACCACGGTCGGAGAGAAAGAGCACGCCGTCGTCGGGCGGCACGACGAGCGTTGGTCGAACCTCTTCGGTGTACCTGCCGATCCACATGAGCGCCCGCTCGCCGACCGGCACTGTTCGATCCTTTCGGCCCTTGCCCTCACGGACGGTGATCGTCCCGCGCTCCGTGTCGATGTCGAAGAGTTCGAGCTTGGCAAGCTCGGCTCGACGTAGGCCGGTCGAGTAGAGCGTCTCCATGATGGCTCGGTCACGTAGCCCGAGGGGCTCGGTCACCTCGGGCGTCGAGAGCACACGCTCGATTTCTTTCTCGGAGAGGATTGCCCGAGGGATGCGGCGGACGATGCGAGGAAGCTCAAGCTCGGAGGCGGGGTTGGCCGCGATCACGTTCTCGCGGGCGAGGTAGCGGAAGAAGTTCTTCAACTTCTGGAGCCGGACACGTTGCGACGAGAACCCGAGCGGTTTGCCCGAGGGACACCGGAAGTAGAAGAGCCATCGCTGATGCGCTTCGAGGATGGGCTTGGTGATCTCGGTCGGACGTGACAACCCTCGGTCGAACGCCCACTCGGCGAAGAGGAGCAAGTAGCCCTCGGTCGTGATCGTCGTCCGCTCCGAGTAGCCGCGCACCTTCATGTGCTCGACGTACCTCCGCGTCCACACGACGAGGCTCTCGGGATCGTGCGCGGTCGGTGGGAGCGGCTTCTTGTAGCCCTTCTTCGGCATCAGCGGCCCCGTTCGAGTACGACGCCGTTTTGGCCCGACGTGCCGTGGGTGCTTTCTCCGTCAGTCCGACCGATTGCAGGCGAAGTGCTCGACGCGCTTTCGGATTCCGACGAAATCGCAGGGCCGACCAAGGGCCGACCGACCCCCGACCAGTCGGGGTCTGCGGCCCTCGATCCGTCGTCGTACACGCAATTCGCGAGGGAGTAGACGAGCCCTGCCGGCGTCCGGTGCGCCACGATGAACTCGGCCTCGACGAGCCGCTGTAGATGCACCTTGAGCTGCGTGTCGCCGAGCCCGAGATGTTCCCGAAGATCACGACGACGGAAGCGTCCGCCACCACGGGAGCGAACGAACCCGTCGAGCATGTCGAGGAGCCTCTTCGTCTGCGGGGGCAGATCGTCGAGCCCGCCGCCGACGATGTTCGTGGCAAGCTTGCTGGCGAGCGCCACGTCGGGCTCCTCGACCTCGATGTACTCGACGAGGGCTCCGTCACGTTCGAGGGTCTTCGCCTGCCGTTGGTGTTGGTGCAGGAGCGCGAGCGTTTCGACGAGCCCGAGGAGCTTGCGGTGGTCACGTCGGGCACGGACGCGTGCGTCGGCGAACGTCATCTCCGTCGCCCGTGGATGCACGACACGAACGGGACGAAGGAGCCGCTGCGCGTTTTGATGAAGGGTGACGATGGCGGCACGCTCCTCGTTCGACCGGAGACCGTCGAGCGTCATGGCCCGTCGTTGCTCTTCGTGGATACGGCGGGTCTGTTCCGGCCCCTCGTCCACGGTAAGCACGAGGCATCGGCTCAAAAGCTCGTCGTCCACGTCGATGGAGGTCGTGGTCGTGAGGATCGCCACGGGGCCCTCGACCGTGTACTCGTGGGCGACGAGACGCCCGCCTGGCTCTTTGGTCGTCGAGGAGATGGTGAGCCCGCCATCGCTTTGCAGGAGCTTGAGCGCGTAGGCCGCACGCCGAACGCCCATCTCCTCGGCGATGGCGAGCACCTTGTGCCTGATGCTCACGGCTCCCATGTAGAAGAGGGACTGTCCCGTGATCGCGGAGTACGTCCGCTTGTCCTCCTCGGGCACGAATGAGAGCGCGGCGGACATGAGCGACGACTTGCCCGCCGCCGAGCTTGATTGGACGATGGCGGCGAGCGGATGCCGGAGGAGACGGCTCACGGCGACGAGGTAGGCGAGGAGCAGGTTGTCGCGTTCGCCCACCATGCCGAGCCGCTCGAAGTCTTCGGCGATGCGTTCGACGAGCCGGGGATCTCGGAGGAGTTCGAGAGCGGCGTCCCGTTCGGCGTCCGTCATCGTGGCGGGCTTCGCCTCGGGCACACGACGCTCCGCAAGTAGGGCTTCTTGGGCTTGTTCGAGGGCGAGCAGAACCCGTCCGAGATCGCGCTTGAGCACGGCCTCTTCGACGCCAAGCTCGATGCCGGCGAGCTTCACGAACGCCGTCCTGTGCCTCGACGAGTACATGTCGAACACGTCGACGTGAAAGCCCACCTCTTCACGGGAGACGAAGACGTTGACCCGCATGGTGCCTGGCGTCGTGTTGTCGCCGAGCCCACGGATGCGCCAACGCCGATCCTCGAACATGAACACCGTCTCGTGCGGGTTGTCCGTGGGCTCGACCCTCGGCGTCGTGGTTGGCGTCGTCGGGAGGTTCCTTGGCGATGAGCCCGCCACCCATTGGGCCGTTCGGACGACACGATGGATCGCATCTCGTGCATCGTCGGCAACGGCGAGGTCGTTCACGTCCGTGTCGGCGGGGAGCACGGCCTTGAAGACCTCGGCCCCCAACCCCACGAACATCGGGGCGAGCTTGTCGATGGCGGCGTCGGCAGCCGGCGTTCGACGGAACACGAAGATGATCTTCTTCGGCTTCACGTTCGAGAACGTGTTGAGCAGGTCGTCCACCGGCCCGTCGAGCCCGTGGATGGCCGTGACGTGCTCGACCCCGAATGACCAAAGCGTGAGGGCGTCGAGGATCGATGCCGTGACGATCACCGTGCTCGATCCGGCGAGCCCCCCGAGGTTGAACACGCCGGTCTTCTCGGGCCTGAGCCACACGTGAAGCTCGGTGCCGGCGCGGAGCCGCTCGCCGATCTTCCGCCCGTACATGTTCGTGACGTGGCCCTCGGCGTCGAAGAGCGGGACGACGAGGCAGCCGTTCAAGTGCTCGTGACCGCTCGGGCGGAGAACACCGAGACGTTGGAGACGGCCTCGTAGCTCGGCACCCGTCTTCCGGTTGGCCATCGGCAACCGGAGGGCCAGCGTTCTGTCGGCGAGCCCGAGCTTGAAGTGCTCGACCAATCGCGAGTGACGAAGACCTCGGGCACGGAAGTAGTCGAGCGCCTCTGCGTTCTGCCCGAGCCGACCTTTGTAGTAGCCGACGAGTTTGGTGAGGATGGCGGCGTCGTTGTCGTCAGTGCTGAACGGGGACGAGAGTGCCCGTGTCGTGCTCGACCTCGGCACGACGGTCTTCTGCCGCCCGCGTGGGCCACGGGCGATCTTGTCCTTGTTGAAGGCGCCGGCCCGGAGGAGTTCGAGAGCATGGTGTCGGGACACGCCCTCGATCTTCATGATGAACTCGACCGCCGACGACGGCGATGGAGAGCACGAGGGGCACGTCCACGTGTTCGTAGTCACGTCGACGGTGAGGACGTGGCGATCCTTCGGCCCGTGCATCGGGCACGGGGCCGTGGGCCTCCGGCCCCGGCCCACGAGCTCGATGCCGTGGGCAGCAAGCACGCGGACGATGTCGGCGTCGGGCATCTCAGGAAGTACAGACAGCTCGTGGGTGGATCAACGCCGCCAAAACCGCTCGATTATCTTTCTTGGGACTCCCATGCCGGTGGGGTCGGCCTGTCCAGATCACACGGGCACGGCGTCCGGCACTTTGTCCGGCGGGCGAAATTTCGCGCTGCGGATCTTTTTGTCGGCGGGCTCTTCGCGAGGAACAAACATGAGCAAGTCCGACTCCGCCGCCGTTCGCGTCCTCCGCCGTCACCGAGCTGCGACGTCGCAGTTGTCGAACTCCAAGATCGTTCTGCGGAACCCTGGCAGGATGTCTGGCGACGACGTTGCGACGGTGCTCGAACGGCACTTCGGTCGCATCCTCGCTGTGCAATTCCACGACTCGATGGCGACGGGCATCGGCGAGGTCGTGTGGGAGGCCAAACTCGCAACGGACGACGTCGTCACCGGCACGATTCGCATCCACGTGGCTGTGTCGCGCGATGAGGTCGTGAGCTGGGCGGAGCTTTCCTTCGACGCGCGGTGAGCTGTTCACGACGGGAACCTTTGCCCCTCGTTGAACGCCCACCTCGCGATCACGAGCGACAGCTCGGCGAAGCGCGCGTTGGCCAACTCGTCGTAGGCCATGAAGAGCTGCCACGTGCCCTCGTCGAGGATCGCGCGCAGTGCCTCCGTCATCTCGAAGACCTCCTCCATCCGTTCCCGCGCGTCGACATTCGCGACGACGACGGCGTCGACGGCCACGCCGAGCAGCTCGTCGTCGGCGACGGTGTCCGGGTCGAGCGTCGGCACGTCGTGGTCGAAGGGCGGCGTGTTCATCGGTCGAGCGCGGCGTGTAGCTCGACGAGCGCTCGCTCGACATCTGCGAGGCGGGCTCGGAGAGCAAGCTCTCGGCGTTCTCTCGACGCCCTCGCTCGACAGCGGCCAGAGCAGAATCGAGCGGGGCGTCGGGTTCGGATCGGGCCGCCGCAGAGAACACACGCCGGTGTTGCCTCCGGATGCGTCAGGCAAGTCGTCACGGCCTCTGAGTCGTTCCGGTCTTGGTCGTCGTGTACGAGGCGAACGTGCGCGAGCATGCTCATCTACAACGCGCGGTCGGCGGGCTCGATCAACGACAACGGCGCCGACATCGTGTCGCGTCGCCGCTCTCTCGACCTATCTGCTGGCGTGTGGCTAAATCCACCGATGGCGTGGACGCAGAAGAAGATCCTGATCTGGGGCAAGACGTACCCCGAATTCTCGGAGAAGTATTACGAGACGGTCTGCACCGGCGCGGTCGATCCCGACACCGGCAAGCTCGTGCGCATCTACCCCATCACGCTCCGTTACATGAAGGAGCCCTTCAAGACCTACGACTGGGTCGAGACCAAGATCGACAGGAACACCTCAGACCCACGACCGGAGAGTTTCAAGATCGAGCAAAACTCGATCAAGGTCGTCGGCCACATCGACACGAAGGACGGATGGGTCGAGCGCAGCCGATGGATTCTTCGCGACGGGAACGTCTTCCGATCCGTGGAGGCGCTGCGCGCGGCGCAGTCCCGTGACGGCACATCCCTCGGGCTTGTTCGCCCGAAGACGGTCCACAAGATCTTCTGCAAGAAACGACCGGACTCGGAGCGAACGGAGTGGGACGCGCATCGAGCCCGTGCTCTTGCGCAGAAGGAACTGTTCGTCGATGCCGAGACGGAGACGAAAGACCTCGTCTACATGCCCGTGCAATACCGAGCGAAATTCTCGTGCGACGATCCCGCGTGTACGACCGAGCACGACCTCTCGATTCTCGACTGGGGGATCTACGCCCTGAGTCGACGCCAGTACGCAACACGCGGAGCCGCAATGGCCGAGCGCGACGTGATCGCGAAGATCGAGGAGTGCATGGACGCCGCGACCCACGACGCATACTTCTTCCTCGGCAACACGAAAGCGCACCCGCAGAACTTCATGATCGTCGGGCTCTACTATCCGCCGAAGGTGCTGCCGAAACAGACGTCCAAGCCAGGCTCGCTCAAGCTCCCCGGCTTTTGACGGCGCTACAGGTGCTGTACTTTCCGACGCGGGTTCCGAGCGGTGAGCCGGTCGATCAGCACAGAGCGGTGACACTCGCAGGCGCTCGCCTCAAAGCACAACAGAGCCGCCGCTCGACCGTTCACGGCGCCCTCCACCGCCTCGACGACTTCGGGATGGTCGTTCACGTAGGTCGAGTAGAGAGCAAGGCAGACGTCGACGTTTGCCTTCTGGTCACGGTAAGGGTTTCCCGCCGTGCGGAGATGCACGTATTCGATCTCTGCCTTCGAGAGCGCATCCCGCAGCGCGGTCTTGGAGAACCCCTTCTTTCGCGACAGCGGCAGAGCACGAACATCGACAACACGCTCGACGCCGGCGCGACGCAGGACGCCGATGAAATCGGCGAGCGTCCTACCGGCGTAGCCGATGGTGAATGTCACGCTCGCGGCGGTCACACCGAAAATGTAGACGACCTTGTGCGTGATGGAAATGGCCTTGATCGATTCCTCGGCACGAACGGCTGCGTCAGACGTTGTAGAGCGGGCTCTCGGGATCGTCGGCTCCCATTGCGTAGGCGAATCCGCTCACGCCGTTGACGCTGTCCGACGCAGGGGTAGCGGCGCCGTTCGTGTCGGCGGTGGCGGTGTTCGCGGCGTTGGTCGTCGGCGATGTCGCGCCGGTCGTGTTGTCCGTCTCGGCGGTGGGCTCGACGACCGCCCGCGTGAAGTGCAAGAACGTCGTCTTGCTCGAAGTCGCGGTGCGCTCTTCCTCTCGAAGGAGATTGAGACCGAGGGCGCGAAGAGCGGGCATCTTGCGCTTGAGCGCTGAGCGAGCCTTCGGCACCGTCGTCGGGAAGTCCTTCGGGACTTTCTTCGCGGGCTTGCCCGAGATCGGATCGCGTGCCTCGACATGGGCGATGAGGTCTTCGGTCAGCTTGGTCATCGTGTTCTTCCATTCCGTCCCGACGACGCCAAGCACGGCGGTCACGAACGGATCATCCGCCGCGATGGCGACGGCCTCTTCACGGGCGGCGAGGTACGCCTTCTCGACGGCGTGCTCCTCGAACCCGCCGGCGACTTCGGCGGCTGCTGCCCATCGAGCGGCTTGGAGCATGCGGATGGAGCGATCCACCGCCGTGTCGGCGTGCATGGCGATTGCCTCCATGAGGCAGAAGCAAAACGCTCCGAAGACGCTCGGCCACAGAGCTTGGAACTCGGCCTCAAGTTCGTCGTCGGTCTTCGCGGTTTCCGGTTTCTCGACGTGGATGATGAGGGCGCGGTCGAGGAGGTCGTCGCGCGTCACCACGTCGGTGATCCCGTTGACGAGGATCGGTCGAGAGCCACGAAACACGGCAAGGTCGCGCGTCGTGAAGAGCGAGCGCTTGACGTTGCCGTCGCCCGTGGCGACACGACAAAGGGCATCGCTCATCATGCCGGAGAGCGTGCTCTGGTTGTCGAGCGACACGGCGGCGCTGTTCTCGCTGTAGATGCACAGGTCGTCCACCTTGTCGGGCATCTTCATGCTTGCGGGCTCTCGGGGATCGATGGTGCGGCGGACGAACATCTGCCTCGTGCTCTTGCCCGTGCCGTGCTCGCCGTTGACCACGCCGACCGTGTACCGCGTGAGGGCTCCCGTCTCGGGATGTTCCATCGGACGCATCGACGACATGATGATGCCGAAGAGTCCGGCGCGGCTCGACTTGCCCACGGCGAGAAAGTCGAAATACTCGGCGAGGATCTCGGCGCACTTCTCGGGCTTCTCGATCAGCTCGGGCACCGGCATCGCTCCGGTTCCGGCAGGACGATGGAACGCGATGGGGCACCGACGCTCGACCTTGACGTTCGTGGTCGTGACATGGACGAAGCGGTTGCCGGCGTCGGCGAGGTCGATCCAGATCGAACCGTCGTCGCCGTAGGCGTACCGGATGGGCGCGATGCCCAACGGCAACTTGGTCGCGACGCCGACGACGGCTCGGATGGCGTCCTTGATGGCGGTAGGCCCGACGACGGTCTTCGTCGCCGTGAAGCACATGTTGGCGACCCACGCGGCGAAGTCCTCGCCGTCGACCGGAAGCGCGAGGCCGTCAACGACCGTAAAGACGCGACCCGTGAGCACGCGGAAGAATTTCAGGCGCGAAAGGATCGGCGTGAGCGGGTTCTCGGCGTCCGGTCCATCGTTGTCGTCGCCGGACGATTGCTCGACCATCTTGCGGAGCGAGGTCAGGCGACCGCCGACGCGCGACTTGAGCTTGTCGACCCACGCCTCGCGCTCGGCGTCGTTGTTGATGGTGGCGATGGCGCCCGTCACTTCGGCGATGGACGTCGTCCAGTCGGCGGGCGTCGGCTCAGCGGGCAACATGCCGATCATGATGTCGAGTGCCGGCGCCGCTTGCTCGACGAGAACCCGAAGAGCATCTTTGCGTTCGGCGCGGACGGTGGTGATCGCTCGAAGAGCTGCCGCTCGGGCGACCTCGTACAACGCCTTGTCGTCGGCGGCGTCGACGTTCACGAACGCCTTCCATTGTGCGAGACGTTCCATGATGGCCGTCGAGTCGCGCGGAGCGGCGAGCAATTCGTTGAGGTCGATCTTCCAGTCGCCGACCTTCTTGATGTCGTCGGCGGCCACGACCTTGCCCTCGGAAATTCTCGTTTTGCGAAGTTCGTCGACGCGACGTTCGGCGGCGGCCTTGATCTCCTCGTGAGGCAAGATCGCGATCCGAACGTCTCGGCCCTTGGCGATGAGGTTCTTGGCGGTCTTCATCGCGCCGTTGATGCCCGACTCGTTCGCCTCCATGTCGGGCACGAGGACGATGGTCTTCCACGTCGAGGTGAGCCGGTCGATTTCTTCGGCGTCCTCCGACTTGAATTGCGTCGTCACGGGTGACCGCACGGCGTATCCCGCCTGGGCCGCGCTGATCGCATCCGCCACGCCCTCGGCGATGATGCCGACGTCGCACTTGCCGACCTCGTGCGTCGTGAAGATCACGTTCTTCACGGCGGGCGGGATGCCGTCGTCCTCGCCATCTTTGTGGACGTTGAGCTTCACGTACTTCGCCGTCACGTCCTTACCGTCGCGCATCCACCTGGGCGTGAGCGAGGTCTCGCGGGCCGTGGCGTAGAGCGTCGTGCCGTTCCTGTCGAAATACGGGAACACGACGCGCCCCTCGAACCGCGACACGAGGTGGTTGTAGGAGTCGAGACGGAACGCGCCCGTCGAAAGGATCTCGCCCGACGTGAGACCGAGCGTCTTGAGGTGCGCGACAACCGTGCCGTCGTCGACGCCGATCTTGAAGCGGGCGATGGTTTCGGACGTCCATCCGTAATGGAGCATGAGGCGATCACGACGGAGCGCACGAAGCTCGTCGGTCGTGTCCCACCTCGTCGCGAAGTAGTCGGTCATCGCCGTCAAGACGACGAAGGTGCGCTCGACCTCGGCGGTGTGGTTGTCGTTGGCGGCGTCAGCGGGCTCGTGGGCGGGCGAAGCAGAAATGGGCTCGGACATTGGGCAGACCCTTCGGGGCCGAGCAGCCTGGTGTGCTGCTCGTGGATCGCTCCGGGCGTTCCAAACCGAACGGGTAGCCGTGTCCGTTGAAACGATGCTCGTGCGGGTGAAGTGGGCAGGGGCGTAGCATCGTCGGCGAGCCTGGTCTGCGATCACTCGCAGGTGGCAATTTCGCTTTTACGCCCGCAGACGAAACTCGCAAGTCGTTTTCGATGGCGTCGAGCGAAATGATCGTCGCCGGTGTATATTCGATCTTGGCGAGCCAGAAATGGCAACCGAGGCCGGCGCGCTGGGCAGTGCGTCGGCCTCATCTATTTCGGCACGACACCTGCGGTGGATGCGGTTCGTGCCGTGCGGTACGTCCGAGGTGACCCACCGCGTGCATCTACCGCACTTTCACATCGAGAAAACTGCCGTTGCGGTGGATGCGGTAGATGCGGTGCATCCCGAGCCCACTCCTACTGTGGTGAGAAAACTTGGAGCAGTCCCTGGCTTGGACGATGAGCGTCTCGGCTTCGAGCCTCTCGAAAAATTCTCTCCGTAACCGGGCTAGAAAAACATCCACCGCATCCACCGCATCTACCGCAACGGGCAAAAACACGGGCTGAAAGTGCGGTAGATACGACTTCGTGCACCTACCGCAAGCACCGCAGCATCGACCGCACGCCACCCTCGTTGCCTCATGTTGCCTCGACCCCCTCGGAGGCAGATGGGGCAGCAAGGCATCGTCCTCGGTAAAGGCTTTGTAGCCCGCGCGGAGATGGTTCACCCCGAAAGGCGAACCCTCACCGGCGACCGGCACGACGAACCGTCGCGCGCGAAAATATCTCGGAAGGCGCCGCCGTCCGCAGAATCTCGCCCCGCCATCGAGGAAGTTTCGATGCCGCTGGAAACGTCGAGATGAGCGATCACGTTCTCGTCGTCGGTCACGCCGTCGGGCATCCCGTCCGCCTTGCCCTTCTTCGCGCACTCGGCGAAGAGGGCAGGTCGCTCACGAATGCCGCCGCCGTCGTCGGCGTTGCCCCGTCCACGGCCCATCATCACCTCGCTGTGCTCACCCGTGCGGGGATGGTCGAACGCCGCTACAAGGGCCGTCAGGCCATCTACTCGTGGCGGACGAAGTGGGCGTTCGTAAGGGAGCCCGACACAAGAACGAGATGAGTTGTGGTGCGGGAGGCGCGCTCACTTCTTGATCAAGTCGAGGGCCTTCTGAATCTCGTTGGTGAGCATCTTGCTCAGCTCATCAAGGTCCTGTTTGGTCGTCGCT
>Ga0335082_10004671_pt1 | contig 14951 bp, 14 predicted proteins | sample Lox_Sample_41_FD_206718 | JGI IMG/M metagenome (GOLD analysis project Ga0335082, IMG submission 206718) | Soil microbial communities from Loxahatchee National Wildlife Refuge, Florida, United States - Lox_Sample_4.1 | ecosystem: Environmental > Terrestrial > Soil > Wetlands | place: USA...
TTGCGGATGAGCTCGACGGTCCGGCGCGAGCAGCCTGCCTGGCTCGCCAGGGCGGCCGACAGCTCGGCGTGGTCGCGAAGCCGATCGAGGGCCCGCCGGAACCCCGGGAGCCGCCTGGTGGATGCCGGGATCCAGTCCCCGTACTTCTCGCCGAGCGACCAGGCGACCCGCGGCCACAGCCCGACGTCGGGGCCCTTGCCGGCGTCGTGGAGGAGCCCCGCCATGAGGAGATCGGGGTCGGTCACGCCCTCGCCTCGGAGGGTCTGAACGACGTCGAGCCCATGGCGCCGGTCGGCCACGTGCATGCGGTCGAAGACGGCCAGCTGGTCCGGGGTGAGCCAGGTGTCCAGCTCCGCGCGCTCCCCGGCGGCGACCTTCGCCCGGAGGTACGCCCGGAACTGGCGGAACCTAGAGCCCCACCAGGAAGAGCGTGACATCGGTGACCACCCGGCTGAAGATCGGGACCTGGCTCAGGAAGATGATCGCGACGAGGAGGATGAGGAAGCCGTACTGGTTGAGGATCGGCCGGAGCTCCCAGGCTGTGCGTGGCGGAAGCACGCGGAAGAGGATCGCCGAGCCGTCGAGCGGCGGCACCGGGATGAGGTTGAAGATCGCCAGGGCGACGTTGAAGAACACGAAGTTGATGATCACGGAGCCGAGGATCCCCGGCAGCTGGATCTGAGCCGCGGTGACGATCCGGAAGACGACGGCGCCGAGCACCGCGAGGAGGAGGTTCGACAGCGGACCTGCGATCGCCACCCACAGCTCGCCGTTGCGACGGTCGCGGAGGTTGGCCGGGTTCACCGGCGTCGGCTTGGCCCAGCCGAAGAGGAAGCCGCCGAACAAGGCCGAGACGACGAGGAAGAGGCCGCCGAACGGATCGAAATGGACGATCGGATTGAGGGTGAGCCGGCCGAACATCTTGGCCGTGCCGTCGCCCTGGCGATAGGCGACGTACGCGTGGGCGAATTCGTGGACCGGGAACGCGACGAGCAGGAAGATGACGATGAGGATGAGCGTGCTGGGCTCGATGGACACGGGTGCCTCGTTCCGGGTTAGAAGTCCCGCGTATGGTAGCCGCTGGGTCGCGCTCGCTCGCTTTGCGGCCCGGCCGGCGGACCCAGGGCCGGATCTGGTCCCGGCTCCCGGCTAGATCCGGCCGAGCAGGTCCGCCTTCTTCGCCTCGTACTCCTCGGTGCTGATCGCACCGCGGTCGCGCAGATCGGCGAGCTTCGCCAGCGTGGCGGTCACCTCGTCCGGCGTCATCGCCGGCGGGGCGGCGGCGGTCGCGGTGGCCGTGCCGGCGGCGGCAGCCGTCCCGGCGGCACCGGCCGGAGCCCCGGCCCGGAGCGGCGGCGTCGGCACGTGATGGATGTCCATCTCGAGATTGTTCTTCTGCTCGAGCATCTCGCGCTTGAACGCCGGGGCGTGGTTGAGCCGCTTATAGCGATCGACCGACTCCTCGTTGGCGGTGAGGATGTCGAGATCCCCGAAGTCGAGCATCCGCCCGATGATCGATTGGTCGAGGACGGCGTCGTTGATCTTGTCGAGCGCGCTGTCGGCCGAGTGCTTGTTGAGGACACCCTCGACCTTGAGGACCCGCCGATTCGTCACGAGGTAGTCCTCGGAGGTCCAGCGCCAGATGACGAGGCCCGACCAGACGATGGCGAGGACGAGACCGCCGAGCGACAGCCATCGGAGGACCGACTGGATCGTCCCGATTATCCCGCCGTTGTCGCCGCCGGAGATGAACAGGAAGATGACGATGACCGCGATGAGGATGAGGATCGGGTAGAGGATGTCGCGGACTATGGCAGTCCAGTGCTGGCGGGTCCGCATCGCCACGACTTCGCCGTTCGCGAGCAGCGTGTCCGCGTAGCGGGCCATCCGGTCCTCCTCCTGTCAGGCGCGCGGGTGGGCGCGGGCGTACACCTCCCTGATCCGTTCGCCGGTCAGGTGGGTGTAGAGCTGTGTCGTGCTGATGGTCGCATGACCGAGCAACTCCTGGACGACCCGCAGGTCTGCTCCGCCCTCGAGGAGATGGGTCGCGAAGGAGTGGCGGAACGTGTGCGGCGAGACGCGGTCGTCGAGTCCGGCGCTCCTCGCAGCCGTCTTGACGACGACCCACGCCTGCTGCCGGCCGAGCCGCCGCCCGCTCGAGGTGAGGAATATCGGCCCGCCGCGGATCGGCGCGACGTGGGCCACGGCGAGTCGCGCCGGCCGGACCTCGGCCATGTAGACACGGAGATGATCGAGCGCGACCTCGCCCACCGGGACGAGGCGCTCCCGATCGCCCTTGCCGATGACCCGGACGTAACCACCGTCGAACGAGAGGTCCTCGGCGTCGAGCCGGAGCGCCTCGCTCACCCGGAGGCCCGAGGCATAGAGCAGCTCGAGCAGGGCCCGGTCACGGACGTCATCGGCGGACTCGAGGAGCCGCTCGACCTCGTCGACGGTCAGCGTCTCCGGCAGGCGGCGGACCTCGCGCGGCAGGTCGATGTGGGCGGCGATGTCGACGTCGGCGAGGCCCTCGCCGAACGCGAAGCGGTAGAAGCCCCGGATCGCCGCCGTCCGTCGCCGCCGGCTCGGTGGGGAGAGCGCGGGCCGGAGCGCCCCGTGGGCCGGCGTCGCGAGCGAGGCGAGGAAGCGGATGACCACGTCGGGTGACGCGCGCCAGGCCTCGGCCGGCTCCGTCTCGAGCCAGGCTCCATACGCGGCGAGGTCGCTGCGATAGGCGGCGATCGTCGCGGCCGACACTCCCCGTTCCACGCGGAGCTGATCGAGGTACGCCAGGACCGCCCGGTCGAAGGAGGGCGGCGGGCCGACCTGCGACGGGTCAGCCGCGGGACGGCGAGCCGGCATGGGACGCCTCCGCTCGATCGAGGAGCTCCCGGGCACCGGCGAGCGCCGCTGCCCCGCCGTGGGCGCCGCCGAGCATCTGGCCGAGCTCGACGATCCGACCCTCCCGGTCGAGGATCCCGACCTCGGTCACGGTCCGGCCGTCGCGCTCCCGCTTGGCGATCTGGAAGTGACGGTCGGCATGCGCGGCGATCTGGGGCAGGTGGGTGACGCAGAGGACCTGGTGACGGCGGGCGAGCGCCCACAGGCTCCGCCCGATCGGATCGGCGCTCCGTCCGCCGATGCCGCTATCGATCTCGTCGAACACGATGGTCGGCGTGTCGTCCGCCTCGGCGAGGATGGCCCGGATCGCAAGGGCGACCCGGCTCAGCTCGCCGCCCGAGGCGATACGGGCGAGCGGCCGTGACGGCTCGCCGGCGTTCGGGGCGATACGGAACACGATCTGGTCCACGCCCGAGGCGTCGAAGGCGACGGCGTCGCCGTCGATCTCGACGGCCGGCTCCTCCGCTGCGGCGGAGCGATGGCCGACCGCGACCTCGAACACGTCCTCCGGGAAGCCGAGCTCCTCGAGGACGGCACCGATCGCCGGACCCAGTCGAGACGCGGTCTCGGTCCGTCTCGTCGACAGCTCCGCCGCCCTCGACGCGACCTCGCCAAGGAGGGCAGCGTCGTCGGTGGCCCGGCGGGCTCGCTCCTCATCGACGGTCCGGAGGCGCTCGGCCTCGGCCGCGGCGCGCTCGCCGTGGGCGATCACTGCCTGCTCGTCGTCGCCATAGCGACGCTCGAGGGCGAAGATCGCAGAAAGCCGCTCCTCGAGGGCGGCCAGGGCCGCCGGATCGTGGGCGACGTCGTCGGCGAGGACGCGGACCTCCGAGGCGAGGTCGGCCAGCTCCGCCTCGAGGCTCGCCAGCCGATCGACCACCGTCTCGAAGCGGGGGTCGAGCCGAGCCACCGCCCGTGCCTCCCGCAGGGCGACCGAGACCGCTTCGCCGGCCCCCGTCCCCTCCCCGGCCAGTCCCTCGCGGATGGCCGCCGAGCCGCGGCCGATCGCTTCCCCGTGCTGGGCCGCCGCGAGCCTCGCCTCGAGCTCGGCCGCCTCGCCCGGCCGTAGATGTGCGGCGGCGATCTCGGCCGCCTCGTGCTCCGCGATCGCGAGCCGTCGCTCGAGCTCGCGGGGATCGATCGACAGGGCCGCCAGGGCCGCCCGGTTGTCGCGCCATCGCTCGACCGCGGATGCGACCGCCGCCCGTTCCGTGCCGAGATCGCCGAACGCGTCCACGAGGTCACGCTGCCAGCGCTCGTCGAGCAGGCGCTGCTGCTCGTGCTGGCCGTGTATCTCGACGAGTGACCCGGTCGCCTCGGCGAGGCGGGCAGCGGTCACGGTCTCGTCGTCGAGGCGGGCGATCGAGCGCCCGGTCGTCGTCACCTCGCGGACGGCGATGAGCGGCTCCGGCAGCCGGTCGAACAGCGCCTCGACCCGGGCGACCTCGGAGCCGTGCCGGACGAGGCTCGTGTCGGCCCGTGCCCCGAGCGCGAGCCCGAGGGCGTCGATGACGAGGCTCTTGCCCGCCCCGGTCTCCCCGGTCAGGACGTTGAGGCCAGGCCCGAGCTCGATCCGCAGCCGGTCGATCAGGGCGAGGTCGGTCACCGCCAGCTCGAGCAGCCGCCCGGCCGCGGCGGTCCGACCGGGGGCGACGAGCGTCGCCGACCCGTGCTCGGTCACGACGGAAGGAGCTCGACCTTGTGGCGGAGGAGATCCCAGAACGGCTGGGCGCCCTTCGGCTCGATGAGCCGGATCGGCGTCTCGAGCGCCCGCACCTCGACGACGTCGCCGACCCGGAGATGGCGGTCCTCCCGGCCGTCCACGCTGACGAGGGCCTCCTTCGCATCGACGACCCGGACGCGGACGACCTGTTTCGGCCCGACGACCACCGAGCGGATGGCGGCGAGGTAGGCGGCGATCGGGGTCACGATGAGATTGCGGCTCGACGGGTCGACGATGGGGCCGCCGGCCGAGAACGAGTAGCCCGTCGAGCCGGTCGGGGTCGAGACGACGAGCCCGTCGGCGATGAACGTGGCCACGTGGGACGGCCCGACGGCGACATCGAGGCGGACGACCCGGGCGAGCTCGCCACGGGCGACGACGACCTCGTTGAGGGCGACGAACCGTTCTCCCTCGACCGTGGAGCGGGCCGGCTTGATGCGGGCCTCGACGAGCATCCGTTCGTCGAGCCGGAATTCGCCGGCGGCGACCTGGGCGAGGACGGCCTCGAGCTCGTGCGCCTCGACCTTCGACAGGAAACCGATCTTCCCGAGGTTGACCCCGAGGATCGGGACGTCGACCTCGGCGATCGCCCGTGCTGCCCGAAGGAACGTCCCGTCGCCGCCGAGGACGACGAGGACGTCCGTCCGCGGCAGCTCGGCGACGACCTCCTCGTACGAGCCGGCCTCCGACGACCACCAGGCGAGATCGCGAAGCTTGCACCACGCGCCGGCCCGGTCGCGCAACTCGACCGCGGCGGGATTCGTCGGGTTGTAGGCGAAGCCGATCCGCTCGAGCTTCATGGCGCGCCGACCACTGCTTCCACCGTCGCCGCCCAGTCGGCGGGCAGCGCGCGCGGCGACGCGTCGGCGGCCCAACCTCGCGGGACCTCGAGGTCGAGGAGGAACTCACGGTTGCCGTCCGGTCCGAGGATCGGCGAGGCGATGACGTCCCGGACGCCGATGCCGAGGGCCGCCGCCGACGCCGAGACATGCTCGAGTACCTCGCGGTGGACGGCCGGGTCGCGGACCACGCCGCGATCGGTGCGGCCACGGCCCGCCTCGAACTGGGGCTTGACGAGGGGGACGATCCGGCCGCCGCCCGACGCGTCGATCGTGCCGGCGACGGGGGCGAGGACCTTGTCGAGGGAGATGAACGCGACGTCGACGGCGGCAAGGGCCACCGGTTCGGGGAGCACGCCCGGACCGAGGGCACGAGCGTTGGTCCGCTCCATCGAGATCACCCGGGGATCGCCGCGGAGGCGTTCGGCGAGCTGTCCGCGACCCACGTCGAGAGCATAGACACGGCTCGCGCCGCGCTGCAACAGCACGTCGGTGAAGCCACCCGTCGACGCTCCGACGTCGAGGCAGACGAGGCCCGCCGGGTCGATGGTGAACGCGTCGAGGGCCGCCGCGAGCTTGTGGCCACCGCGGCTCACGTACGGATCCGGCTCCGCGACGGTGATCGTCACGGCCACGTCGACGAGATCGCCGGGCTTGCGGTCAAGGCGGGCCGCGTCACCCTCCCCCACCCGCACCCGACCGCCGAGGAGGAGGGCCTGGGCCCGGCTCCGGGACGGCGTCAGGCCACGATCGACGAGGAGCTGGTCGAGGCGCACGCGCTGACCTCGGGCGGTGGCGGTGCTCACCCGGCTATCGTGGCACAGCGCACTTCACTCGGGCGTTGTCGGCGGTGGCGGGGAGCCTTCTGGGGCGGTCAGGCGTCCGCCGCGCAGGCGGTCCGCCGCTCAGGCGTCGGCGGGTCAGGCGTCAGCCCGCGGCGGCGGGCTCCACCTCGCGGCCAGGGGTTGCACGGAGCAGGGCGAGCGTCTCGCGGACCTGGGCGACGATCCCGGCCTGGTCGAGGCGGATGACCCGACGGAGATCGGCGACCGAGCCGTGGTCGACGAACCGGTCGCCCGGGATGCCGACGATCCGGAGTGCCACGTCGCGATAGGCCGGGTCGGCGAGGCGCGCCTCCTCGAGGAGCTCGAGGACGCCGGAGCCGAAGCCACCGGTGACGACGCTCTCCTCGAGCGTGACCACGAGCCGCTTGCCGCGAGCCTGGTCGAGGATCAGCTGACGGTCGAGCGGCTTGGCGAAGCGGGCATTGATGACGCCGACGGACCAGCCGGCGGCCGTCAGCTCGTCGGCCGCGCCGAGCGCCCGCTGGACGATCGGCCCGAATCCGACGATGAGGATGTCACGGCCCTCGCGGAGGACCTCGCCCTGGCCGATCGGCAGCAGGCTCGGCTCGACCGCGGGCAGGTCGAACCCGGCGTCCCGCGGGTAGTGGAGGGCGAACGGATGATCCTGGGCGAGCGCCGTCCGCACCATCGAGCGCAGCTCCTGCTCGTCCTTCGCGCTGGCGACGATGAGATTCGGCAGCTGTCGCTGAGCTGGGATGGTGAACATGCCCTGGTGGCTCGTCCCGTCCTCGCCCACGAGTCCGGACCGATCGACCGCGATGAGGACCGGCTGGTCGTTCTGGCAGACGTCGTGGACGGTCTGGTCGAAGGCTCGCTGGAGGAACGTCGAGTAGATCGCGACGACCGGCCGCTGGCCACCCATGGCCAGCCCGGTCGCGAGCGTCACCGCGTGGGGCTCGCAGATCCCGACGTCGATGAACCGCTCCGGGAACGCCGCCTGGAACCGGTTGAGGCCGGTCCCGGTGGGCATGCCCGCCGTGATGGCGACGACCCGGCGGTCCTCGCGGGCCGCCTCGATGAGCTCCCCGACGAAGACGGCCGTGTAGTTCGGCGCCTTGCGCGCGGCGTCCTTGACCGTCGGCGGGGCCGCGTCGTCGCTCATCGATTCGGTCGGCATGGCCGGCGCCGACGCAGCGGCGTCGGCGGGCCGTCCGCCGGTCGATCCCTCCACCATCGGCGGGAGCGCCGCGCCGTGGAAGCCGACCTGATCCGCTTCGGCCGGTCGATAGCCGCGGCCCTTCTGGGTCCGGACGTGGACGAGGACCGGCCCCCGGAGCTCGAGCGCCCGTCCGAACGTGTCCTCGAGGGCCCGGAGATCGTGACCGGGGACGACCCCGATGTACGTGATGCCGAGGTCCTCGAACAGGCTGCCCGGCTGCTGGGCGAACTGGACTACCGAGCGACGGAGGCTCTGGGACAGCTCGAGGGCCGTCGGTCCGACGACCGGCAGGCGCTCGATGGCCCGGTCGTAGGCGGTCTTGCCGCTCTGCCAGGCGGTCGACAGCTTGATCGTGGAGAGGTACTTCGACAGGGCGCCCACACTCGGGCTGATCGACATCTCGTTGTCGTTGAGGACGATGAGCATCCGGGTCTGGCGCTGGCCGATGTCGTTGAGGGCCTCGAGCGAGAGGCCGCTCATGAGGGCCGCGTCGCCGACGACGACGGCGATCCGCTCCATGCCGTGCTGGAGGTCGCGGGCCGTGGCGAGCCCCTCCCCGATCGAGAGACCGGTCCCCGCGTGGCCGCCGTCGAACACGTCGTGGGGCGACTCCGACCGGCGCGGGAAGCCGCCGACGCCATCGATCTGGCGGAGCGTGGCGAACCGGTCGACCCGGCCGGTCAGGAGCTTGTGCGGGTAGGCCTGGTGACCGGTGTCCCAGACGATGCGGTCGCGGGGGGACTCGAGGAGGCGGTGCAGGGCGATGGTCAGCTCGACGACGCCGAGCGAGCTCCCGAGGTGGCCGCCGGTGCGGGCGACGGTCGTGACGATGGTCTGGCGGATCTCGGCAGCGAGCTCGACGAGCTGCTCGTCGGTGAGACCGCGGAGGTCGGCCGGTCCGGTGAGAGTTGGCAGGATCGCCACGCGCTGGATCCTCGGTTCGGTGGGCGACGGCCGTGGCGGCTCGTCCGGAGGGCCGAGTCTACCCCGAGCGTCGCTCGTCGTCAGTCGAGTGTGACGGTTCATCGACCCGCATCTGTGTCGCGTCGAGGCCGCCACCGGCTCGCTCGACGAGCTGCTCCATGCGGAGGCGGGCCTCGGCGAGGAGACGGGTGCAGTGGCGTTCCAGCGCCACCGCCCGCTCGTAGAGGGCGATCGTCTCCTCGAGCGGCTGGCCGCCCGACTCGAGGGTCGCGACCGTCCGCTCGAGCTCGGCGAGGGCGGTGTCGAACGTCATGCCGTCGAGCTCGCCCGACGCATCCGCGGCCGTCTGCGGCTCAGCCGGCGTCGTCATCGTCGTCACCCTTCCGCTCCGTGATGCGCCCGACCCGGGGCGCGACCAGCATACCGATGCGGATGCCGACGACCGCGGCGATGGCCGCGATCACGAGGAGCGCGGCGACCTCGAGGATCACCGCCCGGCGTCCGGTGCCGGCGCGACTTCGGCGACCACCTCGCCGCGGGCGAGCCGGATGGCGAGGGCCGTCCCGGCCGGCGCTTCCGTGGGGTCTCGGACGATCCGCCCGTCGGGGCTGCGCCTGACGATGGCATAGCCCCGGTCGAGCGTCGCCTGGGGTCCGAGTGCCGCGAGGGCCGCCGAGGCCGCGCCGAGACGGGCACCCCCGCCGTCAAGGCGGGCGCCGACGAGCACGGGCACCCGGCCCCAGGCCGCGGCGACCCGGGCCGAGCCGGTCGTGAGTCGGCCGTCGACGGTCGCCGTGGCCCGGTCGAGGAGCAGCCCGGCCCGTTCGAGAGCTGTCGCGAGGCGGGCCGCCGGGTGGAGGTGGACGAGGGTCCGTCGCTCCGTGGCGACCGTCGCATCGAGCTCGGTGAGGCGCCTGGCGACCGCGATGCGCGCCCGTCGGCCCAGCGCGGCCGTCGCGTCGAGTGCCTCGGTCCGATCGGGGACGACGAGCTCGGCGGCCGCCGACGGCGTCGGGGCCCTGACGTCGGCGGCGAAGTCGGCCAGGGTCACGTCGGTCTCGTGGCCGACACCCGAGACGACCGGCCGGCCGTGGGCGACGACGGCCCGGACGACTACTTCCTCGTTGAACGCCCACAGGTCGTCGAGCGAGCCGCCACCACGGGCGAGGATCGTCACCATCGGTACGTCGTCGGGGCGTCCCGCCGCGATCCGGCGCTCGGCCCAGCGGTCGAGTCGCCCGAGTGCCCGGGCGATGCTCGCCGCCGCGCCGTCGCCCTGGACGAGGCACGGCGACACGACGATCCGGGCGAGCGGCCAGCGCCGTTCGAGGACGCGGGCGATGTCGTGGAGGACCGCCCCGCTCGGGCTCGTCACGACCCCGACGACGACCGGCCGAAGCGGCAGCGGACGTTTCCGCGAGGCGTCGAACAACCCCTCGGCGCTGAGGCGCGCCTTGAGCGCCTCGAACCGCAGGGCGAGGTCGCCGAAGCCGGCCGGCTGGATGGCACTGACGTACAGCTGGTACACGCCACCCGGTTCGAACACGTCGAGTCGGCCATGGGCCACGACCCGCAGGCCGACCCGGGCGTCGAATGGCGAGGCGAGGCGATCGTCGCGGAACCAGATGCACGAGAGCTGGCTTCGCTCGTCCTTCAGGCTGAAATATCCGTGGCCCGCGCTCGAGATCGTGACCCGGCCGACCTCGCCCTCGACCCATACGTCGCGGAGGCCTTCGTCGCCCCGGATCGCGTCGCGGACTGCACGGGTGATGTCGCTCACGGTGAGGATCCGCAAAGCGGGCGTTGGCGCCGACACCAGCTCTGCTTGGGCGGTCGGGACCGGCGCAGCGGCCGGAGGAGTCTCAGAGGCTGGCCGGCCGCGCACCGTGCCCTCAGTGAAGTCGGGGTCCCAGGCCGGCAGCGCCCAATCGGGCGGCTCGTTCGACGTCACCGGATCGCCGCGCGTCTCAGGGTTGCCGGTACGTGGAGGTCAACTCATCTGGTCGGTATGCCCGACCAGCAGGCGAACGACCGGCAGGCTTGACCCGGCGGCCGATCGAACGGTTCCCTCCATGAGCCGACGGATCGTCGCCGGACTCGCTGCGGCAGCGTCGAACCACCAGCTGACCATCGGCGCGCCCGTGCCCGGCAGGAAGCCGACCTCGGCCTCGGACCAGAAGGAGACGTGATCTTCGTCGTCGATCGCCTCCGCGTTTCCGAGCTGCTCGACCCAGGCCGTCACCGCGTCGATCTCGTCCGGGGTGGCGGGGCGTTCAAGCTCGAGGGTGAACTCGAGCGGGTCCAGGTCGAACTCGCCAACGAGCTCGATGGGGATCGAGCTGGCAGCGGGAATCCCGAGAGAGCGATCGTGCGTCTCCGCGACCGACAGGCGTCCGCGCTCCAAGAGTGAGCCGAGGGCGTCGATCGCTTGATCGAATATCCGGTCCCTTTCGGAGTCAGTCCCGGGACTGCGGGCGTTCAGGCGGGCATTCATGCGCGCCGTGAACTCGGTCATGTACGCATCGTCATCGGTGTAATGGGATGGGTCCGGATCCATGCCGAGCTCGTTGAGGATCGGGCTTCTCGGCTCTCCGCGTTCGTCCGCCATCGAACGAGGATACTCGCGCGCACTCGAGCCGAGGTCGCCGCGATCGGGGGGAAGGGCGGCCGACCCGGGTCGTGTGCTCCTGGAGTGCATACGAGCAGGCGGGGCCCCCGGTATCGGCCCGGTGCGTCGGCGTGGTCCTTGGGCGTGTGCGCTTCGGGTGAGATGGACCGGCGGCCGCGACGCGCGGTCAGACCCGGGTCTGATACTCCCCGGTCCGGGTATCGACGCGGATCGTGTCGCCCTCGGAGACGAAGATCGGGACCTGGACGACGAGGCCTGTGTCGGTCGTCGCCGGCTTGCGGGCCCCGGTCTGGGTGTCGCCGGCGAAGCCCGGTTCGGTCTCGACGACCTGGAGGTCGACGGTCACCGGCAGCTCGACGCCGATCGTCTCTCCCTGGTAGCTCGTCCGGTCGAGCGTCATCCCGTCCTTCAGGTAGAGCGCCGCGTCGCCGAGCTGGTCGATCGTCAGGTGGAACTGCTCGTACGTCTCGTTCTCCATGAAGTGGAAGTCGTCGCCGTCGCGGTAGAGGAACTGGACCGGGCGGCGGTCGAGCTGGGCCCGCGGCCACTTCGTCCCTGCCTGGAAGCTCCGCTCGATCGTCTGGCCACGCTTGATGTTGCGGAGCGTGATGCGGACCTGGGCCGAGCCGCGTCCCATCTTGATGTGGTGGTAGTCGAGGATCTGCCAGAGCTCGCCGTCGAGCTCGATGGCGGCGCCCTTGCGTAGTTCGCCGGTGCTGATCATCCGTCTGGGACTCCCGACGCGATCGTCCGCGTCAACGTCCGCACGGTCCACTGGGCGGGGCAGCCCGGACCGCGGGCGATGTCCGATGTGAGGCGGCGAATCCTAGCAGAGGCGGTCGGGCCGGCCGGCCTTCAGTTGCCGCTGCCGTACTTGGCGATGTTCTTCAGATGCTCGGCCTGCGTCCTGGCGAACGCCGTCGTGTTCGAGCCGTCGTGCTTGGCGAGGAAGAAGAGGTAGCCCGCCTTGGTGTCCGGGTTCAGGGCTGCGTCGATCGAGGCCACGCTCGGCGTGCAGATCGGGCCGGGCATGAGGCCCTTGCTCGAGTAGGTGTCATAGCCGATGAGGTCGTCGGGCACCTTCACCCCCTGGAGCTTCCCGTTCACCGGGGCCCAGAAGGTGTACGAGATCCACTGGGAGATCGGGATCTTCGTCAGCTGGATCGAGTCGTTGACGTAGAAGATCGTCGCGTCCGACTGGAACATCCCGAGCGGGAAGAGCTTCGGGTTGAGGCGGTTCTGGAACACGCCGGCGATGAGCGGCCGCTCGGAGTCGAGGATCGACTCGCGCTCCACGAGCGAGGCGAGGGTCATGACCTGGTAGAAGCTCATCCCGCGGCTCTTCGGCACGTTCACCCGGTCCGGCCCGACGAGCTCGTAGAAGTGGTTGAGCATCTTGTCGACGAGCTCCTCGGGGCTGATGTCGGGCAGGACGCTGTACGTCCCCGGGGCGAGGAAGCCTTCGAGCGAGGCGCCCTTCGGCAGGTCGAGCCACGGATGCGCGGCGAGGATGGCCGGCGTCGGATGCTCGACGAGCTGGTAGAACTGGCCGACGTCCATCGTCAGCGGCAGCGTCTCGAGCTTGGCCACGACCTGCTCGACCCGGAGCCCCTCCCGGATCGGGACCGAGACCGCGAGGTCCTTCGCCTGGAGGAGGGCCGTCACGAGCTGGTCCGGGGTCATGCTCCGCTGGAGGAGGAACGTCCCCGCCTCGAGCTGGCTCGTCAGGTCGCGCTGGATCGAGATGAAGACGAACGCCCGTGGGTCGGTGAGGAAGCCCTGGTCGTGGAGCCGGTCGGCGATGGTCGTCGCCGTATCGCCGTCCTGGACCACGAACTCCACCTGGGTCTTGTCGGCCGACGGCGCCGTCGTGAGGGCCGTGCCGAGGTCGTCGCGGACCATGTCAGCGACGAACGGGATGCCGAGCGCGCTCGGGTTGTCCGACGCCCAGCCGACGACCGTGCCCGAGATGAGCGGGCGGAGGACGGTCACGAGGGCGACGAGGACGATCACCGCGAGGACGAGGGCGAATAACAGGAACTTGAAGAGGCCGCGGACGCCGCTGCCGCCGGAGCCGTTGCGGCGATCGAGGCGGCGCAAGGCCGCGGCATCCTGGGCGGAGGAGCCGTATGCCGCCCAGTCGGCCGCGCCCGCGTCGTGGGCCGGTTCGTGGCTCACGTCGTGCATCGGCCGGGCCTGGTCGCCCGCCGCCGGGTCGAGCCGGCGCGGTGATCCCCCGCCCCTGATCGTCACATGTCGCTCCCTGGTTCGATGCCGCCGGCGGCGCCCGCGGATCCACCGACGCCCGCTCGAGCGTCGAGCTCGTCCTGCAGGATGATCGTCGCGGCCTCGCGGTCCACCCGCGCGCGATAGGCCTCGCGCTGGTGGGACGTCGGCGGTCCGCCGGACCGGCCCCGGGGCATCGGCCCGAGCCGCTGTTCGGCGAGATGACTGGTATAGCGCTCATCACGGTACGACACCTCGCGTCCGAGCGCAGGAGCGACGGCCCCGACCCAGGCGCGGGTGCGGGCTGCCTGGCTCCCATCGACCCCCGAGGCGTCGAGGGGCAGGCCGACGACGAGCTCGCCGATGTCGTTCTCGGTGAGGATCCGAGACAGCGTCTCGATATCGGCGTCCGTCGTCGCGCCACGACGGATCGTCGCGAGCGGGCGGGCCCGGCCGTCGGCGTCGGCGATGGCGAGCCCGATCCTTCGCTCTCCGAGGTCGACGCCGAGGATCCGCCTCACGGCGACGAGCTCGGAGCGGCCCCGCCGGCCGAGGCGCCGGGGATCGCCTGACCCGCCGATGCCGAAGCCGGAGCGGGAGCCGGCCCCGACCCGCCGCCGGCAGTGCTCGGGGCCGCTGTCTCGACCGGGGCGGTCTGGCTGATGGTGAGATCGATCCGGGCGTCGTAGACAGGGATCCGGTCGGCGAAGCCCGGCCACAGGGTGATGGTCACGTCGCCGTACTGGGACAGGATCTGCTCGGCCTCGGTCTTCGTCTTGCCCTTGACCTGAGCGGCGAGCGCCTCCGGGTCGAGCTGGGCGACCTGGCTCGCCTCCGCCCGGACGGAGAACACGATGGTGTCGCCGACGACCTTGCCCTTTCCGACCGTCACCTTGAGCGAGTCGCTGACCAGGTCGTGGCCGGGCGACACGCTGCCGCGGAGACGCTGCTCGGCGAGCTGCTCGACCTCGCTCGTGTCGACCGCCGTCACGCTGCCGGTCGCGCTGAGGCCATAGGAGAACGACTGGACCTGGTCGCCGACGAGCGTCGTCGGGTCCGGGTCCGGGACCGGGTCGGACATCGTCTTGGTATCAGGGAAGACGGTCGTGCCGGCCGGCACCTGGCTCGGATCGGCGATCGCCGCCGTCAGCTGGTCGTCGAGCTGCTTCGTGAGCGAGGCGGTCGCCTTCGTGATGTCGGCCTGGGATACGACGAGCGTCTCGGTGTGGGTCCCGCCGGTCGTGGGCGCCTTGTTCGTCACCTTGATCTTGGCCGGGTTCTGGTCGGGCGGGACGATCCGGATCGTGCCCGCGGCGACGTTGCCCGACGGGCCCGCAGCGGCCGCCTTCACCGGTGCGTCGATGCTCGTCGGCACGATCTGCAGCCCGGTGAGCGAGGCTCTCGGCAGCACGACCGACCGCTGCGTCACGAAGCCGATCCCCGACGAGGTCTGGACGAGACTGCCCGAGGCGACGGTGTGCTGGGCGAAGGGATCGACGTTCGTGAAGGTCACCGTCCCGCTCGCCTTCGTGTCGTTCACCTTCTTGCCGGTCGCCGGGAACGTCCCCGTCACCTGGAGCGGGAACGTGACGACCGTCGCAGGGACGATGCCGTTCGTCACGTCGGACGACGTGGCGGTGGGATCGGCGGTGACGGTGAAGGTGAGCGGGCCGATCGTCTCGAC
>Ga0335082_10004672_pt1 | contig 14951 bp, 9 predicted proteins | sample Lox_Sample_41_FD_206718 | JGI IMG/M metagenome (GOLD analysis project Ga0335082, IMG submission 206718) | Soil microbial communities from Loxahatchee National Wildlife Refuge, Florida, United States - Lox_Sample_4.1 | ecosystem: Environmental > Terrestrial > Soil > Wetlands | place: USA: Florida...
GTCGATCCGCCCTTCATCGCCACAAACACCGCGCCGCGCTGCACGCGCCGCGAGTCGTATTCAATGCTCGCGACAGGCTCCCCGGCATCGCCCGAAGCGCCCACACACGTGATTTCCGCAATCAGCTCTTTCCACTGCATCACGTGCTTTATTGTATTTCGGCAGGTCGAGTGGATTCACTCCCGCCTCGCACAGAAGGAAGGGCCTCGAATGCCGGGGAAGCGAGCTTCGATGACCTTGACGGATTGTGAGTGTGAACGTTGCGTCCGGCTGATCGAACCTGTGGGTTCAGTCGATCAGCTTTTCGATCTCACCCATCGGCACACGGAACGGCGTTCCGGGCAGATCGAACACCACGGCTGGAATTAACTTGCCCTGGGAGAACTGGAAATAAGACGGCTTCTTCGGTTCGATGACCCAGATAGCCTTGATGCCCATACTCTCGTAATCGGCTAGCTTTTCGAGCATGCGCGTCATGCTGTCCTCGGGGGAGAGAATCTCGAACACCGCCAGCGGTGGATGCGTGATGATCTGCTCGCGGGGAGCTTCGCGGCTGAGGATGGTGACATCCGGAACCCTGAATCGATTAGGAGCAACCTGAACCCGCAACTCCGAGCGTGCTCTCACGCCCCAATCTGGTTTGTTGAATGTAAAGAATCCCGCGATGATCGTTTGCCAGGTCGCATGATCGTACTCGCCCACGGTCCGCTCCTCCACGACACCTTCCACGAACTCGCAGTCCGGGTCGCTCGTCATCTTCAGGTAATCCTGGACCGACACCTGGGAAACCGCCGTGGCCATGCCAACGCCCTCGTGGATCGATTGTACGCCGTAGTGCGTCGCGAGTAATGACTCGTTCTCGGCCTCAGCCCTCTTCCGCCTCGCGCAGCCGCGCAATCACCGTGAAGTCTTCCAGCGTCGTCGTGTCGCCTTTGATCTCGCCATGAGTGGCCAGTTCCCGCAGCAGCCGGCGCATGATCTTGCCCGACCGCGTCTTGGGCAGCGCCTCGGTAAACCGGATATCATCCGGACGCGCCAGCGACCCGATCTCCTTGGCCACCCACTTCCTCAATTCGTCCTTCAGCGCGTCGCTCGGCGCGTGGCCGCTCTCCAGCGTGACGAACGCGGAGATGGCCTGGCCCTTCAACTCATCCGGCCTGCCCACCACCGCGGCCTCGGCCACTTTGGGATGCGCCACCAGCGCCGACTCCACTTCCATGGTGCCCAGCCGGTGCCCGCTCACGTTGATCACATCGTCCACGCGGCCCATCAGCCAGAAATAGCCGTCCGCGTCCCGCCGCGCGCCGTCCCCCGTGAAGTAGCACCCCGGCACATCGCTCCAGTAGGTCTTCCGATAGCGCTCCGGATCTCCATACACCGTCCGCGCCATCGAGGGCCACGGCCGCCGGATCACCAGCAGTCCGCCATGACCCGCCGGTACCGGATTCCCTTCCCGCGTCACCACCTCCGGCTGAATCCCGAAGAACGGCCGCGTCGCCGATCCGGGCTTCGTCGCCACCGCGCCAGGAATCGGCGCAATCAGAATCGCGCCCGTCTCCGTCTGCCACCACGTATCCACAATCGGGCAGCGGTTGTGCCCGATCTTCTCCCGGTACCACATCCACGCCTCGGGATTGATCGGCTCACCCACCGTTCCCAGCAGCCGCAGCGAATCCAGCTTGTGCTTCTCCACGTGCTGGTTGCCCCACTTGATGAACGCGCGGATCGCTGTGGGCGCCGTGTAGAAGATCGTCACCCGGTGATCGTCGATGATCTTCCAGAAGCGCGAGAAATCCGGAAAGTTCGGCGCGCCCTCATACATCAGCACCGTGGCCCCGTTCTGCAGCGGCCCGTACACCACGTAGGAATGCCCCGTCACCCAGCCGACATCCGCGGTGCACCAGTAGATATCCTCTTCTTTCAGGTCGAAAACATATTTCGACGTCAGGTAGGTCTGCACCGCGTAGCCGCCCGTGGTGTGCACCAGGCCCTTGGGCTTGCCCGTGGTCCCCGACGTATAAAGCACATACAGCGGATGCTCGGAGTCGAGCGGCTCCGCCGGGCACTCGGTCGGCGCATTGGCCACCAGGTCATGCCACCACCGGTCGCGGCCCGTCACCATGTGCACCGGCGAACCCGTGCGCCGGTAGACGATCACGTTCTTGACGGTGTGGCAGGCGGGCATGGCCTCGTCCACGGTGCGCTTGAGCTGGATCTCGTTGCCGCGCCGGTAGCTCGTGTCCTGGGTGATGATCGCCACGCAGCCCGAATCGTTCACGCGATCGGCAATCGCATTGGCCGCGAATCCGCCAAAGATCACCGAATGCACCGCGCCGATGCGCGCGCAGGCCAGCAGCGCAATCGCAAGCTCCGGCGTCATGCCCATGTACACCGCCACGCGATCGCCTTTGCGGATGCCCAGCGCCTTCAGCCCATTGGCAAACTTCTGCACCTCCACGTGCAGTTCGACATAGGTCAGGCGCCTCACCTCGCCCGGCTCCCCCTCCCAGATCAGCGCCGTCTTGTCGCGGCGCTCGCCCAGCGCGTGCCGGTCCACGCAGTTGTAGCAGAGGTTTGTCTGCCCCCCCACGAACCACTTCGCCCAGGGCAGATCCCACTCCAGGACCGTATCCCATTCCTTGAACCAGTGCAGATCCTTCGCCACCCCTGCCCAGAACCCCTCGGGATCCTCGATCGACTGCTGGTAAAGCCGCTCGTACTCCTCACGCGACTTGATATGAGCCTGCGCGCTGAACTCCGGCAGCGCCGGAAATACGCGGTCTTCTCGAAGAGTGGAATCGAGATCCTGGTTCTGCGGGCCAACGACGGGAATAGAAGACATGCGAAAACGTCCTTTAGGGGAAGAAAGACCCCACGCGCGACTGGTCTCAAGGCGCGCGCGTGAGGAGTACCGTGTGGCTCAAACTCTATCGACTCAGGGGCACGCACCGCAAGTGAAGTCCCGCCCGCTCCGCAGCCCCTCGCACCGGCGGACCAACAGCGAAAGGCCGCTCAGGCAATTGCCCGAGCGGCCCTCATCTCCGACTTTCGTCCGGCTCTCAGAACCGGTACACCACGCCGGCCCCCGCCCGCGCATTCCACCGCAGGTGCGGCGAACCGCCCTGTTCCGACGTGTTATTCGTGACCGAAAACGACGAACCAATCGTGTCGCCGGAGGCGCGAATCGCGAAGCGTCTGTTCAACGTGCGTTCCACGCCAATCCCCAGCCCGCCCGCAAACGAGACGCTCGGCGTCTGCCCGGTGCCTCCCGTGTGCTCGCCGCCGATCAGGCCGCGCCCAAACACTGCCCACTTCTCGAAAATGTTGCCGTGCAGTTCCATCCCGCCCAGCACCATGCTCACCGAAGGGTTGCCGGGATTCCCCGACTGCAGCGAGCCCGGATAGAATCCGCCGTCCGCAACCACCGCGAAGAAGCGGCCCAGGTTCCGGCTCACCTCAAAATTGGCTCCCACCAGGCCGTAACGCGACTGGTTCACCTGGTTCAGGCTGGTGTAGCTGAATCCGGCATACACCTGGTACCTGGGCATATCGGACTGCACGCGCGGAGCACGCTCCGGCGCCACCTGCGCCACGGCTGCCAGCGGCAACACAGCGGCCGGAACCGCCAGAATCGAAACCAACCACTTCCTCATCAATGTGCAACTCTCCTCATGACCCGGCGAACCCGGCTTCGGTCTGCGTCGGGCACACACGCATGCATGGCTTTCGGTACTTCCATAGACTATCCTTTCACCCCCGCTTCCATGAAGCCCCGCGAAACCGCTCCGGCTCTGCAAATGCCATCAGCGCCCTGCCACGGGCACCGCCTGCGGAACCGAAACCACCGGCCCCGACTGTTCCGTCACCTTCACCGCCACTCCGCCGCGCAGATACGGCGCAATCACCTCGCGCCGCTGCCAGTCCAGCTTCCACCCGTCCTCGATCGCGATCGCCGTGTACTGCCCCGCCGGAACATCGCGCAGCTCAAAGCTCCCGTCCGAATCCGACTGGTCTCGGCGCGCCAGCGCCGGATACGCGCCCGGCTCCCTGGGCGCCAGCAGAATCATCACCCCCGCGGCGGCCTTGCCGTCCTTGCGCGCAAACCCCTTCACCCGCACCTGCGCACGGCTTAGCGTCACCACCGCGGTCACCGGCCGGTCCCGCACCACGATCTGGTCCCCGGCGGCCGCCGCTCCGCCCACTGCCGTCGCCACCACGGCCAGCGCCAGGCCGGTGCTCCCCCCGCCCGCGCTCAGGCTCCATGTCCCCGGCCGCACTGCCGTGAATTCAAACTGTCCCCGGCGCGCGATCGCCTCGATGCCGGCTTGCTGTTCGTCCGCGGACGACAGCGTCAGGCTCACATCCGCCGGCACCGGCCCGCCGCCCGCCATCTTCAGGGTTCCGGTCACGCTCAGCGCCGGCGTCCCCGCGTCCGCGTCAAGTTCCAGGTTCGACGCCGCATTCACCGTCATGGTGCGCGGCGGATCACCAAACTCCAGCTCGTAATTCCCCGGAGCGATGCCGGCCACGTCGAGCTTGCCGTTTCCCTGCCGCCCCACTTCCATGGTCTCCGAACTCACTGCGTTGCCGAACACCCTCTGCTGCAGCGTCACCCGCGGCATCTCATGGCGCCGCCCCGGCGCAATGGCGATCGTGAAGCGCAGCGCCGGAACCCCGTGCAGGCTAATGTCAGCCTCCTCGCGGCTGCCCGCCGTCAGCGGGATCGGTGTCGCCGCGCCTTCCTCCGTCACCGAGTCGTAGTACGTGACCGGATACGCCACATCCAGCGGCGACGCCACCGGCCCCGCCTCGGCCATCCGCACTCCATGCTGCGCAAACCATGGCTCACCCTTCACCGCCAGCAGGTACTCGCCCGGCGGCAGTCCGGCGAACTCATACGCGCCGGTGTCGTCGGTCTCCGTGTTGCCCGCCTGCTCCATTCGTCCGCCCGGCGCTCCCGTCGACGGCTTCCGGAACAGCATCACCTGCGCGTTCTCCACCGCGTCGCCGCCGTCACCGGTCACCACGCCCCGCAATACCGCTCCCGGCTCGATGCGGAATACGAGATGCCCCGTCTCCAGGCCGTCACCGGTCACAATGGCGCTGTTGAAGTCGTCATGCTCGTCGTAATACGAAGTGCGAAATCCGCGCTTGGCCGCCGTCAGCGGATACTTGCCGGCAGGCAAATGCTCGAACGCGAAATGCCCTTCCCCATCCGTGACCGCTGAAGTCATCAGGTGATAGTCCTCTTCGTTCAGCACGCTCACGGTCACCCGCGGCACCGGCTCGCCGCTCTCCGCGTCCACCACCTGCCCGGCAATGCGGTAGCCCTGCGCCGCGGCCGCCTGCCCGCGCGCCACGCAGCAAGGCCACAGTATCAGCGCCGCCAACGCCGCCTGGCTCGCGACACTGCTCAACCCGGCTCCACCCCTCACCCTCACTGGGCCGGCGCCTCCAGCACCAGGTCCGCGGTCTCTCCGGGGGTAAGCGTAATCGCCTGCGAGGGCAGCGCTGCCAGCGCCTCGCGATTGTGATACTCCAGCTCCACCGGCGCGGCAAACGTGTACACGTGATAGCTGCCCGGCGTAAGGCTGCCGATAGTAAACATGCCGCCCGTCGACGCCCGCAGCGTGATCGACCTGGCCTCCGTCGTGAAATCGAAATCCGGAACCACGTACACCGTGTAGCCCGTCTCCTCGCCCGCCGCCATGCCCGCCACTGAGCCCGGCAGGCTCAGCTTGAGTGAGGCGCAATCGTCGCGCAACGTCAGCGTCAGCGGCGCCGTGGTCCCCGCCGGTCCCACCACCAGGGGCTCGCGCCCCAGGTTCGCTCCGCCCGCCGTGAACGACCCCTCGCAGAGCCCCGGCTTCGCCACCACGGTGTGCACCCAGTACTGTCCCGGGGAAGGAGCCATGGTCTCGATGCTCCCCGGCCCCTGCCCCTGCGCATACATGCTCTGCATGCCATCGGTCAGGGCTCCCGCCTGCATGATCTCCACAAACACATCCACGCGATTGCTGCCTCCGGAGGTCGAACCACCGGCAGCCGCGTGCGAAACAACCACCTGCAGCGGACTCGGCGACACCGGCCCCACAGGAATGCGCAGCGTGGTCAGCGGATGACCCGCCACCGTCAGATCCAGTTGCCCGGTCAGCGACGCTCCGCGCCCGATCCCGCCGCTTCCCACGGACCGGCCCCCAGGAGTTCCGCCTCCGTTCACGGCAACGCGCAGCGTGTAGGATCCGTCCGGCAGCATCGTCTGCACGCTCCTGCTCTTCCCGTCGTACACCGCCGGGTAGTTCAGGTGACGCCCGTCCGCGGTCAGGACCTCGTAGTCCACCCCCGGTCCGCTGCCGCCATTTCTCAACTCCGGGGGAAAAATGACACTGGCATGCACCAGGTGGAACGGCTCCAGCGGCAGCGTCAGGTTGGCCTGCGCCTCCTCGCCCCCCGCCACGTGGATCCGCGCCGCCCCTGAAAACTCGTGCGCATCGGGATAGAAGAGCTCCGGGTACCAGTTCCACGCCATGTCGCTGTTGCTGTCGGCCGCCGGCTTGCCCACCAGGTCCGAATCCGGCGCCGGCTCGGCCACTACCGCGTAGTCCCCGTCATCCAGGTGCGCGAAATGAAATCCTCCGTCCGCATTCACGCGCGCGCTCCTGTGGTGGCGCCAGATCTCGCGCCCGTTCTGGACCTCCCGCCTCAGCAGCGTGATGCCATCGTTCTGCGCCTGGTCCCCCGTTGAAAGCTCCACCTGCCCGCGTATCGCGTTCGTTGGCCGCATCGCCAGAACCAGGTCCGCCATTTGCGTCGTCACAAACACCACGTGGCTGAATCCCCGCAGGTCCCGCAGCGCAGCCCCACCCGGAGCGCCGGCCGCATCCTCAAAGCCCGGCTTGGTGAGCTGAAATCCGCCCGGCCCCAGCGGAACACCGGGAATCTCGAAGCGCCCGTCTCCGTCCGTCAGCGCCCCAATCCCCGACTGGCCGTCCACCAGCACCAGCGCCCGCGGCAGAGGCTCGCCCGTCAGCGCATTCTTCACCACTCCATGCACGGTCACCGGCGCACCCAGCGCCAGCGACGAAGCCGTGGAGCCTTCGCTCTCCGCGGCGCCCTGGCCGCTGTCATCCTGCCCGCCTTCGGTCGATTGCGCCCCGGCACACAGGCCGGTCAGCGCCAGCAGCAGCAGCGCCCACCACCCCGCCGGCAGGCGCAGCCACGCCCGTTCGATACCCGGCGCACCATTCTTCAAACCAGATTTTGTTCCCGTGACCACCCTTCATTCTGACGGGTCCAGCCCGCAAATGGAATCCGCCCCCGCCGTGAATATCTCAGCCGCGTTCCAGGTACCACGGAATATTGATCACCACAATGCGCCGGTTGCCCCGCATCAGCAGGATCACCTTCAGCAGATCCGACCGCCGGTTGTGCAGCAGGTTCTCCCACCAGTGCTTCACCACCAGTTCCGGCACCAGCACGCAGATCTTGCGCACTTTCGTCAGCCGCTCCACCCGCAGCACATAATCGGAGATCGGCTGCAGCACATACCGGTATGGCGACTTCAGCGTCACCAGCTTCGGCGCCGGGCAGCCGCTGGCGCGCAAAGGACCGGCGATCTTCTCCTCCCACTCCTCGCAGAACGTGTCCGGCCGGTCTGGAATCTGCACATGCACGCAGCGGACATCATCCGAGATCGACAGCGCAAAGCTCAGCGCCTTCTCGGTAATCCGGCTCCACCGGTCCATGGGCAGAATGATGACCGGCTTGGTCACCTCTGCCCGAGAGATCGGTCGGTCCAGGTCGATCTCGTGCCCCACGCGGACATAATGCCGCTTGACCGCCCGCATCACCGTAATCATCAGCACCACCAGCAGCGCCGTGATCCACGCGCCCTCCGCGAACTTCGCCACCAGCACCACCAGCGTGGTAACGCCCGTGGCCATCGCGCCCAGCCCGTTCACCAGCATCCGCCCGCGGTCGCCGGCGCGCTTCCAGTGCACCACCATGCCCGCCTGCGAAAGCGTAAAGGCCAGGAACGCGCCAATCGCAAACAGCGGAATCAGCCGGTCCGTCACGCCGCGGAACACGATCAGCAGCAGCGCCGTAAGCGCCACCAGCACATAGATTCCCCACGAGTAGAGCAGCCGCCTCCCGCGCAGCAGAAACACGTGCGGCATGTAGTTGTCCAGTGCGATCGCCCGCGTGAGCCGCGGAAAATCCGCAAACGCCGTGTTGGCTGAGAGCGCCAGCACCAGCAGCACCGACCCGATGGTCACGTAATAGAACCATCCGTGCCCCATCACCGCGCGCGTCAGCATCGAGAGCACGCTCTCGTATCCCGGCCCGTTCGGATCCGTCGCCGCAACCCCGTAGGCGCGGCACAGCAGCGCGATTCCCGCCAGCAGAATCGCCAGCAGCACGATGATGATGGTCAGCGCGATCTTCGCGTTCTTCCGCGTTGGCTCGCGAAACGCCATCACGCCGTTCGACACCGCCTCCACGCCGGTCATCGCCGTGCACCCCGACGAGAACACCTTCAGCAGCAGCCACCATCCCGCAACCGCCATGGTCGCTGTCGGCGCCGCCGGCAGCGAAGTAACAGGATGCGGATGCCCGCCCGCTGCCACCGCATGCACCGCGCCCACCACGATCACGATCAGCAGCGTGCCGGTGAACAGGTAAGTCGGAATCATGAACACCACGCCTGTATCGTGCACCCCGCGCATGTTCACGATGGTGAGCACCAGCAGCACGCCCAGGCACAGCTCCAGCGTGTGCGGCTGCAACTGAGGCGCCGCCGAAATCAGCGCGCCCACGCCGGCCGAGATACCCACCGCCGCGGTCAGAATGTAGTCGATCATCAGGGCCGCCGCGGCCAGAAGCCCCGCGCCTGCCCCAAGGTTCTCCGTGGCCACCGTGTACGATCCGCCGCCGTGCGGATAGGCTTCGATGGTCTGGCGGTAACTGAAGAAGACAATCGCGAGCAACACAATGATCGCCGTGCTCACGGGCACAATATTGCGCACGCCCATTACGCCCAGCGGGATCAGCAGCGTGAGCGCGGCCTCCGGCCCGTACGCCGCCGAACTCAGTGCATCCAGGCCGAAGATGGGAATGCCCGCGAGCGGGCCAATATGCTCGGCGCGCTCCTCGCTGGTCGCCAGCGGACGCCCGAACATCAGGTCAATGATCTTGCCAGCAATTGCCATGGGCTGATTGGATGCGGAGCGGCAACGTGTCTGCGGGGAACGCCGCCGATGGCATTGTCTCACGGCCCGGCATTACGAGATCCATCCCGCATGGCTCCACGGGAGCGGATCTGGACGCGCGCCGGCGAATTCGCGCGCAACGACGGCGCGGATTACTGCCTGGCGGCGTTCGCCGATGGCAGGGTGAACTGAAACCGGCTACCCTTCCCCGGTGCGCTCTCCGCCCAGAGACGCCCGCCGTGCTGCTCCACGATGCTGCGGCACAGCGCCAGCCCCAGCCCCGTTCCCCCCAGCGCACGCGAGTCCGATGCATCGCCCTGCTGGAAGCGGTCGAAGATATGCTCCAGCTTCTCCGCCGCGATGCCCTGCCCCTGGTCCTCCACTGCGATGCATGCCTCGTTGGCGCCGCAGGCCTGCGCGGTCAGACGGATCACCGTGTTCGGCGGCGAAAACTTGAACGCGTTCGACACCAGCTCATTCAACACCTGCAGCACGCGATCCTCGTCCGCCATCACCACCACCGGCATCGCCTCGATGCGGAAACTTATGTGCGCCTCGCTGGCCGCCTCATGTGCCACGTCCGCTGCGCGCCGCAGCAGGTTCGCCGCCTCCACCGGCATCCGCCGCAGCGGCAGCCGGCCCTTCTCCACCTTTTCGAAATCCAGAATGTCGTTCACCAGGCGCACCAGCCGGTCGCAGTTCGAGATGGCCATGTCCACCATCTGCTTCTGCTTCTCCGGCCGCTTGTCCAGCGCCCCCGACGAAATCAGCCCCAGCGACGCGCGCAGCGAAGTCAGCGGCGTCCGCAGCTCGTGGCTCACCGTGGAGATGAACTCGTCCTTCATCTTCTCCAGCCGCCGCCTCTCGCTGATGTCCTGGAACGCCACCACCATGCCCGAGATTCGCCCATCCTCGATCAGCGGGCTCGCCGTGTACTCCACCGGAATCGAGCTCCCGTCGGCGCGCCAGAACACCTCGTCCCGCATGCGCACCGTCTCCTGCCGCCGCATCCCCTGCAATATCGGGCTGGTGATCTTCGAGTACGGCGTACCGTCCGCGTGGCTGTGATGGATCACATCGTGAATGTCGCGCCGCGTCAGTTGCTCCGGCTGATACCCCAGCGCCCGCGCGCCCGCCTCGTTGATGAACGTCAGCCGCCCGTCGAGATCGATGCCGTAGATGCCGTCGCCCACCGCCTGTAGAATCAGCTCGCGCTGCCGCGTGGCCACGTGCAGTGCCTCTTCGGCCTCGTGCTGCTCCGTTACGTCCACGCCATGGTTCAGCACAAACGGACGCTCGCCGCGCAGTTCCATGCGCCGGCTGCGGAACGCAATCCGCCGGTACACGCCGTCGCTGCGCCGCACCGGCATCGCTCCCTGCCACTCATCCCCGGTCTCCAGCGCGCGCAGGCACTCCTGAAATGTGGCCGCCCCCGACGGGTCCAGCAGCTCCGCCATCGGCCGCCCCGTAAGATCCTCCACACGATAGCCCAGCGTCTCCGCCGTGAACGCATTCAGCGAAGTGAGCCGCCCCTCCATCGTGCACGTGAACACAAACCCCAGCGAGCTCTCCACCACCTCCCGGTAGCGCACCTCGCTCGACAACAGCGCCTCCTCCGCCTCGCGCTGGTCGGTCACATCCTGCCCGCTCACAATCAGGTATTGGATTTCGCCGTTCGGCCCCTGCAATGGCCGCAGCGTCCAGCTCACCCGCCGCGTCTGCCCCCCCCGCACCCGCCAGGCTGTCTCATGCGGACCCGCAACCTGCCCCGCCGCTGCCTTCCGCAGCGTGCCCGTCGCCCACTCGCGATCGTCCTCCTCCAGCACTTCCTGCACAAACGGACGACCCGCCGCATCCGCCAGGCTCATCCCTGTCAGTTGCGCGCACGACTGGTTGAACCGCACCACCCGGCCCGCCGTATCCAGCACCGCCACCAGCGCGGGAATCGAATCCAGCGTGGCCGCCACAAAACACCGCTCTACCGCCAATGCCCGCTCGGTGCGCTGCCGGGCCCGCTGCGCCTGCTCCTGCGCGCGAATGCGGCTGTGGAGCTCCAGCCGCGTCACCGCCTGCCGCCCCAGCACCTCCAGCAGCGTCAGGTGCTCCTGCCTGAACTGCCCCGGCTGGTGCGCCAGCACGGCCAGCGTTCCCACCATCTGCTGTTCCGCTGAGATCAGCGGCACTCCCGCGTACGAGCGGCAGCGTTGCCCGCCCGGCACTTCGATGCCCTCCGGAGAAAGTCGCCCGTCTTCGGCAGCGTCCACCACCAGCAGAGGCTGCCCGGTGGTCAGCACCCAGCTGCACGCCGTCGCCGTACGCGGCTGATCGGCTGCCGTGAAGCCAAATCTGGACTTGAACCACAGCCGGTTGACGTCCATCCAGCCGATGTACGCGTAATCGGCGAGGCTCAGCACCGCCGCCAGCTCGGTGATCTCATCGAGCGCAGGATCGGGGTTGCGGTCGAAGACATCGAACTCCGGCCGCATCAACTGCTTCGTCTGCTCCGGCTGCTGATAGCTCTGCATCACGCCCATAGGTGCGTCGGCTCGCGCGTTCCTATTAGTATCGGAGACGAAACCCACGGTTGGCTCTGACACAAATGAGGCACTTCCGCATGGATGCAGATACAACTGAAGTAATTGCGCTGTAATTACCTCATTGCAATTTCGTGATGGACCTCACGAAATCGCCCTCGATTTGCTCCATTCCTGGAACCCCTGTGGAAAAACCGTCCGAAATCAGCGAAGCACACCCGATCCAAGTCGGTTTCTCCTTGATTGTGTCCGAGAAGTTCCGTGCCCCATCCTCGCGCCCCCATTCGGCACATTGAAGTTGGCGATTTTCGGGCGCGAGGGTGGGAAACCAGAATGCGGAGACCGCAGTTCTGAAACTATCCCTGAATCGAACCGCCAGGCGCACTCCATCTCTCAGCTCGTGGGCAGCTTGCAGCAGTCTCCCCCGGCCGCTGGCTCATTCGCCCCCGCATCCAGAACCACCTTCCACGATCCATCCTTCTCCCTGCGCCAGATCGTCATGTAGCGCCCCGTGGTCGTCACCGGATTCCCGTTGGCATCCTTGCTGTGACCCTCGAAGTGTCCCCACGTGTAGCCCATATCGCCCGACGGCCCCATCCGCCCGTCGGTCGGCGTCCACGTCAGCTGATAGTCCTTCGCCGACCAGTTGGCGCCCCTGGCAATCGCCACCTTGCCCACCAGAGGGGCCGCGCCGTTGCCCAGGGCCACGCCATCCTCGGCAAACCAGTCCGCGAACGCCGCCCCTCCACGGGCCAACACATCCTTGGCAAACCGCGCCTCCAGGTCAAACAGCAGCGCCTTGCCCGACGTCATCGTCGGGTCCTCCAGCGGATTCGGCGTCGTCGACGGCGCCGTCGGCTCCAGCATCTGCGCCCGCGCAGTGCCCGTCGCCAGCCCCGCCGCCAGCGCGAGTACAAAAAGGAATTGCCTTACAATCAGATTCATGCCCAGCCCTCGCTCCAGTACTTTCCCCAATCGTAAACCGCCCCTGCTCAGCCCAGAAGCCCTCAGCTATCAGCTGTCAGCTGATGGCTCTCCCCCTCCCCGCCCCTCGGCCCCGCGAGATTCTGGGATTCCGGTTTCAGCGGCGCAACCTGCACATTGATATACTGTTCGTTGATAATTGCGGCAAAGTCCCCGCAACGCGGGGCTTTTTTCTTGCCGCCCCGGCCTGGGGCCCGGGAAAGGGAAGTACATGGCAGCACTCCTTGAGTCGATCCATTCGCCCGCTGACCTGAAGCGTCTGAATTTCGCGCAGATGGCTCAGTTGGCGGAAGAAATCCGCGCATTCCTCATTCAGACGCTTTCCAAGACCGGCGGACACCTCGGCCCCAATCTCGGCGTGGTCGAACTCACACTTGCCCTCCATTACGTCTTCAACTCGCCCCAGGACAAATTCCTCTTCGACGTCAGCCACCAGGTCTACACCCACAAGATCCTCACCGGCCGCCGCGAGCGCTTCTCCACCATCCGCCAGCCCGGAGGCCTCAACGGCTTCATGCTGCGCACCGAGTGCGAACACGACTGCTACGGCGCGGGCCACGCCGGCACCGCCCTCTCCGCCGCCCTCGGCATCGCCGTCGCCCGCGACATGGCCGGTGGCACTGAGAACGTCATCGCCATCGCCGGAGACGCAGCCTTTACCAACGGCATCTCCTTTGAGGCCCTCAACAACATCGCCGAGCAGACCAAACGCCTCATAGTCGTCCTCAACGACAACGAGTGGTCCATCGACCGCAACGTCGGCGCCATCGCCCGCTACTTCCACCGCATCGTCACCAACGAGCACTACCAGCAACTGCACGACCTCTCCCGCCGCGTCGTCCAGAAGATCGGCGGCAAAACCGCCGTCAACGTCATGCGCCGCGCCGAAGAAGCCGCCAAGGGCATGCTCTGGCCCTCCATGCTCTTTGAGGAGTTCGGCCTGCAGTACTTCGGCCCCGTCGACGGACACAACCTGCCCCTGCTCGTTGAAACCTTCAGGTTCCTCAAGAACATCGACCAGCCCGTCCTCCTCCACGTCCTCACCCAGAAGGGCCGCGGCTTCCAGCCCGCCATGGACGCCACCAAGAAGTTCCACGGCCTCGGCCCCTACGACCCTGAAACCGGCGACACCACCTCCGGTCAGCAGACCTGGTCCGAAGCCTTCGCCACCACCCTCGTCGACCTCGCCAACCAGGATTCCCGCGTCGTCGCCATCACCGCCGCCATGCCCAACGGCACCGGCCTCGACCTCTTCCGCCCCCATCACCCCAAACGCTATTTCGACGTCGGCATCGCCGAGGAGCACGCCGTCCTCTTCGCCGCCGGCATGGCCACCCGCGGATTCCGCCCCGTCTGCGCCATCTACTCCACCTTCCTGCAGCGCGCCTTCGATCCCATCGTGCACGATGTCGCGCTCCAGAAGCTCCCCGTCCTGTTCTGCATGGACCGCGCCGGCCTCTCCGGCGACGACGGCCCCACCCACCACGGCCTATTCGACATCGCCTACCTGCGCGGCATCCCCGAGATGATCCTCATGGCGCCCAAAGACGAAAACGAACTGGCCGACATGATGAAGACCGCCCTGACGCTCCCCGGCCCCAGCGCCATCCGCTACCCGCGCGGCGCCGTTACCGGCGCGCAGCGCCGCCCCGCCGAAGTGCTCCCCATCGGCAAGGCTGAAGTCCTCGCCGACGGCTCCGACGTCGCCATCCTCGGCCTCGGCCACATGATGCCCCTCGCCGTCGAACTGGCCGCCCGCCTCGAAGCCGACGGCTACTCCGCCGCCGTCATCAACCCCCGCTTCATCAAGCCCATCGACCGCGAGATGCTCCAGACCTATGCCGCCCGCGTCAGCGCCTTCGTCACCTTCGAAGACCACGTCAAAATGGGCGGATTCGGCGCCGCGGTGCTTGAAGCCCTCGAAGAGATAGGCAGCAAGGTCCCGGTCATCCGCATCGCCTGGCCCGACCAGTTCATCGAGCACGGAAAGGTCGACGCCCTCCGCCAAAAACACGGCCTCACCGTCGACGAAGCCCAGCGGCAGCTCCAGCCCGTCCTCTCCCGCCGCCGCCGCACCCTCGTCGCTTCATGAAATGCGCTGTCATCCAGAGCAACCGGAGCGCAGCGAAGGGAGCCGAAGGATCTGCCGTGAAAATACTCAAGCGATCGTGGGTGCGACGGACACAGACAGGCCGAGTTGTTTGAGGCGTTTGAGGTGGAAGCG
>Ga0335082_10004674_pt1 | contig 14950 bp, 13 predicted proteins | sample Lox_Sample_41_FD_206718 | JGI IMG/M metagenome (GOLD analysis project Ga0335082, IMG submission 206718) | Soil microbial communities from Loxahatchee National Wildlife Refuge, Florida, United States - Lox_Sample_4.1 | ecosystem: Environmental > Terrestrial > Soil > Wetlands | place: USA...
GCGGTCACGGCCCTATTGTGTCCGAACGGGCCTGGTTCTCCGCCCTGGTTAGGCACCGGGCGATCCCGTCCAGGAGGAAACCGAGTCCGAGGCTGAACTGCTCCTCCGGCGGCGGGCCCGCCGGGTGCGCCAGCCAGCTCGCCAGCCGGGGCAGGCGCCCGGTGGCGGCGGCGAGATCGTGGACGGCGTTCATCGCGCTCCTCAGCGTGGCCTCGTCGTCGAGGCCGTGCTCCCGGCTCATCCGGGCTTCCTCGGTGTCCTGCAGCGCGCTGCCGAGGATGTACCTGTCGATCATCGCCGCGTAGGTCATCGCCTCCGCGGTGCTGGCGCCCGGCGCGGTGAGCACCGCGAGCATGAACTCCAGCCGCTCCATCATGTGCGGCCCGGCCGGCGGCCGGGTGTGGTACAGCGCGGCGTACCAAGGATGCCGCCTGGTCATCTGCCGCGTCTGCGCGGCCAGTTCCTCCAGGTCGGCCCGCCAGTCGGGTCCTGGCTCAGCGGGCAGCCGGATCTCGGCGGTGGCGGCGTCGAGCATCAGGTCGATCAGGCCCTCCTTGCTGTCCACGTACCGGTAGAGCGCCATCGCGGAGTACGGGCCCAGCCGCGCGGCGACCGCCTTCATCGTCAGCGCGCCGGCGCCGGCCTCGTCGGCGAGGCCGATCGCGGCGGTCACGATCTCCGCCCGTCCCAGGGACCGCTGCCGTGGCGGCGGAGGCTGGGTCCAGATAAGCGGAGCCGGTCCGCTAACAGGTTTGCGCACGGTTGGAGTTTACTATATAAACTACGAGTTTATGAGTGAAACTTTCTCGTTCGAACCCGAAGGAATCCGGCTCGGCGTGGTGCGCGGCATCAGCTACGGCCTGTTCGGCCCGCCCGGGGAGTTCGTACCGCAGGCCCGCGCACTGGGGGCCGGCCTGGTCCGGGCCTATCTGTACTGGTCGCAGGTCGAACCCGAGCCCGGCCAGTACCGCTGGGACACGGTGGACGCCCTGCTCGGCCAGCTGGCCGGCGACGAGGAGCTCTGGATCACGTTGTGCTCAAGCTCGCCGTGGGGGACCCGGCAGCCGACCGACTTCCTGCCCCCCTCGCCCGCCCTGGACCAGCGCGCGTACGCCGAGTTCGTCCGCCGGGTGGTCCGGCATTGTGCGGGCCGCGTCCGCTTCTGGCAATGCGACAACGAGCCGAGCAACACCGGCCTGCTCTGGGCGGGCACCGCGGCCGAGTACGCCGAGCAGCTGCAGACCATGTACAACGCGGTCAAGGAGGCCGACCCGGCCGCGGCGGTCGTCCTCGGCGGCTGCGGCTACGACGTGTTCAGCAGCGAGCCCGGCAGCGAGCCGCGGCAGTTCTTCGACCATGTCGCCAAGGCAGGCCGCGACGCCTTCGACCTGTTCAGTGTGCACCTGTACGGCGACCTGGACCGCATCGGAGAGTACATCGCCACCGCCAGGCAGTTCATGCAGGCGCACGGGTACCTCAAGCCCGTCGTGGCGGGCGAGCACGCCGGCCCGCAGCCGTTCGAGTTCCCTGACGCGATGGCGGTCATGCAGGAGACCTTCGCCGCCGCCCTGCCCGTTTCCGGCGCCGAGGCCGCCGGTTCAGCACCGTCGCAGAGCACGGACGAGCTCGCCGGGCGGGCCGGGCAGGACACTCCCGAACGCCGGGCGATGAAGGCCCTGTACGACCGGATGGACACCCTGCCGCCCCGGCTGCAGATGTTCATGGCGGGCTGCCCGGCCGAGCTGGAGGCCAAGCGGGATCGCATCAGCTGCCGTCAGGTGGTCATGCGCACCGTGCTGGCTCTGGCTGAGGGCGTGCACCGGACCGCGTACTGGAACCTCGCGCCCGAATACCCCGGGCCCGTCGACCATCTCCAGATGATGCACCTGCTGATCGGCAAGCTCCCGCTGCTCGGCTACCGGGACGGCGACCTGGCGGTCCGCCACCCCGCGGCGCAGACCTTCGCCCTGCTCGCGGAGAAGACGGCGGGCGCCCGGGCCGTGTCCCGCGTCACCGCGGACGGCCCGCCCGGCCTGCACGCCTTCGAGGTCGGCCGGGCCGGGCGCGGGCCGCTGCTCGTCGTCTGGGATCAGCGTGACCCCTTCGACGGCGAAGACGAGCCGCCCGCCGACCTGAGCTGGCCATGGCCCGCGGACACCGCCACCGTCACCGACGTGTTCGGCCACGGCTGGACCGTCCGGCCCCAGCACGGCCAGATCCGGCTCCCGGTCGGGGCGGACCCCCTGTTCGTCGAGCCCTCGCGTGACGGCTGATCTTCCTGCCTGCCGACATCGCCCGCCCGTGCATACGAGTCATGAATGCCGGCACCCGTCCAGCGACATGAACGCGGCATTCACGTCGTTTCGCGGAGAATAGCGGCCAGGATCATCGGTCACAAGAACGTCCCGAGAGCACAGGAGCACCAGAGACTGTGGTCGTGGGAACCAGTGCGCAGCCGCCATCTTTCGCACAGGCCCGATGAGTACCCGGGCCGCCAGGAGTCTGTCCGGGTAGCACGTATTTTTGCCCGCGTGACACGCTCCGGTCAGCAGAAGGGCGATCAGCCGAGGGAAGGGGGCATCATGCATCCGATGTTCGTGCAGCTGTACCTGGAGCCAGACTCCGACCAGGACGAACAGGACAGGCGCCGCCGTGCGGCCCGGGCCCGCCGTCTCCGCTCGCGCGCCGCCGTCCGGGTCGCCGTCCCCGCCCCCGCGCGGGACCGCCAGTCCCGTCGGTAAGTTCCGGCACGTCAGGTAGCCTTTGCGGGATGTCCAGATGCTGATCGCGGCTGCGGTCTGCCCGCATCCGCCGCTGCTCGTGCCCGAGGCCACCGGCGCCTCGGATCCCGCCGCCCGCGAACTCGACCGTCTCCGGACGGCGTGCCGCGACGCGGTCGCGGTCCTGCTCGGCGCGGCCCCCGACCTGCTCGTGGTGGCCGGCGGGGCCGGGCAGACCGCCGAGTACCCCTCCGGACCCGGGGGCAGCCTGCGTGACTTCGGTGTTCCGTTCACCGTGGGCGCGCACCCCGTGCTGCCGCTCTCGCTGACCATCGGGAAGTGGCTGCTGGCCGGGGCGGCCTCCGCGGTCCCGCCGGTCAGCTGGCAGGGAATCGCCTCCGGCGCGCCCACGGCCGACTGCCTGAGCCTGGGGGAGAAGCTGGCCGCGCTCGCGCCGCGGGTCGCGCTGCTCGCCATGGGCGACGGTCCCGGCCGCCGGGCCCGCGGCGTTCCGGGAGCCACGGACCCGGGCGCCGACGGCTATGACCGCCAGGTCACCGCCGCCCTGGCCGCCGCCGACCCCGGCGCGCTTGCCGCGCTCGATCCCGGCCGCGACCAGGAGCTCTTCGTGGCTGGCCGGGCCGCCTGGCAGGTGCTGGCCGGGGCGGCGTCCGCGGGCGCCTTCACCGCGGACCTACGCTACGCCGCCGCCCCCTTCGAGGTGAGCTACTACGTCGCCACCTGGGAGCGGGCACACCGGGCACACTAAGAGCATGGGGACGCGCGTCATCGCCGTGGTGGGAGCGACCGCCACCGGCAAGTCGGGACTGGCCACCGAGCTGGCCCTTGCCCTCGGCGGCGAGGTGGTGAACGCCGACTCGATGCAGCTCTACCAGGGCATGGACATCGGCACGGCCAAGGAGCCCGAGGCCGCCAGGCGCGGCGTCCCGCATCACCTGCTCGACATCTGGCCGGTGACCCAGACGGCGAACGTGGCCGACTACGCCAAGCTCGCCCGCGCCGCGATCGACGAGATCATCGCCCGCGGCCGGGTACCCGTCCTGGCGGGCGGCTCCGGACTCTACGTTCGTGCGGCACTCGACGACCTGGATTTCCCCGGAACGGACGCGGGTATCCGTGCCCGCATCGAGGAGGAGCTCGCCGAGGTCGGCGCGGCCGCGCTGCACACCCGGCTGGCCCGGCTCGACCCGGCCGCGGCGGCTGCGATCCTGCCCGGCAACGGACGCCGGATCGTGCGTGCCCTGGAGGTGATCGAGATATCGGGGCGCCCGTTCACCGCGACCATGCCGGCCTTCGCCGAGAACCGCCCGGCCGTCCAGATCGGCCTCACCCTGCCGCGGCCCGAACTCGACCGGCGGATCGCCGCCCGCGTCGACCGGATGTGGCAGGCGGGCCTGGAAGCCGAGGTGCGGAGGCTGGCCGCCCAGGGCCTGCGTGACGGCAAGACCGCCAGCCGGGCCCTGGGCTACCAGCAGCTGCTCCGCTATCTGGACGGCGAGTGGACGCTGGACGAGGCCAGGCTGGAGACGATGAAGGCCACCAGGCGGTTCGCCCGCCGCCAGGAATCCTGGTTCCGCCGCGACCCGCGGGTCCGCTGGCTCGACGCCAGCCCGCCCGCGCCAGTCCTCCTGAGCGACGCCCTCCGCCAGATCCGCGCCTAGGTGGTTACATCTGATCGCCGAGCCGGTAGGCACGCTTGGCGTTGTCGGCGCAGAGCATCCGGGCCAGCCGCGCCGCGGTCCGTTCGGTGTACAGATCCTCCTCCAGGCCGGAGCGCAGGAACGCGGACAGGGCGGACCTGAACAGCGCCGCGCCCAGGTAGTACAGCTCGGGCAGGCCGAACGCGTCCGAGGAGTACAGGAACTTCCCGAACGGAGCCAGCTCCAGGGCCTCGGCCAGCAGCGCCGGGGCACGCGCGCCCAGGTTGTGCGTTGCCAGCCCGGCGTCGACGTAGACGTGCGGGAAGACCTGGGCCAGGTACCCGGCCTCGCGGTGGTACGGATAGTTGTGCAGCAGCATCACCGGCACCCCGGTGGGCTCGATGGCCCGCAGCAGCGGGGTGAGCAGCAGCGGGTTGCAGCGGTCCAGGTCGACGTCGCTGTCCCCGTAGCCGACGTGGAACTGTACCGGGAGCCGCAGGTCCACGCCGCACCAGACGAGGAACCGCTGCAGGGTCTCGTCGGCCAGCCGCGGAGAACCCGGCGGCGTGTCCGCCAGCCAGCGCCCGGCTGCGGCCGCGACCTCGGAGTCCCCCGGCCGTTCGGCCCCAAGATCGAGACCGGTCCGGTACGCGGCGATCGATTTCACCCCGACCGCCGGCGCGGTCCGGGTGGCCAGCGCGGACCGGACCGCGTCGGCGAACCCGTCCGCGCCCACCCCGGCCGCGGCCACGTCCTCGGCCACCCGTTCCAGCCGGACGACCTCGTGCGCGGTGGCGCCCGCCAGGTCGCCGAGCTCGGCCGGGGAGGTGATCGGCTCCGGGACGTAACCGGTGTCCACGCACAGCACCGCGGCCCCGGCGGCGACCAGGAACCGCTTGCTCACCTCCGTGCTGCCCAGTTCGGCCCGCCGGGCCACGTAGTCGCCGAGTTCGGCGTGCGGCGGCAGGCCGAGCACCGGCGGGCAGAGCCGCCGGAACATGAACCCGGCCTGCGAGTCGAACACCGAACCGCCGGGGAAACCCGCCCCCTCGGACAGCATCGACTCCAGCGTGGCCACGTCCGCGTCGCGGCGCAGCACCCCGTGGCAGTGGTGGTCGACTAGGGGCTGGTCGGCGACGTAGGGGAGCAGGTCCGCCACTAAGCTGTCTCGTCCCGCGCCGCGGCCAGCCTGGGCGCCGGTTCCTCGGTGCCCGGGGCCTTGATGCCCTCGCGGGCGGCCAGCGCCGCGCCGAGCTTGCGCGCCGTGCCCGCCGCGAAGATCACCACGATCACCGCCACGGCCAGCCAGATACCCGATGTCGCCGGGATCCACCCGGCGTCGCCGGGCGGCCAGGGCCACACGTTGCGGTACAGCGTGTACCCCAGCACGACCAGGCCCGCGATCGGCACGATGATCTGCCACATCGGCACCGGCAGCTTGTGCCGTACGAACACCAGCATGATGCAGCCCACCGAGGCCAGCACGTACACGACCAGCAGGATCAGCGTGCCGATGGTGCCAGACCAGAAGAAGCTGTTGAACGCGTCGGCGTGGGCGGACACGGCCGTCTCGACGAGGACGATGATGCCGGCGGCCACGACGACCGCGAGGGTGGCCCAGACCGGGGTACCCCAGCGCGAGTGGCTCTGGCCCAGCCCGCGCGGCCCGGCCGTGTCCCTGGACAGCGCGTAGACCAGCCGGGCCGCCCCGACCACGCAGGCCAGGCAGCAGCCGAACGCGCTGATTGCGGTGCCGAGCGTGATCACGTCGCCGACCCAGTTGCCGACGTAGGCCGAGCCCAGGTCGCCCAGCAGCGACGACGAGTTCTTGAACGCGGTGATGCCCGCCGGGCCCGCGCCGAAGCCCATCACCTCGACCGCGGTGACGATCACGAAGTACAGCCCGCCGAAGATGGCCGTGCCCAGGATGGCCCGCGGGATGTCCCTGGTCGGCCGGCGGGCCTCCTCGCCCAGGGTGGCCGCCGCCTCGAACCCGGCGAACGACAGGAAGCCGAACACCACGCCGAGGAACACCTCGTTGACGGGTGTCCCCGGCGCTACCGAGAACACGCTCAGCGTGAAGGTGTGCCCGCCCGGCGCGTTCCCGGCCAGCAGCCGGACCAGCACGACCGCGGTCACGATCAGGATCAGCGCGACCGTGGTGCCCTCCACGCTCAGCAGCACGCTCGCGCCGCGCCTGGCCGGCATGATCGCCAGAACCAGCGCCAGCAGCAGCGCCACCGCGAGCAGCACGAACGGCGCCCAGGTCGGCGGGTTGTGCCAGATGCCGACCTCCTGCAGGAACGCGGTGCCGAAGATGCCGGCCGCGGCGGAGGTGACGACGGCGTAGAAGGTGTAGGTGCCGAGCAGACCCCACCCCGCGACCACGCCGGTCCGCGGGCCGAGCGTGGCGCCGACGAACGCGTACACCGAGCCCGAGTGGTGGAAGTACTGGCACAGCCGGACGAAGGAGTAGGCCACCAGGAGAACGCCGACGGCCGCGATGAGGAAGGTCAGCGGCACAGCGCGGCCCGCGTGGGCCGCGCTTCCCTGCGGGTTGATGTTCGCGGCCATGCTCGGCGCCATCAGCGCGACCGACAGGCCCACCGCTGCCCACACCGACAGCGAACGCTTAAGCCCGGGCGTACCGGACGGGCTCGCTTCCATCTGCTCCTCCTAAACGGTGCCTGATCCCCATAGTGTCCCTCCGGTTCGCCCGTCACGGAAGGGGCGAAAAGTGCGAAACGAAGGTCGTAACCAGCAATTTCCCGAACGGGCCGGGGCGCGTGTCCCGGTTTCCCTACTCCGCTGCCCGCTCCGTCACATCCCCGTAACATCGCGCCCGGAAGTTCCGTTTGAACCATTTCGCGCACTTGCGCGTCACTTACAGTAGGAGCTAGTCGTCAGGGGGTGACCTACGGTGACAGGTGCCTACCCGGTACTGCACTTGGGTCCAGTCCGCTCGACGCGTCCGTGGGCCCGTACCTACCGGGGCACGCCCGCGTCCGTACCGGAAGCTCGCCGGTTCGTCGGTGAGCTGCTGGCCGGATGCCCGGCCCGCGAGACGCTGATGACCTGCGTGTCCGAGTTCTGCGCCAATGCGATCACGCACACCGCCTCGGGGCGCGGCGGCGTGTTCACGGTAGAGGTCGACTGCCCGCGGGACGGGATAGCCCGCGTCGCCGTCACCGACGACGGCGGCGCGTCCGTCCCTGCGGCCGGGCGCCTCGACCTGATGGCCGAGGGCGGCCGGGGCCTCGCCATGGTCGCCGCCTGCACCAGCCGCTGGGGTTTCCGCGAGGCCTACCCGGGCCGGACCGTCTGGGCCGAGGCCAGCTGGCCGGTCGCGGTGCCGTCGCCGCGCCGGGAGACGGTCACGCGCCGGGCGCTCCGGGTTCCGCCTGACCGGCCCGGCGGGCCCGGCGGGCCCGGCCCGGCAGCATAGCCGCGGGCAGCACCGCCAGGGCGGTGAACGCCACCGACCACCAGAACGTCGCCTGGAAGGAGTGGCCGACCAGGATCACCGCGAGCACGGCGGTCCCGAACGAGCCGCCGACCTGCTGCATGATCCGTGTCACGCTGCTCGCGTCGGGGACCGAATCACGCGGCAACCCCGTGAACGCGCCGGCCATCAGGGCGATGTTAGCCGTCGTCAGCCCGGCGCCACGGACCACCAGCACCCCGCTGAGCAGCAGCTCGCTGGTGTGCGCCCCGGCCAGCGCGAACGGGACGGTGCCCGCCGCCGCGATCGCCATGCCGGCGACCCGGCGGTGCCGCCCCAGCGGTGGGCCCAGCGGTGGGCCCAGCCCCCAGGCGACGAACGACGCCAGCAGCACGGCGCCGGCCGCCAGCGGGACGAGCACGCCCCGGTGGGCGAAGCCGCCGTCGCCGGTTACCAGGGTCACTGAGGCTGGGCTCTCCTCAGTTTCAGCCCACCCAGGCCCATGAGGTACCGGTGAGGCTGATGGGGAGCGTGCGCGGATTCCCCGTGGCGCTTCCTGGGCGCGCGGCCGTACCAGGCCTGTGTTATCTCGAATATGAGATAGCCTTTGAGGTATGAGTGACAGGCGGCACCAGATGCCGGCGCCGGCCGCGCCCGAGCCCGCGCCCGAGCCCGGAAGCGATGCCAGCGCGTCGCTGCCGGTAATGCCCGGTTTCCGCGAGATGGCGCTGCGCCGCTCCGCGGACGCGCAGGCGGCGCGGATGGCCGGAGAGCGAGGCAGGCTCGTCCGCGAGCTAGCCGAACAACGCCAGGCGGCCGGCCTGTCGCAGACCGAGGTCGCGGCGCGGATGGGAACCTCCCAGTCGGCTGTGGCCAGGCTGGAATCCGGAACCGCCGACGTCCGGGCCTCGACGCTGGAGCGCTACGCGGCCGCGGTCGGCGGCGAGATCACCTGGAAGCTCAACCGTCCCGGGGAACCCGGGAAAGGAGTCGGCACATGACGTCACGGAAGGCGCCGCACAGCACGGAACAGCACACAACGACGAGGCATCCGATCCCGCGCGCGCACATACCCGGAGTCCCGCGGCCAGGGGAGCCTGGCTGGCCATCCAGGCCGCCGGTGCCGTCTATCCCGGGTATCCCGGGTACACCGCTCACTCCCGGAGCCCCGGATCTTCCGTCCGCGCCGCCGTCGGCTCCTGGTCCGGTGCCGCCTACCCGGGTGTGGCTCGACCCGCACGCCGAGTGGACGAGCAAGCTGTACGAGCGGTTGCTGGCCAAGCGGATCGTGATGGCCTCGGGCCTCCTCGACGACGACGCGGCCTCCAGGCTTTCCGCCCAGCTCCTCACGCTGGATGCCGAGCAGGAGGACCCGATAAGGCTGGAGCTGCAGAACCTGCGGGCCGAACTGCCTGCCACCCTCACCGTCATGGGCATCCTCGACGTGCTGCGGGTGCCGGTGCACGCCTGCGTGAGCGGTGAGATCAGCGGTCCCGCCCTCGGCGTGCTCGCCTCCTGCCCGCACCGGTCGGGATACCCGAACGCCATCTTCGTGCTCGCCGAGCCCAGGCTGCATCTGGGGGGCACGGTGACCGCAGTCAGCACGGCCGAGCAGCAGATGACCCGCATGCTCGACACGCTGTATTTCAGGCTGGCCGACGTGACCGGCCGCGAGGTGGACGAGATCCGCGAGGACGCGCGCCGCGGCCGGACCCTGACCACCGGTCAGGCCATCGGATACGGTCTTATCCAGAAGCAGGAAACAACGCCCCGCCCGCCGGTTCCCGGCGGGCCGCCACCAGGACCAGCCGGACCCCGCCCGCGTTAACCAGGGCGGTTAGCTCAGCCACGAGGGTGCTCAGGACCGGGCTGCGAGGCTGCCCGCCCAAGGTCGCGGCATTGGTCCGGCATGCTCCGGAAATTGCCCTCTGTACACACTCGCTCTCAATCGGTAACATCTAACCGCGGGCTACCCCGTTTGGACAGGAAAGTGTGAGGATCGGCACACTGTGGTATCTGCCAGAAATGTGTGCCTGGACTGGGGTCTGTAATGGGTACAGAAAGTAACCAGTCGAGTGGGAACCGTAACATTCCCGCCTCCCGAGAGGACTCGCGGGAGGAAGAACGGCAGCATACCGGCCTTTTCCGCTGGGATGACCCGGAAAACCTCATGCCCTCCTGGTCTGTTCCGCCGGGCCTGATCGTCCCCGGTCCGCGGCAGCCGGATGCCGACGCCCAGCCTGCTGACGCCGTTCCGCCTCCGACTGCCGCAGGACCACCCGCCGGCAGCGGTTCCTGGCCCGGCGTCGCGCCCCCAGCCGGGTGGTTCCTGCACTCAGCCCAGTCACTGCCAGCCGCCCGCCAGGAGCGCACCGCCGCTCAGGAGCCCCAGAGTGATCAGCCCGGCCAGCGATTCGCCCTGCGCGTTCCCGCTCCTGCCCCGGCCCCCGACACCGGTTTCCCCCTCATCGACACGACGGCCGGCCCGCCGGCCGATTCGAGCGAACAGCTTCCCGTCGAGTCAAGGCCCCCCGCCGAAGTCGAGTCAGGGCCCCCCGCCGAACCAGGGCCGTACACCCCAGCCATGCCCGCCAGCCCCTGGCCGAACGCCCGCGCCGTACCCTCGCCCACCCGCGAGCCGGACGGATCCTGGTCTTCCCCGCTGACACCGAAGCCAGCCCGCCGGCCCCTGAGCCCGACCCAGGCGCGCTACGGTCGCGCGGGTGGACCTGGCTTCCAGCCCACCCGGTCCGACCAGACAGGTCCCGAGGGTGCGGGTGCCGAAGGGCCGGGTCTTTCCCCATGGCAGCGCTCTCACCAACTCTGGACCGAGGCCGGCATCGAGTGGGAGCGGCGCCCGGCGCCGCAGCTGCCCTGGCACCCGACCGCCTCGCGCTCAGCCGCACGGCCCGCGCGCGCACGCCAGGTCCCCCCGCCCCGGACGCCCGCGGCACCGCGGCCGGAGGACACGCCACGCCCGGAGCACACGCCGTGGCCGGAGCAGGCGTCGCCGTGGCCAGAGCAGACGCCAGAGCTGACACCAGAACAAACGCCAGAGCAGCTGCCAGAGCAGGCGCCTTGGCTGAGCTCCTACGCCCCGGTCGGCTGGGCTGGCCGTACACCGGTCCCGCTCGGCGCGCCGGTGTACTCCGAACCGGGCGTCGACGAGGACGACGGCCCCGCCGGGGGGGACCGGTGGGGCGACGACCGGCCGCCCATCCGGCAGCGCCCGCCCGGCCTGGTGCCCGAGGACGAGCCGGACGAGGCGTACGAGGCGTACGAGACTCCCGATAGCGACACCTTGCTGTTCGATCACCGCATGCCCGGCTCCCGGCGGGATGGCTACCGGCGGGACGGCTCCCGGCGGGACGGCTCCGGCCGGCGCAGCCGCACCATGAGGATCGCGGTTCCCGCCATCGTGGTGGTGGCGGTGGCCATACTGGCCCTGGCCTTGCTGACCGGCCACGGCCCGAAGTTGGGCCCGGTAACGTCCGACCAGCACAAGACGCCGAACACCGCCGCGCCGCGGCTGCCGCTGGGCGCGGTCACCTTCGACACCTATCCAGGGCAGCAGCAGCGCGGGGTCTTCCAGGTCATCAGCCGCATCGTCGCCGTCGGCAGCACGATGGTAACCACGGGCTCGCAGACCAGCGACGGCGTGGTCCGCCAGCAGTTCCTGGCCTCGGCCAACGCCGGGGCCAGCTGGCACCTCGCCCCGGTCCACTCACCTGGCGGCGGTCAAGGGGGGCAGGCCGCGCTGGGCCACCCGGCGACGCTGCTGGCCGGCGGTCCTGGCGGCTGGGTGGCGACCGGCCCGCAGGCCATCTGGACCAGCCCGGACGGCCTGACCTGGACGCTCGCGGCCACTCACGGGATCACCCCGCAGCTGCCCGGCGACGCGGTATGGGTCCTCAACAAGACAAGTACCGGCTACCTGGCCGCCGGTACCGGCAACGGGCCAGAAAAGGGCCAGCACACCGGGGTGATCTGGACCTCGCGGGACGGCCTGACCTGGCAGCGGTCGACCGCCGCGCAGCTGGGCCTGGCCGGGCCAGGCGAGACCGTGCGGAGCATCTCGTACGTCACCTCGCGCGATAACGCCACAGTGATCTCCGGCGCGGTGGCCGCGCGAACAGGGGCCTACAGTGCCGCGTGGCTGAGCACCAACGGCGGGACCGCGTGGATCCGGCTGAAGATCCCGGCCGACCACGGGGCCGGGACCACGATCAGCGGCGTGGCCTCCGACGGCTCCGGCCTGATCGCGGTCAGGCCCGGCCGGACCCCGGCCGGTGCGCCGGACGGCATCGCCTACTTCTCGGCGGACGGGCGGACGTGGCAGTACGCGGCGACCATCGACCCGGACCCGGACACGGGCGGGTGGACACCCAGCGTGGTGAAGGGCAGCAGCTACGGCTTCGTCGTCACCGGAACCACCGCCGAAGGCCAGCTCGTGGCCCGCACCAGCACCGGAACCGGCACGTCCTGGCGGCCCACGGGCCCGCTCGGCCGCGCGTCCGTGGCGTCCGTGTCCGGCGCGACCGTGGCCCCGGGCGGCACCGTCGTCGCGATCGGGGCCACCGCCGCCAGCAAGATCAGCCAGCAGCCGGTCTTTCTCGAGGCGGCCACCGACGGAACGGTCCGGTCGGTCTCGCTGGCCGGAATCGCGGGGGCCACCATTCCCGAGATGAAGATCAACGGCACCGCCGTGGCGGGGGGCACGCAGATCGCGGTCGGCAGCGCCAACGGCTACCCGGCGGTGTGGCGGCGCACCTCAGCCGGCGCCTGGAGCCTGGTCTCATCGCTCGGGCTGGTCGCGGCCGACCCCCACTTGCGCGCGCTGACCAGCGTGACGCACGGCGCGGCCGGCTGGCTCGCCGCGGGCGCACCGGGGCCGATCGTGCTGACCTCGGCCGACGGCGAGATCTGGGGGGTGGCCGGGGGGAACATCACCCAGGATCTGGCCGGGGTCTCCGCTGTCGCGGCGACCTCCGGCCCCGCCGGGTACGTCATCGTCGGCAGGCTGGTCGCGCCGGGCGGCGGCTGCGTCGCGGACGTCTGGTGGTCGGCCGACATGACCAGCTGGACCCGCGCGCACGACGTGAACGACACCGACGGCTCGAGCCAGGTGCTCGCGGTCGCCGCGGGCGCGCACGGGTTCGTCTCGGTGGGCTCGCACAACAGCCAGCCAGCGGTGTGGACGACCACCAACGGCCGGGCCTGGAAGACGATCGTCCTGCCCCCGCCGGGTGGGGCCTCGGCCGGGGCGCTCCAGCAGGTCGCGATCAACGGCAACCGAGTGGTCGCCCTGGGCCAGGCCACGGCCGGGAAGGGGCCCGCGATCGGCTCTGCCACCGGCACCCAGCCAGGCGCCGTGCCGTTCGCCGAGCTGTCGGCCGACGGCGGGGCCACCTGGCAGCAGGTCCCGTTCAGCTCGCCAGGTCCCTACACCTCGTTCACCGCCCTGACCGCTGACGCGGCCGGTTTCACCGCCGCGGGCCTGTTCGGCCAGCCCGGTGAGCAGGACGTGGCCCTGTGGGCGTCGGCCACCGGCGGGAGCTGGAAGCCGTACCAGTCCGGCGGCCTCAACGGATCCGCGTTCTGGCAGATCGACACGATGACCCGGTCGGGCGCCCAGGTGGCCGGCATCGGCACCACCATCACTCAGCAGAGCCAGCAAACCGTCACCTTCACCCTCCCAGCCCGTTAGGAAACCCCCATGCGCGTCACCGACCTGGACCTGGACCTGGACCTGGAAATCGCCGAGATCGCGGAGATCCCCGAGGACGAGGAGACACCCGGCGCGCAGCCAGCCGGGGGCCAGGCCCCCGGCGTCGCCTGGGGTCGCGCCGGGCAGCCCCCCGCCGCGGAATAAGCGGCTCAGTCCATCCGGTCGAGGATCTCGCGCACCAGGTCCATCGAGGTGTGCGGGTGCAGGAAGGCGAACCTCGCCACCGTCTCGCCCTCCCACGCCGACGGCGGTATGAAGGCCACCTGATCCTGCAGCAGCCGGTCGGCCCAGGCCGTGTACTGCGCCGCGTCCCACCCGGCCCGCCGGAACAGCACCACGCCGAGCGACGGCTCCCGGATCAGCTCCAGGCTGGAACGGGACCGGATCTCGTCCGCGGCCTGCCGGGCCAGCCCGATCGCCGTCTCGATGGCCTCGGTGTAGGCGTCGACCCCGTATACCGACAGCGAGAACCACAGCGGCAGGCCGCGGGCCCGCCTGGTCAGGTGGTAGGCGTAGTCGGTCGGGTTCCACTCGCCCGGCCGGTCGTGGATGACGTCCAGGTAGGAGGCGTCCTGCTTGTGCACGGACCGGGCCACCGACGGGTTCCGGTACAGCAGCGCGGCGGAGTCGAACGGGGCGAACAGCCACTTGTGCGGGTCCACGATGAACGAATCGGCGTGCTCGATGCCGGCGTAACGCTCACGCACGCTCGGCGCGAACAGGCCGGCCCCGCCGTAGGCGCCGTCCACGTGGAACCACAGCTGGTGCTCGCGGGCCACCTCGGCCACGCCGGCCAGGTCGTCGATGATGCCCGCGTTGGTGGTCCCCGACGTGGCCACCACCGCGGCCACCGAGCCCGGATCCCCGCAATCCGCCAGCGCCGCCCGCAGCCCCGCACCGGTCAGCCGGTGATCCTCGGACCGAACGACCAGCGGCTCCATCTCGCAGATCCGCAGCGTGTTGGTGATCGAGGAATGCGCGTCCTCGCTGACCGCCACCCGCCACCGCCTGCCGGAACCGGAAACACCAGGACCCGCCTTCCGCTTGGCCACCTCGCGCGCGACGACCAGGGCGGACAGGTTCCCGGCCGAACCTCCTGAGACGAAGCAACCGCCCGCCGTCTCCGGCATCCCGGCCCGGTCGGCGATCAGCCGCAGCACCTTGTTCTCGGCGTGGATCGCGCCCGCCGCCTCCAGCCAGGAGATGCCCTGGATCGACGCGCACGAGATCAGCATGTCGAACAGCAGCGAGGCCTTGGTCGGCGCGGCCGGGATGAACCCGAGGAAGCGCGGGCTGTCCGCGGAGATGACGGCCGGCGCCATGGCCGAGGCCCAGACGCCGAGCACCTGGTCGGGGGTGTGCGGCCCGGCGCCCGGCAGTCCTTTCAGGGCCGCGTCGA
>Ga0335082_10004676_pt1 | contig 14947 bp, 12 predicted proteins | sample Lox_Sample_41_FD_206718 | JGI IMG/M metagenome (GOLD analysis project Ga0335082, IMG submission 206718) | Soil microbial communities from Loxahatchee National Wildlife Refuge, Florida, United States - Lox_Sample_4.1 | ecosystem: Environmental > Terrestrial > Soil > Wetlands | place: USA...
GAGCGCGCCGCCGATCGTGCCGGCGCCGGCTGGCCCGCCAAAGAGCGGGCCGAGATCAGCCGGCTCGAAGGCGAGCTGCTGATGGTTTTCCTCGAGCGCGGCCTCGATCGCCGCGAGCGGCGTGCCAGCGCCGCAGGTGAGCACGAGCTCGCTGGGCTCGTAGAGCGTAATGCCGCTGAGACCGGAAAGATCGAGTTGCTGCGCCGCCTGCACCGGCCGGCCGAGACCGCGCTTCGTGCCGTGGCCGACGAGCTCGAGCGGCGTCTCGTCGGCCACGGCCTGCGCGACCGCCTCGACGACCTCGGCTGGTGTGGTGGGTTTCAGCATAGGAATTGAACCGCAGAGACGCAGAGACGCAGAGATGCCGAGTCAATCTGCGCGGTTGGATGGAAAACAGTCAGACAAAGTTTCCGCGCGGGCAAAGCCCGCGCAAGAATCACGTCACCCATTTCGCACATCTGTCGCCTCGGGCCCGCTATCTCCGTGTCTCTGCGTCTCTGCGGTTCAACTAAAACCTCGGCAGATCCGGGTGCGGGAGCCGGCCGCGGTGGATGTGCATCTTGCCAAGCTCGGCGCAGCGGTGCAGCTCGGGGAACACCTTGCCGGGGTTGAGCAGGCCCTCGGGATCGAAGGCGCACTTCACGCGCTGCTGCTGGGCAAGATCGGTCTCGCTGAACATGGTCGGCATGAGGTCGCGCTTCTCGACGCCGACGCCGTGCTCGCCCGTGAGCACGCCGCCGACCTCGACGCACAGCCGCAGGATGTCGGCGCCGAAGGCCTCCGCCTTCTCCAGCTCGCCCGGCTTGTTGGCGTCGTAGAGGATGAGCGGATGCAGGTTGCCGTCACCGGCATGGAACACGTTGGCCACGCGCAGCCCATGGCGCACCGACAGCTCACGCATGCGCTGCAGCACCTTGGGCAGCTGCGCGCGCGGGATCGTGCCGTCCATGCAGTAGTAGTCGGGCGAGATGCGGCCCACTGCAGGGAAGGCGGCCTTGCGGCCGGCCCAGAACTGCAGGCGCTCCTCTTCGTCTTGGCTGATGCGGCAGGAGACGGCGCCGCAGCCGCGCGCGATCTCCTCGACGCGGCCGATCAAATGGTCGACCTCGGCCCGCGGCCCGTCGAGCTCGACGATCAGCAGGGCCTCGACGTCGAGGGGATAGCCGGCATGGACGAAGTCCTCGGCGGCGCGCACGGCCGGTCTATCCATCATCTCCATGCCGCCGGGTATGATGCCGGCGCCGATGACGGCGGCCACGCAATCGCCGGCGCTCTCGTTCGAGGGAAAGCCGATGAGGAGCGCGCGCGCCGTGGCCGGCTTCTTCAGGATCCGCACGGTCACCTCGGTCACCACGCCGAGCAGCCCCTCGGAGCCGTTCAGGAGGCCGAGGAGATCGTAGCCTTCGGAATCCAGGTGCTTGCCGCCGAGCCGCACGACCGTGCCGTCGATCAGCACGATCTCGAGCCCGAGCACATTGTTGGTGGTGACGCCGTATTTCAGACAATGCACGCCGCCGGAATTCTCGGCCACGTTGCCGCCGATGGTGCAGGCGATCTGGCTGGAGGGATCGGGCGCATAGTAGAAGCCCTCATGCTGCACGGCATGGGTGATGGCGAGATTGGTGACGCCGGGTTGCGCCACGACGCAGCGGTTGGCGAAATCGATGTCGAGGATGCGGTTGAACTTGCCGAGGCCGAGCAGGATGCCGTCCGCCAGCGGCAGGGCGCCGCCGGAGAGCGAGGTACCGGCGCCGCGCGGCACGACCTTCAGCTTGCGCTCGCTGCAATAGCGCAGGACGCGGGAAACCTGCTCTGTGGTACTCGGGAGGACCGTCAGCAGCGGGAGTTCGCGATAGGCCGTGAGGCCATCGGTCTCGTAGACGCGGCGCTCGTCCTCCTCGTCGATCACGCCCTCGCCCGGCACGATCCGGCGCAGATCGGCGGCGATGGCGGCACGGCGCGCGATAACGTCGCGGTCGGGATCGGGCATGCGCATGGCTGCAATCTGTGTCGCGGCGTGCAGCCGGTCAATAGACGCCGCAAGGGCGGCCCTGGGCCGCCCGCTGATGGATCCGGAACTCCGCTGGGGCGGCCGCAGCCGCCGGCGTCAGCCCTGCCGGGCTTTGAAGCGGGGGTTGGTCTTGTTGATCACGTAGACCCGTCCCTTGCGCCGGACGATGCGGCTGTCCTTGTGCCGTTTCTTGGCCGATTTCAAGGAATTAACGACTTTCATGGCAAGCCTCGGACATGCGCTGTGCAAAGGAGGCGCGAAAATAGGGACGTGCCTCCGCACTGTCAACCCTTGGGTCCGGATCAGCGCAACAGGCGCTCGCGGCCGTAGAGCAGAAGCATCCCGATGATGACGACGCCGTAGATGACCTGGCGGCCGAACTCCTCCATCTGCATCACCGACAGGATCGACTGCAGGAGCGTTATCAGGATCACGCCGGCGACCGTGCCGAGGTAGGAGCCGCGCCCGCCGAGGATCGAGGTGCCGCCGAGCACGACGGCCGCGATCGACTGCAGCAGATAGGGGTCGCCCATCGCCTGCGCGGCCCGGCTTGCATAGCCGGCGAGCAGCACGCCGCCGAGGGCGGAGAGGCCGCCGGATATCGCGAAGGCGATCATCACCACCCTTTGGGTGGCAACGCCCGAGAGGTAGGCGGCGCGCTCCCGGTTGCCGATCGCATAGATGGCGCGACCGAAACTGGTACGGGTGAACAGGAACACGGCACCGGTCCCGATCAGCGCCCACACGATGAGGCCGTTGGGAATGCCGAAGACTATCTCGCCCGTGGCGATGAAGCGCATCGCCGCGGAGGCCGAGTCCTGTGGCGAGAAGCCGCCGGTGTAGGCGACCATCAGCCCCTTGGCGACCGCGTTGACCGCCAGGGTGATGATCATGGAGGGGATGCGCAGATAGGCGACCCCGATGCCGTTGACGATGCCGAGCGTGATGCCGCAGAGCAGACCGAAGGGGATGGCAAGGAGTGCGCCGATCTCGCCATAGGCCGTCGCGGCGCAGGACATCATGCCGCCGACGGCGACGACCCAGGGCACCGACAAATCAATCTGGCCCAGCAGCACGACGATCATCATGCCGGTGGCGATGACCCCGAGGAACGAGGCGACCTTGAGCTGCTGCAGAATGTAGTCGAGCGACAGGAACTCCGGCGAATAGAGGCTGCCGAGCAGGAGCAGCACGATGATGCAGCCGAACGCGATGGCGACGGCCGGATCGATGCGGCGCAAGGCCGCCGGCAGGCGCATCGCCGGGCGGGCGTCATCGGAGCTCATCGGCCATCCTCACGAGAACAGATCCAGGCGGTTGCGGACCTGGAACAGGCGGGCCGCGCCGATGCAGACCGCCAGCAGGAGAACGACACCCTGAAACAGCTCTTGCCAGAGCGCCTCAAGGTCGAACACGAAGATGAGGTCGCCGATGGTGCGGAAGGCGAGCGCGCCGAAGATGGCCCCGACCGCGCTGCCGACGCCGCCGAACAACGAGACGCCGCCGAGCACCACGGCCGCGATCGAGAAGAGGGTGTAGCTCCCGCCGCCGGCGAAGGAGGCCTCGCCCGAATAGGTGATGAAGGTGACGTAGAGCCCGCCCATCGCGGAGAGCAGCCCGGAGAGCGTATAGGCGACGAACTTCGCCCGCCGGATCGGCACACCCGACATGTAGGCCGCGACCTCCGACGAGCCGACCGCGTAGACCGCGCGGCCGACCGCCGAGCGGCGGAACGGCAGCCAGACGACGAGCACGACCATGAGAAGCGCGACCAGGCTCATGGGGATGCCGCCGGGCAGCTGGCTCGTCATCAGGTCGGCTATGTCCGAGTTGAAGTTGTCGTCGCTGCCGGGCTGCGGCCGCAGCCAGAGCGCGATGCCGTAGTAGATCGAGCCGGTCGCGATGGTCGTGACGATCGGCTGCAGGCGCCCGTAGATGACGATCAGCCCGTTGAGCGCGCCGCACATGAGCCCGGTGACGAGCACGCCGAGGACGCCCAGCAAGGCCGTGCCCATGGATCCCGTGACGATGTAGGAGCCGATGCAATTCGTGAGGGTGAAGACCATGCCGACGGAAAGATCGATGCCGGCCGTCAGCACCACGAGCGTCTGCGCCATCGCCACCAGCGCGAGCAGCACGCCCTTGTTGGCGGCCGTCTGCACGACGTTGGCAGTGAACCCGGCCGGGTGGTTGCTGACATAGATGACGAACATCACCAGGAAGATCGCGATCGCCAGCAGCGTGCCGCGTTGCTCGGCCAGGCGATAGCGCCAGTCGCTCACGCGTTGATCGCCGGCTTGATGCCGGCCTCCACCTGCTCGACGGCGATGTTGAGGGCGCTGGCGATGAGCGCCCGCTCGGTGATCTCGTCCTCGACCAGCGTGCGCTTCACCGCGCCGTCATAGAGCACGAGCACGCGGTTGCAGCAGCCGATCAGCTCGTCGTAGTCGGTCGAGTAGAAAATGATAGCGGCTCCGGAATCGGCGAGCCGGTGCAGGAGCTGGTAGATCTCCTGTTTGGTTCCGACATCGATGCCGCGGGTTGGGTCGTTGAGCAGGATGATGCGCGGCGTCATCATCAGCCATTTGGCGATGACGACCTTCTGCTGGTTGCCGCCGGAGAGCGAGCCGACCGGCACGTCCACGCCGTCGCTGCGGATGCTCAGCAGCTTGATCATCTCGTCGATCGCCTTGCGCTCGGCCGTGCGGTCGATGATGCCGCCATGGCAGAAGCGATCGAGGGCTGCGAACGACAGGTTGTCGCGCACCGGCATCGGGAGCATCAGGCCTTCGGTCTTGCGGTCCTCCGGGATCAGCGCCATGCCGGCGGTGCGAGATTTCGCCATCCGCGGGCTGCCGATCACCGTCGGCTTGCCGTCGATGAGCACCTCGCCGCTGACACCCTTGAGCACGCCGAACAAGGCGAGCAGCAATTCGCGCTGCCCCTGCCCGTCGAGCCCGCCGAGGCCGACCACCTCGCCCGCACGCGCCGTCAGGGAGATGTCGCGCAGGCGCTGCATCCACGACAGGTTGCGGACCTCGAGCATCGGCGGCTTGTCGCTCCGCACGGCCGGCGACTTCGGCGGGAAGACATGGCTGTATTCCCGCCCGATCATCATCTCCACGACCTCGTTGTCGGTCTTGGTGCCGGTGAGGTAGGTGGCGACGTTGCGGCCGTTGCGGAACACCGTGCATTCGTCGGCGATCTCCGCGATCTCGTGCATGCGGTGGGAGATGTAGAGTAGCGCGAGGCCCTCGGCCCGCAGGCGCTTCAGGACGGCGAAGACCTTGACCACGTCGGCGGCGGTGAGCGCCGAGGTCGCCTCGTCCAGGATCAGGATGCGCGGCCGGCGCGCCAGGGCCTTCGCGATCTCCACGATCTGGCGGCGCGACAGCGGCAGCTCCTTCACCGGCGCCATCGGATGGATGTCCGCGCCGCCGGCGCGCGCGAGCGCCTCCTCGGCGATGCGCCGCTGCGCCCGCCGGTCGATCATGCCGAAGCGCTTCGGCGGATTGCTGATGACGATATTGTCGGCGACCGAGAGGTCGGGGATGAGCGACAGCTCCTGGAAGATGCAGACGATGCCCGCGTTGTTGGCGCTCGCCGGGTCGGGGAAGCTGACCTCCTGTCCCTCGAGCGTCATGCGCCCCTTGTCGGGCGCCACCACGCCGGCCATCACCTTGATGAGCGTCGATTTACCGGCGCCGTTTTCGCCGAGGATGGCGTGGACGCGGCCGCGATGGACGTTCAACTCGGCCTCTTCCAGCGCCCGCACGCCGCCATAGCGCTTGCTAACGCCTTCCATTCGGAAGAGCGGAACCGCGACGTCCATCCCCTACCTCGATCGAGAGCGCCGGGGGATGAACCCCCCGGCGCCGAGGCTGCAGTTAGTCAGTCGTTCTTATATTACTGGTTGGCTTCCGACTGGCCCATGATTTCCTGCGCCGTGAAGTTGATGCCGCAGGTCGGGAACGCGTTGCCGACGAAGAAGTTGTCGGATTGGGCCGAGTAGTAATTCTCGCCGTCCTTGAAGTCCGGATCTTCGACGATGGCGAGCGGCAGCTTGATCGACTGCGGCACGACGTTGCCCTGTAGGGCGTCGAGGGCGGTCTTTATGGCGACCGCCACCTGCGCCGGGCCGGTGCCGGCCGAGGAGCAGACCAGGCCGTCCTTCGAGTGGGCGCCGCAGAACTTGCGGAATCCGTTCTCGGTCTCGCCGCCGAACGGCACGAACGGATGCTTAGCGTCGATCATGGCCTGCACAACGCCGGTGTCGCCGCCCTGAGCGGTGAAACCGTCGAAGTGCTTCTGCACGGCGATCGCATCGGCAGTCGCTTTCTGCGCCGTCGGGTCGTCCCACTTGCCGACGACCTCGACCACGTCCCACTTCTTGCCGGAGGCGTCGAGCGTCTCATGGATGCCGTTGTGGCGGTCGGTGTCGACGGAGGTGCCGGCGACGCCGCGCACTTCCAGGATCTTGCCGCCGTTCGGGATATGCTTGATCAGCCAGTTGGCCCACAGCACGCCCAGACCCTTCTGGTCGACGTCGACGTTGATGGCGTCCTCGGTGTCCAGGATGTTGTCGAAGGCCACGAGCACGACGCCGGCCGCCTTGGCGCGCTTGATCACCGGCCCGAAGGCCTTCGGATTCTGCGCGTTGACGATGATGGCGTCATAGCCGGAATCGATGAAGTTGTTGATCGCGGCGATCTGCGCGGGGACGTCCTCGCCGGTCGACACGACCTTGAACTCCTTCAGCTTGGCCGCGACGTCGGGCTGCGCGGCATAGGCCTTCGCGGTCTTGATCATCTGGATGCGCCAGGTGTTGGCGATGAAGCCGTTGGCCAGCGCGATGCGATACGGGCCGGGCTTCGCCGGGAACTTGAAGAACTTCGTCTTGTCGGTCCACGGCACGTAGCACTTCGGATCGGCGGCGGGGCCGGAAACGATTTCGGGGCCGGCCGCCCAGGCGGCGACATTGAACGCGAGCACCGCCGCGAGCGTTGCGCTCACGCCGGTCAGAAGGCGCAGATATGATCTGCTTTGCATTCGGAAGTCCTCCCTTCGATCGATGGTTCTTTATCCACAGCTACATTTGCAGGAAGCGGCCGCGCCGCTGCGCGGTTGGCGGAATTGTTCTTGCTCGTAGTCTGCCAACCTCCCGCGAAAGAAGCGTAGTGAGCTATAAAGTCTGATAAAAGCGCTGTCAATCGGCGGCCGGAGCGAACGCGCCGAGCCCCTGCTCACGCTGCTGGTGCCATGATGCCGCACCATCGGGACCGCGCCGCCGATGGCTCCGTGACCGGCGCGGGACGCGTTGCTCCCAATGCACAAAAAACCGGCAATTTGCGCAGCGCAGCACGGCCCCGAAGGTGACAGGCTATTGACGGCGGAAATGAAAGGGGGCAACGCTATGCGCACAATAAGAATACGCGGACGCGAAGATCGCGGCGCGCATAGGTTTCTACGTCCATCATTCGAGCAGGGAGGCTCTTAATGCTCAAGCACAGGCTCTTCTCGACGGCAGCCGCCGTCGTTCTCGGTGTCGCCACTCTGGCCGGCGCGGCGCGCGCGGCCGGTCCGCAGGTCGTCGAAGGGCCCGGCGCGTTGCCGGAGTGCTTCAAGCCGTTCAAAGCGGATACGACCTACTTCCAGTGGAAGGCCAAGCCTGGCCCATACAAAATTGCGCTCGCCAACGGCTTCGTCGGCAATACCTGGCGCATCCAGATGATCAAGACGGCGAAGACGTTCGTCGAGGCGCCGGATATCGCTCCCGACGTCAAGGAGCTGAAGGTCGTCAGCACCGGCACCGACGTGGCGGCTCAGATCGCCGCGATCGACAACTTCATCAACGAAGGCTACGACGCCATCGTCACCATCGCCGTGAACCCGACCGCTTTCGAGCCGGTGATCAAGCGCGCCAACAAGAAGGGCGTCGTGCTGGTGCCGTTCGACAACGTGACCGACAGCAAGGAGGTCATGCAGGTCAACGAGGACCAGCTGGAGATGGGCCGCCAGATGGGCCGCTGGCTCGACAAGAACATCCCGTCGCATACCGGCAAGATCCTGGAAGTGCGCGGCCTGCCCGGCAACTCGGTCGACCGCGACCGGCATCTCGGCTTCCGCGAGATCATGGAAGCATCGCCTAACAAGTTCGAGATCATCGAAGTGGTCGGCAACTGGGACGACGGCACCGCGCAGAAGGTCGTGGCCGATGCGGTCGCCGTGCACAAGCACTTCGACGGCATGTTCGTGCAGGGCGGTTCCACCGGCGCGGTGCGCGCGCTGATGGATGCCGGCCACCCGTTCATCCCGGTCTCGGGCGAAGCCGAGAACGGCTTCCGCAAGCTGTGCGCGGAGCATGAGAAGGACGGGCTGAAATGCGCGTCGGCCGGCCAGTCGCCGGGTCTGGTCGCCATCTCCATCAAGGCCGCGATCACGGCGCTGAAGGGCGAGAAGCTGCCGCAATACATCTCGGTGCCGATCCCCTACGTCGAGGCCGGTCAGTTCAAGGACAATGAGAACTACTACTCCACCCTGACCGACAACTTTTTCACGCCGAACGAGTTCCCGCCCTGCAACGTGAACATCAAGGGCACGGACATCATGGCCAAGACCGAGGCCAACCAGTAAGTCCGCGGCGCGCCGCCCGGCCGGCAACCGGGCGACGCCCTTCTCTATACCCTCTAGTACGCGTTGGGGATCGCGAGCATGGCAGACGGAAGCATGCCGCTCTGGCGCATGACCGGCGTCAGCAAGCGCTACGGCGGCGTGACCGCCCTCGACAACGTCGACTTCTCCTGCGCTGCCGCGCGCATCCACGCCGTGCTCGGCGAGAACGGCGCGGGCAAATCCACCCTGATCAAGATCATAGCCGGCGTGGTGCAACCGGACTCCGGGACGATGGAGCTCGACGGTCGCCCCGTCACGTTCCGCTCGCCGGCCGAGGCGACCAGGGCCGGTATCGTCTGCATCTTCCAGGAATTGTCGCTGATGCCCGACCTCACGGTCGCCGACAACATCAGCATTACCCGCCCGCCGGGCCGCTGGGGCTTCATCAATCCCTTGGCGCAGCGCCGCCGCGCCGAGGAGTTGCTGGCGCGCCTCGGCTGCGAGGACGTCCACCCCACCGAGCTGGTCAAGAATCTGCCGCTGTCGCGGCGGCAGATGATCGAGATCGCCAAGGCGCTCGGGCGCAACCCCAAGATCCTGATCCTGGACGAGGCCACCTCCGCCCTGACCGCCGCCGATGTGCAGAAGGTCTACGCCGTCCTGCGCAAGCTGCGCGACGACGGCCTCGCCATCCTCTACATCTCCCACCGCATGCAGGAGATCGCCGAGCTGGCCGACGACTGCTCGGTGTTCCGAAACGGCCGGCATATCCAGACCTTCGCCAAGGGCACCAAGAACGACGACGAGATCGTCGAGCTCATGATCGGGCGCGAGTACAAGCACGTCTATCCGGCGAAGCCCGCGCGCGCCGCGGCGACGGAGCCGATGGTCCGCATCGAGAACCTGAGCTGGGGCGACCGCCTGCAAGACATCAGCCTGGCCATCGGTCGCGGCGAGATCGTCGGCCTCGGCGGCCTCGACGGCCAGGGCCAACGCGAGCTGCTGCTGGCGCTGTTCGGCGTGCTGCGCGGCATCACCGGCCGCGTCACGATCGACGGGCGGACGCAGCGCATCGGCAGCCCGCGCCAGGCGAAATCGCCTGCCATCGGCATGGCCCTCATTCCCGAGGATCGCAAGACGGAGGGGCTGATGCTGCCGATGTCCGTGCGCGACAACGCCTCGATGGCGGCCATCGCGGCGCTGACGCGCGGCGTCATTGTCGATCGCAAGGCGGAAGCGGCGCGCATCGACGAGATGATCCAGAAGCTGGCCATCAAGGTGGGCGACCTCGCCAACCCGGTGGCGACGCTTTCGGGCGGCAATCAGCAGAAGGTCGTGATCGCCAAATGGCTGATGACGAACGCCCGGGTCGTGCTGCTCAACGACCCGACCCGCGGCATCGACGTCGGCACCAAGCAGGAGATCTACCAGCTGCTGCGCAACCTGGCCGACGCCGGCACCACGATCCTGTTCTACACGACCGACTATGACGAACTGGTCGGCTGCTGCGATCGCGTCGCGATCCTCTATGACGGGCGTATCCTGCGCGAGCTGAAGGGCGCCGACATCACCGAGCGCAACATCGTGGCCAGCGCGCTCAACCTGCCGCTGGAGGCGCGCGACTCTCGCGCGGCGGCACCGGCATGACCGAACTGCGGCTCTGGCTGGCGCGCAGCTACGGGCTGCTGCTGTCGATCGTCGTCTTCATCGTCATGTTCGCGCTCTATTTCGGCAACTTCTCGACCGACGATCCGGCGGCCGTGATCCTGAGCGCGGCCAATACCGGCGTGCTGCTCGCCCTCGTGGCCATGGCGCAGACCGTGCCAGTGCTCACGGCCGGCCTCGACCTTTCGGTCGGCATGATCTTCATCATGACCAACTGCATCGCCTCCGCCCTGGTCGTGGGCACGCCGCTGCAGGTGGCGGCCGGCACCGTGGCGGTGATCCTCTCGGGCTGTGCCGCCGGCTTCGTCAACGGCGCGATCGTGGTCTGGGGCCGGCTGCAGCCGATCATTGCCACCCTCGCGACCAGCGCCATCTACATCGGCATCGCCCTGCTGATCCGGCCGGTGCCTGGCGGTGACGTCGACGGCGATCTCGCCGATTTCCTGACCGGCCAGGTGTTCGAGGTCGTTCCGGTCGGATTGATCTTCCTGGTGGCCGTGGTGCTGTTCATCTGGGTGCCGTTCCGCATGTCCGTGCTCGGGCGCGGCTGCTATGCGGCCGGCTCGGCCGAGGGTGCTGCCTACATGTCGGGCGTCGACATCGCCCGCTCGAAGTTCGCCGCCTACGTGCTCAGCGGGCTGTTCGCCGGGCTCGCCGGGCTGATGCAGACCTTCAACACCTACACGGGCGAGGCCAGCGCGCCCTCGGGCGGTCTCTACACGCTGAACTCGATCGCCGCCGTGGTGATCGGCGGCACCTCCCTGTTCGGCGGCTCTGGCGGCGCCGTCGGCTCGATCTTCGGCGCCTTCATCCTGCGCACCATCGTCAGCCTGCTGTTCGTCTTCGACATGCCGCCTCTGTGGCAGCCGCTGTTTCAAGGGGTCGTGCTGCTGCTGGCGGTCAGCCTCGGCGCCGCGCGCGTGCTGCGCATCCGCAACCGTCTCGAGCTGTTCAGCTGACCATGCCGGCGATCCTCAAATCGGTCGACCGCCCGGTCCTCATCGCCTTCTGCTTCATCATCGTGATGCTGCTGGCCGGCAGCCTCTATTCCTCGAATTTCCTGTCGCCCGAATATCTGCTGCAGCAGCTGAAGATCGCCTCCTTTCTCGGCATCATCGCCTCCGGCGCCATGCTGGTGATCCTGCTCGGCCATATCGACCTGTCGATCCCCTGGGTGGTGACGGTCGGCGGCATGATGTCGACGGCAGCCGGTGGGTGGTGGGGGCCGACGGGCGAGGCGATGGCGATGCCGTTCGGCATGGCCTGCGGCCTTGTCTTCGGGCTCGTCAACGGTCTCGGCATTGCCTATCTGCGCATCCCCTCCATGATCTTCACCCTCGGCATCAACGCGGTCGCGCAGGGCCTCATGGTGCTGCACACCGGCGGCTTCGCGCCGCAGGACCACGCCACGGCGTTCATGCATTGGGTGGCGGTCGAGAGCACGGTGTTCGGGATCCCCAACGCCGCCTTCGTCTGGCTGATCGTCGGCGCCGCCATCGTTTTCATGCTGCGCCGCACGCCGCTCGGCCGCTACATCTACGCCTTCGGCAACCGCGAATCCGCGACCTACCTGTCCGGCGTGAACACGCGCGCCGTCCTGATCGGCTGCTTCGCGCTCAGCGGCATGCTCAGCGCCCTGGCGGGCGTGCTGCTGGCGGGCTACTCGAACAAGTCGTTCCAGGCGATGGGCGATCCCTACCTGCTGCCGGCGATCGCCGCCGTGGTGCTCGGCGGCACCAACATCCTGGGCGGGCGCGGCACCTATCTTGGCACGGTCGCCGGCGTGATCCTAATCGTGCTCCTGCAGAGCATCCTCGCGGTCATGCAGATGCAGGAGGCCTTCCGCCAGATGATCTACGGCGTCGTCATCGTCGCCATGCTGCTGGTCTACGGCCGCGGCGCCAAGGTGCACGGGTAGCGCATCGAGCCCATCTACAAGACCTGAAACACCTCCAGCTCGGCGCCGTCAGCGGTGATGGCGCCGATGCCGACCGCGATGATGCGGTTGAGCCAGGCATATTTCTCCGACCCCGTTTCGAACACCGGCGTGGTGCGGAAATAGAGCTCCGCCGCCGGCACCGGCTCGCCGCGTCCGAGCCGCGCCATGGCGTCAGCGCTGCCCGTGAGGATGCCGCGATAGTGGGCGTAGATGTGATGGCCGTCGTCGGTGCGGAAGGTGCGGCGCACGTCCAGCTCCATGACCCCGTCCGAGCGCTGCAGCAGCCAGTCGCCGCCGGTGATCAGCACCTCGCCGCGCAGCTTCGGGCCCTCGAACCTGCCGCCCTTGAACGGGATGACCATGCGGTGTCCCCGCGGGCCGGTGCCGACGTCGTACGGCGGCCCGACCTCGAGCGTCATGCGATAGAGCAGTTCTCCCGCCAGTTTCGTCATCGCCTTGTCCTCCGCTGGACCGACCACGCCCGGGATTGGAAACCAGTTTGAGGAGACGAGCAATGTCCTCGGCACCATCGGCGGCGAAGCCTATCCGATCGGCCATTGCCTCCCACGCCGGCCGTCGCTAGGGTCACGCCCCGCAACAACCCCCGCTAGCCCGGCATGACCACCGCGCCCGCCGCCCGCGCCCTGCCCTTGCGTCCGCCGGCGCGCACGCTGCCCGAGCATGTGACGCGCACCGTCCAGCTCGCCTTGCCCGTGATGTTCGGACGCGCCGGCCTGCTGATCGTCTTCACGGTTGCGCTCGTGATGGTGGGCCATGCCGGACCGAACGATCAGGCCTACTTCGCCGCCGGTTTCGCGCCGCACATGCTCCTGCTGATCTTCAGCATGGGCGTCGTCGCCGGCGTCACCGTACTGTCGGCCCAGGCCGACGGCGCCGGCAACACCCAGCAATGCGGCCGGATCTGGCGGCTGGGCCTCCTGCTGGCCGCCGTCTGCGGCATCGGCTCCGCCGTCGTCATGTTATGGGGCCGCGCCATCCTGCGCCTCGCCGGGCAGAGCGACGACATTGCGCTCCACGGCGGCGCGGTCATCTGGATGTTCGCGCCGGGCATGCCGGCCATCCTGATGTTCATCGCCACCTCGGCCTTTCTCGAGAGCATCGGGCGGCCGCGTCCCGGCATGATCGTCTCGCTGGCCGCAAACCTCCTCAACCTCGCGCTGTGCTGGGTGTTCGTGTTCGGGAAGTTCGGCCTCCCGCCCATGGGTGCGCCGGGCGCCGCGCTGGCCATCACTGTCACCCGCTGGTGCATGCTGGCCGCGATCATCGCCTATGCCCATGGGCTGCCGGGCCGCGAGCATTACGGCGTGCGCGCCGCACTCGCCGGCCACTATCACTATGTCGGCAAGCTGCTGCGCGTGGGCACGCCGCTGGCCCTTGCCATGGGAATGGAGTCCGTGGCGTTCACGGCCACCACGATGTTCGCGGGCTGGCTCGGCAACGACGCGCTCGCGGCCTATCAGGACGCCATCAACATCAATGCCTTCGTGTTCATGCTGGCCCTTGGGCTGCAGACCGCGACCTCCGTGCGCGTGGCCAACGCGGTTGGCCGAAATGACCAGACCGGCCTCCGCATCGCCGGCTGGGTCGGCGCCGGACTCAACATCGGCATGCTGGCGGCGCTCGGTATCGTGATCTGGTTCAGCCGCGGCGCGATCGCGACCGTCTTCACCGACCATCCGGCGGTGCATGCCGCCCTGACGGCGGCGCTCGGCCTGGTCGCGGTCATCAGCATCTGCGACGGGCTGCAGGCCGTGCTGATCGGCGCCACCCGCGGCGTTGCCGACACCGTCGTGCCGACGATGCTCCAGGGCGTCGCCTTCTGGGTCATCATGGTGCCGCTGAACTACTATCTCAGCGGCCCCGCCGGGCTCGGCATCAACGGCCTGTTCTACGGCATCGGGATCAGCGTCGCCGCCGCCAGCCTGTTCCTGGCGACCCGCTTCGCGCTCGTGACACGGCGTCACATCCGCCCGGTGTAGCGCGATTTGCCGACGCTGCCTTGCGTATACGCCGGCGAAGCTGACAAAGCGCCGCGTCTCTGCTTCACTCATCCCGACGAAGACGCGATCATCGAAGGCGTCCGGCGGCTGCGCCGCGCCTATGATGGAGTCCCGAGCAAGACGAGGAGTGCGGGTCCATGACGCCCCCGGCCGCGATTCACAACATCCTGACCGACGATCAGCAGCGGCGAATTCTCGGCCGCTACGGCGAGCGCACGCCGGAGTCGCGCAAGGCGCATGAACGGGCGGCGCGCGTGCTGCCCGGCGGCGTCAATCGCAATATCGTGCACCACGCGCCCTACCCGCTGTTCATCGAGTCCGGGCGCGGCGCCGTCCTGACCGACGTCGACGGCAACGACTATCTCGACTTCATCGGCAACCACACCGCCATGATCGTGGGCAACTGCGCGCCGGAGGTGACGGCGGCGGTCGAGAGGCAGCTGGCGCGCGGCACGGCCTGGGCCGCGGCCACCCGCGCCGAGGCCGAGCTCGCCGAGCTGATCCTCGCGCGCCTCCCGAGCGCCGAGCGCCTGCGCTTCGTCGCCTCGGGCTCGGAGGCGGCGATGCTGGGCGTGCGAGTCGCCCGCGCCTTCACCGGCCGCAGCCTGGTGGCGAAGTTCGAGGGCGGCTATCACGGCCTCAGCGACTTCGCCATGGTCAGCGTCGCGCCCGATCCCGCCAAGGCGGGCCCGGCGACGG
>Ga0335082_10004677_pt1 | contig 14947 bp, 15 predicted proteins | sample Lox_Sample_41_FD_206718 | JGI IMG/M metagenome (GOLD analysis project Ga0335082, IMG submission 206718) | Soil microbial communities from Loxahatchee National Wildlife Refuge, Florida, United States - Lox_Sample_4.1 | ecosystem: Environmental > Terrestrial > Soil > Wetlands | place: USA...
CAACCGCTGGTTCGAGCCGCGGCGGAAATCAAAAGCGAACATGCTCTCTCTTACGCTGATGCCTTTTGCGTCGCCACCGCGCAGAGGTTGGAAGCCACAGTCTTAACCAACGACCCTGAATTTGAAATCGTCGAACACCTCATCAAAATCCGCTGGCTGACGAAATGACGCGGATAGCTTCACCGCATACGGAACATCGGATCTCTCGATTAAGATAGAGTTAAAGAAAGCGTTGGAACCTTTATCATACGCTCAACGCGGGTTGGGGATAGACTCTGTCGACGTTTCGAGAATTCTCGAAACGGGTAAGTTGCTAGATTGAATAGCGATCCGAACCACGCCCACTTCTTTTCACGCCCACCCAGGGCGTTCTTCACGAAGCACGATCACGTCGTTTTTTGGCGATAATTCTTTTCAAAACTGTCCACTATTAGACAGCAATCCCTCCGGGTCAAGCTATGTTATAGTCTTAGAAGGATCACGGTTATTGCATTTTCGAGAGCTGTAATGTCGCGCAAGAGGTAGAAGACCGGGCCACACATTCAACGGTGGCATGGACTTCGGCTCCAGTTTGACAGCGAACGTATTCCCGGTTCACTTTCCGCTTTCATCCTTCTTCCGAATTCGGGATTTGCTTGCCAGAGCGCTTTCGGACCTATATATAGAGTCATTGTAAATTATTCCTTCGTCCTAATGGCGCGTAAGAGGTAGAAGATCGGGCCACAACGAGCGGTGACATGGAGTTCGGCACCGGTTTCACGGCGACTGCATTGTCGGTTCCGGACCCTTCCCTCTTCCAAAATCCAAAGGCTATCAAAAGCCTCATCAAGGAGAGAGTTATGCATCCTATGTTTATAGTTGCCATTCCTCTAGTGTTAGTGATCGTAGGCATGGTATTGAACAGCATTGGGCTTTCCTTCGATCAACCTCCCAGTTCCGCCGAGCAAGATCCAGCAAAGAGAGCGGCGGCAGAAGGGGACACTTATCGCCGTTTCTTTGATTTACAGAGAAAACGAGCTGTGACAAGACAGAAAAGGATCGGCCAGTATTCCTGGTTGCTTATAATAGCCATTATCGGTTCGTTCATCTGGCTGTATATGTATACCGTGAACAAAACCACCGCCACGACTCAAATTGCTACGCTTCAGACACTGGTGACGGAAGAAGGGAAGGAGACGGTTCTCTCGCTCACCCTGAAGGACGGGAGCAATGTCAAATATCTGATCAAATCATCCAAACCCGATACGACGGATGCCGCCACAAAAGAAGCAATGTCGAAAGGGAAGGTCTCGTCCTGGGATATGGCACAATCAGGCACGGCCGTGAGTATCGGCGAGAATCCATTGACTCCCGGCATTGCACTGAAAGTGTCCAGCGACCCGACAGCAAAAAAAGATTGAAAGTAAGCCTCGGCGAAGAAAAAGAGGCGACGCTAGCACGAAGACCCCATCGTGGTGACTTGACTTCCGGCAGTTAGGGTGGCGGATTAGTTCGTTATTCGTCAGTGGAAAACAAATTCGCTTCTAGCGTTTGTAATTCTCACTCCCCCAGATCTCTTTTAGAAAACCGCTCTTTTCCAGATTGAACACGAAGCTGTTGTCGTAGATCTCTTCCGGCTTTCTTCTGATGGGGGTGCCGCTCTCGCGGGCGAGATCCATGGCTTCGGCGACCGCTTTTCCAGGGACGACCATTGTCCGATCGAGGATTTCCTTGGCGTATGTATTATAGGCGGACTGCAGCGCCTCTTCATCTTTTGTGCGCATGGCTTTGGCGATGGAGGCTTTGGCTTTGTCCGGGTTTTTCTCGACGAAGTGGACGATTTCGGCGAAAGCTGCAACCATCCGCTGCACGGTCTCCGGCCGCTCGCGCAACATCCGATGACTGGTCTCCAGGCTGCTGTAGATGAACGGCAGGTTCAGGTCGACCAGGCGATAGAGTACGTTGAAGCCTTCGTTTTTCGCGCGCACATCGAGCGGCGGCGTAATGATGACACCGTCGACTATGCCGGCTGCCATCGCCAGATAACGCTCACCCTGGCTGCCGCCGATGGGGCGCATCGCGACTGCGTCCGGGGGCATGCCAAATTTTTTCACGACGGCGCGGGAGAGCCGATCACTCAAGTCGCCGGCACGCGCGATACCCAAAGCTTTCCCCCTGAGGTCCTCCGGCCGTTTGATTTCTTTTCGCGTCACCAACACATAAGGCAGCTTCACCAGGGGAGAGGCGACGATTTTTGCATCGATCCCCGCAGCCAGACCGGGTATCAATGCGTCGGCGGCGCAGTAGGTGAACTGGACTTCGTCGCCGGCGAGAGCCGAGAGATTGGGACCGCTGCCGCGGATAAAAACATTCTCGAATTTCAAGCCATACTTATCGAATAGGCCATTGTCGAGCGCCGTATAGAGATGCACGAAACCGCCGCTAACGGCGCACGTGGATATTCTCATCGATATCGGCCGTTCGCCTGGCTTGGCAAGATAAGGGTTGGCAATAGCGAGGGAGGGAACCAGAGAGAGAAGGAACACTAGAATTCTTGCTTTCATTGTGGCCTGGATATTATTCAAATGGCCGGCCCGGCGCAAGATCCCCGCGGAGCAAGTTTTTTCGGACTGTTAAAGTTTATCATTCGGGGGTGACGCCTTTGGGATAAGTTCTCATCGCTGTGGTCTGATATTTGGCACCTTGCTGTGGGGAAGTTCACCTCCATCTTCCAATCAGGTTCGATAGATGATCAGGTTATTGGATCCTGGAGTTCAAAAGTCCAAAGTAAGGGGCTAAGTTCTAATGAAGGAGATCGAATTGTTGAATACGTCGGAGTCCGAGGGATACGTTTACGTTCGAGATCCGGCCGCGATGGATACGTTGGTCCAGCGTATCGGCATGGCCGAAAGGGTCGCGATGGACACCGAGGCCGATAGTCTGCACAACTATTTCGAAAAGATTTGTTTGGTCCAGCTCTCGCTTGGAGGCGAGCACTACCTCGTCGACCCGCTTGCCGATTTGGACCTGACCGGATTCTTGGAAGCTCTGGCTGACAAGCCGTTGATTCTGCACGGCGGCGACTACGACTTGCGCATGATGCGAACCTCGTTGGACTTCAGACCGCGCCGTGAAATTTTCGACACCATGATTGCGGCGCAATTGCTCGGCATCGAACCGATCGGGCTGGCCGCCCTCGTCGAGCGATTCTTTAACATCACGATTGGCAAGGAAGGGCAGAAATCAGACTGGTCCTGCCGGCCGCTTAGCGAAAAGCAACTGCGCTATGCGGTCAACGACACGCGTTTCCTGGAACAGCTCGCCGACCGTCTGCGCGGCGAACTCGGCGAGCGGGGGAGGGTCGATTGGCACCTGGAAAGTTGCCGAGCGATGGTGGAGTCCGCCGGGCATGATCATGCACGTGATCCCGAGGACGCCTGGCGAATCAAGGGCGCCGGGCGACTCACCCCCCGCCAACTGGCCTATCTGCGGGAACTCTGGCGTTGGCGCGACCAGCACGCCCGAAGTGCGAACCTGCCTTCCTTCAAGATCTTTGGCAATCAACAAATACTGGACTTGCTCCAATGGGCGGAGTCCCACCCCGGTGTGCCGCTGGACCAAGGACCTAAATTGCCGCGCAACATCGCCGGCTCGCGGCTGCGGACGCTCGAAGAGGCGATCACGCGGGCGGCCGGAATGGACCAGACGCAATGGCCGGAAGTTAGAAGACGCAACCACAGCGACGCTCCGCGCAACAACTGCATCGAGCAGATCAACGCGCTGCGCGGCGAATGCGCGCGCATTGCCAAGGACTTGGAAATCGCCCCTTGGACTTTGGCGCCCCGGACCGCGCTCGAGGCCATTGCCCGGAGCCGACCTCGGACCCTCGATGAAATTATGGAAACCGGGAGGCTGTTGCGCTGGCAGGCCGAACTGGTGCAAGGCGCCATCGCGGTGTTAAGAATATCGCATCATGACCTATGGGGTTAGCTCGTCGCGAGCTTGGTTTTGCGGACCATGGGCGAGAAATCGTCCCTAAGTCAATCGGCCTCGGCCGGCTGCGCCGCCCGCGCCAGTAAACGCTTGCGCTCGGTGATGTCTCGTGCGATCAGGACCACGCCGATACGTCGGCCCTGGACCTCCAAAGGGGCACTGTTACATTCGCTGATCACGGCCGTGCCGTCTTTCTTCAAGAAAACATCGTCATGGTCCCTGATCGTATTGCCCGTGGTAAGAGTCTGCGCCAAAGCACATTCGCTTCGGGATAGGGGACGCCCATCGGATTGCTGATAATGAATTTTTTCGTGCAGGGATTCTCCCAACAATTCCTCGGCGCTGTAGCCGAAGGTCGCTATCGCTTTCGCGTTAACGAACGTGACGCGTCCGTTCGCATCCGTGATGAAGATCGATTCGGCGACGTTCTCGGTTATCTTCTGGAGCAATTGACGTTCGTAGTGTAACTGGTCCGCAGCTTTTTTCCGTTCGGCGGCCACCGTTTCAAATTCTCTTTTTATCTGATCAAGCTCGACAATCGGCGACAGTTCGATCTCAGGATTCTCGCCCCTGCCGAGCGCTATGGCGGCTTTTGATAAGGCCGTGATCGAGGACACGATGCGCTGCCAAAATAATGTTGCGATGCCGATGGCCACCAAAAGAAAGAAAAGGATACCGCCCACGATAAAACCGAGCGCCTGCCATAGAGGACGGTTCACCCTTGAAACAGGTACGGCGATGGCGACGGCCCAGCCCGAGACGTTCGATCGGCGGTGAGCGACATAAGAGTTTTCGCTGCCAAAGGGCTGTCCAATCCACCAGCCTTCCGAATTTTCCGCGCTTTTCGCGCTCAAACTTGGGCTGGCAGGCCTGCCCAAGAGCTTATCTATGTCTCTGGTTCGGGCGACGATGATCTTGTTGGCGTCGATGACGGTGGACAACCAATGCGAGGGAACCGCTTGTTGTTCTAAGAGCCTTTGAATAAATGCCGGCGACAGACTCATTGTCAACGCATATTTTGTTTCCCCGTCCACGACGACCGGCACACCGACTGAAATAACGGGCCGCTGAGCAGCGCGGCTGATAAAAAGGTTCGAAACCGCCGGCCGGCGGCTTTCAATCACCTTTCTTATGAAACCCGGGTCGCTGTATTGAGACAAACGCTCGCCGAAGAACCGGCGAGTAGTGGTGGCCTGCTGGCCCGTGGAGTCAACCAGGACAATCGCATCCGCCCCCTCGTGGACCGGAAGTACTCGCTTTGACTCTTCGTAAAACAACTTGAGATCTCCGTCACGAAGATGCACCGACTGGGCAAGCGTCTTGAGCACGGCGATGCGGGCTTCAAAGTCTTTGTCTAACGCCAATGACAGCGCCCGGGAGGTCGCGACAAGGCTCTGGAGCTGGGTTTCCCGGCCGCTTTCGAAATGTAAGACAAGCGCGATGCACACAAAGGCCAAAAGAGGCAATAACGTAGCGATGGTGATGATCAAGATGTGCGAACGTAGTTTCATGTTTACCGGTATGCGAAAAAGAAGCGCTACACGAAAAACCCCCGCAGATCAAGACGCGGCGGTGCGCTATTGTCGTCGGAGCTGCATCATCGATCTGCAAAGCGATCAATGTAGTATTTTCGCAAACGGGCCGGATTATTGCACTGGTTAGGAACGGGCGTCAAGGCGGTTGGCCAGAGCCAGCGGCAAAGAGCAGGGAAGGGGCGACCGGCCGGTCGCCATTCAGGGAGCATAGAGCAAAGCGCTAAGAGCCTGAAGCGGGAACAGGATGAGAACGCTGAAATCAGACTCTGCGCAGATCTTGGTTCCTGCCCATGGAAACAAGCCAGCATTGGCGGCACCGACGTGCACTAAATGTCTTGCGACCTCCGCACCCAGTGCACCGGTAAGCCCGCGGATTCTTCCGGCTGCGCTCCACGAGCTTTAGAGAGGTTATGGCCAATAGGACCTCTCGAATCTGCTTTTCGGTCGCCCGCGCCGGGCACTCGCTTCGCCGTCGCAGCCAAGGCCAGACGAATACAAAACGTTCCGGCTTCGTTGTCTTCAGCGTTTGAAGCTCTCGACGAGTTCCGCACCCGAGCTCCTTTTGCAATCGCGCGCAGCGCATGACGGCCATACCGCTCATTTTCATCGGACACCAGACCATGCCGGTCGGATACTCAAAAATCTCAGCTGCGGGAGATGAGTTGGTCTTTCCGAGAGTGGGCATTTTAATTTCTTTGAGCGATTGACGAAATAATTCTATCCAATAACTCAGGCCGATGGCGACGGCAATATGCGGTCGGCTAAAAAAAATCGGCGCTCTTAGGCACCGTCTGTCATCTTTCGTGGATCGTAATTGCGCTTCAGTGTAGTTGAATTGTAATTTGCGAGCGCATATTGTCTTGAAGGAATCTAACCTTGATTCGTACCCGAAAAATAAAAGATCAATGTCCGCAGTGTTTGGCATCCCGGACTCTGTGTCTGTGTGATGCGGTGCCGAAAATTGAATTGAAAACGAGGATTTGTCTGGTCATCCATCATAGAGAACTGACGCGGAGCAGCAATACCGGCCTGCTCGCGCTCAGAGCATTGGTGAATAGCGAAATACGGATACGCGGTGAAGGAAGAAAAACCCTCGATCTGAAAGATCTCTTAACTCCTCAGTATCGGACGTTTTTGTTTTACCCCTCGGACGACGCCGTCGAACTGGATAAGGAACTGGCGGCGCAAGACCAAAGGCCCATCCAACTCATCGTTCCCGACGGAACCTGGCGACAGGCGAGGAAAGTTCATTCCCGTCATCATGAGCTAAAAGACGTCCCAAGGGTGAAGATCAGTACGCCGAACAAGCCGGCATTTCAGCTCCGCGCTCAAAGTAGACCGGAAGGGATGGCTACCTTACAGGCGATAGCTCACGGTCTTGGGGTCATTGAAGGTGATCTAGTGAAGGCTCAGTTGATGGCGCTCTATCATGCAAAGATCGAGCGAACGCTCATAGGGCGCGGACTCTTGCGGGAAAATAGCGAATGGCAAGAGTCAAAATTGACTAGCAGTTGAAGGCTGTTGGTTTGGAGTCACGGCATCCTCCCAGGATCTGGCTTCATTCTTCTCCGCTCCGTGAGGTGACTTCATTTACCATTGTAGAAGACGATCGGATTTCATATCCTGAAATCACAGAGGGGTGATTACCGAAACAGCCCAGCATAGTGAGAATAGAAAGTACGAGGATGGTTCATGGCCAGAATCAAGGGTGTGACTACGAGTGAGGCAGATGAAGGGGCGCGCGCTATTTTTCAGGAGCAGGAGAAACGCTATGGCTTTGTGTCGAATAGCGCGAAAGTTTACGCGCTAAGACCGACAATCCAGCAAGGGGTTCAGGCCCTGGCCCAGGGAATCCTGGCCTCAGGACTGATTGAGCCTGACCTGCGCCATTTGCTATGCGTCAGGGCCGCGAATATCAACGGGTGCCCCTTTTGAATTGACATCAATGCATCCAGTGCGATGCACAATGGGGCTTCAGCAGAAAAGGTGGAGGCGGTGCTCGGCGGCTTCCGCAAAAGTCCTCTCTTTTCCCCGCGCGAGCGCCTGGCACTGGAACTCGCCGAGCGGATGACCTACACCACAAAGCGGGTGACGGACAGCTTCTTCAAGCGGCTTAAGCGGCATTTCACCGATGAGGAACTGGTGGAGCTGGCCGCCATCATCGCCCTGGAGAATTTCCGCAGCAAGTTCAATCCGGTCTTTGGCATAGAGGCCAACGGGTTCTGCCCGCTCCCCGCGGTGCAGGCCGCTTCGTCGGCCGCCACAGAGCGCTTTCGCTGAGAGTTGCACGGCGCGGGATTGATGTCTGGGAGGTGTTATGCCAAAGAGTCTGAACACGTTTCTCGAAGAGTGCCGCAAAGAAATTCCCGGCGAAGTCGTCCATATCGCGAAAACCATCGATCCGGCGCACTATGACGCGACTGCGATCATCAAGCATCTCGGCGCGCAGAAAAAATTTCCCATCACGATCTTCGACCAGCCGTTAAATCTGCATGGACAGGTGAGCGAGTTCAAGCTCGTCCTCAACTGCGAAATCTCCCAGCGGAAAACCCAGATCGCTTTGAATATGCCGCGCGCCATGACTCGCGGCGAAATGGCTGAGGCCTGTCTGGAGAGAGAGGCGCATCCGATGGCGCCGATCATCGTTGAGAAGAACGATGCGCCGGTGAAACAAGTCGTGAAGCGCGGCGGCGACGTTGATCTCTACCAGCTACCCTTCATGCGCCACTACGAAATGGATGGCGGCCCTTACAGCACGCTGTCGACGATCACCCGCGACCGCAACAGCGGTATCTACAACTGCTCGTACCACCGTATGGAGATCAAGTCTGAGAACCGCACCGCGCTTTATGCCTCACCGCGCCATCTATGGCGCATATACAGGGATTACGAAGAGCAAAATCTGGAGACTCCCGTAGCGACGGTGATGGGACATCACCCCGCCTATCACATCGGCGCTTGCTACACTGGTCCATTCGAGGTCAGCGAGTTCGATATCATCGGCGGCTATCTCCAGGAACCGCTGCGGCTCACGCCGTCGGAGACCTGGGGTGATGACTTGTTGATTCCGGCGGACGCCGAGATCGTCATCGAAGGCGCGCTGATTCCAGGCAAGCGCGTCGTCGAGGGGCCTTTCGGTGAAGCGCCGGGCTATCTTGGCCCGCAACGTTTCATCCGATGCGTCGAATACCAAGTCCGGGCGATCAACTACCGAAGGGGGGCGATGTACCAGTCGGTGATCACACCGGAGGGCGACAAGCCCTGGATGGATTTGCCCCGGGAGGGAGCGTATCTCAGGCGCTGCCGCGAAGCGGTGCCGGGCGTCACGGCGGTGTGCAAGCTCGGACGTCAGGCGAACTATAATATTTTCATCTCGATGAAAAAAATGTCGGAGGGCGATCCGGGACGGGCGGCCGCCGCGGCCCTGACCTTCGACCATGCGAAAAATGTTTTTGTGTTCGACGACGACATCGATGTCTACGATCCGACGGATGTTCTTTGGGCGTTGGCGACAAGGGTCCAGCCCCACCGGCAAGTGTCGATCATGCCGCCGCTCTTCCGCGGCAACATGCTCGATCCTTCGCTGGAGGACGAGATCAAGACCTCGTGCATGATTATCGACGCCACGCGCCCGCTGGACCGGCCGTTTTCGCCGGTTTCGAAGTGTCCGGATGAAGCGATGGCGCGGATCAAACTGGAAGAGTACGTGCCGGGTGAAATCCTCCAGCATATCCCCACCGACCGGACGACGTATTGGGCATAAATTGAAATCGTGCCGGAGCGAGTATGGCCCGTCTAAAGCCGAGAACTATTCGCCTGATCGGGCGACTTCACGCATGGTTGTGGAAGCTAACTGGCGGGAAACTCGGCAATGCGTTCGGAACAGCGCCCTTCATGATGCTCACTACGAGGGGCCGCAAAACGGGGCGTGAGAGGACCACGCCGGTTCTCTATTTCCCATATGGAGCCGACCTAATTGTGGTAGCATCCTTTGGGGGCAACGACATGCATCCGGCGTGGTACCTTAATCTTGAGTCCCGTCCGGAAGCCGAAGTCATACTAAAGGGCAAGCGCCGGCGGCTTCTCGCCAACAAGGTCTCTCCCGAAGAGAAAGAACTTATCTGGCCGCAACTGATAAAGATGTACCCTAATTTCGCGATCTATCAGCAACGAACGCGTCGAGAAATACCACTATTGCAGCTATCAGACCGGGCAGAGCGGAGCCGGGCCTAGCAATAATGCAAATAAGTTAACCGGGTAGTAGCGGGATGATGGGGCTTTGAATGTTGCCGATTTGCGTGCGACGTCGGTGAAAGGAACTATTGCTCTATATCCTATCATCGCTGAAGCGTGCCGATATACTCCGCAATGATTCTTACTTTCGAGGGACCGGCCCGCTCCGGCTGATTTTTTTGTTCCCTCTTGAAAACTTCGCCCCAAACCGGCATCTCACGTTCGCCGTGGGCTCGGACCTCGCGCCTGCCGTCAATCACCGCCATGACTTCATCCAGCGGATAAACGCCGTTATTGTTATTTTTGATGAGCGTCAAATCAGGGACTCTAACGCTAAGATAATGGCTGACTGAACCGTTTCCGCGCCCGTCTTGGCCATGGCAAGGGCTGCAATGATGCATAAAAAACGCTTTGCCCGAATCAGGGTCAGCGCTCAAAGCCGCGGTGTGAGAAGCCCACCCTAATAGGAAAGTGAGCAAACAGGTCATAATCAACAATTTCATTGTTGTTCAAACCGGGGCTTGACACACCACACCGCGATGCAGCACTCGCCAAAGAACGTTTGGGATTTTGTTGACGCGCTATTTGGCTAGGGAACGAACGTAAGCCAACACCTGCTTCTGCTCGTCCTTGCTAAGCGATTTTTGAGCCGGCATCTTTCCTTTTCCCTCGGCGATAGCTTTCAAAAGTTCATCATCAGACCTCTGCGTAACTTCCTTGGCTGTAATATCCAGGCCGCTCATGACTTTTGCCATGGCCGGGTTTCCCTTGCCATCCGCTCCATGGCAACTCACGCAGGACTTTGTAAAGACGGCCTTGCCGGCATTGGCATCCGCCGCTAAAGCTCTGAAAGGCCCAACGCCAATCATCCCCACTCCGAGCACTATTGCAATTACTTTTGTGTTCATATTTCTCTCTCCTTTTAGTCTTTGGTGTCTTATAACATCCGCCCAACTCTTTTTTCACAACGCGCGTCAAAGCCGTACTTCCAAATGGCACAGTGGAACAGTTTCACTTCAACGCTTACCAAAAATTAGATTCCCTTTTTTACTTCGCCAGGGATCGCGTATAGGTCAGGACATCGTTTTGTTCCTGCTTGCTTAGGTTTTTGCCGGAAGCAGGCATTTTACCCGCCCCTTCTACGATGACTTTGAGAAGTGCGTCGTCTTTCTTGGCCTGGACATCCTTGCTGACGATGTTCAGAGCTTTTTCTCCCATAACTTTGGCCATCGCTGGGTTGCCTTTGCCATTTGCGCCGTGGCACGAAGCACAAAGCTTATCGTAATTTGCTTTGCCGGTGGGCTCCGCAGACCAACCGGTCCCACTCGCCATTGTCACCAGGCAAACGCCCACCATTACACCCAATCCCTTGTTGCTGTTTCTCATTTAGTACCTCCTTATATCATTTCTTTTACTTAAAAAGCCGTTCCGCTGCAAATAATTTGACGACGGCCGAATAATTTCCTTCACGACGCCTTGGCCGCTTGGCGGAACGGGTGGCAATCCCGGCAGAGGCCCGGCGCATTATGGTTCTCCTTATCCGGATGACAGGTGTAGCAAACTTCTCTCTTGGTCACGGTCCACTGGTGGGGAATGTGACAAACCGTACAGTCCGTCGCGGAATGTGTCGCCTTGAGATGAAGTTCCGTGCGATTAGCGTGGCAAGAAACGCAAGGCGTGAGAGGTTTTACCTGCTGTTCTTTCAGATGACACGTCGAACAAGGAAGCGTAGCCATAGGAGCGCCCGCCGGGCGCGCGTGACAGGTCGTGCATTCCGTCGTTAACCCCCTGCCGCGCCAGTGGCACTGATTGCAGCTGAGCTGCGCATGCTTTCCCGACAGAGGCCATGGGTGATCGAACTTTTCAGCTGCCGCCACCTCTGTCGGTTTGAGCACCCCCGTCTCCTGGCCGATGATCGTATGACAGAGTTGGCAATCCTGGCGGAGCACCTTTCCTTCCCGGCTGACGTGATTTCCATCGTGGCAGCGAAAACAGCCGGGAAATATAGTATGGCCGATGTTATCGGGATGGGTGCGCCAGTCGACCTTCATCTCGGGGAAGATATTGGTCCGATAAATCCTTTGCACCTCCGCGATGGCCTTTTGGATTGCTTCCCGCTTCGCTGGATATATCTGTGGATATTGTTTCACATAAAACCTATCGAGGGATGTCGCGATACTTTCTCTAGCTTGTTCCCGGCTCGGATAATTTTGGCTCAACGAGCGGACTGCCTCTCTCTTGATATAGGGTAAGTTCCTGTCGATGAGCCCGGTGAGAAGAGCCAAATCCACCGCGCCGTCCGGATCACGAAAAATATGGCTCGGACGATTATGGCAGTCCATACAATCCATTCGCCTGATCTCAAGTTTTTTCGTTTGCTCGGGCGTGAGGGGAGCCGCGCGATCAAAATATTCAGTTACTCTTCCTTGATGGTCCTTGATCCTGACCCACGGTATCTTTTGCCGCTGGGGATCGGCGGCGCCGTACCACACTTCGTTCGCAATGTTCATGTGCCAGTGGATGCCGGCGGTGATGCCGCTGGTCGGGCTCCCGCCACCGGTCCGGAGCAAACTTCTGATCTGGTGCACGCTGTTCTTCTCATCGTGCCCAAACCTGGTAATGACCTTTAACTGGGCACCGAAGAACTTTTCCGGCCAATGGCATTGTTCGCAGGTTTCTTGCGCCGGCCGCAGGCTGTGGACCGGAGTCGGGATGGGGCGCGGGAACTTGTGAAATAGGACCGAATAAATTTGGTATACCCCAGCCAACTTCGATCGCACGTACCAACCCGCTCCCGATCCGACGTGACACTCGGCGCAGGTGACGCGGGCGTGCGGGGAATCCTGATAAGCGGCGTATTCCGGCTCCATCACCGAATGGCAAAGCTCACCGCAAAAGGCAACCGATTCGGTGAAATGATAGGCTTGATAGCTGACCGTGGAGATCAAACCCATGAGGAAAATGGAAGAAACCACGACGAATAGGAAAACGCCGCGAGTCCTCGGATTATTCAAATCTATGACGGCATAAGGCGGAACATCGCCGCCTTTGACACGCCGCCGCCGTTCTAAGAAAACGCCCACAGGAACGAGGATAACGCCCAGCAACAACAGCGCCGGGTAGACCATGTACGTGAATATGCCGATGTAGGGGTTCGCTCTTCCGGTGATCGCTTCGATCAGGAACAAAAAGAGGATCGAAATGCCGCTCAGAATGACCAACCCGGCGCCGACAAGGCTCAAAGGATGGCGGAGTATGTTGCGCATGTGAACGTCAGTTACCGGTCAGGTGTGCTCCCTTGCCTACTCATTGCGCCCTCAGTCGCTACTTCATTTACTTATTATCTTGCTCTGTCGATTCCGCTTCATCCATTCGCTCTTTCACGCGAGCGGCAGGCGGGTGTCCGTGCCACCAGCTCGCATCCATGGGATAAATGTCGGGATCAAAAATGACCCAATAAAAATGCCAGACCAAAATGGCCAGAGTCGCAAGAACGGCTTCATAAAAGTGAATGGCGGTGGCCACATCGCTAACCCATTTCGGCAGAAAACTCAACGTAAAATTCTCGAACCAGAGAATCAATCCGGTTGCCGACATCAAAAGCATACCCCACATAAATGCCCAGTATTCGATCTTTTCGATGTAACTGAATTTTCCGAAATGAGGTCTCGTGCGGCTCAGGCCTAAATTGTAAAGCTGGAGAGCGACACAGTCCCTAAAATCCTTGAGCGCGAATTTTAGCCCGCGCAATTTCGCTCGCAGGGCCGGGCTCAATGCCAGTTGGACGAGGTGCCAGCACAACGCAGTCATGAGAATAACCGCCGCCGCGCGGTGGAGAAGTCGTCGCAGCCCTACCTGACCTTCCCACCTCAGCAGGGGCGCCGCCCACCAGCCTTCGGGATATTTCAAAGCGAACCCCGTATAAACCAATACGGCAAAGCTGAGCATCACCAAGCCGTGCTGCCAGCGCAATACTCTCGACATCCGTTCCTGCGGGATCGGCAGCGTATCAATAACGGGTCTTTCGATCCGTGCCTTGCGCAGAATGTCGATCAAATTGTGGAGCGCCATAAGCCCAATGGTGACGAAGATCACCCACAGATAAATGAGCCGGATCCAATAGACCACCGGCGAACTACCCGACGACGCCGAAACATGAACCAGGCCAAGCGCAAATCGCGTGCCCGCCCCGGGGTGACACTGCCCGCAGGTCTTGGGCAAATTAGCTTTGTTGACATGCGAGCGCGGATCGGAAGAAGGGCGAATATCATGCACACCGTGGCAGCTCGCGCAGTTCGCCGCGGTTATTTGGCCGGTGCGCAGCGCCAGGCCGTGAAAGCTGTCCTCAAACGCCGGCACTTTATCCAGGGGCAGGCCGTACTTCTCGCTCAGGCGCGTACTGCCGTGACAGCGCCCGCAGGTCTCACCGGCAACGTTGGCTGCGAACACCGGCGAACTCGGTTCATTGCGCGCCAGGATGCGATGCTCGCCATGACAGTCGGTGCACACGGGTGCGTCCCGTACTCCGCGTGCAGCCGCTTCCCCGTGAATGCTTTGAGTGTAAGTAGCAAGAACGTTGGCATGGCATTTACCGCAGGTCTCGGGCACTTTCGTTCGCCAAATCTGAGACGCCGGATCACTGGCAGGCAGAATGGCGTGCGAACCGTGGCAGTCCGTACAGACAGCCCCGCCTTTTCCCGCTGCGACGGCGCGCGCATGGACGCTCTGCAAGTAGGCTTCCACCGGTCGAACCACCGGGATGCGGAACTTTTTTGCCAATTCGATATCGGCATGGCAAACAGCGCAGGTGCGCGCGACGTTTTTTGCATTCACCGGCGAGGCGAGCTCTGAGCGTGGAACCAGCTTATGAATGTCACCATGACAGCTCGCGCAGGTGGGCGGCTCGGTAAAACCTTGTGCGCGCGCCTTTCCATGAATACTACTCGTGTAAGCTTTCACGCTGGCGGCGTGGCAGTTCTCGCATTGTACGGGCTTCAGCTCAGGCTTGTGCGGAACTTGGGAAATATCGCTATGACAGACCGTGCAGTCGAAAGCACGATGAACCGATTGTTCAAAGCGCTCCTTCTCAACCTGAAGAGAGATGGTTTTTCCGCCCCGTGTTTTTTGCATGCCCGAAACGCTGTGGCAGCCGAGGCAAACCTCCTTGGATACCGGCTGCGCCCCTGCAGCCGGGGCGTGTAAAACAA
>Ga0335082_10004678_pt1 | contig 14946 bp, 14 predicted proteins | sample Lox_Sample_41_FD_206718 | JGI IMG/M metagenome (GOLD analysis project Ga0335082, IMG submission 206718) | Soil microbial communities from Loxahatchee National Wildlife Refuge, Florida, United States - Lox_Sample_4.1 | ecosystem: Environmental > Terrestrial > Soil > Wetlands | place: USA...
ACCCGAGATGACGTGAAATATTATTTTGGGCGTGTCTTCGAGGTGCCCGAACGCCGCGTGGAAGCGATGATGGCCATTGTGGATAACGCCCAGGTTCACAACCGCCATTGTATCTTCCCCATCGACTACACCATTGAGCCTCGGGCGCTCAGCCAGACCAACAACGAGTACATCGAACATGCCATCAAGCTGGGAAAAGAAGCCACGGAAAAATGCCTAGAGCGAGCCGGCCTGCGCCCGCAGGATATTGATCTGATCATCACCGTTTCCTGCACCGGCTTCATGATTCCTTCTCTCGACGCACACCTGATCCAGTTGATGGGCTTCCGTTCCAACGTGCGCCGCATGCCGTTCACCGAATTGGGATGTGCTGCGGGCGCCATGGGACTTTCGCGGGCCGCGGACTTCATCGCCTCGAATCCCGGCAGCAACGTTCTTGTCCTAGCCGTGGAGCTACCTTCGCTCACGTTTCAGCGCAAGGACATCACGCAAGCCAATCTGATCTCTTCCATCCTGTTTGGCGACGGGGCTGCGGCCGTAATTGTCAGCGGACAGAAGCGGCCTGGCCCGCAAATCCTCAAGACCGAGACGTATACGTTTCCCGATTCGCTCGGCGCCATGGGTTTTGATTTGCGGGACTCCGGTTTCCACATCATTTTGCGCAAAGACGTGCCGGAGATGATCGGCGCGCAAATCAAGGAACTCGTGCAGGGCTTTCTGTGCCGCAGCGGCAAAAAGCGGGAAGAGATCAAAGGCTGGATCCTGCACCCTGGCGGCGCTCGCCTGCTCGGCACGGTCGAGGAAGAATTGGGCCTCTGCAAGTGCGACACGCAGCCTTCCTGGGACATCCTCGGCAACGTCGGCAACCTTTCCAGCGCCACCATCCTCTTTATTCTTCAGGAGTGGTTGGAAAAGCGTCCGCTGAAGATGGGAGAGCACGCTCTCGCCGCCGCGTTCGGGCCGGGCTTCAGCGCCGAATTCTTGCTACTGCAATGGAACTAAGCGTTACCGCCTATCTCATCCTGCTGAGTCTCGTCGCAATCCTGCGCTTGTACGAGTTGCGCATCTCCAAACACCATCAGAAGGAGATGGTGGCCCATGGTGCGTCGAAAGTGGACGAGCCACGCTTCCGCTGGATGGTGCTGCTTCACACCGGAGTCTTAGTCGGCGCCGCGTGCGAAGTTGTATTTCTCCGTCGGCCGTTTATTCCCGTCCTTGCGGCCGTCTGCTTCACGATATTCCTGGCAGCCAATGCGATTCGCTGGTGGGTGATCCGCACTCTGGGAGAACATTGGAACGTGCAGGTGATGAATTCCACAGGCATGGGAGTGATCACATCCGGTCCGTTCCGCTATGTACGCCACCCGAATTACGCGGCGGTGTTTGCCGAAATGCTGGTTCTGCCCTTGATTCACACCGCCTGGATCACCGCGCTCGCAGGTTCCGCCGCCCATGTTGTGGTGCTTTCGCAAAGACTCGCCACGGAGGAAAAGGTCCTCTTCTCGGACGCTCACTACCGCGATGCCATGTCCGGCAAACCGCGGTTCTTACCGGGTCTATTCTGAGGCTCAAACTCATGCGCTCTTTTCCAGCCTTTCTTTTCCTCGCCGCGATCGGCACGCTTCTTTCACCCGCTCCCTCCTCTTGCCAATCAGCGGCAAAATTAAATTCTCCGGCCTTCAGTTCCGATCCCGAACTCAAGGCGGATTTCGACATGTTGTATGAGCAGAAATTCCCGGAAGCACGGAAGGCGTTCGAAGAGTGGGCAGCGAAAAATCCGACGGAGCCGTTCGGACAAGTAGCCATTGCCGCAAGCTATCTTTTCGAGGAGTTTTACCGGCAACAGGTGCTCACCAGCGATTACTTTCTCAATGACAAACGCTTCCTGGGCGGGATTACCGGCACTCCGGATCCCGATCGCATGAAGGGATTCGATGACGCCGTCGTGAAAGCGCGGGCGCTGGCCGCGGAGAAGTTAAAGCTAAACAAACGCGATCCGGAAGGCCTGTTTGCGCTGACCCTCTGCGCGGGGATGCAGTCTGACGCCGACAGCATGCTGCTGAAAAAGCACTACGATGCCTTGAAACATCTCAAGGAAGCGAATAACAACGCCGCCATTCTGTTAGCCGATCATCCCGACGCTTACGATGTTTACGTCGCCCCGGGAGTCGCTTACTACGTGATCGGCTCCTTGTCCGGCTCGGCTCGCTTTATTCTCTGGTTCGGCGGGATCCACGGAGACAAGACACTTGGGATGCAGGAAGTCCAAAAGACCGCCGACAACGGGAATTACCTGAAGCCCTTCGCGAAGATTCTTTTGGCGCTCTCGGCCAGGCGCGAGAAGAAAGATGCCCTAGCCATCAAGAACTTGAAAGAACTTACCGAGGAATTTCCCGACAACACTGTCTACCAGACGGAATACGCCAAAGCTCTCGGAAGGCCCATTCCCGCCACCGTAGGACCTGCTCAGTAGGCCACTCGTTGGGCCTATTGTTTCTCTCCGGCGTGTGCTGCTCGCACCACCGATGTAACCCAGCATCACATCTATCCTTAAAGGCCATGCCCTGAAGACTTGCAGCTCGCTGGGTTTTTCTGCCCCTGGCTGCTCGATCAATGGGTGTTAGTACGCACACTACGTTTTCTACTGGGAAACTACCATTTCTAAGTGGCTTTGTTGCAATTACTTAACAACACCCGCACTTTGGCGAAGTACCTGCATTTTACCCACGCGGAAGAATCGCTCCTGTTCCCGCTAATCATCATCGGATTGGGGACTGAGGGACGCCATGCAAGCCAGGGAAGCTTATTTAGATCGGGTCACCACGGAAGTCGAGGAAGTGGCCTCCAGGGTTGCCCAATTGAAAGGGCGGTTCGCCAAGCAGAAGGTCAGCGTCAAGCTGGACCACTACTGGGAGCTGGATTATGTCCGTGGTCGGTTTGCGGAGTTCAAGCGGCGCATTCAGGAGCTGGAAGACGCGGATGACCCGGAACTCGCCAGGCTCCAGGAAAACGTCGATGTGGCCTGGAAGGAACTGATGCACGCGGTCGACGCTCTGATGGCTGCGCTTCGCTGAGTTTGCGAACAGACGTTCCTTGGAAGCGACAATCCCGGGAGGCAGTCATGAAAAAAACGGGCAAAGCTGGTCTGGGCCACCACACAAAGATGGAGAAGATCAGCAAGCAGTTGGCGGCCGGCCGTGCGGCTTTGACGGTCAAAGAAGAAGCAGGAAAGAAGGCAGGCAGAATCCGGAAAGTTTGCGGCTAGCAACTCTTGCAGCCGCAGAAGAGGCGGGAAGGGACCAGGTCCCCTTCCCGCCTCTTCTTTTGCGGAATGCTTCCACACACGTCGCTGTTACAATGCTGATTCTGTATGAAAGGTGGTCATCCATGTTTCAACCCGGTCTGTTGAAGGATCGCGCAATTTTCTTGACTGGCGGCGGCAGCGGACTTGGCCGGTCCATGGCCATTCATTTTGCCAAGCTGGGCGCGCGGATATTTGTCGTTGGCCGCCGCGACGAACCCCTAAAATCTACCTGTGATGAGATCCACCGGGATGGCGGGGCGGCTGCATTCGCAACCTGCGATGTGCGCGATTACGCTGCCGTTGAAGCCGCTTTTGCCGCCGCGGAATTACAGTTCGGCGAAATTGATACGCTGGTAAACAATGCCGCTGGCAATTTCATGGCGCGGACGGAAAGACTGTCTCCCAATGGCTTCAACGCCGTTGTGGGCATCGTATTAAACGGCACATTCAACTGCACCGAAGCATTCGCGAAGCGGCGCATCGAGAAAAAACTGGGCGGAAACATCCTGAACATCACCACAACCTACGCCGCGGCAAACTGCGGCAGTGGCTACGTGGTTCCATCCGCCTGCGCGAAAGCGGGCGTACTGGCCATGACCACATCGTTGGCCGTCGAGTGGGCGAAGTATCACATCCGGGTCAACGCAATTGCGCCGGGGCCTTTTCCGACCGAAGGCGCGTGGTCACGGTTAATTCCGTCCAAGCAATTCGAAGAACACGCCATCAGCAAGCACCCCATGAAGCGCTTCGGGAAACACGAAGAACTCACCAACCTAGCCGCGTTTCTCTTGAGCGAAATGGCCGAATACATTAACGGTGAGTGTGTGGTGATCGATGGCGCGCAGTGGCTGCGGGGCGCCGGCGAATTCAATGACCTCGGCTTGCTGCCGGACGCAGTCTGGGAACAACTCGAGGCCGCACGCCCGAAAAAGTAAGCTACTGCGGCAGCGCGCTATGTCGTAATAGAACCCGAAGCTTCACCTCTCCCAAGGGTTTTCCATTCGATTCCGCGCGCACCGTGATGAGTTGCGACTCCGTCTTTTTCAATTCCTCGGCCGACAGCGCGGGGGTATCGATCTGTACCCGGAACTCCGTAGCATCTTCGGCCGGCAACGCAAATTCTCCTTGCCCGCTGGCAATTTTCCATCCTGCAGGCGCCTCTACCTGCATTTTGATCTGCATTGCCTCGCCCGCCGGGTGACGTATCACTAATGGAACGTAAACCTGTGTTCCCGACTTGATTCCAATTTCCGGCGCCTTAGCTTCGGGCAGATTCGTCAATCCATGCGCTTCCAGGAAGGAGTCATAAAATCCCCATGGCCCACCCATCACAAGCCGCCCTTGCCCTGGCTCCCAGCGAATTTGCTGTCCGCCAAGGTTTGCTCCCAGCGGATTCCGCTCGGTGACATTCGCAAATACATCGTCGTTCGGTTTCCCGCCGACGACGGACTTCCCGAAGATTAGCGTCTCCGGCTCTGTCCACCAGCCCTGGTTTGGATCTTTCATCATCCTTTCGATCTCGGCGTCGCTCAATTTCAAGATACGATCGATGTCTTCCGGATACTGTGTCATGTGGGTCGTGGCCGCATCGAGGGCGAGCCGCCAGTACGGTTTCTGCTGCGAAGGGGAGACCTCGAGAACCGAGTAAGCCGGGCCACTTCCCATGAACTGCTTTTCATCATTTGCGTCCGGATAGAAATAAAGCTTGCTCGGCTGCCATACTCCCAGATTCTCCAGATACACCTCGCGCTGCGGCGAAGCTCCGGCAAGCTGCTCGGGAAACGCTGTTGGATTTCCTGCAAGATCGAACGCTTCGGTGGCCAGCACGCCCGTCGTCTGATGGTCTCCGTGATTCTCTCCGATGAATACGCCGGGCATGGACGCAATCACGATCTCTGGCCGCGTCAGGCGGATCAACTGCACCAGCCTCTCGAGGTTGGCACCATGTCCCCAATTCGCCAGCGAATTCAGCACATTTTGCGAAGCGGTGTCCTTGCCATCGAGGAACCATACATTTTTGATGCCCAACTTTGCGCACGCATCCCGTGCTTCGATCTCTCGAATATCCGCCAGCGCTCCGGCGCGTTCCCTGCCGTAGCTGTTTCCACCGCTTCCGCCATGGGTTCCATAGATGACCGCGACACGTTTATGGAGGTCATACATCGCCCGCGCGAGATATGGCGTGGCGGCTGCTTCGTCATCCGGGTGCGCGACCACCACCAGGATATCCGCCTTGAATCGATCGTCCGCGCCACGGACGGACTTCCCATTCTGGGCCGTCAAAAGCTGTGGCAGGAGCAAAGAGAAAATCGCAATAATGGCAATCGATAGCTTTTTCATGAAGGCCTTAGCACTCCTTCTTGTGGAACTGGGAGTAAAGATTGTATCGCCCTTCCGGTATCAACCTGCGGCGGCTTTCAGTTCCTCCAGCTTGACCCATTCCGCACCCGCCGATACTCTACTTAGTTACAACCTCTGCAGTATTGCCTGCAAGGCAGGACGACTCTCATGGAACAGATTCACGTAACCCTACCCGACGGCAGCGTCAAAGAGTATCCAAAGGGCGTCACGCCGGTCGAAATCGCGAAGTCCATCTCGCCGCGCCTGGCCGAGGCGGCGCTCGTCGCCAAGGTGTACGCCGCCGACGGCAATGGAGCCAAATCGAAGACCGGCATTTATTCCAACTCCGTCGATCCCGAAGCCGACGGCGGCCTTCTCTACGACCTGCGCCGCCCGCTGGAGCAGGACGTCAAGCTGCGCATCCTGACGGACAAAGATCCTGATGCTCTCTACGTTTTCCGTCATTCGGCCGCCCACCTGCTGGCCGCAGCGGTGACGGAACTTTTTCCGAATGTGAAGCTCGGCATCGGTCCGCCGGTCGAAAACGGCTTCTTTTACGAATTCTTGCGCGACGAGCCGTTTACGCAGGAAGACCTCGCGAAAATTGAAAAGAAGATGCATGAGCTGGCGGCGAAAGATTTGCCGAACGAACGCAAGCTCCTGCCAAAAGACGAGGCGCTGAAGCTCTACAAGGATTCGAATCAGATCTTCAAGTGCGAACTCGTCGAAGAAAAGGCCGACGAACCCATGGTGTCGTTCTACACCACGGGGAAGTTCATCGATTTCTGCCGCGGCCCGCACATTCCTTCCACCAAACGCATTCAGGCGTTCAAGCTGACCAACGTCGCCGGTGCCTACTGGAAGGGCCAGGAAGGCAACGCGCAACTTCAACGCATCTACGCGCTGGCGTTCTACACGCAAAAAGAACTCGACGAATATCTTCACCACATCGAAGAGGCCAAGCGACGCGATCATCGCAAGCTCGGCACCGAACTCGATCTCTTCAGCGTTCAGGAAGAGGCCGGACCCGGCTTGATCTTCTGGCATCCCAAAGGCGGATTGATCCGCACCATCATCGAGAACTGGCTGCGCGAGGAGCTCTTGAAACGCGGCTACGACCTCGTCTTCACGCCGCACATCATGCTCTTCGATCTCTGGAAGACTTCCGGCCACGCCAGTTTCTATAAAGAAAGCATGTTCGGGCAGATGGAGGTGGAGAAGGCCGACTATCAGTTGAAACCTATGAACTGCCCCGGCCACATCCTGATTTATAAATCGAAATTACGCAGCTACCGTGACCTGCCGGTGCGCCTCGCCGAACTCGGCACTGTCTATCGTTACGAACGCAGCGGCGTGCTTCACGGCTTGCTGCGAGTCCGCGGTTTCACGCAGGATGACGCGCACATTTTCTGCATGCCTTCACAAATCGAATCCGAAGTCGAAGGGTGCATGGATTTCGCGTATGCCGTGATGAAGAACTTCGGCTTCGACAAATTTGAAGTCGAACTCTCCGACTGGGATCCCGTGCACCCGGAAAATTATCCCGGAAAGGCCGAAGACTGGGCACATGCCAGCAACTCGCTTGCCGCGGTCATGGGCCGCATGAAGATCCCCTACAAGCGTATCGTCGGGGAAGGCGCCTTCTACGGCCCAAAGATCGACGTCAAGCTGATTGACGCCATCGGCCGGCCCTGGCAGCTCACCACCGTGCAGTTCGATTTCAATCTTCCCGCGCGTTTCGGCCTGGAATTTGTCGGCGAAGACGGCGCACGCCACCAACCTCTAATGGTTCACCGTGCACTGCTTGGCTCTGTCGAGCGCTTCTTCGGCATCCTGATTGAACACTACGCCGGTGCGTTTCCGTTGTGGCTTGCCCCAGTGCAGGTGGAAATCTGCCCGGTTAGCGAAAAGGTGATGGACTACGCGAAGCATCTTCACGAAACGCTAAAGAACCACGGCATTCGCGTGCACCTGGATGATCGGAACGAAAAGCTGCCTGCGAAGATTCGCGACGCGCAGCTCCAGAAAATTCCCTATATGCTCGTCGTCGGCCCCAAGGAAGCCGAAGCCGGCACGGTCAGCGTTCGTCATCGCAGCAAAGGCGACCTCGGCCCGCGCCCCATCGCGGATGCCGTGGCAATGTTCCAGGAAGAGATCTCTTCTCGCGCTATCAACTAACCGCGTGCTGTCGCGACGCCAATTCGTGATTTTCACCGCAGGAGTCGTCACGGCTCCCTCCGAGCTCTTCGCCCAAAACGAGGTGCCTACTTTGCTCGATCACGTTCTTCTCGGTTCGCGCGACCTCCAGCAGGGCATTGATTTTGTCGCCGAACGAACGGGTGTCCGCACCGTTTTTGGAGGCGTGCATCCCGGCCGCGGGACGCAGAATGCCTTGCTCTCGCTCGGCGAACGCTGCTACCTGGAAATCATTGCGCCGGACCCTGCGCAGCCTGAGGTGAAAAATCACCTGGCTCCCGAGCTTCATTCTTTAAAAGAGCCGCGCCTCGTCGGCTGGGCCGCGCACCCGGGTGCGCTCTCTGCTTACGCGGAGAAATTGCGCCAAGCCGGCATCGCTTTTGAGGGCCCCACTCCGGGATCCCGCAAACGACCCGACGGCCGCCTGCTGCAATGGCAAACCCTCAATCTTGCTGATGACGCTGGCGGCCTCCTGCCGTTTTTCATCGAGTGGGCGCCCGACTCGGTTCATCCTTCCGCCGACGCGCCCAGAGGATGTGCGGTCAGCTACTTTGCGGCGGAAACCCCCGATCCCGCAAAGCTCGCCACCAAACTCAAGCTGCTCGATCTTGATCTGCCGGTGAAAAAGAGCGACAAGCCGCGTCTTCTCGCGACCATCCGTGGTCCAAAGGGCACGCTCGAACTCTCCTCCTAATAAACGAAACTTCCCGCCAGAACGCTTGCAGGGCTCGCCCACCCCTTGCCTCATGTCCTTAGCATGCTATAATTTGAAGTCCGTCCCTCCTTGCTGTGGGCCTGTAGGGACCTGCTTTCAATTCGGGGTTAGATCCGGCGCAAGCCGGGTGCCTTGTTTTTTCCTAAGGGGGTTTTATCGCTGAGAGGAATTTCCGGCAAGCGGACCGTATCCGCATCAACGAGCGGATTCGGGCTCGCGAAGTCCGGGTGATTGACGAAGATGGCGGGCAGTTGGGCGTCATGCAGCCTTTTGAAGCAATGCGATTGGCGCGTGAGCGCGGTTTGGATCTCGTGGAGATTTCTCCGACGGCCGATCCTCCGGTTTGCAAGATTACCGATTACGGCAAATTCCAATACCAGCAGAACAAGAAGGCCCATGAGCAGCGCAAGAGCAGCCGTGGCTCGCAGCTCAAGGAAGTGAAGTTTCGTCCAGCGACGGCGGAACATGATTTTCAGGTTCGCAAGAACCAGATCATTCGCTTCCTTGGCGAAGGCCATAAGGTTCGCGCCATGATTTTTCATCGTGGCCGCGAGATGGCACACCAGGAAGTGGGCCGCGCCAAGATGACGCGCCTGCTTGGAGAAGTTGGCGAGCACGCGCAAATCGAGACGCCGCCGCGCATGGAAGGAAACGTTCTGGTGGCGCTCCTGGCGCCCAAAAAGGGAGCCGGCACTGCTCCGCGCCCCAGCGCCCCGGCGCAAACGAGCGCGTAGGACATTCCGCGCGGAGAATTTCCGGAGCGGCTCGGACAATATTTTCGCGAGGGCACGACTTTAGTCGTGCCGCTCAAGAGCAGACAAAAAGGGGTTTTACCCCTGAGGTTGAAACGTACGGAGAGGATTTAACGTAATGCCACGCAATTCGCTGAAACCCAAGAAGAAGCTCAAGACGCACCGCGGCGCGCGCAAGCGCTTCAAGATTACCGCGAACGGCAAGATCGTCCGCATGCATTCCGGCAAGCGCCACCTGCTGGGCACCAAGCCCGCGCGACGTATGCGCAAGCTGAAGAAGCTCACGCAGGTCACCCACGCCGACAAGGCCAAGACCATGCAGATGCTGCCTTACGGCATCGAGTAGATTTGGTAGGTGCGGGGCTTAGCCTCGCCGCATAACGATTTTTGTAGTGGCGGGTCTTTAGACCCGTTCTTACAATCAAACGTGCCAGGCAGTGCTACACGGGTGCCTGCCGGCCGTTTCGCTCCCGCAAGGGAGCCCAGAACGCCGGGCTCCGGCTCGGCCATGTAGGGCGGCTTTACGCCGCCTGCCGCGAGGCAACTACAAATCACCTCGGAAACAAACCCGTTGCGAGCATCGCCTTCCGGCGTCGTTCCGCAACCCGTTTTGTTTCCCGAAAAACCAAAGGAGCAAACCCATGCCACGCGTAAAACGCGGCACAAAGCGCCGGGCACGGCGCAAGAAGTACCTCAAGAGGACCAAGGGCTTTTTCCTCACCAAGAGCAAGCTCTACCAGTCCGCACAGGAAGCGGCGAATCGCGCGGACCGCTACGCAAAGCGGGATCGACGCGTCAAGAAGCGGCAGTATCGCCGTTTGTGGATTCAGCGCGTGGGCGCCGCTGCTCGCCAGAACGGCATCACCTACGGCCAACTGATCCATGGCCTGAAGGCCGCGGGAATCTCCCTCGACCGCAAAGTCTTGGCGGATATGGCCGTCAAGGACGGAGCCGGGTTCGCGCAGCTCGCCGAAAAGGCGAAGGCGTTCGCGCCCAAGCCCGCAGCCAAGAAGGCCTAGAATTCATTCCCTTGTAGGGGCGGGGCTTGCCCCGCCTCTCTGTATCCTATGTAATTGCCTGCGGCCGTACTACGCAGGGCGGCAAAACTTATTGTACGGTCTCCCTGCCGCTATGAAGGATGCTCTGACCTGAATTATGGCTCAAAACGACCCAACAACTCGTCCACTGTCTGAACTCGCAACGACAGAGGTTCAGCTAGCGTTCCTCTTTCATGAGCTCCGCTCGAAGTTTCAAAAGGAACTTGCTACCGCGAAGGCACAGGGCGGATTGGAAGAACTCGTTGAACGATGGACAGGGTCACAAGACTCCGTCACGTCTCGTATCACGGCGAATTGGGTCCGCAGTGCACCTCCGGCGCTTCAAACTGTTGCAAAGCGCGATCTTGCCAACCTGATTACCGAAATCTTTCTTCGCTCTACCACACAGCAGAGCCTCGGGCAGCTTCGCGTCACGACACCACAACAAGTCGCTGGACAATTTGAAAAGTTGGCGAAGCTGTTTGACTCAGAAGTTATGGAATGTGTAGATGAAGTTGACTTGGGATTGCTTCGCACTGATTGGCTGGGCCGCACTTCGGGAGTGCTCACTCTAATTACGGATAACTGGCTGAAGCCAGCACCGCGTGAGCTGAAGCCAGCTGTAGGTATGGAATTTAACAGGCTTAAGTCCCAAGTCGAGTCTGCGCTCGAGAATTGGCAACCTTCAAAAGAGTCCATCCGGGAATCGGCCGCAGCCATCAAGGACCGCGTCGATCTGTCCCTGCCTGGCGTGATTCGTCCCATCGGGTCGCATCACCTGATCCGCACCGTGATGCAGGAGATCGAGGATATTTTCTTTTCCATCGGTTTTTCTGTGGTGGAAGGCCCGGAAATCGAAACGCCCTACTACAATTTCGAGGCTCTGAACATTCCAGAGCATCATCCCGTCCGCGACGATATGGATACGTTTTATCTCGATGTCGCCGACGATGCCCCCGGCAAGCTTTTGCTGCGTACGCACACTTCGCCGGTGCAGATCCGCACCATGGAAAAGCGCCAACCGCCCGTGCGCGTGATTGTGCCCGGCAAGGTCTATCGACGGGACAATCCCGACGCCACGCATTCCTTCATGTTTCATCAGATTGAAGGGCTCGCCGTGGACACCGATATCACCTTCTGCGATTTCACCGGCACCATCGAATATTTCGTGAAGCAGTTTTTCGGTGAAAGCGTAAAGACGCGATTCCGGCCGAGCTATTTCCCGTTCACCGAGCCTTCTGTCGAATTCGACGTCTCCTGCATTTTCTGCGGCGGGTCCGGCACGGGCGCTTCCGGCGCGACCTGCGGCAAATGCAAAGGCTCGGGCTGGATCGAACTGTTCGGCGCCGGCATGGTCGATCCGGCCGTCTACGGCTTCGTGAATTACGACCCGAAGCGCGTCAGCGGATTCGCGTTCGGCATGGGCATGGATCGCCTGGCGATGCTGAAGTACGGCATTGACGACCTACAAGTGTTTTTCCAGAACGACGTCCGCTTCCTCCGCCAGTTTCCATGAGTGACCAGCGGCACCAGGATAAAGTTTCTTGCTTACGGCTTAAGGCTGAGAGCTAGACATGCCCTTTTCTGACGCCAAATATCGCTTCTCCAACCGGGTGGCGGACTACATTCGCTACCGTCCCGGCTATCCGCCGGATCTTTTGCCGTTGCTGCAGAATTGGTGCGGACTCCGCCCGGAACACGCCATTGCCGATATCGGTTCAGGAACGGGTTTCCTGAGCAAGGTCTTTCTCGATTTCGGCAATCGCGTCTATGGGGTGGAGCCCAATGCGGAAATGCGCGCGGCCGGAGAAGAGATGCTTCGTTCCTATCCGAAGTTCACGAGCGTTGTCGGCTCCGCCGAGGCCACCACGTTGCCATCAGACTCAGTGGACTTCGTCACCGCCGGGCAGGCCTTTCACTGGTTCCAGCAGCCTGCGGCGCGCGAAGAGTTTCACCGCATTCTGAAGGCCCAGGGCCGCGTTGTCGTCATCTGGAACGAGCGCCTGATCGACGACACGGCGTTCCTGCGCGATTACGAAGCCCTGCTGCTGCGCTTCGGTACCGACTATGCAAAGGTCAGCGAAAGCTACCCGCGCGCCGAACAGATGCTGGCATTCTTTCATCCGAACGAATTCACATCGCACGCGCTGCCGTATTTTCAGGAATTCGATTTTGAGGGGCTCAGCGGCCGCCTGCGCAGCAGTTCGTACGCGCCCGCTCCCGGCCAGCCGCAGTTCGATCCCATGATGGCGGAACTTCGCCGGATTTTTGACGCCCTTCACGAAAATGGCATCGTCCGCATGGAATATCGCACGCGGGTGTATGCGGGCAAGCTCGATTTTGATAGGACAACGGCATGAAGGTCTCGTACAACTGGCTGAAGGAATTTGTCGACGTCACGGCCTCTCCCGAGGAAGTGGCGTCGCGCCTGGCGCTTTCCGGCACCAACATTGCCTCGATTGAAAAGGGCCCCCACGGCGCGGTGATTGACGCGGAAATCACTTCGAATCGTCCCGATTGCCTCGGCATGCTCGGCATCGCGCGCGAAGTCGGCGCGACGTATCGCCTCCCGCTGAAAGCACACTCGCCCAAACCCGCCGAATCCGCAAGCACAAAGGCCAGTGATGCAATTTCAGTAAAGATCGAAGCGCCGGAACTTTGCGGACGCTTCACCGCGCGGGTGATTCGCGGCGTGAAGGTGCAGCCCTCGCCGCAGTGGCTCAAGGACCGCCTGGAGGCCGCAGGCACAGCCAGCATCAGCAACGTCGTGGATATCTCCAACTACGTAATGCTTGAGCTTGGCCACCCCCTGCACACGTTCGATTACGATCTGGTCCGCAAACACAGCATCGTCGTTCGCCGCGCCAAGGCCGGCGAAAAAATCAAAACGCTCGATGGTGTGGAGCGCACCCTTGACTCCAACACCAGCGTTGTCTGCGACGGCGATGGGGCGCGGGCAGTCGGCATCGGCGGCATCATGGGCGGTGCCGACACCGAGATTTCTTTCTCCACCAGGAATGTCCTGATCGAGTGCGCCTGGTTCGATCCTATTGCCGTCCGCCGCGCGGCTCGTTCGCTGCGCCTGCACACCGAAGCCAGTATGCGCTTCGGCCGTGGCGCTGATCCGGAAACGGCGGAACTTGCTTCGCGCCGCGCCGCGGAACTAATCCTGCAGCTCGCCGGCGGGGAACTCCTTTCCGGCGTGGTGGATATTTATCCCGGCAAGCGCGCGCCAAAGAAAATTACCCTCACGCGCCGCGAACTCCTTCGCATCATGGGCGCGGATGTCCCGGACAAAGACATCGAAGCCATTCTCGCTTCGCTGGGCTTCGCTCCCGTTCGCTCAGATCAAAACGGTGGGACGGTGAATTCTTTACTCGCCGCCTGGGAGTGCACGCAACCTTCCTGGCGCGCCGAAGTCGAGCGCGAGATCGATCTGATCGAAGAAGTCGCTCGCGTCTATGGCCTCGGTCACTTCCCGCCGCGTCTGCCTGCCGCGCGAACCGGGGCCGCGCGGTTGCCACACTACGAAGCGGAGATGCGCGTCCGCGAGCGCTTGATTGGCCTTGGCTATCACGAAATTCTCACCATTCCGCACGTCCCGGAAGACCGCAACGAGTTGTTTCGGCCGGCTGAGGCAATTCCTGCGAAGCTCAGCAACCCGCTTTCCGAGGAAGCCAGCGTCCTGAAATCGACCGGCGCGGTCACTATGGCCGGAGCCATCGAATGGAACCTGAATCACGGGCAGCGCAACGCCCGCTTGTTCGAAATTGGCAGCCACTATCGTTTCGTGAATGGCAAACCCGCCGAGACGCGTATCCTCACCATTGGGGCAACCGGCGCCGCGCGCCCGCAAGCCCTATACGACGGGCCCCGGGATTACCTCTTTTCGGATCTGAAAGGGGACCTAGACGCTATCGGAGCCCTTTCCGGCGGCTTGCGCTGGGACAACGCCGGCCCGGACTGGCTGAATCCGCTGCGGCGCGGCGCCATTTCACTGGGCAAGGAATCCGGTCCGTCTCTTGGCTATGCGGGACAACTCGGCAAGCGTGTCGCCGAAAGATTCAAATTCCGTCAGGATGTCTACCTCGCGGAGATCGATCTCGGTCCGCTCTATTGCATGTATTACGGCGCAAAAAACAACCGCCGCTATGAGCCGCTGCCGCGCTTCCCCGGCGTCGAGCGCGATTTTTCACTCTTCTTCACTGATGGCGTCACCTTCGCCCAGGTCCAACAGACCATTGAGTCGCTCAAAATTCCGGAAGTGGTTTCGGTCGAGGCCGCCGATCTCTTCCGCGGCAAGAATGTTCCGTCAGGGAAGTTCTCCCTGTTGGTGCGCGTGTTCTTTCAGAGCCGCGAAGCCACGTTAACGGAAGCTCAGATCAACGATTTTTCGTCACGGATTGTTTCCGCCCTGGAGAAAAGTCTCGGCGCTTCCCTTCGCGCAAGCTGAAAGACCGCAGGGCGAGCAAAAGGCGCTCGACCTGCGCTACAAGCCTATTCGGTCTTTCGAAGAGCTCTCTCGACCAGCGTCAGGCAGCGCTCCGCCTGCTCTTTCAGAATCTCCTCACGCTCACCGCGTTCCTCCCGCAAACGGTGTAA
>Ga0335082_10004679_pt1 | contig 14945 bp, 11 predicted proteins | sample Lox_Sample_41_FD_206718 | JGI IMG/M metagenome (GOLD analysis project Ga0335082, IMG submission 206718) | Soil microbial communities from Loxahatchee National Wildlife Refuge, Florida, United States - Lox_Sample_4.1 | ecosystem: Environmental > Terrestrial > Soil > Wetlands | place: USA...
CGATCGCCGAGGAGCGACATCGCGACCACCTGCTCGTGCGGCTTGCCGCGCGCGAGCGTCACGTCGAGGACGTTCTGATCGAGATCGCCGTAGACCCCGTCGAGCACGGCCCGATCGATGCGTTTCCCCCAGAGCCGCTCCATGTCGTCGGCGATTTTCTTCACGGTCCAGTCGCCGTGGCAGAGCGCGCACTCGAGCGGCCTGTCGAGGAGCTTGTCCGCGTCGTTCGGCGAGCCGATGCGGTGGTAACGCCCGAGGCGCAGATCGAGCGTCATGTTCTTCTTCGGCATGTGACACGCGACGCAGCGCGCGCCCGGGCCGCTCGGGTCGTGGTGCGTGTGCGAACGGCTCGCCTCCGCCGCGTGGCACGACGTGCAGACCGCGTCGTCGTCGCGCGGCGCGGAGCCGGGCGCGTGCGGGTCGTGACAAAGCGTGCATGATGCACGTTTCGAGCACGCGCTCAGCAGGAAATCGCGCCCCTCGCCGGAGTTGATGTGGCTGCCGCCGGGCGGGTCCGCGTCGCGCCGCCCGCCCTCCCACGTCCACGGGTAGCGCGAGAAGAGGACCTGGTGGCAGCGCGCGCACGTGCGATTGACGCGCTCGGCGTCGCTCGCGCGCGGCTCGAAGTGGAAGCCCGGCGCGTGCGGCGCGAATGACGTCCGCACCGACGGATCGCGCGCGTGCTCCTTCGAGCCGCCGTGGCACGACTCGCACCCGATGCCGACCTCGACGAGATCCTTCGCGGTGAAGCGCGCGCGCGTCGCCTCGATCGCCTGCCGCGCGAGCGCGCGAGCGTCGCCTTCGCCCCGCGCGCCGAGTCGTTCGAGCTCGCCTTGGAGCTCGCGACGGAGCGCGCCCTCGTCGTCCACCGCGACGTGCGTGCGCTCGCCGGGCGGAAGGAGCGGATCGACGAGCTCACCTTGATACGCGACGCGGCGCCGCTCCTGACGCGAGAGCGGCCCGAGGAGGCCGCCGAGCATGTCCGAGAAATACGGCTCGGTGTTGTGACAGAAGATGCAGGTGCGATTCCACACCGGCCCCACGGCGACGCCGGGCCGCTCGCGCGACATGACCGAGTAGCCCTTGTAACGAAACTTCTTCGACCAAAGCAGATACGAGATCGGCAGCACGACCTCGTCGTTCGCGACGCTCGGCGGCTCGCTCACCGGGACGCCCGCGTAGTCCTCGCGGTAGTGCCCCCCGATGACGCGCGTGACGCGGTAGTCGCCGTCGCCCGCGCGCGCGCTGTGCACGTGGACGAATCGCGCGCCGTCGTGCTCGGAGAGCTCGACGGTGTCGTCCTTGAAGCGCAGCGCGGTGCCGCTCCACGGCGCGCGGCTCACGCCCGCCGCGAACGTGCGCGTCATGTTGTGCATCGGCGAAGCGAGCCACTTCGCGGCGATGGTCGCGTGGCACTTCGCGCACGCGGCCGAGCCGGCGTAGTCGCCGAAGAGGACGTTGCTCGTCTCCTCGCGCGCGACGCTCACGGGCGCGCGCGGCGCCTGCACGGCGCACGCGAGCCACGACACCACCGAGAGGATCGCGACGAGGCGCGCGCTTCGCACACCCCGAGTGTAGTCAGTCCGTGCAGGGAGCGTTGTCCCAGTCGGCGTCACGGTCGTCGCGGGCGTCGCGGTCGTCGCGGTCGTCGCGCTTGGCCGCGGGCGGGGTGCTGCGCGGGCGCGCTTCGAGCACCTCACGCGAATCCACCACGAGCTCTGCATCGATCTTGTTGTAACGAGTCACGGCACTCTCCCTGATGATCGTCCCAGGGTTTGCAACCTACATGCCTCGCGCGATCCGGCCAAAAATAGGGCTCGCCGCACTGCATCATGCGCACGGAGCTACGCGGAGTGCATAGCGGCGGTTACTCGACGGCGACCTCGAGCGAGCCGAGGGTCGGGAAGTCGCGCGGGGCGAGCGGGACGTCTCCGGTCGCGCCGTCGATCTCGAGGTGGACCGAGCGCACCGAGGTGACGCGGCCGAGGGCGTGGCGAAGCCGGTAGCCGAACGTCTTCTCCTCGACGCCGAAGCGCACCGGCTCGCTCTCGAGCGCGGTCGAGCTCGGCTCGAAGAGCGTCCGGATCGCGCGCGTCGCGTCGCGCCGGACGAGATCGCGATCCGCGCCCGCCTCGACCGCGAGCACGGCGCGCACGTCGAAAGAACGATAACGCGGCTCCTCGACGGTCAGCTCGAGCGGTTCGCGGCAAGGGAAGCTCCGCGCGAGGGCGAGGACGCTCGCCTTGGTCGCGTCGCTCGGATGCGGGGCGACGAGCAGCACACCGTGGCCTTCCGCGACGGTGGCGTCTTGCGCGTGCGTGACCAAGGTCGCGCGGCCGACGCCGGGCAAGCTCTCGAGGCGGTCTTCGAAATACGGGATCGCGTCCCGGCACGCGGGAGCGACGAGCGCGGCGCGAGGCGCGGCCGGAGCGCGCGGCGCCATCGCGACGAGCGACGCCGAGCACGCGAGCCCTGCGACGAGCATCCCCGCCGCGCGCGTTCGCCGCTCGAGGCGCGCGCTCATGGTCGCGAGCGAGGACGCGACGCGCGCGAGCGGGCGCGGTCCGGTGCTCGTGCGGTACGTCGCGTGCGAGGAAGCAACGTGCGCGATCACCGCGTCGGTGATGACGCCGCTCACGACGGGCGGGAGCAGCTCCCAGCCTCGGACGTCGGCGTCGCGCTCGATTCGAAACGCCGGATCCTCTCGCGCGTACACGCGCTCGAGGAAGCGAAGGCGCGCGCGATCGCGGACGAGCGCGAGAGCGAGGAGCGCGAACGCGAGCACGACGGCGCCGGCCCCGAGGAGCCTCACGGCGTTCGCTTGCACGAAGAGCGCGCAGAGGCCGGCGACGAAGACGCTCCGCCCCGCGGAGACGGTCACGCACTCGAAGCGATCGAGCGCGCCTTCGAGCCGCGCGGCCGCGCTCGTGCGGAGCACCGGCCGCGCGAGCGCCCACGTGAGGAGCGCCCCCGCGAGGACGCCCGGCGCGCCCAGGAGGTCCGCGCCCGACCCGACGGTGACGACGAAGACCGCGACGAGCGCGGCGCCGAGCACCGCGCGCACGGCGCGCTCGCTCGGGACCGTCGGAACGAGCTCCATGCTCGTATTCTAATGCGAGCGTTCGTAGACGACGAGGTCGCCGAACATGTCGGTCTCGCGCGTTCCCACGCGCTGCATGCCGATCTTCTCGAGCACCTTCTGGCTGGCGCGGTGCCACGGGAACGTGCACGCCTGCACGCGCGCGACCTCGCGTTGATCGAGCGCCCACGCGACCACGGCGCCGGTGCCCTCGGTCGCGAACCCCTGCCCTTGCCACGCCTCGTCGACGCCGTACGCGACCTCGACCACGCCCTGATCGGGCCGGCCGTTCATCACCACGCTCCCGACGACGATGGGATCTTCCTTCTTCACGAGCACGCGCGCGCCCCAGAGCCACGCGTCGGGATCGCGCCGGATCTTTTCGACCGGACACGAGAACGCGCGCTCCACGAGCGCGCGCCCCGGCCACAAGTCCGGGAAGCGCGCGCCGACGAGCCGCTCGGCCTCGGCGCGGTCAGCCGCGAGCACGGCTTCGACGAGGTCGCGCGTGATTGGCACGAGCACGAGCCGCGACGTCTCGAGCGACCGCTCCATGACCGTTGCTTAACCCTCGAAGGCCGGATGGATCAACACCGCGGCGCGTCATGGGTGGTCCGCCCCCACCACGGCCACGACCCAAGCGGATCGCCGCCGATCAGCTTTGCGCGCGCAAACGCGCGAAACGACGCGCGGCACGACCGCTGCACAGGTCGACCGTGATGCCACACTCCAAAGCTCTCGCCGTGCTCGCCGCGCTCGCGATCGCGTTGTCGTTCGCGTGCGGTCCCGTCGACGGCGAGACCGGCGAGTCGTCCGAAGACCTCGGCGTCGGCGTCTACGTCTCGAGGGCGACCGGCCTCACGACCGCCGGCTACATCGGCGATTGGGAGCACGAGTGGGGTTACGTGCTCGGCTACATGCTGCCCGGCGCGCGCATCTACGCGAAGATCGTCCGCGAGGACTCGGTCTACGGGCTCATCACCAACAGCCACTACGGCGCCTGGGATCACGGTCACCACTGCGGCTGGGTCTCGCTCAAGCACTTGCGCGGGCACGGCACGCACTCGTCGGTCGCGAACATCTGCCCGCCGCCGGACAACGACTTCAGCCTCGCGCGCGGATCGGGAGGACCCACGGGATTCCGCAAAGGCAGCTGGACCGAGTGCGACGGCTGCGTGCAGCCCGCGCTCGTGCTCCCGACGTGCGACGACCTCACGGTCTACGCGAACTACGATCCGGTGACGCACACGTTCCACGATCCCGACGGGACCGAGGCGCCGCTCCGCGGCACGATCGACGGACGCGGCGTCTACTCGCTCGACGGGATGCAGGTCACGCAAGGCTACAGCGGCTTCGGCACGCGCTTCGTCACCTCGGACGGCATCGCGGTGGAGATCAAGGACACCAAGCGCACGTGCAAAGTGAAGGGCGGATGCACGGCGTTCGGGTTCATGCACGCCGACTGCATCGGCGGCGCGCTCGTCGGCGATCCCGCCGGCAAAGGGCCGACGCCGCCGCCGACGGGGCCGACCGGGTGCGGGACCGTCGTTCCGGGCGAAGGCATCGTGTCGGGGAAATCGTACGCGTCGTGCAACGGGAGGTTCGTGGCGACCATGCAGACCGACGGCAACTTGGTGCTTCGCGATCAACAAGAGAACGGGCGCGCGATCTGGGCGACCGACACGTCGCACACCGACGGGTACGCGGCGGTGTTCCAGACCGACGGCAACCTCGTGCTCTACGGCACCGACCGCACCGCGCTCTGGTCGTCGCACACGCAAGGGCTCGGCGGCGTTCGCCTCGCGTTCCAAGACGACGGGGACGTCGTCCTCTACACGGCGAGCAATCAAGCGGTCTGGTCGACCGGGACCGGTGGCCAATGAGCGCGCGTCTCGTCGCGGGCCTCGCGGTGTTCGCGCTCGCGTGCGGTGCGGGAGGACCCGGCGCGCCATCGTCCGCGGCCACGTGCGACGGCCCCGCGCCGGCGACGATCCTCTCGGGCATGGACGCGTACGACGCGATCGCCGTGAGCGGCGGCTTCGTCTACGTCGAGATCCCCGGGTCGGGCGTCGGGCGCTGCGCGACGAGCGGGTGCACGCAGCCGACGAGCGTGGTCGAGTCGGACGCCTTCGTGAGCGCGTCGCTCGGCGGCGCGTCGATCGCGTACGTCACGCAGATCGCGTCGCCGGACGACGGGAGCATCAGCGGTGAAGTGCGCACGACGTCCGACGACGGGAGCGGCGACGCGTCGCTCCTCGAGAACGCGGCGTCTCCGGCGTTCGTCGCGACGAGCGGCGCTCGCGCGTTCTGGGCGAAGGACTCGTTCGCGCTCGACGAGACGCCGTCGGAGGTCGACTGCATCGGGTGCGGCGGGTCGGGCTCGACGCCGTGGATCACCGGCATCCAGGGCGGCACGTACGGGATGCTCGCGGACGGCGCGAACGTCTACGTGCTCGCCGACGATCCGACGCTCACGTCGGTCACGCTCTACGCGTGCTCGGTCTCGGCGCCGTGCGGCTCGAGCCCGCGCGTCGCGCTGACCGGTCTCGACCAGACGATGGGCGCGCCGCGCCTCGCGAGCGACGGCGCGAACGTCTACGTCGCGCGCGCCGCCGACGTGGTGCGCGTCGACGCCGCGGGAAACGTGACGACCGTTCTGCCCGAAGCGGCCACGGCGATCGCAGTCGACCCTTCGGGCGCGCTCTACGCCGCGGTGGACGGCGGCGTCGTCCGCGTGGAAAACGGCGCGCAGACGATGGTCGCGTGCACGACCGAGGCGATCGGCGCCCTCGCGCTGGACGACACGCGCGTGTACCTGCTCGCCGGAGACAGCGGGTCGTACGTCCTGGCCGCCGCGAAGTAGTGTTTCGGGCCACCCCGGGCTGAAGCCCGGGGCAGGCAAAGACCGCTTTGTTGGAGCGGGCCAAAGTCCGCCTTCGGCGGACTCACGATGCACACGAGCGAGCCCGCCGAAGGCGGGCTTGGAGCACGATTCGATCACAGCTCTTCGCCTGCCCCGGGCTTCAGCCCGGGGTGGCCCAAGCTCATCACCCCCGGTACACCCGCAGATACTCCTCCGCGCTCGTCCGCCACGACGAGTCTCGCCGCATCGCGCGCTGACGGAGCTCGTTGAAGGCGCCGCGCGCGAGGAACGCGCCGAGGGCGTCTTCGAACGCGACGAGAAGCTCCACCGCGTCCGGCGCGGCGGCGACGAAGCCCGTGCCGGCGCCGCGCGCGAGGTTCGCGGGCGTGACGGTGTCGTGGAGGCCGCCGACGTCGGTCACGACGGGAATCGCGCCGAAGCGCATCGCGTAGAGCTGCGTGAGACCGCACGGCTCGAAGCGCGAAGGCACCACGACGAAGTCCGCGCCCGCGTACACGCGCGTCGCGAGCGCGGGGTCGAACGCGATGCGCGTCGCGACGTGACCGGGGAAGCGCAGCGAGGCGTGGTGAATCATCTCCTCGAGGTGAGGGTCCCCCTTTCCGACGAGCACCACGCGCGCGCCGCGATCGACGAGCGCGCCGAGCGACGCGACGAGGAGGTCCACGCCCTTCTGCTCGGTGAGACGCGAGACGCACGCGAAGAGCGGCGCGTCGGGCCAGTCGAGGCCGAGCTCGGCGACGAGCGCTTGCTTGCACGCCCACTTTCCGCGCCACACCGATTCGTCGTCGTAGCGCTCGGCGATGCCGCGCTCGGTGCGCGGGTCGAAGCGCTCCTCGTCGATGCCGTTGACGATGCCGACGAGCTTGTAGGCATGCGCGCGGAAGAACCACTCGAGGTAGAAGCCGTGGTCGCGCTGGATCTCGCGCGCGTAAGTCGGGCTCACGGTCGTGAGCGCGTCGCAGAGCGCGACCGCGCCCTTCAGCAAGTTCACGTTGCCTTCGTGGCGGAGGGCCATGTCGTGGAAGAGCTCGCGCGGGATCGCGAGCCGGTCGAGCGCCTCTTCGCCGAGCACACCCTGGTAGGCGATGTTGTGGATGGTGAAGACCGAGCGCACGCGGCGCCAGGAGTCGCCCATCGTGGTCTTGGCGTAGATCGTCGCGAGCGCGGCGTGCCAGTCGTGCGCGTGGATCGCGTCGGGGCCTTCCGGCCAGAGGCGCGCCGCGATCTCGAGCGCGCCCCGCGAGAGGGTCGCGAAGCGCACCTCGTTGTCGCCGAACGTACCGCGCTCGTCTCCGTAGATGCCGCGGCGCGCGCCGAAGAGCGAGTCGTTCGCGAGCAGGCAAAAGCGGAGCGTGCCGCCCATCGTGTCGTCGCGGATCTCGCAGACGCCGCACGTTCGCACGTCGTCCGGCCCCCAGCCGGTGCGCGCGAGGACGCCGTGCTCCCAGAACCGGTGGCGCTCGGGGATCGGCGTCGTGCCGTAGAGCGGCGTGACGACGCAGACGTCGTGGCCGAGGCGCGCGAGCGCGCGAGAGAGGCCGTAGACGGCGTCGCCGAGTCCTCCCGTGCGCGCGAAGGTCTCGACCTCCGCGGAGATCATCAGAATCCGCATGCGACGCTCGCGCGTCCTTATCACCTTTCCTGGTTGGCGCGCACGCCAAACAGACGCGCGCCGGCGAGCGCTCCGATCGCGGCGTAGACGACGACGGGCAAGACGTGGCCAATCGCCACGTGCACCGGCCCGACGAGCGGGCAGTGCAAATCGATCAGGACGCCGCCCCACGCGCCCGCGGCCGCGCCGATCGCGGCGCCCGTCGCGCGCGGGTGGACCGGATCGCTGCCGCGCCGCGCGAACGCGAGCGCGAAGACCGGGCCGAGCGAGAGCAGCGTGGTGAGCGCGAAGCACACGAGGTGCGCGTGAAGCGTCCCCTCGCCTTCGCGCACCGCGGGCCAGCCCATCGTGCAGCCCATGACCCACGCGAAGATGAGCGGCGCCGACCCGATCGCGACGAACGCGAGGCGAGCGCGCGTCGTCCCGAGCATGGACTTGCCGCGCCAGGCGGAGACGAACGACGCGACCGCGGCGACGAGCGCCCACCCCGCCGCCGAGAGCACGACGAACGGCATCGGGCGCCCGCCGGCCGACATCCCGAACGCGAGCGCGATCGCGAGCGCGACGACGGCGCCGCAGATCCCCGCCGCGACGTGCGCGCGACGAACGCGCGGCGCGTCCGGCGACGGCGTTCGCTTCGCCTGGTCGAGGACGGCGGCGCGGAGCTCGGGCGGGAGCGCGGTCATGGCTCTTTCTCCTTCGGGAAGAGATCGCCGAGGTCGGCGCGGAGGGCCTGGTACGCGCGGTGCGCGCGGAGCTTCACCGCCGACTCGGTCGTCCCGAGCACGGCGGCGGCCTCCGCGATCGAGAGCTCCTCTTCCTTGACGAGCTGGAAGGCGACGCGCTGGTTCTCGGGCAGCCGCTCGAGCACGCGCCGCACGCGCCCGGCGATCTCCGCCGAGTAGACCGCGACGTCGGGCGGAAGATCGTCCGACGGCTCCTGGCCCTCGACGTCGAGCGGCACCTCGTGACGCGCGCGCCGCGTCGTGTCGATCCAGAGCCTGCGGGCGATCGCGTACGCCCACGGCAGGACCGCCGCGCCCGGCATGAACGATCCGCGCGCGAGGTGAAGCTTCAAGAAGGTCTGTTGGAGAACGTCCTTCGCGCGCGCCTCGCTCCGCGTCTGGCGGAGCAAAAACGCGTAGAGGCGCGGCGCGATCGCGTCGTAGACCGCGGCGAACGCGGCGTCGTCGCCGCGCGCGTACCGCTCCATCGCGACGTCTTGGGCCGCACGGTCCACCGCCCGCTTGATAACACGAGCGAGGGAGGGCCGTTCGAGAGCGAGCTCCACGGGAGCCATACGCCGGACGCGCCCCTCGAGTTTCGGTAAGATGGGCCGGCGAACCATGCAAGCCGCGATCGCCGCTGAAATCAGGCAGATCGAGGCGCCGAACGCCCGCGGCGGCACGACCTACGCCGTGAGCTCGCGGTGGACGCCGGTCTTTCCGCAAGGCACGTGGCCCCTCGCGTCGCTCCCAGTGCAGCTCTACGTCGCCCTTCCCAAGAGCCGCGACCTCGGCGACGACGAGGACGCCGAGATCGAGGTCGCCGCGCGCGCGTGGAACCGCGTCTCGTGCACGTCCTTCCGCGCCGAGGTCGCCGGCACGACGAGCGGCCCGCCCGCCGACGACGGGACGAGCGGCGTCTACTTCGAGGACACGACGTGGCCGAGCGAGCTCACGCCCGGCGCGATCGCGACCACGCTCGTGCGCGTCGACGCGCAAGGCCACATCTACGATGCCGACATCCTCGTCAACGGCGCCGATCACGTCTTCTCGCTCGACGGCCACGGCACGACGATCGACTTCCGCAGCATCGCGACGCACGAGATCGGCCACGTGCTCGGCCTCGGCGAGTCGAACGACCCGCGCGCGACGATGTACACGTCGTATGCGCCGGGCGTCGCGTGGCGCTCGCTCGAGCAAGACGACGAGGACGGCGCGTGCACGCTCTACCCGGGCACGGGCGATCTCCTCGGCTGCGACGCCACGCCGTGCCCCGGGCCGTTCCTCTGCGTCGCGCGCGCGTGCGAGCGGCCGGGCGACCAGCGCATGCTCTGCTCGCCGTGCCTGCCTTCGCTGAGCAACGGATGCGAGGGCGCGGGCGACCAGGCGCGCTGCGTCGCGCTCGCGAACGGATACGCGTGCGGTCGCCCGTGCGGCACCAGCGACGACTGCGGTCCGGGGTTCTCGTGCCTCCCGACGACCGAGGCCGGCGACTACCAATGCATCGCGGCCGACGGCTGCGCGTCCGCGGCGAACGCTTGCGAGACGGTTGCAAACTGCAACGATCCCACCGACGCCGGTTGGATCTGCAACGGAAACGCTTGCCTCGGCCCGCCGACGCCGGACGCAGGCGCGCCGGACGCGGGCCCGGACGCGGGCGAGCCGCTCGAGACGCCGCGCGGCGGGTGCTCGTGCACGTCCGCGCCGTCACGCCGTGGGTCGACCGGGCTCGGCGTCGCGCTCGTCGCCCTCCTCGCGGCGCTCCGCCGCTCGCGAGCCGCGGTCGAGCCGGACGACGACCTCGACGCGCGCCCCACCTGACTCTCCGCGCGAGAACGTCGCGGTCCCGCCGAGCGCCCGAGCGCGCCGCGCGATGCCGGCGAGGCCGTGCCCCATCGGCTTCTCCATGCCGAAGCCGCAGCCGTCGTCCTCCACGAGCACGCGCACGTCCGAGCCCGTGCATTCGAGCGAGCAGAGGAGCTTCTTGGCGCCCGCGTGACGGATCGCGTTCGTCGTCGCCTCCTGCACCACGCGGCGGACCGCGTGGGCGACGAGCGGGCGAATGCGCGCGCCCTCGTCCTGCGCGACCGCTCGAAACGAGAGCGCGATGCCGGCCGACTCGCAGCTCTCGGCGAGGCTCCTCCGCATCGAGGCGACGAGGTCGCGCCATTCGGCCGTCTGCGACGTCGTCGAGAGGAGCGAGCGCACCTCGGCGAGCCCATCGCGCACGGCGGCGCGCGCGCCTTGGAGAGACCGCTCGCTCGCTTCGCCGCGGTCGCCGAGCAGCACCACCGCTCGCGCCAGATCGCCGGCGACGCCGTCGTGGAGCTCGAGGGCGAGCTCGGCGCGCTGCTCCTCGAGCGCGCCCGCCCGCGACGCCGCGCGCTCCATCGCCGCGCGCACGCGCGCGAGCAGCTCCTGCGGCGCGAACGGTTTCGCCACGTAGTCGTCGGCGCCCGCTGCGAGACCCCGCGCGCGCTCCGCCGGCTCGGCGAGCGCCGAGACGAAGACGACGGGCACCAGCGCGAGATCGGGGTCGGCGCGGAGCCGCTCGAGCAAGTCGTACGCGTTCCCGTCGGGGAGCATCACGTCCGCGAGCACGGCGGAGGGCAAGACCGCGCGGGCCGTCTCGAACGCATCGGCGACCGTGCTCGCGGTCTCCACTTCGAACCACGGCGCGAGGAGTCGCATGAGCACGTCCGCCATGTCGGGCCAGTCCTCGACGACGAGGATCCGCGGCGCGTCCCCGGTGCGATGCGGCAACGCATCCAGTGGGAGGACGGGCTCGCACGCGCTCCACGGGAACGCGTCCGCCGGTCCGTTCGCCGCCGGGAGCGTGAGGCGAAACGTCGTCTTCGGCGCGTCGTCCACGTACGCGAGCGAGCCGCCGTCGAGGTTGGCGAGCTCGCGCGCGAGCGCGAGACCGATGCCCGAGACGGTGTCGCCGGCGCGGTCGAAGTGCGCGAACCGCTCGAACAACCGCGCCCGTCGATCGGCGGGAATGCCCGGGCCGTCGTCCACGACGTCCACGGTCACGACGCCCGGCCCCCGAGCCGCGTGGACGGAGACCGTGCCCTCGCGCCCGCTCCGTCGCACTTCGCGGATCGCGTTGCCGACGAGGTTCGTGAGCACGCGGCGCACGTGCCGCGGATCGGCGCGCGCGACGCCGTCGTGGCCGAAGATCTCGAACGCGACCCCTTTGGGCGGCGCGAGCTGCGCGGTCACCTCGCGCGCGAGCGCGACGACGTCGACGTTGGCGAGCTCCTGCGGGAGGCGACCCTCGTCGATTCGCGCGAGCTCGAGGAGCTGCGCCGTGAGCTCGACCAACGTCATCGCGTTGCGCTTGATGCGCTCGAGCGACTGCGCCTCGGCGGGCTCGCGCGCGCCGGCGAGCACGAACTCGGCGTCGCTTCGAATGATCGCGAGCGGCGTCCGCAGATCGTGGCTCAAGTTCGCGAACAAGCGCGAGCGTGCCTCCTCGGTCGCGCGGAGCCGCTCGTTGGTGGCCGTGAGGGCGAGACGCGTGTCGATCTCCGCGAGCTGGGCGCGGTCGCGAAGAGCGTTCGACACGGCCAAGAGCGTGTACGGCAAGACGAAGATGGACACGACGACGACGAAGAGCAGCCTCGAGCTCGGCATCAAGACGAGCCCGGCCGGCAGGAACACGACGACGTTCCACGCGTGCGCCGCCGCCATCGCGTGCCACCGCGCCCCGAAACCCGAGAACGCGAGGAGCCCGACGAAGTAGCTCCCGATCATCATGGGCACGAAGGCTGGCTTCGCGCCGTACACGGCGACGCCCATCCCGAGGATGACGACCGCGAGCCACGCGACGAAACCGCGCTCGAGCTCGGCCAAGGTCGCGCTCCTTCGACGCAGCGAGATCAGGATCGCGACGTTGGCCGCCGCCTCCGAGACGCGCAACACGACGATCGCCCACGTCGCCGCGAACACCTTCGCGTCGCCGAAGACGAGCTGCAGCACCCAGAACACGCTCAAGACGATCACGAGCGTGCGCAAACGCGAGCGCATGACGCCGACGCGATCGGCTTCGAAGCGCGCGGTCGCTGCGGCGAGATCGAAATACGCGTGCGGCACGATCTTCTAGCGTGCCACACACCGCCGCCGCTCGTCAGCAGCTCAATTCGCTTGCGACGCCGCGCTCTCGCGCTTCTCGCGCTTCTTCGCGTAGAGACCCTCGACGAGCGTCCCGTACTTCTCCATCACCTTGCGGCGTTTCACCTTGAGGCTCGGCGTGAGCATGCCGTTGTCGGTCGTGAAGTCGTCCGCGATGATCGCGAAGTCCTTCACTTCCTCGAAGCCCTTGAACTCGGACGACTGCGCGGCGAGCTCCTTCTTGAAGAGCTCGCGCACGCGCGGGTTCTCGAGCAGCCCCTCGGTCGACTGCGAGCCGAGGCCCTGCTGCTCGGCGAACTTCTTCACCGCGTCCATGTTGGCGCAGACGAGCGCGACGTTGAACGGCTTGTTGTCGCCGTAGACGAACGCGTTGAGCACGTAGGGCGAGAGCTTGAGCTTCTCCTCGAGCGGCGACGGGACGACGTACTTGCCGTTCTCGAGCTTGTACTGCTCCTTGATTCTACCTGTAATATACAAGTATCCCGACGCGTCCACGAACCCCTGGTCGCCCGTGCGAAAGCCTCGCCGTCCGCTCGCATCTGGGGGCGTGAACACCTGGGCGTTCTCTTCGGGGCGCTTGAAGTAGCCCTGCATCACGTTCGGGCCGTGGATGATGATCTCGCCCTCGACGCGTCCGGGTGTGCCGTGGCCGACGGTCGGGTCGATCTCGATCGAGACGCCGGGGATCGGGCGGCCGACCGAGCCGATGCGACGCTCGCCCGGCCAGTTCGCGGTCGCGATGGGCGAGGTCTCGGTGAGGCCGTAACCTTCGTAGACCGTGACGCCGAGCGAGTCGATGAACTCGGCGACCTCGCGCGAGATCGCCGCGCCGCCCGAGAACGCGTACTTGAGGCGCCCGCCGAAGCGCTCGCGCACCTTCGAGAAGACGAGCTTGTCGGCGAGGGCGAGCGTCGCGTGCTCGCCGAACGAGAGACGCTGGTGCTCGCGCTCCTTCGCCGTGCAGCGGAGCGCGGCCTTCACGAGGTTCTGCACGAACGCAGGCTTCTCCGAGATTTGCTTTTGCACCGCTTGATAGAGCTTGTTGAAGATCCTCGGCACGCTGAAGAGGAGCGTCGGCTTCACCTCGGCGAGGTTCTCGATGATCTTCTGCGTCGACTCGCAGAGCGCCATGCTCGCCCCGCGCGAGAAGAGCACGTGGAGCTCGCACGTCTGCCCGAACGAGTGCGCCCACGGCAGAAACGAGAGCGAGCGGTCGTCCTGGTTCATCGGGAAGACCATCTTCACCGCCTCGATGTTCGACGTGATGTTGCCGTGCGAGAGGATGACGCCCTTCGGGTTTCCCGTGGTGCCGCTCGTGTAGATGAGGCACGCCGTGTCGTCCGGGCGCGGCTTGATCGAAGGAACGGTCTTGTTCGAGGCGAGGAGCGATTTGTACGTCTTGATGCGCGACGCGCCGTTGGCGCTGTCGTCCAGACAGACGATGTTGCCCTTGAAGAACTGCTGCACCTTCTCGAGGATCGTCTTGTTGGCGACGACGACGACCTTCGCGTCGCAGTCGGCGACGATGAACTCCCAGTCCTTCTCGTGCTGCGCTTCGTACATCGGCACCATCGCGGCGCCGAGGCCGAAGCACGCGTACGCGATCACGGCCCACTCGACGCGGTTGTCGGCGATGACGGCGACCTTGTCGTCGCGCGCGACGCCGATCGACGCGAGCCCGCCGCGCGCCTTCTCCACTTGCTCGCCGAGCTCGCGGTACGTCGTCCAGACCCACGATCCGTTGGTCTTGGTGCCGAAGAGCTCGCGCGTGGCGAACTCCTTCGTGGCGAAATCGTAGACGTCGACGAGGTTCTCGAAGGCAGTCATGACGGCGAAGGGTAGCTCATTTCGTGGTAAATCGGGCCTGTGCCCGGCGCGTTTTGTGTCCACACCTTCGGTTGCCAGATGAACGTGCACGACTCGGATCGCATGTCCGAGCTTTTGCGCGCGCACGGCTGGCGCGAGACCGAGGCCGGCGAGGCGGACGTGATCGTCCTCAACACGTGCAGCGTCCGCGAAAAGGCGGAGCAGAAGCTCCGGAGCGAGCTCGGCCGGCTCGCCGCGCTGAAGCGCACGCGGCGGGAGCTCGTGCTGGTCGTCGCCGGCTGCGTCGCGCAGCAAGAGGGCGACAAGCTCCTCGCGCGCGAGCCGGCGCTCGACCTCGTGCTCGGGCCGGACAACATCGCCGAGCTGCCGGCGCTCCTCGAGAACGCGCGCGCAGGGGGGCCTCCACGCTCGGCGGCGGCGTTCGACGTCGACTCGCCGCGGTTTCTCACCGCGAGCCCCGAGCTCGGCCGCACGCCGGTGAGCGCGTTCGTCACGACGATGAAGGGCTGCGACGAGCGCTGTTCGTTCTGCATCGTGCCGTACACGCGCGGGCCGGAGCGCTATCGGCGCGCCTCCGAGATCGTCGACGAGTGCAAACGGTTCGTGGACGCCGGGGCGCGCGAGATCGTGCTCCTCGGGCAGACCGTCGACAGCTTCCGCGATCCCGACCTCCCGGCGCCC
>Ga0335082_10004681_pt1 | contig 14941 bp, 14 predicted proteins | sample Lox_Sample_41_FD_206718 | JGI IMG/M metagenome (GOLD analysis project Ga0335082, IMG submission 206718) | Soil microbial communities from Loxahatchee National Wildlife Refuge, Florida, United States - Lox_Sample_4.1 | ecosystem: Environmental > Terrestrial > Soil > Wetlands | place: USA...
GTCAGGGCTGCGGTGGTGATAGGAATCGTTGTCGGGATCGCCTGCGCGGCTGCGGTGAGCATCGTGGTCGGAGGCCTCCTGGGCACGGTTATGGGTTACATCGTCTCTGCCCCCGCGGCGCTCCGGGAGAAACAGTCCGCTACAGAAAAGGCCTAAGACAGGCACGGGCAAACAGCTAAGGTTATGAGCTAAACAAAAGGCGGTGAAAAATCACCGCCTTTTGTTTATTTTTTCATATCATTTCATCAGGGGATATGCCTAGTCAATATATTGATATCTAATGGTTTTACTCCACATAGCTCAATGACAGAAACCCTTAACTTCTCACTTTTGTTTTTTCCGCACAAAAACGCTTGACAAATCTGATGAAATTGTTTATATTCGCCTTTCCTAAAAATATACTTATACCAACAAGGCGGGCGGTTATGGCAACGTATTCGGCTAAAAAAGAAGACATTGTAAGAAAATGGTTTATCGTTGATGCCAACGGCAAAACCTTGGGCAGGCTGGCGACGGTCGTTGCCTCGGTGCTCAAAGGCAAAACCAAACCAATCTACACCACCCATGTGGACACGGGCGATTTTGTGATTATTGTGAACGCAGACAAAGTGCACTTAACCGGTAAGAAACTCGACCAGAAAACGTACTATAGCCACTCCGGATATCCCGGCGGGCTCAAATCCGTCACTGCTGGTAAGTTGATGAAAACAAAGCCCGAAGAGGTGATCAGGATGGCGGTCGAGGGTATGCTGCCCAAGACCAGACTCGGCAAGCAGATGCTGAGCAAGCTCAAGGTCTATGCCGGGGAAATGCATCCGCATACTGCACAGCAGCCAGTGGAAATGAAGGTTAAGTAAGGAGTAACGCACGGGATTCGTGAGGAGGATTTAATGTCAGCGGCAACAGTTTCGAGATATTACGCAACAGGAAAGAGAAAAAATTCCATCGCTAGGGTGTGGATGATGCCTGGCAGCGGCAGAATTACAATCAATGATAAGCCCATGGACCAGTATTTCGGCAGGGATGTCCTCAAGATGATCATCCGCCAGCCGTTCGAAGTTACTGGAACGCTGGACAAGTTTGATGTGCTTGTGAGTGTGCTCGGTGGCGGAAATTCAGGGCAAGCCGGCGCCATCCGGCATGGTATATCCAAAGCACTCCTCATCGTGGATGCTGAGTCCCGGGGTAAGTTGCGAAAGGAAGGGCTTCTAACCCGCGACCCAAGGGCCAAAGAACGTAAGAAGTATGGTCAGAAGGGCGCCCGGGCACGGTTCCAGTTCTCGAAGAGATAAGGGATCATATACCTATTCTGTGTGACATTGTGTTGCAGATCCTGTTAAGAAGAAGGGAAGGTAGAGATGCCTTCCCTTTATTTTTGTTCAAAGCTCTCTGCAAGGAGCATGACTGCAGGGGTAATGATGGGTAACGGAAAACTAAACATAGCCATCATCGGCTCGAGTGGATACACTGGCGGCGAACTCATGCGGCTACTCATCAGCCATCCGGATGTGTCGGTAACGGCCATCACATCGGAAAAATCGGCGGGTCAGCCCATTGCTTCCGTTTTCCCCAATCTTGCGGGGCTGACCGCGCTTGTTTGTGAGCCGCTTGACCCTGAAACGGTCGCGAAGAAAGCAGACTTCGTGTTCCTAGCACTGCCGCACGTGACGGCCCAAGAGGCGGCATTTCGTTTTCATAAGCTTGGGAAAAAAATTGTAGACCTTTCTGCCGACTATCGCCTCGCTGATCCTGCACTGTACGAGAAGTGGTATGAGCATTGCCATCAGTACCCGGAACTTCTTAAGCTCGCGGTATACGGACTGCCGGAATTGCACCGCGAGAAGATAAAAAAGGCTTCGCTCATCGCGAACCCAGGGTGCTATCCCACGGGCGCAATCCTAGGGCTAGCTCCGCTTCTGAAAAAGTGCATTATCGATCCGCAGAGTATCATCATCGATTCCAAGTCTGGCGTTTCGGGTGCAGGCCGCAGTCCAGCGCTCGCCCACCATTACCCCGAAGTGAATGAGGGATTCATGGCCTACAAGGTCGGTACGCATCGACATACACCTGAGATTGAGCAGGAACTTTCGAGCTTGGCGGCAACACAGATAACGCTTTCGTTCACGCCACACCTTGTTCCCATGAACCGGGGCATTCTGACAACGATCTACGCCAAGGTGGCAACGCAGACGGACACGGGTCAGTTGCATTCTCTGTATCGGGAATTTTATAAGAATGAGCCTTTTGTAAGGGTGCTTCCAGCGGGACACTTCCCGAACGTACGGAACGTTCGGGGTTCTAATTTCTGCGACATCGGAATGATCGCGGACCCCCGAACAGGGCGCTCGGTCGTGGTCACAGCGATCGATAACCTCGTCAAGGGGGCCTCGGGCCAGGCAGTCCAGAACATGAACCTCATGATGGGGTTTGACGAGACCTCGGGACTTAAGTTTGCGGGATTATTCCCGTGATAGCAGTGCGTTCACAATACACCTGACAGAGGTAGACTAATATGAGGATTCTAGACACAAAAAGTTTTTCCGTGCCGGGATTCAAGGCATGGGGCATTCACTGTGGGATCAAGAAGAATGAGAAAAAGGACCTGGCGATCATTTATTCCGACCGCGATGCAGTGGTTGCCGGAGTTTTTACGAAGAACCGGGTGAAGGCGGCATGCGTACACCTAAACACGTCGAAGGTGAAGTCGGGAAAAGGGCGAGCCATCATAGCGAACAGCGGCTGCGCTAATGCCTGTACCGGAAAACGCGGATTAGCCGATGCGCGCGCCACGGCCGAGATCGCGGCCGGAGAGCTTGGCGTGAGGCCTGATGCCGTGTACGTGGCGTCGACCGGCGTGATAGGCGAGTTTCTGCCAATGCCGAAGGTAGCGACCGGTATTGCGACAGCGGTCGGATTGCTGTCGAGTACGGGCTGGGAGCAGGCGGCCGAGGCTATCATGACCACCGATATCTATCCCAAGCTGTCAATCGTGCAGGAGGAGATCGGTGGAAAGACGGTCACGATTGCGGGTGTCGCCAAGGGTTCGGGCATGATTCATCCGAACCTTGCGACCATGCTCTGCTTCATAGTGACCGACGCGAACATATCGTCATCTATGCTCAAAAAGGCCCTGCTTACCTCTACGGAACGGTCCTTCAACAATATTACTGTTGATGGAGACACGAGCACGAACGACATGATCCTCTGCATGGCGAACGGCGCGGCCGGCAACAGGAGACCGGCTACCGGGAGCAAGGACCTGAGGAAGTTTCAGGCATGCTTGGACTCAGTGACACTTTCCCTCGCAAAACGGGTAGTGCGCGACGGCGAGGGAGCTACCAAATTTGTAGAGCTTGTAGTGCGCGGTGCAAAAAGTCCCGTCGAGGCAAAACGCGCCGCCATGGCTATTGCCAAATCCAGTCTGGTTAAGGCCGCACTCTTCGGTGAAGATGCCAATTGGGGAAGGATTATGGCAGCCTTGGGCAATTCAGGCGTGGAAATGGACGAGGCCAGGACGGACATTTATATTGGCAAATCAAAGCTTGTTGAAAAGGGCCTTGGCCAGGGAAAGGCTGCGGATCGTGATGCGGCGCTGGCACTCAAGCAGCGAGAAATTCAGATAATCATTGATCTGCACAAGGGAAAGGCTTCTTCCACGATCTGGACCTGTGATCTGTCATACGAGTATGTAAAGATTAATGCCTCATACCGGGGCTGACAGAAACTGGGCGCACCCCTGCATCGGGACACACCAGTATTCCGTAAAATACCTGAAAATTTAGCCTAAATTTCTCTTGACATTCAGTGATGGAGTTGTTAATTTTAATGATTATGCCGCCATCACGTAAACAGAACGGCCTAATGTTTTTTTGTAGGTGCACAGCGTTTTTTAATCAGAAAATTACAAAAAAAGTATTTATATTACAATTAGGTACAACATGAGGGGGGGTGTAGCGAGGGTGCCGAGTATAAGGTTGCGAGAGAATGAGCCTTTTGAGGCCGCACTCCGGAGATTTAAAAAAAGTATCGAAAAAGAAGGCGTGCTTTCAGAGGTCAAAAAAAGGGAACACTACGAAAAACCGAGCGTAAAGCGTAAGAAGAAGGCATTGGCTGCAAGAAAAAAGGCGGCCAAAACAGCGCGCATTTTCAGGCAGAGCTAACGGGCTTTCGCGGGAGCATGCTGCTGATCGCGCAGTATGCGACTAGTTTTGTGGGGAGAGGGTCAGGATGGGATTACGAGAGAAGATAGATGCTGATACGAAAGCGGCCCTCAAGTCCGGTGAAAAAGATAAGGTTTCTACCCTGCGAATGCTGAACGCAGCACTCAAGAACAAACAGATAGATAAACGGAGACCGCTCACCGAAGAAGAGGTGATCGAGACCGTGCGCTCGCTCATCAAGCAGCGGAAGGACTCGATCGAACAGTTTGCCAAGGGCGGCCGACAGGACCTCGTGGATAAGGAAACCGCCGAGGTCGCCGTGTTGGAGATGTATCTGCCGCAGCAATTGGCCCGCGAAGAGCTCGAGGCCATGGTTCGTGATGCCATATCCCAGACAGGCGCACAAGGCGCCAGGGATATGGGCAAGGTCATGAAGGCCCTGATTCCTATGGTGGGAGGACGCGCAGACGGAAAGCTTGTGAGTGAGCTTGTGAAAAATGCGCTGGGATAACTACCTGTTTCAGACACTACGTCTGTTTTCTTAGCTACAGGGCTGAACAGGGGGCCATGAAGAAAAGGGCCCCCTGATTTTTTTTAGGAGTTTGCGCGTTGACACTTCAGGAGTTCTACGAACTGGCCATTCAATCCGGCATTGAAGCCGATCCCCGCGGAAGAGCAGCGGTAGAAAAAGAACTAACTGAAACGCGCAAGGCGTTCGACGAGCTCAAATCCGACGAAAAAGAGACCTTTGATGCCGAGAGGCTCAAGAACCCTTATGCCGACAGCAGGATCCTGCACGGAAATCCGGACCGGAACGTGAAGAAAATTCTTGTCGGTATCGACATGGAGACGCCGGAAATGCTCCTTGCCGACCGGCTGAACCAGAAGGGCGCTGGTATCGACCTCGTGCTTGCGCATCACCCAGAAGGCCGTGCGTATGCGAATTTTTATGAAGTGATGAAGATGCAGGCCGATATCCTCAACCGGTTCGGAGTGCCAATCAATGTCGCTGAGAGCCAACTGAGCAGCAGGATGAAGGAGGTCGAGCGCAGCCTCCTACCGGTGAACCACACGCGACCGGTTGACGCCGCGCGTCTTCTTGACATCCCCTATATCTGCCTTCACACTCCAGCGGATAATATGGTTTCGAGCTATCTCCAGGCGCGGGTCGACCGAGAATCGCCTTCCAGGCTCAAAGACGTTGTCAAACTCCTGAAGGACATCCCCGAGTACCTTGAGGCGATTAGGAACAATGCCGGTCCGCGGATCCTTATCGGCTCCGACGACCAGCGCACAGGGAAAATATTCGTGGACATGACGGGAGGCACATCCGGCTCGAAGGAAACGATCGAGAGGCTTTCCCAGTCAGGCGTGGGGACCATCGTGGGAATGCACATGTCCGAGGATCACCGGAAGGAAGCGGAGAGACATCATCTCCATGTGGTGATCGCCGGGCACATATCAAGCGATTCACTTGGCTTAAACCTGCTCCTCGATGCCATTGAAAAGCGCACACCGCTTCAAGTGCTCGAGTGTTCGGGATTTAGACGGGTCAAACGGTTGACCTGACGCTGTATGAATGAACATACCCTGAGGGTGCTGGAATTTGACAAAGTAAAAAATATTGTTGCTGTGTATGCCGCATCGGAAGCGGGTAGAGCGGCAGTTATGGAGCTGCAACCATCCGCAGATGTTCAGACCGTCAAGATGCGACTGAGGGAAGCCCGAGAGTTTACTCAAATACTGCAGATCGGTGAAAGACCGCCACTCGATGGGATTCTTGATGTCGGGCAGGCAGTCAAAAAACTCGGGGTGAGCGGCAGCCTGCTCTCCTCGTCTGAGCTTTTGAATATAGCGACCACGCTTGGCGCAGGCAGACGGGTAAAAATTTTTTTTCAAAAATTCGAAGGCAAAGTCAAGGGAGCGGCACCGGCAGCGCCGCTTCTGAGCGCCAGAGCGGCTGCCATCCCTTCGCTGAAGCAGATAGAAGACGCAGTCCTTAATGCTATCGATGATAAGGCCGAGGTCAAGGACTCGGCCAGCGCCGTTCTCCGGAAAATCCGGAAACAGATCACACGGATGCGAGAAGAAATCCTTGACCGAATGTCCTGCATCCTTCAGAACAGCGGTTATCAAAAGGTCATTCAAGAGCCGGTGATCACGGTCCGCGACGACCGGTACGTGCTGCCGCTTAAGCCCAATTTTAGGCAGAGCCTCAAGGGTGTGGTGCACGGCCAGTCGGGCTCGCGGGCTACGCTCTTTGTTGAGCCCCTTGATGTATTGGAGCAGAACAACCGCCTTGCCGAACTCCGCATGGAGGAGCGTGAGGAAGTTGAACACATCCTGCGCGAGCTCACCTCACTCATGGCGCAAGAGGCTGACCGGATCGAATTAGCGATCCATACGCTCGCCCTGATTGACGCCGTATATGCCAGGGCGCGGTTCTGTATGGATTATGATGGCACGATACCCGAAATATCGGCAGACGGAAACATCCGGCTCCGAGCGGCAAGACACCCGTTGCTCGTTGGGAAGTCCAAGACCGGTGCCCCTTATACGGACATTACGCCGAATGACATTGTTCTCGACGGTGGGAAACGGGTGTTGATCCTGAGCGGGCCGAACGCAGGCGGAAAGACGGTTATCCTCAAGACCGTTGGTCTACTCTGCCTCATGGCTCAATCAGGTCTGCCGGTGACTGCTGCTGAAGGGAGTGAGATTCCATGTTTCGGCTCAGTGTTTGCCGATATCGGCGACGAACAGAGCTTGGAGCAGGATCTGAGCACGTTCTCGTCTCACGTGAGCCAGATTGCTGAGATCCTTCGGCAGGCGACAGGGGGATCCCTGGTTCTCATGGATGAGCTCGGCTCTGGAACGGACCCAGGTGAGGGCGCGGGACTTGGCGCAGCAGTACTCGAGAGCCTGATCGAGCGCGGATGCATCACTGTGGTGACGACGCATCACAACGCCCTCAAGCTCTTCGGTTCCCAGACGAGTGGCGCGGTGAACGCCGCCATGGAGTTTGATCCGACAACGCTCAAACCAACGTACCGGCTCATACCGGGCAGGCCGGGTAGGAGTTACGGGCTTGACATGGCGGCACGGCTTGGCGTGCCTGATGTCGTAATCCAAAAAGCTCGGGCCCAGCTGGGACAGGACGATGCCCGTCTCGAGAAACTTTTGGCGCAGGTTGAGAACGATTCTCAGCTCCTGGTATCAGAGCGGCAGACACTCGAAAAAGAACTAGCAGCAGTACACCAGGAACGCGCCGAGGTAACTGCGGTGCTCCGCAACGCGCGGGAAGAAGCACGAGACGTTAAATCTAGAGCCAGGACGGAAGCAAAAGAGATCCTGACGTCGCTCCGGCAGAAACTTCGCGATTTGTCCCGCATCGTAACGCTTGAGCAGGTCGACGCTAAAAAAATGAGCCTGGAGGTTGAAGCGCTCGGCAAAAGACTCGAGCCTGACGATTTCGCGGGGCCGCGGGTTAATTCCGAGAGTATGAAGGATATACACGTTGGAGACACCGTACGGATAGCGAAGCTCAATAAGACTGGTACGGTGATTTCTTTGCACCGAGACATGATCGAACTCGAGGTCAACGGGAGGAAGATCAGGCTCTCGACAGCAGACGTCACGTCGGTAGAATCTGAGCCGCGACATAGACAAGAGGTTTCAACTCCTGGATGGGGGGCCGAACTCCACGAGGAAGAAGGCTCAGTGGATCGGTTAAACATCATCGGCTTTCACGTGGACGAGGGATTGGCAGAGGTCGACCGGTTTATTGATCGGTCAGGGTTCAACCACCATTCGGTCGTGACCATCATTCATGGTTTGGGGACCGGGGCGCTCAAGGCGGCGGTAACGGACTTTTTGAATAAACATCCGCTGGTCGCATCCATTCGTTCCGGCGAACCTGCTGAGGGCGGCGCAGGAGTAACGGTGGTGGAGTTGAAAAAATAACGTGTACTCCGAAGATATCATAGGTCGGGTTAGGGACAGCGTCGATATTGTTGATCTAGTTTCCGGATATGTGTCTCTGAAGAAAACGGGCAAGAACCATACGGGGCTCTGTCCATTTCATGCGGAGAAGACCCCGTCATTCAGTGTGAATCCGGATAAGCAGATCTTTCACTGCTTCGGGTGCGGTGCCGGCGGTGATGTGTTCAAGTTTATCGAGCTGCAAGAGGGATTGAACTTTCCCGACGCCGTGAGAGCGCTCGCAGGCCGTGCCGGCATATCTTTACCGACGGACAGCAGGTCGCACGGTCAGGACAAAAAGTCTGAGGATGAACGAAAGGTTCTCCTCAAAATCATTGCCGACGCTGTAGAATATTTCAAAAAAGAGCTCGAAGGGCCCGCGGGAAGCGCGGCTCGGGCGTACCTTCAGAAGCGGGGTGTAACCGACGCCATTGTGCAGGAGTTTGCTCTCGGCTATGCTAAGCCCGAGTGGGACGGTCTGCTCCGGCACCTCAAGCAGAAAGGCCATGCTTTTGGCCAGATGGAGAAAGCCGGGCTCATTGTCAAGCGGAGCGACGGCGAGGGATACTATGACCGGTTTCGGGGGAGGATAATCTTCCCGATCCGTGATATCGCGGGGAAAGTGATCGCTTTCGGCGGCAGGGTGATGGACGACTCCCTGCCCAAGTACCTGAACTCGTCAGAAACGCCGCTCTACAGCAAGAGCAACACGCTCTACTGTTTGGACATGGCAAAAGAGCTCGGTCGCAGGCAGGGATATTTTATTATCGTCGAGGGATACCTCGATGCGATCGCCTGCCACCAGTATGGCGTGCGGAACGCAGTCGCAACGCTCGGCACGGCGCTCACCGAGGGCCACCTCCGGCTCATGCGGAGGTTTTCCGATAAGCTCGTGCTGATCTTCGATCCAGACCCGGCCGGAGTCAAGGCCTCGCTTCGGGGATCTGACCTTTTTATGACGAGCGGCATGAAGGTGAACGTGGTCTCACTCCCCGATGGCGACGATCCGGACACGTTTTTGCAGAAGCACGGGCACGATGCGTTCGCTGCATGCCTGCGCAAGTCGGTTAAGTTCATGGACTTCGTACTTGGGCAGGTGCTAAAGAGCGGATCGCTTGCCTCGATTGACGATAAGGTGCAGAAAGCTGAAGAGATGCTTGGGTTCATCGCAAAAATCCCGAGCGGCATCGAACGTGACCATTATATCAGGAAAACGGCGGAGGCACTGGACCTGAATGAGACAGTTCTCAGACAGGAAATCCCGACACACACCCGGCGCGCTGCGTCTGCGTCGGGCGGAGCCAAGGGGTCTGTTCCTGTTCCTGCATGGAGGCACCGGCCCAAGGCCGAAGAGATACTGATACACCTCATGCTGAAAGATGATGAGATAGCTCGAAGTCTGAAAGAACAGATTCAACCTCAGGATTTTACCGATCCTTTGTTCCAGCGGGTGGTGCAGAGGATTCTCGATGCTCTTGAAAAGACCGGCAGGCTCGATATGGGGACGCTTATCCAGGACGGCGACGAGGAAATCAACAGCGTGATCTCCCATTATTCCGTGCTCGAGATGAATTACCACGATCCTCACAAGCACTGCCAGGACTGTGTGGACATAATCAAGCAGCAGAACCATGCCAGGAAGATGAAGGCATTGATTACGGCGATCAAGAACGCGGAGGTCCTCGGAGACAACGCTGAACTCGCCAGACTCATCGAGGAGCAAAACCGGTTAAGCCGGAAGCCAGGCAGACGGATTCCCGGTTTATAGACATCCACGGGATCGGTATGAGCAATTTCAGATACATTTCGTGATGGCGAGCAGATGAATGCACATCACGCAGGAGGAGCACACCAGTATGTCAAAGCGGGGCAAGACAGGAGATCCAAAAAAACCGATCGCAACGGGTAAAGAGCGGAATTATGTGCCCTACGAAGAGGCGGGCGATGCCATTCCCCACGAAGAAGTTTCCACGGAACAGCTCGACAGCATTATCTCTCTGTTCGGAGACGGAGAAATCGACATCGATATTGCAGACTCCCAACATGACGGCAAAGTGCGCCAGCCTGCCGAGGATGAAGTAGAGGAGGGCGTCGAGCCCGAAGACGCTGGCCTTGATGAAGTCGCTGAGGAGGAGGCTGAAGAAGAGGAGGTCGAGGTCGGTGTTGGGAAGACCGATGACCCTGTCCGCTTGTATCTCAAGGAAATGGGCACCGTCCCGCTCCTTTCAAAAGAGGGCGAGGTGGCGATCGCGAAACGCATTGAAGAAGGCAAGCGAGATGCAGCCCAGGTCCTCTACAGCTTGCCGTTCTCGCTCCAGGATGTGCATGAACTGGGCGATAAGCTTCGGAAGGGCAAAATCAGCATTCATGAAGTGGTTCATTCAGGCGATGATGATTTCGAGGACATCCAGAGCCAGAACGAGGAAGAGCTGCATGCAAGGGTGCTCAAGCTGATTAGCGAGATCGATCGCCATAGCAGGGATCTCAATACTCTCGCAAATAATGCGAACAGCAACCGCGTAAGCGAGGGCAGAAAAAAGGCGCTCCGCGAGAAAGCCCAGACGACTCGGTACGCTCTCTTCGACAAGCTCGAGGCGCTCAACATACACTGTCGGCAGACTGACCGCCTGGTCGTTAAACTGCGTGAAATGGTGAGTGAGGTGTTCCTCTCGGAGCGCGAGATCCACGGGCTCGAAAGGAAGTCGGGCCTAGCCATTGCAGATCTCAAGGAAGTCTTCAAAAAGATGCGCCAGGGAGAGCGCGAGCTCAAGAACGCTGCGCGAAGACTCGAGATGAAGCCGGAAGCCCTTCTCGGTCTTGAGAGGGTATACCGGAATGCGGTCAAGCGGGTCAGGAAAATAGAGGCGGACTGTGGGGTTTCTGCAGAGGATCTGAAGAAAGGGCTCAGGGCCTATGAGCGGGCTGAAGAACGCGCCAAGTATGCCAAGAGCGAGCTTGTGGAGGCGAACCTCCGGCTTGTGGTCTCGATCGCCAAGAAGTACACCAACCGTGGACTTCAGTTCCTCGATCTGATTCAGGAAGGGAATATTGGCCTCATGAAGGCTGTGGACAAGTTTGAGTGGCAGCGCGGGTACAAGTTCAGCACCTATGCTACCTGGTGGATCAGACAAGCGATCACAAGGGCGATTGCCGATCAGGCACGTACCATCCGCATCCCTGTTCACATGATTGAGACCATGAATAAGCTTATACGGACCTCGCGAGGGCTCGTCCAGGACCTCGGCAGAGAGCCGACCACCGAGGAGATTGCTGCGTCCATGAAGCTGCCGGTCGAGAAGGTCCGCAAGATCATGAAGATCGCTAAAGAGCCGATATCGCTCGAGACTCCTATCGGCGAGGAAGAGGACAGCCACCTTGGCGACTTTATCGAGGACAAGAAAGTAGCATCGCCGCTGGAGTCGGCGATTCGGAAGAACCTGCATAACCAGGTCCGGAAAGTACTGAACACGCTGACGGAGCGCGAGGAGAAGGTGCTCCGCTGGCGCTTCGGCATTGGCGAACAGACAGACCACACGCTCGAAGAGGTAGGACAGGAGTTCGACGTGACGCGCGAGCGCATCCGTCAGATCGAGGCAAAGGCGCTGCGGAAGCTCCGTCACCCGAGCAGGAGCAAACAGCTCAAGAGCTTCATGGAGTGAGACGGCCGGATCACACGGAGGCAATGCTTGACATTTAGCGGGGGTTATGCCAATATAAACAGTTGTTACGAGGCAATTGCCAAGCACTAAATAACAGATCCCAAACAAATTTCAATTATTAAAATTTCATTTTGATCATTTGATTTTGTTTGGAATTTGAAATTTGGAATTTACAGTAAAGCAGGGCCCATAGCTCAGTTGGTAGAGCTACCGGCTCATAACCGGTTGGTCCCAGGTTCGAGTCCTGGTGGGCCCACCAATTAATCGATAACAGGGAGATGCTTCAGATGTTCGAGGTGAAGAACTCATTGGATCATGGCGCTGTTGATAGCAGGCAGCCCTCGGATAAAACCATAAAATGCGCCGATAGGCGCATTTTTATTTTGGAGGTGGCATGGAAGAACAGCTGAGCATGCTCATACAGCTTCAGGAAATAGATACGAAGATCCGCTCTCTCGCCCAGCGGAAAATCCAGCTTCCTGAGATACTGGCATCGCTCGAACGTCGGCGTGCAGCGAGCAAAGAGGAATTCGACAAGACCAAAGAAGCACTCCAGACAGCACAGAAGAATAAGCGCGACCGGGACAAAGACCTGGAGGTTGGCGTGCAAAAGGTCGAAAAACTCAAGGCGCGCACCTCCGAGATCAAGACCAATAAAGAGTACCAGGCACTGCTCAAGGAAATAGAGACAGCAGAGCAGGAAAATAAAGCGATCGAGGATGAGGTTCTCGTGCTGATGGAGCAAATTGACGCGGCAGCTATGTCGATTACGACGGCAGAAAAAAAAGCCCGGGACGATGAGGATGCAATCGTTGCCGAGCAGAAAGAGCATGAGGTAGTCTTCGTGAAGCTTGAAAAGGAGTTAAAAGAAGTGGAAGGCGAGCGGCAAGAGATAGCAGCGCGCATCGATGCCGCGATACTCGGACAGTACCAAAAGCTCCTCAAATCCAAGGTGGGCATCGCCATAGCGGAGGCGCGGGGCGAATCCTGTTCAGGCTGCTACATGAGCATCCCGCCCCAGGTCTTCGTCAATGTCAAGAAAAACAGCAGTATCATCACCTGTCCTCATTGCGGCCGGATTTTATATTATAAGGAAGCCGTCGTACAGAAAAATACCTGATCCGGACAAACCGGAACCAATGATTATCACCACGGAGACACGTCGAACACAGAGGACATCATGAATTTTTCCCCTCTGACCGCAGCGCCGCCGTGGTTTATTTTTTCGCTTTTGAAAACGTTGTTTTTCTTTGGAAAGGATTATGATGGAATTGACAATTTTTACCGACGGAGCATCTCGGAATAACCCTGGTGAGGCCGGGGCGGGCATTTTTATCACTAAGGGCAGCTTACCTATCAATAAGATAGCCCGGTATCTGGGAAGGACCACGAACAATGTTGCAGAATATACTGCCGCAATTATTGGACTGGAACAGGCCGTGAAGCTGCGAGCATCGAGCGTCAAGCTCTGTGCGGATTCCGAGCTCCTCGTGAAACAGCTGAATGGCCAGTATAAAGTCAAGAACGAGGGCTTGAAGCCGCTGTACGCAAAGGTCAAGGAACTTATTGCAAAGATTGGCAGCGTCGAGGTACAATACATACCAAGGGACCAGAACAAGGAAGCAGATGCTTTGGCGAACAAGGCCATTGATGAAAAGCTGAAATAATTTGCGACATCCATGTCCTGATAAATTTTTAGTTTTTCTGTGTCCTACGCGGTAAGAACAAGGTTATTCCATGTCAGAGCGGGTGAGGTGATTGCTCCCCGGAAACGGGGGGAGGAAAGTCCGAGCTCCGCAGGGCAAGGCGGTCCCGAAACGGGACAGGGGGTGACCCCATGGACAGTGCCACAGAAAAGAAGACCGCCCCGAATAGGGGTAAGGGTGAAACGGTGGAGTAAGAGCCCACCACATTCCTGGGTGACCGGGAATGCTTGGAAAACCCCGCCTGGAGCAAGACCACATAGGGAAGCGTCTCCCGAGCAATCGGGAGTAAGGACTGCCCGTCCGAGACTTCCGGGTAGGTCGCTCGTGCCTTCGAGCAATCGAGGGCCCAGATAAATAATCACTGCTCTCGGGCGACCGGGAGAACAGAACTCGGCTTACGGCCCGCTCTGATTTTTTTGATAAGGCTGGAGATATTTCAGTTTATTCTCCTTATGAGAGTGTTCCATGAGCAAAAAAAGTTTTACCATCCATCCATTCGATAAGCTCAAAAAAAAAATAGAGCACAGCAAGGCAATTCACTTGTCTCCGCCTATTCTTCCCAAGAAAAAAGAACACCTTACCGATGAAGAGCTGTTCTGTGATGCCATGGATGATGTCCAGGAGATTGAAGAATACCGTGGACTGTCCTGCGCTCAGCGCCACCGGAAAATCATCTCCGATCCGGCGCGACGTCACCCCGATCACGAAGTACTCATGATTCTCAGCGAAATCGCAGAAGGGCGGCAACCGGTAAACCTGCCGGATACGCAGGAATACGTTGAATGGACTAATCCGGATTACCGGGACGACATCATTCAGAGACTGCATGGAGGAGACTTCTCTGTTCAGGAGTTCCTCGATCTACACGGTTTCACCGTCCCCGAGGCTGAAATGGAACTGGAATCCTTTATCGAGGCCTCCTTTAAAAAAGGGCTGCGCTGTATCAAGATCATCCATGGCAGGGGGCTCCGCTCCACAGGGGGAGCCCGATTAAAGGAGGCTGTCGTCAAGCGGCTTTCGGGACACTACCGGAAGGACATTATTGCATACGTGACCGCACGGCAGTGCGACGGAGGGCTCGGTGCACTCTACGTCCTGCTTCGGTGAAAATAATTTTTTCTATATATAAACACAAGCATGAACAAGAATGCAGCACGACGCACAGGAACACGAGCAAATTGCAAGCTTCTGGTTCCATCCGAAGTAAGAGCATTCCGGAGGAAGATTTACACCTACTACCGCAAGCACGGCCGCGACCTCCCTTGGCGAAAAACGCGGAACCCCTACCACATCCTTGTATCGGAGATCATGCTTCAGCAGACCCAGGTGGAGCGAGTGCTTGAAAAATATGATCAGTTCATCAAGGCATTCCCGGATTTTCGCTCTCTTGCCAAAGCGCCGCTTCGGAAGCTGATTACAGTCTGGCAGGGGATGG
>Ga0335082_10004683_pt1 | contig 14940 bp, 13 predicted proteins | sample Lox_Sample_41_FD_206718 | JGI IMG/M metagenome (GOLD analysis project Ga0335082, IMG submission 206718) | Soil microbial communities from Loxahatchee National Wildlife Refuge, Florida, United States - Lox_Sample_4.1 | ecosystem: Environmental > Terrestrial > Soil > Wetlands | place: USA...
ACCGACGAGAGCTTCGCCCGGAAGTTCTTCGACGTCCTCGACGCCCGGGAGGCGCGCGGCGAGGAGCGCCGGCTCGACCGGGACGACGTGATCCTGCTCTCCACCGGGCGCCACTTCCGGCTCTCGCCCCGGGCGAAGCTGGTGGTGGGGCGCACCGAGGTGGAGAACGCCCTCCTCGAGCACCACGTGGCCGGCCGGGCCCGGCTCGAGGCCAAGGACGTGCTCGGGCCGGTGGCGCTGGTGGAGGGGGTCCCCACCTACGAGGAGCGCGTCCTGGCGGCCCGGATCGTGGCCCGCTACGGCAAGGGCAAGGACGCCGCCCGCGTGGCGGTGGAGTGGCGCGAGGACGAGATGGTCGAGGTCTACGAGGTCGAGCCCGAGCGCGACGAGCCGCGCATCGAAGCGCTCCGCATCTGACCGGCCACCTCCCCCACTTGGGGTGAGGCCCGGCCTGCTCCGCCGCGCCACGGGAGCGCAGGGGGGCGCCTGGCCGCCCGCGCGCTCGAGACTCGTTGTCGGCCGCCTCCCGAAGCGCGAACATGCGACCGTCCACCTGCGGATCCGGTCCACTGTTCTCGACGAGGGGCGAGCCATGGCGACCAAGCGCATCTACTCCTTCGGCGGCGGCAAGGCGGAGGGGAACAAGGACATGAAGGAGCTGCTCGGCGGCAAGGGGGCCGGGCTCGCCGAGATGTCCAACATCGGGATCCCGGTCCCGCCCGGGTTCACCATCACCACCGAGGTCTGCGGCGAGTACAACCGGGCGGGGAAGAAGCTCCCGCGCGCCCTCGAGCCGGAGCTCAAGGCGGCGCTGCGCAAGGTCGAGGCGCTCACCGGGCGCGGCTTCGGCGATCCCGCGAACCCGCTCCTCGTCTCGGTGCGCTCCGGGGCCCGGGTCTCGATGCCCGGGATGATGGACACGGTCCTCAACCTGGGGCTGAACGACCGCACGGTGGAGGGGCTGGCGGCCGGCTCCGGGAACCCGCGCTTCGCCTGGGACAGCTACCGGCGCTTCGTGGCGATGTTCGGCGACGTGGTGCTCGGCCTCAAGCCGGAGTCCAAGGAGGACCGGGATCCGTTCGAGGTGATCCTCTCCGCCAAGAAGGCGGCCCGCAGCGTGAAGCACGACTCCGAGCTGCCGGTGGAGGCGCTGCGGGAGCTGGTGGGGGAGTTCAAGGCGGAGATCCGGCGCAAGAAGGGGATCGAGTTCCCGGAGGAGCCGCATGACCAGCTCCTGGCCGCGATCGGCGCGGTCTTCCGCTCCTGGGACAACGACCGGGCGGTCGCCTACCGCCAGCTCAACTCCATCCCGGCCGACTGGGGCACCGCGGTCTCGGTCCAGTCGATGGTCTTCGGGAACATGGGCGACGACTCGGGGACCGGGGTGGCCTTCACCCGCAACCCGGCCACCGGGGAGAACGAGTTCTACGGCGAGTTCCTGGTGAACGCCCAGGGCGAGGACGTGGTGGCCGGGATCCGGACCCCGCAGAAGATCGCCCAGCTGCAGGAGCGCTGGCCGGAGGTCTCGCTCCAGCTCCTCGGGGCGAGGGAGAAGCTGGAGCGCCACTACCGCGACATGCAGGACATCGAGTTCACCATCGAGCGCGGGCGGCTCTACCTGCTCCAGACCCGGAGCGGGAAGCGGACCGGGCTGGCGGCGGTCCGGATCGCGGTGGAGATGGCGGAGGCCAAGCTCATCTCCCGCGAGGAGGCGCTCCTCAAGGTCGACCCGGAGGCCCTGAACCACCTGCTGCGGCCGGTGTTCGACGCCGCCCGGAAGACCGCGGCGGTGGAGGGGGGCCGGCTGCTCGCCCGCGGGCTCCCGGCCGGGCCCGGCGCGGCCAGCGGCCGGCTGGTCTTCTTCGCCGAGGACGCGGCCGCCTGGCGGGCCCGGGGGGAGCAGGTCGTCCTGGCCCGGCACGAGACCAGCCCGGAGGACATCCGCGGGATGGCGGCGGCCGAGGGGTTCCTCACCGCGTTCGGAGGGATGACCTCCCACGCCGCCCTGGTGGCCCGGCAGATGGGCAAGGTGGCGATCGTGGGCTGCGGCGCGCTCTCCTTCGACTACCGCGCCCGGACCATGACCGTCGAGACCGCGGCTGGCCCCAGGGTGCTGAATGAGGGGGACGCGATCTCCATCGACGGCACCGCCGGCGAGGTGATCGAGGGCCGGCTCGAGACCCGCCCCTCGGAGGTGGTCGAGGTCCTGGTGGAGAAGACCCGCGAGGCGAAGGGAGCGGAGACGCACCAGCGCTTCGCCAGGCTCCTCTCCTGGGCCGACCAGGCCCGCCGGCTCAAGGTCCGGGCCAACGCCGACCAGCCGGACCAGGCGAAGGTGGCGATCGCCTTCGGAGCCCAGGGGATCGGTCTCTGCCGCACCGAGCACATGTTCTTCGGGGAGGGGAAGATCGGCCCGATGCGGGAGATGATCGTGGCGGAGACCGCCGAGGAGCGGCGGGCGGCGCTCGCCAAGCTCCTCCCCCTGCAGCGCGACGACTTCCGCGGCCTGTTCCTGGAGATGGCCGGCCGCCCGGTGACCATCCGGACCCTCGACCCGCCGCTCCACGAGTTCCTGCCCCATGACGAGGCGGGGATCGCCGAGCTCGCCCGGGCCACCGGCCGGACCGTGGCGCACGTGAAGGAGCGGATCGAGGAGCTGGCCGAGGCCAACCCCATGCTCGGCAACCGCGGCTGCCGGCTCGGCATCTCCTACCCGGAGATCACCGAGATGCAGGCCCGGGCGATCTTCGAGGCCGCCTGCGACGCCGCCGAGCAGGGGGTGAAGGTCGAGCCGGAGGTGATGATCCCGCTCGTCGCCACGGTGAAGGAGCTCGAGCACCAGGCCAAGCTGGTCCGGCGGGTGGCGGCCGAGGTGTTCGAGGCGCGGGGGCGCAAGGTGCGCTGGGCGGTGGGGACGATGATCGAGGTGCCGCGCGGCGCGCTCACCGCGGCCGAGATCGCCCGGGAGGCCGAGTTCTTCTCCTTCGGCACCAACGACCTCACCCAGACCGCCTTCGGCCTGTCGCGCGACGACGTCGGGGTGGTGCTCCAGACCTACCTCGAGGAGGAGATCCTCCCAGGCGATCCGTTCGTCTCCATCGACCAGGAGGGCGTCGGCGCCCTGATGCGGATCGCGGTGGAGGGCGGCCGGGCCACGCGCCCCGGGATCAAGCTCGGGATCTGCGGCGAGCACGGCGGCGATCCGGCCTCGGTCGAGTTCTGCCACCGGATCGGGCTCGACTACGTCTCCTGCTCGCCCTACCGCCTCCCCATCGCCCGGCTGGCGGCGGCGCGGGCGGCGCTGCGGGAGGCGGCCGCGGCCAGGCCGGCGCGCGCCGGCCGCGCGGCGCGGGCCGGGAAGGCCGCCTCGAACGGCAAGGCGGTGCGGAACGGGCGCGCCCACCCGCCGCGCGCGGCGAAGGCCGGAGCGCGGCGCCGGGCGCACGCCCGCGCCTGAGGCGGTCCGCCGGGCGGTCCCGCCCTCTCCGGCAGCGGCCGGCGGGGCGGGGCCGGTCCTTTGACCAGGGGCGCCCATTCGGGCACACTGCCTCTCGGCCGCGCGCCGCTCGATGAAGGTCCCCGCATCCTCCGCCTGGCTCCTCCCGGTGAGCGCGCTCCTCCTCGCGGGGATGGCCGTTCCCCGCGCCGACGACCTCGCCCCACCTTCGCCCACCCCCGCTGCGGCGCCCGGAGCGCCGGAGGCCCCGGCGGCCGAGGCCGCGGCGGCCGCGCCCTCCGCCGCCGCGCCCACCCCCGCCTCGCCCGGCCCGGCCGCGCCCGGCCCGGCCGCGCCCCCCGCGCCGGCGCCGCGCCTCGGCGAGGCGCGCCTCGACCCGACGCTGGGACGCTATGTCGCCCCGCTGGGCGAGGGGCGGGCCGTCCTCACCCTCGATCCCCGCCTCCAGGCGCACCTCGAGCGCACCCTCGCCACGTACGCCGTCCCCTGGGGCGTCACCGTGCTCCTCGAGCCCTCCACCGGCCGGGTCCTGGCGCTGGCGGAGCACTCCCAGGCCGAGCCCGGCCGCAAGGGGCTCTCCTTCACCGCCTTCGCGCCGGCCGCGAGCGTGTTCAAGATCGTGACCGCCGCCGCCCTCCTCGAGCAGGGGATCCCGCCCGGCGAGGAGATCTGCTTCCACGGCGGCAACCGCCGGCTCCAGCCGAAGCTCCTCTCCGACGACCCGCGCCGCGATCGCAGCTGCCTCTCGCTCTCCTCCGCCCTGGGGCACAGCGCCAACGTGGTCTTCGCCAAGCTGGCCGAGCGCGGGCTCGACCCCGCGGTGCTGCGCGGCGCGGCCGACCGGTTCCTCTTCAACTCCGAGATCCCGTTCGCGAGGAAGGTCGACGTCTCGCCGGCCGAGGTGCCGGAGGACGACCCCTTCCAGCTCGCCAACACCGCCGCCGGCTTCGGGCCGGTCCGCCTCTCGCCGCTCCACGGCGCGCTGCTCGCCTCGATCGTCGCGAACGGGGGCGTCTTCGTCCCCCCGGCGCTGGTCGAGGAGGCCGAGGGAGTGGCGGCCCCGGCGCTCCCCGCGCCGGTGCGGGTGGTCGACGAGGGGGTGGCGGCCGCGCTCGCCGACATGATGCGCTCCACCTGCACCGAGGGGACGGCGCGGCGGGTCTTCCGGCACGCCGGCGGCGCCCTCCGCGGGGTGGCGGTGGCGGGCAAGACCGGCTCGCTCACCGAGCCGAGGCCCTACCGCGACCACACCTGGTTCGTGGGCTACGCCCCGGCCGATCACCCCGAGGTGGCGGTGGCCACGCTGATCGTGAACGGCCGGCTCTGGCGGGTGCGGGCCCCGACGGTGGCCCGCGACGCGCTCGAGGCCTACTTCTCGAACCGGGTGGCGGCGGCGCTCCCCGAGGGCCACCGGACCGCCAAGGCGCCGGCGCCGTAGGCGGCGCTCCCCGCTACCCCAGCTCCACCAGCTCCGACTCGGCGAAGCGTCGGATCGCCTTGAGCACGTCCAGCTCGCGCAGGGGCGCGACGCGGGCCAGGTCGGCCACGCTCCGCCGCCCGTCGCAGCGCGAGAGCAGGTACCGGTCCGCCGCCGAGAGGCGCAGCCGGGCCAGGCCCTGGGAGGCGACCTTGAGCTGCGGGTGGAGGGGGGGCTCGAGGAGCTCGCGCCGGAGCCGGGCGGCCAGGGCCTGCTCCGCCTCGGCGAGGAGGGCCCGGGCCGCCGCCAGGCCGGGGGCGATCCCGACCGCCCGGGTGGCGGCCAGCTCGGCGTCGTCGGCGCGCCCGTCGGCGAGCAGCCCGCGCGCCCGCTCCACCAGGTCGGCGGCGCGCGCCGCCTCGTCGTCCGCGCCCGCCGGCGGCGTCGGCGGGGCCGCCCGGACGATGCCCTGCCGCGCCAGGGCATAGAGCCGCTGGTAGAGCGAGAAGTCGGTGGCGTGGAGGGCGAGGCCGATCTCGTCCACCGTCTTCCCCTCGCGCGCCAGCGCCAGCAGGCGGCCGTCCACCGTGGAGGGCGAGAGGTCGGGCGCCACCTTCGACTCGTCCACGTCCAGCGGGGCGGCGCCGGTCGGGAACTGAGCGCGGAAGGCGCTCCAGGCGGTGGCACGGAACTCGGCCTCGTGCGAGATGTCGGCCAGGGGGACGGTGGCGTCCATCTCGTCCACCGGCGGCGGCGGGGTGTCGTCGAGGGTGAAGAGCCCCGAATCCCAGAGGTAGACGTCGAGGAGCGTCTCCCGGATCTTGATGGCGAGGACGTCGCGGATGGTCTCGGGCGGGACCAGCCCCACCATCACCAGCACCTTCCCCAGCCGGACCTTCGTCTCCTCCTGGGTCTGGAAGGCCTTCGAGAGCTGGTCCTCGCCGATGTGGCCGAAGTTGAGGAGGAGCTGGCCCAGGAACTCGCGCGGGTCGTTGGAGGCCGCGCCCACCGCCGCCCCCTCGCGGAGGTAGATCGTCTTGCGGATCGTCCCGCGCTCGCAGGCCAGGGTCCCGGACATGGCGCGGCGGGCGAGCATCTCCACCAGCTCGCCGAGCGGCAGCACCGCGAAGCTGCCCATGAGTCCGCGCATCGGGCGCGAGTGTCTTACGAGGGGACCGGTGGCGGCAAGCTCGCCCCTCGTGTATGAGATCGCCGACATGCCCCGCGCCGAGAGCTCCGGGCCGTGCGCCCACCCGCCGCTGGCGGCCACCCTCCTCCTCGCCGTCGCGCTCGCGGCGGGCTGCCGCGAGAAGGCGGAGCCGAGGCCTGCCCCGGTGCCGCCCGAGGCGCTCGCCGACTTCGGCATCGACCTGGCGAACGCGCCCGCGCCGCCGCTCGACCTGGCCGCGATCGACGGATCGCGCTTCTCGCTCACCGCCGCCCGGGGGCAGGTGGTGTTCGTGAACTTCTGGGCGACCTGGTGCCCGCCTTGCCGGGCGGAGATGCCGACCATGCTGGCGATGGGGCGGGAGTTGGAGCGCCTCCACCCGGGCAAGTTCAAGATGGTGGCGGTCTCGGTGGACGAGACCTGGAACCCGGTGAACGAGTTCTTTGCCGCGCCACCGTACATGGGCTCCACCGCCGGGATGACGGTGGCGCTCGACCCCGACCAGAAGGCCACCGTGGCCTACTACTGCGCTGCCCGCGGGGGCTGTCCGGATTCGTACAAGTTCCCGGAGAGCTACATCGTGGACAAGGCCGGCCGGCTGGTCTCCTACGTGGTGGGTCCCCGGAACTGGTCGATCCCGACCGCCCGCGCCTACCTCGAGCAGCTCATCGGGATGTGATCGCCGGTCGAGGCGGTCAATCTTTGTAATCACAAGAGTATTTTGTCATGACGCACCGCGTCGTATGGCGCTCGATCGCCTCCGCGGGTGGGTCGGCGCGCCCGGATTTCTTGATAGGCGGGAAGGGCGTGACCTATAAAGGGTCCGGAATCTTTGAAGATCCGGCGATTCTCCGGCCGTTCCTGGGCAGTTGGCGAGGGGCGCAAGGTGGGTTCGAGCGGCATCCCCGTCGTGGTCATGGGGCTCGGCGAGATCGGGCGCGCCATCGCCCGGGTGGCGTGCGCGCGCCCGGATTTCCGGGTCGTGGGCGCGGTCGATCCCCATCCTTCCAAGGCGGGACGGCGGCTCGAGGAGGTGCTCGGCCGGCCCGCGCCCGACGTCCCGGTGTCGGCCGGCGCCGCGGCGTCGCTCGCGGCGGCGAAGGGCGGGGTGGTGCTCCACGCCACCGCGAGCCGGATCGAGGCGGTGCTGCCCGAGATCGAGGCGGCGGTCCGCGCCGGGCTCCACGTGGTCTCGACCTGCGAGGAGCTCGCCTGGCCCTGGCTCGAGCACGCGGAGGTCGCGCAGCGGCTCGACGCCCTCTGCCACGAGCGGAACGTGGCGGTGGTGGGCACGGGGGTCAACCCGGGGTTCGTCCTCGACCGGCTGCCGGTCTTCCTCTCCCAGGTGACCGGGCCGGTGCGGCACGTGCACGGGCTCCGGGTGGTGGACGCCTCCCGCCGCCGGCCTGCGCTGCAGCGCAAGATCGGCGCCGGCCTCGGCGAGGACGCCTTCCACCAGGCCTCCGAGCGCGGCGAGGTGGGGCACGTGGGCCTGGCCGAGTCGGCGGCCCTGGTGGCGGAGGGCTGCCTCGGCCTCGAGGACTACGAGGTCGACGTCGAGGTCGCGCCGCTCCTCGCGCTCGAGGACGCCGGGGGGAGCCTCCCGGTGCGCAAGGGGCAGGTGGCCGGGCTGCAGGAGACGGCCCGGGTCTTCGCCGAGGGGCGCGAGGTGGTGCGGCTCGAGCTGGAGATCGCGATCGGGGCCGAGGATCCGCGGGACGAGCTGGTCCTGGACGCCGACCCGCCGCTCCGCCTGGTGGTGCCGGGCGGGATCCCGGGAGACGAGGCCACCGCCCACGCCGTGGTGAACGCCGTCCACGCCCTCACGGAGCTGCGCGGGCTCGTGAGCGTGCTCGATCTCCCCGCGGGGCGGTGAACGAGAGAGGACGCATGCTCGACAGATCCCTCATCGGCCGAGAGAGCGAGCCCGTCGTCCACGAGGTGGAGAAGGGGGCGGTCCGCCGCTTCGCCGAGGCGCTCGGCGACCCGAACCCCGTCTACCAGGACGAGGTGGCGGCCCGGGCGGCCGGGTACGCGGGGCTGGTCGCCGCCCCCACCTTCCCCGTGGCGCTGACCGCCAACGAGCGGTTCCGCCACTCGCTCGACCTCGGGACCCGCTCGATCCTGCACGGCGAGCAGCAGTTCGAGTACGCCCGCCCGCTGGTGGCCGGGGACCGGATCACGGTGGTGAGCCGCGTCGCCGACGTGCAGGAGAAGGCGGGCGCGAGCGGGCCCATGGACGTCCTGGTGATCGAGGACGAGGGGCGCGACGACAAGGGCGAGCTGGTGTTCCGCTCGCGCGCGACGCTGATCCTGCGGCGCGGATGAGGGATCGATGACGCTCACGGCACGCCAGCTGTACTTCGAGGCGGTGAAGGTCGGCGACGAGCTGCCGCCGCTCGTCAAGCCGCCGGTGGACCGGCTCCAGATCGCCCGCTACGCCGGGGCCGCCCAGGACTGGAACCCGCTCTCGATCGACGAGCCCCACGCGCGGAACGCCGGCTTCCCCGGCTCGCTCGCCCCCGGCATGATCGCCATGGGCTTCCTGGGCGAGCTGGCGGTGGACTGGGTCCGCGGCGCCCGCCTCCGGAGGTTCCAGGCCCGGTTCGTGAAGATCGTGTGGCCCGGCGACGTGCTCACCGCGCGGGGCCGGGTGGTGGACCGCCGCTTCGAGGAGGCGGGCCGCTACGCGATCGACATCGAGCTCTGGGCGGAGAACCAGCGCGGCGAGCTGGTGGTGCGCGGCCTGGCCACCTTCCAGCTCTACTACGGCCCCGAGGACGAGGCCCGGCAGCGCGCCGGCCAGCCCCCGCAGGTGGTGACGCGCGAGGAGGAGGAGGCGCGGCTCGCCAAGCTCTCCCGCGCCCAGCCGCCCCGCCCCGCCGTCCCGCCGGGCGGCCGCCCGCTGGCGCCCCCGCGGCCGCTCGCCCCACCGCCGGTCCGCCCCGCCGTCCCCCAGCCGGCGGCGGCGGTCCGCCCCGCCGCCCCGGCGCCGCCTCCGCCCCGTCCGCCCCCGCTCCCCGCCCGTCCGCCAGCCCGTCCGCCAGCCCGTCCGGCCCGTCCGGCCCGTCCGGCGGCGCGCAAGGCGGGCAAGGCCGGCAGGGCGAAGGCGGCGCGCCCCCATGCCGCCAAGCGCCCGGCGCGCAAGGAGAAGGCGGCGAGCGCCGGCGCGCGCGCCCGCCGCCCGGCCAAGAAGGCGGCCGGGAAGAGGCGGCGCTAGCCCGGCGCGCCACCGCCTCGGCGCCGCCCGGCGCCGGCGAAGGATCTCCGTGAGCCGGTTCACGACCGCCGTCCTCGCCCTCGCGCTCTCCGCCGGCATTCCCGGGTGCCGCCGCGCGGCCGAGGGGGCGCCCGCGCCGGCCGAGGCGTCGCGCGGCGCGCCGGGCACGGAGCGGTTCGAGGCCGCCCTGGCCGAGGCCGACCGCGCCTGGGCGGAGCGGAGCGACCCGGCCCGGCTGGCCGCCGCCGCCGCCGCCTACGGGCGCGCGGCCGGGCTCCGGCCCGGCGATCCCGACGCGGAGCTGCGCCTGGCCCGGGCGGAGGCGCTGCGCGGGCTGGCGGCGCAGGACCCGGCCCGGGCGCGGGAGGCCTGGGACGCCTCGGCGCGGGCCGCGGAACGCGCGCTGCGGCGGCTCTCGCCAGCCTGGGCGGAGGCGATCGACCGGGGGGAGGATCCGGCCGCGGCGGCCGCGCGGGTCGACGCGGGGGGCGCCGCCGCCCTCTACTACCTGGCCCAGGGCTCGATGCGCGCCGCGCAGGCCACCGGCTACGCCGCGGTCCTGGCGGTGAAGGACGCCGCCCTGGCGATGATGTCCCGCGCCGCCGAGCTGGACGAGCGCCTCGACGCGGCCGGGCCGCACCGGGCCCTGGGCGCCTGGCGCGCCGCCCTCCCCATCGCCGCGGGCGGCGGGGCGGCGGCCTCGCGCGCCCACTTCGAGCGGGCGCGGGCCCTGTTCCCGGACGACCCGCTCGGCCGCGTGGCCGAGGCCGAGACCTACGCCGTCCTGGTGCAGGACGAGGCGCTCTTCCGGCGGCTCCTCGGGGAGGTGCTCGCCCAGGACCCGGCTCGGGATCCGGCCCGCGCCCCGGAGGCCCGGATCGCGCGGCGCCGCGCGCAGGAGCTGCTCGACCGGAAGGCGCGCCTGTTCTAGGCCATGGCACGCGATTCTCGACCACCTGCGGTGTCTCGAATCGCGCCAGGGCTGGGAAGGCCACTCACCGGCCTCGCCGTGGCGCTCGCCTCCGCGGCCTGCCACCCGGCAGCGCCGCCGCCCGACCTCTCGCTCGATCCCGGCGAGCTGCTCGCCCAGGTGGAGCGCGCCCAGGGCCGGATCCGGAGCGTCCAGGGCCAGGCCCGGGTGGGGGTCGAGGCCCCCTCCGGCTCGGGCACGGTCTCCCAGTTCCTCGCCGCCGAGCGCCCCGATCACCTCCACGTCGAGGCCCTGAGCTTCTTCGGGGACGTCCTCGCGGTGCTGACCGCGGCCGACGGCCGCTTCGCGCTCTACGACGCGCGGGCGAAGGTGCTCTACCGCGGCGCGGCCACGCCCGAGAACCTGGCCCGCCTGGTCCCGCTCCCGCTGCCCGCCCCGGACCTGGTGGCGATCCTGCTCGGCACGGCGCCGCTCCTCGAGGGCGCGCCGGTGCGGGCCGGCCCCGAGCGCGGCGCGGTGGAGCTGGTGATCGAGGAGGGGGCGCGCGCCCAGCTCCTCCGGGTCGGCGCCGGGGCCCGCGTCGAGCGCTCCGTCCGCCAGCTGGGTGGGGTACGGGATCCGGGGGGCTACGAGCTCTCCTTCGAGGACTTCCGGGATGGGGAGCAGAAGGTCCCCTTCCCCCGGCAGGTCCACCTGGCGGCGAGCGAGGCGGGGGTGAAGCTCGACGTCCGCTGGACCGAGGTGGAGGTGAACGGCGCGCTCGATCCCGCCCTCTTCCAGCTCGCGCCGCCTCGCGGGGCGCGGGTGGTCGACCTGGACGGCGGGGTCCCTCCGGTGAGCCCCTTCCTGCCCGAGGCCGGCCCGCGGGGGGAGGGGCGGGAATGACCGGGGGCGGGCGGCCGTTCGATCCTCGATCCAGGAACGGGCTCCCCCGGGGCCCTCGTCCCGATTAGACTCCTCGAGGCCTCCCGCCCCCCCTCCGGAGAACCCGGCACCTTGGACTACTCGGCCATCCTCAAGCAGGGCAGCGCGTCGCTCTGGATCATCGTCTTCTGCTCGGTCCTCGCCCTGGGCGTGGCGATCGAGCGGGCCATCGCGCTGTGGGGGTTCACCGGCCGCGCCAAGGCGCTCGCCGACGCGGTCACCCGGGCGCTCTATCGCGGCGACCTGGACGACGGGCGGGCCCAGTGCGAGCGGTCCGGGTCGCCCGCGGCGGAGATCTTCCTCGCCGGCCTGGTGGCGATCGCGCCACGGGGCGGGGCGCGGGGCGCCGGGCCGGAGCCGGACCGGATCGCGGCGGCGGTCGAGCGCGAGCGGCAGCAGGCCACCCTGAAGCTCCGCAAGCGGCTCTGGATCCTGGGCACGGTGGGCGCGACCGCGCCCTTCGTGGGGCTGTTCGGCACGGTGGTCGGCATCATGCACGCCTTCCGCCAGATGGCGGTCACCGGCCAGGGCGGGTTCGCGGTGGTGGCGGCCGGCATCTCCGAGGCGCTCGTCACCACCGCCGGCGGGATCGCGGTGGCGATCGAGGCGGTGGTGATCTTCAACTTCTTCAACGTGCACGTGCAGAAGCTGGGGATGCAGCTCCGCCTCCTCACCGAGGAGTACCTGGAGATCCTGCGCGAGGTCCTGCCCGGCCTGCGGGCCGCCGCGCCCGGCCCGCGGCAGGTCGGGGAGGGCTAGCGCATGGCGATGAGCGTCCCGGGCAGCGGCGAGGGGGAGGGCGAGGGCGAGGCCGGGATCTTCGCCGAGATCAACATCACGCCGCTCACCGACATCTTCCTCGTCCTCCTCATCATCTTCATGGTCACCACCACCGCCATCGCCGAGGCCGGCCAGGAGCGGGGCGGCTTCAAGGTGAACCTGCCCAAGGGGGGGAAGGGCGAGGCCGGCGCGGTCCCCCAGGACGTGGTGGTGGCGATCCTGGCCGACGGGCGGGCGGTGATCGGCGGGAGGGTCCTCGACGACGAGGCCCTGCGCGCGGACTTCGGCGAGGCCGCCGGGCGCAACCCCGACCTGGTGGTGCTGATCCAGGCCGACGAGGGCGTGCCCCACGGCCGCGTGGTCCAGGTGATGGAGCTGGCGCGGACGGTCGGGCTCAACCGGCTCGCGATCGCGACCCGGGCCGAGCCGGTGGCCCCGCGGTAGGGGGGCACGCCCCCGGCGGTGGCCGCCGTGGGTTCCTCGACCGCCCCCCGCGGCGGCGTTAGGATTGCCGCCGTGAGCGCCTCCAAGAAGCGGCTCGGCGAGCTCCTGATCGAGGCGGGAGTGGTCGACGAGACCCAGCTCAAGGCCGCGCTGGGACACCAGCGCCAGTGGGGCGTTCGCCTCGGGCAGGCGCTCGTCGACCTGAAGCTCGCCACCGAGGTCGACGTGGTGAAGGCCCTGGCGCTCAAGTTCGGCTACGAGGTGGCCCAGCTCGACGGGCTCGAGCCCTACGCCCACCAGCAGGCCCTCCAGCTCGTGCCCCGCGACTTCGCGATCCGGAACAACCTCTTCCCCATCGCCGCCGACACCGCCACCGTCTCGGTGGCCATGTCCGATCCGACCAACCTCGCGGTGGTCGACGAGCTCCGGTTCCGCACCGGCCGGAGGGTGAAGGTGAGCATCGGCGGCGACCGGGAGCTGGCCGCCGCCCTGGCCCTCGCCTACCCGAACCCGGATCAGACCGAGGCGATCGCCCTCGACCTGGACCTGGACGACGGCGCGCCCCACGGCGAGGCGCTCTTCGACTCCTTCGTCGGCGGCTCGAAGGACGTGTTCGACACCTTCTTCGGCAGCGACGGCGCCGGGCCGGCCCAGGCGGGCGCTCCCCCCGCCGCCGCGCCACCCCCCTCGACCGCTCCGGCCCCGGCGGCCCGGGCCCCCGCCCAGCCCGCGGCGCAGGCGGCCGCTCCCGCCGCGCCCCGCGCGCCCGGCCCCCGGCCCGCCGCGCCCCAGGCCGCGCCGGCACCGCCGCCCGCCGCGTCACGCGTCGCCCCCGTCGCCGCGCCAGCTCCGGCGCGTGCCCCCGCCGCCCCGGCTCCGTCCGCGTCCGTCGCCGCCCCTCGTCCACCCGCCCCCGCGGCCAGGCCACCCGTCAGCCAGCCCGCCCCCGCGCTGACCGTCCCCGGGTACCCGCCCCCGGCGGCCAGCGCCCGGCGCGCCCCGGGGCCCGCCGCCGCGGTCCCGGCGAGCGACCCGTTCCTCCCGCCCCCGGGCGGGGGCGGCCCCGCCGGGCCGCGCGGGGGGGGCCCCCCCGGCGGGGGGGCCGGCGGCGAGGGGGGGGGGGGGGCCCCCCAACACCGCCCAGGACGCGCTCCTCGGCGCGATCCCGGCCGGCGGCTTCTCCGGCGACGAGGCGGAGGAGCTGACCCCCTTCGACGAGGTCGCGGAGGCACCTCCCGGCGAGCCGATCCTGGCCACGGCGCTCACTCCGGCCGACGGGGCGGCGCCGCCGCGGCGTTCCGCGTCCAGCCTGACCGAGCAGGAAGCCGAGATCCTCGCCTCGCTCGATCGCCTCGCCGGCGGTGGCCCGGCCGAGCCGGACATCGTCAAGCCCGGGCAGGCGATGGCCGCGCTGATCCGGGTCCTCCTGCGCCGGCGCATCCTGAGCGAGCGCGAGTTCCTGGACGAGCTGCTGCGCCGCTGAGGCCAAGCCGAGGACGGCGCTCCGCGCGCCGAAGGCGCGCCCGGGCCCGGCGTGGCAGGGGGAGGGGCGGCACGCCCCTCTCGATCAGTTCAACCCCCCCGGCTGCACGAGGGAGAAGGGCGCGATCTCGGCCTCGAACTCCCCGCCGTCCTCCCGCACCATCCGGTAGGTGCCGCGCATCGAGCCGTGCGGAGTGCCGAGCACGCAGAAGCTCGTGTACTCGAACCCCTCCCCCGGGGAGATGGAGGGCTGCTGCCCGACCACCCCCTCGCCCTCCACGTCCTCCCGCTCGCCGTTGGCGTCGAGGATGATCCAGTGGCGCGAGACGAGGCGGGCGGGCTGCTCGCCCTCGTTCTCGATCCGGACCGTGTAGGTGAAGAGGTAACGGCCCGCGGCCGGCTCGGAGCGGTCCGGCCGGAACGCGGTCGAGACGCGGACCCGGATGCCCTGGGTGACGGCGGTCGACACGCCCCCCGGTTATACCGTCGGCCGCACGCCGCGCCAGGGAACGTCCTTCGTGGACCTCGCCGCCCTCCTCGCCCAGGCTCCGCCCCACCCGCGCCGGGTGGTGTGCCTCACCGAGGAGACCACCGAGACCCTCTACCGGATCGGCGCCGGCGACCTGGTGGTGGGGGTCTCGGGCTTCACCGTCCGTCCCCCCGAGGCGCGGCGCAAGCCGCGGATCTCCAGCTTCCTCGAGGCCGACGTCGACCGGGTCCTCGCCCTCCGCCCCGACCTGGTGGTGGGCTTCTCCGACCTCCAGGCGAAGATCGCGGCCGAGCTGATCGGCCGCGGGGTGCCGGTGCTCCTCACCAACCAGCGGTCGGTGGCCGAGATCCTCCAGACCATCCGGCTGGTCACCGCGGCGGTGGGCCGGGGCGAGGAGGGGGCGACGCTCGCGGAGGAGCTCGCCGCCGGCCTGGCGCGCGTGGCGGAGGGGGCGGCCGGCCTGCCCCGCCGGCCGCGGGTCTTCTTCGAGGAGTGGCCCGACCCGCTCATCGCCGCGATCCGCTGGGTCTCCGAGCTCCTGGAGCTGGCCGGGGCCGAGGACGTCTGCGCCGAGAGCCGGGCCTCGCCCGGGGCCCGGGGCCGGATCTTCGCGCCCGAGGAGGTGGC
>Ga0335082_10004684_pt1 | contig 14935 bp, 12 predicted proteins | sample Lox_Sample_41_FD_206718 | JGI IMG/M metagenome (GOLD analysis project Ga0335082, IMG submission 206718) | Soil microbial communities from Loxahatchee National Wildlife Refuge, Florida, United States - Lox_Sample_4.1 | ecosystem: Environmental > Terrestrial > Soil > Wetlands | place: USA...
TTCATCCACCCCAGGCCCAGCTGCGCGAGGTTGGCGAACACGACGATCGCCGCGAGCGTCATGGCGATGCCCGCCAGCCGCGCGAGCGGCGAGGTGCCCGGCCGCCGCGGCAGCCCCTGGATTCCCGCCTTGCAGGCCTCGAGGTGCACGATGTAGAACAGCGCGATGTACGAAATGATCGCGGGCAGGAAGGCGTTCTTCACGATCTGCGAGTAGGGCACGCCGACGTACTCGGCCATCAGGAACGCCGCGGCCCCCATCACCGGCGGCATGATCTGGCCGTCGACGCCCGCCGCGACCTCGATCGCGCCCGCTTTCTCCGCCTTGTAGCCGACGCGCTTCATGAGCGGGATGGTGAAGGTGCCGCAGGTCACCACGTTCGCGACCGAGGAGCCCGAGATCATGCCCATGAGCCCCGAGGACACGACCGCGGCCTTGGCCGGCCCGCCGCGCATGTGGCCGAGAAAGGCGAAGGCCACCTTGATGAAATAGCCCCCGGCGCCGGCCTTCTCCAGCAGCGACCCGAACAGCACGAAGAGGAAGATGTAGCTCGCCGACACGCCGAGGGCGACGCCGAACACGCCTTCGGTCGTGAGCCAGTAGTGGGACACCGCCTTGGTCAGCGAGACGCCCTTGTGCGCGACGACGTCCGGCATCCACGGCCCGGCGAAGGCGTAGCCGAGCATCAGCAGCGCGATGACCGCGAGCGGCGGGCCGACCACGCGGCGCGTGGCCTCGAGCAGCAGCAGGACGCCGGCCACCGCGGCGACGTAGTCCATCGCGATCGGCTCGCCGGGGCGCTCGGCGATGCTGCGGTAGAAGATGAAGAGGTACGCGCCGCAGAACGCCGCAGCCGCCGCCAGGATCCACTCCGGCGCCGGGATGCGGTCGCGCGGCGAGGCGCGGGCGAACGGGTAGGCGAGGTAGGCCGCGAACAGGGCGAGGCCGAGGTGCAGCGATCGGATCTCGGTCGTGTTCAGGACCAGGACGTTGAAGCTGAACGGCAGCGGCGAGGCGTGCCAGAGCTGCAGCAGCGACCAGCCGATGCACGTCGCCGCCAGCACGGCGCGGCCCGCCCCGGCGGGCTCGCGCCCGCCGAGGTCGGACTCCCGGACCAGCGCGCCGGCGTCGACGCCGCGCGTCACTTCACCCAGCCCTTCTCCCGGTAGTAGCGCAGCGCGCCCTCATGCAGCGGCGCCGAGAGCCCGTCCTTCACCATGTGGGTCGGGTCGAGGTGCGCGAACGCCGGGTGCAGCTTCTTGAACTCCTCGAAATTGTCGAACGTCGCCTTGACGATCTGGTAGACGACCTCGGCCGGCTCCTTCGACGAGGTCACCAGCGTCGCCAGCACGCCGTAGGTCTGGGTCGGCTGCGGGTTGTTCGCGTACATGCCGCCGGGAATCGTGGCGTAGGCGTAGTAAGGGTACTGCTTCACCAGGCCATCGACCGCGGGCCCGGTGAGCGACACCAGTTGCGCGCCGCAGGTCGTGGTCGGGTCCTGGATGTTGGCCGAGGGGTGGCCGACGCCGTAGAAGAAGCCGTCGATCTTGTTGTCGCAGAGCGCCGGGCCGTGCTCGTCGGCCTTCAGCTCGGACGCGAGCGCGAAATCGCCCAGCTTCATGCCCATCGCCGCGAGCAGCTCCTCCATCGCCGAGCGCGTGCCCGAGCCCGGGTTGCCGACGTTGAAGCGCTTGCCCTTGAAGTCGGCGAAGGTCTTGATGTTCGCCTCCTTGCGCGCGAGCACGGTGAACGGCTCCGGATGCACCGAGAACACCGCGCGCAGTGCCGGGTCGGCCTGCTTGAACGAGGCCGTGCCGTGGTACGCCTGGTACTGCACGTCGGACTGCGCCATGCCGAAGTCGAGCTCGCCCGCCTTGATGGTGTTGACGTTGTAGACCGAGCCGCCGGTCGACTCGACCGAGCAGCGCAGGCCGTGCTTGGCGCGGTCCTTGTTGACCAGACGGCAGATCGCGCCGCCGACCGCGTAGTACACGCCGGTGATGCCCCCCGTGCCGATGGTGACGAACTTCTGCTCCGCGTGCACCGCCGCGGGCGCGACGGCGACGGCGGCGACGAGCGCGCCGACGAGACGAAACGCTTCTTTCATGGTGTGGCTCCTCCCTGGGTGAGTGGTGAGACTACATGATGATCAGGCTGCGATGGCCGCATCGATCGCCGCGGCGAGGCGCTCGACGATGGCGTCGAGCTCCGCGTCGCTGACGATGAAGGGCGGCGCGAGCAGCACGTGGTCGCCGGCGCGCCCGTCGAGCGTGCCGCCCATCGGATAGACCATCAGGCCGCGCGCCATCGCCTCGGCCTTGATCCGGGCGTGCAGGCGGCGCGCCGGATCGAACGGGCGCTTGGCGGCGCGCTCGGCGACCAGCTCGACGCCCATGAACAGGCCCCGGCCGCGGAGGTCGCCCACGTGCGGGTGCGCGCCGAGCGCGGCTTCGAGCCGCCGGCGCAGCCCGTCGCCCTGGCGCTTCACGCGCTCGAGCAGGCCGTCGCGCTGGATCACGGTCTGCACCGCGAGCGCGGCGGCGCACGCCACGGCGTGGCCGATGTAGGTGTGGCCGTGCTGGAAGAAGCCGCTGCCGCGCGCCAGCGCCTCGATGATGCGGCCCTGGACCAGCACCGCGCCGATCGCCTGGTAGCCGCCCCCGAGGCCCTTGGCGATCGTCGTCAGGTCCGCGGCCACGCCTTCCTGCTCCAGCGCGTAGAGCGTTCCGGTGCGGCCCATGCCGCACATCACCTCGTCGGCGATCAGCAGGATGCCGTGGCGGTCGAGAATTTGGCGCACGCGGCGGAAATACCCCGCCACCGGCGCCACCGCGCCGAGCGTCGCCCCGACCACCGGCTCGGCGACGAAGGCGATGACGTTCTCGCCGCCGAGGCGCGCCACGGTCGCCTCGAGCTCCGCCGCGAGACGCTCGCCGTATTGCGCCGGCGTCTCGTCGTCGCGCCGCCCCCGGTACTCGTAGCAGGGCGAGACGTGCGCCGCGTCGATCAGCAGCGGCGCGAACTGGCGGCGGCGCGACTCGTTGCCGCCGACCGCGAGCGCGCCGAGCGTGTTGCCGTGGTAGCTCTGGCGGCGCCCGATGAAGTGGCGCCGCTGCGGCTGCCCGGCCTCGACGAAGTACTGCCGCGCGAGCTTGAGCGCGGCCTCGACCGCCTCCGAGCCGCCGCTGACGAGGTAGGCGTGCGACACGCCCGCGGGCGCGTGGGCGACCAGATGCTCGGCGAGCGCCTCCGCGACCTCGGTGGTGAAGAAGCTCGTATGCGCGTACGCGATGCGGTCGATCTGCTCGTGCATCGCGCGCAGCACCTCGGGGTGGCCGTGGCCCAGGCAGGACACTGCGGCGCCGCCCGAGGCGTCGAGGTACTGCCTGCCCGCGGCGTCGGTCAGGAACGAGCCGCGCCCGGCGACCGCGGTCGGCAGCGCGCCGGTGAGCGCGCGATGCAGGATCCGCGTCACGCCGCGCGCCTCGCGTTGCGCGCGTCCCAGTAGGCATGCTGCTCGACCAGGCGCCGCTCGACGTCCGCCAGGCGCTTGAGCACCGCCTTGCCGCCCTTCGCCGCCAGGCGCGCCAGCAGCAGCTGGGCAAGCGCCATCGGCGCCAGCATCGAATGGAAGAACGAAGCCGAGTCGGCCCGGAAGCGCAGCGTGTGCGACGCCTTGCGCGCGATCGGCGACACCACGCTGTCGGTGAGGGCGATCACGACGACGCCGCGCGCCGCCGCCGAATTCACCGCGGCCACCGTCGGCGCCGAATACGGCGCCTGGCTGATCGCGACCAGCACGTCGCCGCGGCCGAGCGCGTCGGCCTGGTCGAGCACCGTGCCGCCGAGGCCGTCGAACAGCACGCCGTTGCGCGCGATCAGGTTGTAGGCGTAGCGGAAATGGAAGGCGACCGAGAAGCTCGCGCGCACGCCGAGAAACCCGACGCGGCGCGCCGCCGCCATGGCCGCGACCGCCGCCTCGATCTGCGCATCGCCGTTGAGCGCGCGCACCGACTCCACTTCCTGCACCTGGGCGCGGCCGAGCGTGTCGGCGAGGCGCGCCCCGCCGGGCTCGGCCTGCAATGCGGTGGCGCGGCGGCCGAAATCGATGGCGCGGCCGGCCATCGCCTCCTGGAACGGCCGCCGCAGCGCGGCGTAGTCGGCGAAGCCCAGCGCGCGCGCCAGCCGCACCATGGTGGGCGCGGACACGCCGGCGCTGCGCGCCTGCCGGCGCATCGAGAGCAGGCCGGCCTCGCTCGGGTGGTCGGCGATCCAGCGCGCCGCGCGCCGCAGCTCGGGCGTGAGCTCGTCGAAGGCGTCGTGGATGCGGCTCGCGACGACGGGCGGCGCAGCGGACCGGGCGGCCATGTTACGAATGTTACACATGGCACATTCCAAATACAAGCGTTACGCCGGCCGGCGGCCGGGACCGCGGCGGCTACGCGGACGGGGTCGCCGGCGGCGCGGCGCGCGCCGCGATCAGCTTGTCGAACGCCTCGGCCACGGCCGCGTCGTGGTCGAGCATCTCCTGGGCGTTGCGGTCGCCGTAGTGCAGCACGCCCATGTCGGCATAGGCCTTCTGCACGTTCTCGCTCCACAGCCCGATGTCCTTGACGGTGGGCACGATGCGGCTGAACAGGCGCTTGCGGAACCGCACCTGGCCGTCCGAGGCGTAGTGCGCGCCCATCGCGTCCTTCGGGTCGATGCCGATCGCCTCCCACATCTCCTCGGAGTTCAGCCGGTCGCGCAGGAAGTACGAGCCCTCGATCACGAACTGCTCGCGCTCGCGGCGCTCGGCCTCGGTGAGCTCGGGGTAGTACTCGCGCAGCGCGATGCGCCCGAACGCGACATGGCGCGCCTCGTCCTGCATGACGTAGGCGTTCACCGCCTGGCAGAGCTCGTTCTTCGCGTAGTCGCGGATGCGCTGGAAGGCCGCGAGCGCGAGCCCCTCGATCAATACCTGCATGCCGAGGTAGGTGAAGTCCCAGCGCTTGTCGGTCAGCGCCTGCTCGAGCAGGCGCTTGAGCGGCGGCGAGATCGGGTAGACGAAGCGGAACTTCTCCTTCAGCAGCCGCCGGTAGGCCTCGACGTGGCGCGCCTCGTCCATGACCTGCGTCGCGGCGTAGAACTTCGATTCCAGCCGCGGCACGTCCTGCACGATGCGCGCGGCGCACACCAGCGCGCCCTGCTCGCCGTGCAGGAACTGCGAGAGGTTGTGCACCTGGCTGTGGTACCGGAGGTCCGACTTCTGGCGCGCCGAGAGCCGCTCGTAGAGCGGCGTGCCGTAGAGCGGCAGCATCTCCTCGACGATCTGCAGCGGGTCGTCGGGGTCGACCTCGAGCGACCAGTCGATGCGCTTCTCGGCGTCCCACTGCTGCTGCTTGCCCTTCGAGTACAGCCGCAGCAGCTCTTCGCTCGACGTGTCGTAGTCCCAGGTGAACGCGGTCTCGGAGGCGCCCTGGAACTTCCAGTGGGTTTCCTCGACCGGCAGGACGTACCTGAACACCGCGCCCATGTTGGGCCGCTACTCTACAGTACGGTGGGCCAAAGGCCCACTACCCGGGGGCGGGAGGCCCACCCTACTTTTTCAGGGGCTTGTAGCGGATCCGGTGCGGCCGCGCGCCCTCCTCGCCCAGGCGCTTGCGCTTGTCGGCCTCGTACTCCTGGTAGTTGCCGTCGAAGAAGACCCATTGCGACTCGTCCTCGGCGGCGAGGATGTGGGTGGCGATGCGGTCGAGGAACCAGCGGTCGTGCGAGATCACGAGCACGCTGCCCGCGAACTCGAGCAGCGCCTCCTCCAGCGCGCGCAGCGTCTCGACGTCGAGGTCGTTGGACGGCTCGTCGAGCAGCAGCACGTTGGCGCCCGAGACCAGCATCTTCGCGAGGTGCAGCCGCCCGCGCTCGCCGCCCGAGAGCTGGCCGACGAGCTTCTGCTGGTCGGCGCCGCGGAAGTTGAAGCGCGCGAGGTAGGCGCGCGCGGGCATGCGGAACTTGCCGACCACGATGTCGTCCTGCCCGCCCGAGATGTCCTCGAACACGGTCTTGTCGCCCTGCAGCGCCTCGCGCGACTGGTCGACGTGGCCGATCTTCACCGTCTTGCCGACCAGCACCTTGCCCGAATCGGGCTGTTCCTTGCCGGTCAGCATGCGGAACAGCGTCGACTTGCCCGCGCCGTTCGGCCCGATGATGCCGACGATCGCGCCCGGCGGCACCTTGAACGACAGCTTGTCGATCAGCAGCCGGTCGCCGTAGCCCTTGGAGACGTCCTTCAGCTCGATCACCTCGTTGCCCAGGCGCTCGGCGACCGGGATGAAGATCTCCTGGGTTTCGTTCCTCTGCTGGTGCTCGTACTGCGAGAGCTCCTCGAAGCGCGCGAGGCGCGCCTTGGACTTCGCCTGGCGCCCCTTGGGGTTCTGCCGCACCCACTCGAGCTCGGCCTTCATCGACTTGATGCGCGCGGCCTCCTGCGCGGCCTCGACCTCCAGCCGCTTCTCCTTCTGCTCCAGCCACGACGAGTAGTTGCCCTCCCAGGGAATGCCGCGCCCGCGGTCGAGCTCGAGGATCCAGCCGGCGGCGTTGTCGAGGAAGTAGCGGTCGTGCGTCACCGCGACCACGGTGCCGGGAAAGCGCTGCAGGAACTGCTCGAGCCATTCGACGCTCTCGGCGTCGAGGTGGTTGGTCGGCTCGTCGAGCAGCAGCAGGTCGGGCCTGGACAGCAGCAGCCGGCACAGCGCCACGCGCCGCTTCTCGCCGCCCGAGAGCACCGAGACCTTCTGGTCCCAGGGCGGCAGCCGCAGCGCGTCGGCCGCGATCTCGAGCTCCTGCCCCGTGCCCGAGGCGTTGACGACCGCCTCCAGCTTCGCCTGCTCGGCGGCGAGCTTGTCGAAGTCCGCGTCGGGCTCGGCGTAGGCCGCGTACACCTCGTCGAGGCGCTGCTTCGCGGCGGCGAGGTCGCCCTGGCTCTCCTCGACCGTCTCGCGCACGGTCTTCGACGCGTCGAGCACCGGCTCCTGGGGCAGGTAGCCGACCTTGATGTTGGGCATGCGGACCACTTCGCCCTCGTAGTTCGCGTCCTCGCCGGCCATGATCCGCAGCAGGCTCGACTTGCCCGAGCCGTTCAGGCCCAGCACGCCGATCTTCGCGCCCGGGAAGAAGTTGAGCGAGATGTTCTTCAGGATCTCGCGCTTCGGGGGCACGATCTTCTGCACCCGGCGCATCGTGTACACGTACTGGGCCATCATGTCCCCTGGAGCGCGCGCCACACCTTCTCGGGCGTGAGCGGCATGTCGAGTTCCTTGCCGCCGATCGCGTCGATCACGGCGTTGACGATCGCGGGCGCCGCGCCGTGGCAGCCGGCCTCGCCCGCGCCCTTGGCGCCGAGCGGGTTCTGCGCCGTCGGCACCGACTGGTCGAACTGCATCCGCATCTCGGGCATGTCGTCCGCGCGCGGCATCGCGTAGTCCATGAACGAGCCCGAGAGCAGCTGGCCGGTCTCGTCGTACCGGGAGTGCTCGAGCAGCGCCTGGCCGAGCCCCTGCGCCACGCCGCCGTGCATCTGGCCCTCGGCGGTGAGCGGGTTCACCACGCGCCCGATGTCGTCCACCGCGGCCAGCCGCGCGACGCGCACGGCGCCGGTCTCGGGATCGACCTCGGCTTCGGCGACCTGGCAGCCGTTCGGCCAGGTCTGGCCCTTCACGGTCTCGGTGTTCTCGTGCACGAGCCGGCCCCCCGGCTGCCGGCCCGCGAGCTCGGCGAGCCCGATCCCGCGGTCCGTTCCGGCGATGCGAAAGCGCCCGCCGCCGTACTCGAGGTCCGCGGCCGAAGCTTCCAGCGCCTGCGCGGCGAGCGGCCGCGCCGCCTCGATCAGGGCGAGCGCCGCGGCGAGCGTCGCGCTGCCGCCGACCTGCAGGCCGCGCGAGCCGCCCGCGCCGCCGCCCGCGGCGACGAGGTCGCTGTCGCCCTGCACGACGCGGATCTGCTGCGGGTCGACGCCGAGCTTCTCGGCCGCGATCTGCGCGTACGCGGTCCACAGTCCCTGCCCGATCGCCTGCGTGCCGCAGTCCACCTCGAGCGTGCCGTCGCCGGCCACGATCATGCGCACGATCTCGGTCAGCCGTGCGCTGCCCGTGATCTCGACGTAGCAGGCCAGCCCGCGCCCGTAGCGCTTCCCGCGCGCCTGCGCCGCGCGCTTCCTCGTCCCGAAGCCGTCCCAGTCGGCGGCCTTCAGCGCACCGCGCAGCATCTTCTCGAAGTCGCCGCAGTCGTACGTATAGCCCGCGGGATTGGCGTACGGCATGCGCGCGGCCGGGACCAGATTCCTCAGCCGCAGCTCGACCGGGTCGACGCCGAGCTCGCGCGACGCGCGCTGCACGAGCCGCTCGAGCAGGTAGCCCATCTCGGGGCGGCCCGCGCCGCGGTAGGCGTCCACCGGCGCGGTGTTGGTGAACATCATCTTCACCTCGTGATCGAGCACCGGGATCGCGTACACGCCGGTCGGCGCGCGCACGCCCGACATCGCCGGCACGGCCGCGCCGAAGCTCGAGATGTAGGCGCCGACGTTCGCCAGCGTGCGGATGCGCAGCGCCGTGAAGCGGTGCTCCGCGTCGAGCGCGAGCTCGGCGACGGTCAGGTTGTCGCGGCCGTGCACCTCGCACAGGAAATTCTCCGAGCGGTCGGCGCGCCAGCGCAGCGGGCGCCCGAGCTTTCGCGCCGCCCACAGCAGCGCTGCGTGCTCCGGGTAGGCGTAGCCGCGCGCCCCGAAGCCGCCGCCGACGTCGGTGCTGAGCACGCGCAGGGCTTCCTCCTTGATGCCGAGCACGGTGGCGAGCTGCGCGCGAGTGTTGTGCACGTTCTGCGTCGGGCACCAGAGGGTGTATCGCGCCGAGGCCTCGTCGAACTGCGCGGCAAGCGCGCGCGGCTCGAGCGGGTTGGCGACGACGCGCTGGTTGACGACCTGCAGGCGCACGACGTGCGCGGCCTCGGCGAACGCCTTCTCGCGCGCGGCCGGGTCGCCCATGTGGTAATAGGCGGCGACGCTCCCGGCGCGCGCCGCGCTCGCGAGGTCGGGCACCGCGTCGAGCGGCTCCCAGCCCACGTCGACCAGCTCCGCCGCGTCGCGCGCCTGCTCGCGCGTGCCGGCCACGACCATGGCGACGGCGTCGCCGACGAAGCGCGCCTCGCCCGCCGTGATCGGCATGCGCGGCGGCGAGACGATGGGCGTGCCGTCCTGCCGCTTGTGCAGGTGCGCGAACGGCAGCGGCTGCAGGCCGTCGGCGGCGACGTCGGCGCCGGTGTAGACCGCGATCACGCCCGGCGCCGCGGCCGCGGCCGCGGTCTCGATCGCCTCGATGCGCGCGCGCGCATGCGGCGAGCGCAGGAACGCGACGTGCGCCGCGCCCTCGGGACCGGCGTCGTCGGTGTAGCGGCCCTGTCCCGTGAGCAGCCGCGCGTCCTCGAGCCGGCGCAGGGGCTGGCCGATCCACTGGCTGGCGGACAGGGGGGAGTCGCTCATGGAATTTCGCGCGGAGCGCGGGATTTTATACTGCGCGCACGGAGGGCTTCATGACCGATTCGATCCTCGGCTTCATCGGCACCGGCGTGATGGGCGAGCCGATGTGCCGCAACCTCGCCGCGAAGAGCGGCCGCCGCGTGGCGGCCTGGGACCCCGCGAGCGCGCCGCTCGAGCGGCTGCGCGCGCAGGGCGTGGAGGTCGCGGCGTCGGCCGCGGCGCTCGCCGCGCGCGCGGATGTGCTGTTCCTGTGCCTGCCCGGCGGGGCGCAGCTCGAATCGCTGTGCGAAAGCGCGCTGCTGCCCGCGGCGCGCGCGGGCCTCACGGTGGTCGACCTCGGCACCTCGGGGGTCGGGCGCACGCGGGCGCTCGCGGCGAAGTTCGCCGCGCGCGGCGCGGACTACGCCGACGCGCCGATCGCGCGCACGCGCCAGGCCGCGCAGGACGGCACGCTCAGCATCGCGGTGGGCGCCTCGCCCGCGGTCTTCGCGCGCGTTGAGCCGCTGCTGCGCTGCCTCGGGACCGACGTGACGCATTGCGGCGCCGTGGGCAACGGCCAGGTGGTGAAGATCCTGAACAACATGGTGCTGTTCCAGACCGTGAACGCGCTCGCCGAGGCGCTCGCGCTCGGCCGGCGCGCCGGCGTCGAGCCGGCGCTGCTCTTCGACGCGCTCTCCAAGGGATCGGCCGACAGCTTCGCGCTACGCAACCACGGCATGAAGGCGATGCTGCCGGGCGTGTTCCCCGAGCGCGCGTTCTCGGTCGAGTACGCGGCGAAGGACAACGGCTACGCGCTCGAGCTCGGCCGCGAGACCGGCGTGCGCCTGCGCGGCGCGCCGCTCGTCGCCGGCTTGCTCGAAGAGGCGAAGGCAGCGGGCCTGGGCGCGGCCTACTGGCCGGCGATCGCGAAAGTCGTGGACCCGGCCTGAGCTACCAGCGCACCGAGGCACCGAACAGCCACGAGTGCTTGAGCTCCGTCCCGCCGCGGCCTTCCTTGTAGCCGAAGCCCAGGCCGAAATCGGGGTGCACCGCCCAGATCAGGCCGACCAGGGTGTAGCGGGCCGCCTCGTCGACCGCGGGGTCGACCGGCTTCTCGCGCGAGAAGTCCGCGACCAGTTGTACCGGCCCCAGTTCGTACAGCACGCCCGCGGAGACATGGCTGAGCGAATCGCGCGCGCCCGACGTGTTGCGATTGGTCTGGTACAGCACGTCGGCGTTCAGCGTAAGATCGCCCGCCTGGTAGCCGCCCATCAGGGTCACCGCCCAGTTGTTCTCGCCCGTCCCCGTGCCCTTCTCCGGGTCACCGCCCCGCAGCAGGAGGCTGGGCTTCACGCCCATCGAAAACGGCCCGCGCTCGAAGAACCTCCACTTCAGGTTGACCTGGCGGTCGCCCTCGCTCCGGAGATCGCCGCTGTACCACGGCAGCACGAGCTGGAGGTCCGCCGAGTCCTGCAGGCCATAGTTGAGCACCAGGTTGTCCAAGGTGACCCGGCCACTTCGGTGGGTCGCGACCTCGCTGGTGCCTTCCAGCTGCCAGCCGCCCGCGCCCTGCGTGGCGGTGTCCTCGGTGATGAGCGGGTACGCGGCGTACGCGCACGAAGAAACCGCCAGGCCGCAGGCAAGCGACGCGATGCGCATCGGCCTGCGAGTTTAGACTACGCGCCGAATCCCCTTCCGGAGAACCGCATGCCCTACGCCATCCTCACCACCGACCGCAAGGACGCCGGCGACCTGCGCGCGCGCACGCGCGAGGCGCACATCGCCTACCTCGACGCGCATCGCGCCAAGCTGCTCGCGGCGGGCGCGCTGACCGCGGACGACGGCACCGGCGGGCACGGCGGCATCCTGATCGTGGACACCGACGACCGCAAGGAAGCCGAGGCCTTCGCCGCGGGCGACCCCTTCACGAAGGCGGGGCTGTTCGAGAAGGTGACGGTCGCCCGCTGGCGCAAGGCCTACTTCGACGGCAGGAAGCTGATTTAGCCGAAGCCGGGGCCGCCGCGTCCCGGACCGCGGCCGCGCCGGTGCTCGAAGCGCGCGGCGAGCTTGCGGCGCTGCTCGGGCGTCAGCACCTCGGCGACGTCGGTCATCGCCTTCGTGAGGCGCTTGGAGGCGGCGTCGTGCGCGGCGGTCTGCTCGGCACGCAGCTTCTCGATCGCGCCGCGGTCGATCTTGTCGGCGGTGAAGAGCTTCATCCCCTCGCGGCGCGCGGCGCGCTCCTTCTCGCGCAGCGGCCGCAGGTCGGCCGCGGCCTGCCTGGCGATCGGGTCGATCTTCTGCTGCTGCTCGGGCGTCGCGTCGATCTCGACGTAGAGGTGCTTCAGGAAATGCTCGAGGCGCTCTTCGGCGTGCGCCGGGTCCATCGGGCCGCCGGGGCCGCGCGCGAGCGCGCCGAAGGCGAGCGAGCCCATCGCGGCGGCCGCGGTGGAGACGCCGGCCAGGCGGAAGAAGCGCCGGCGCGGCGATTGGGTCGGGGTGCGTTCCATGGTCGTTCCTTTCGAGTGAATGGGAAAGCGGGGCCAGTGTGGCGCGCAATCGTAAGTGCGCGATGACCGCGGGTAACCATTTGTAAACGTACGGCGGGCCTTCGGCCCACCCTACGCTAGATCACGCCCGCGCCGCGCAGCTCGGCGCGCGCCTCCGCGCCCAGTCCCAGCAACGCCTCGAGGACTTCGTCGGTGTGCGCGCCCAGCGCCGGCCCGGGCGCGTCCGTGCGGCCCGGCGTGTCGCCGAGCCGCGGCGGGATCGCCGGGATCCTGAGCGGCTTGCCCGCGACCTGCACGGTCTCGAACATCCCGCGCGCGTTGAAGTGCGGGTCGGCCATCATGTCGGCCACGCTGTAGATCGGCCCGTTGGGCACCTCGGCGCGGCGCAGCACCTCGAGCGCCGCGCCCGAGTCGAGCGTGCCGGTCCAGGCGAGGATCGCGCCGTCGATCTCCTTCTCGTTCTCCACCCGCTTCGCGTTGGTGGCGAAGCGCGGGTCCTCGGCCATTTCCGGCCGGCCGATCGCGCGCATCAGCCGCTGGTAGATCGAGTCGCCGTTGCCGCCGATGACGATGTACCTGCCGTCCGCGCACTGGTACGTGTTGGTCGGCACGATGCCGGTGATCGTCGAGCCCGAGGGCTCGCGCACCACGCCCGCGCCGTCGTACTCGGGCACCACGGCCTCGAGCAGGTTGAACACCGACTCGTAGATCGCGACGTCGACGACCTGGCCCGCGGCCGCCCGCTCGCGCAGGCGCGCCGTGAGCGCGAGCAGCACGCCGATCACCGCGTGCAGGCCCGCGAGCGTGTCGCCGATCGAGAGGTTGGGGCGCACCGGCGGCCGGTCGGGAAAGCCGTTCACGTAGCGAAAGCCCGCGAAGGCCTCGCACACCGAGGCGAAGCCCGGCCGCGCGGCGTAGGGCCCGGTCTGGCCGTAGCCCGAGACGCGCGCGACGATCAGCCTCGGGTTGAGCGCCTTCAGCGCCTCCGGGGCCATGCCCCACTTCTCGAGCGTGCCGGGCCGGAAGTTCTCGATCAGCACGTCGCACTTGCCCGCGAGCGACTTCGCCAGCGCGCGCCCGCGCTCCGTGGACAGGTCGAGCGTCACCGACTTCTTGTTGCGCCCGAGGCTCGCCCACCACAGCGACGTGCCGTCGCGCACGACGCGCCAGCCGCGGATCGGGTCGCCGCCGGGCGGCTCGACCTTGATCACCTCGGCGCCGAAGTAGCCGAGCACGCTGCCGGCGAACGGGCCCGCGAGCAGCTGGCCCATCTCGAGGACGCGGATGCCTTCCAGGGGTCGCGACATGCGCCATCCTACCGCGACGCGCCGAGCGCCTCGACGCTCAGCATGATGATCTCGATCTCCTCGGTGATCTCCTCCTGCCGCGAGGCGTTCATGCGCCGCGCGATGCGCGCCGTGATCTCGTCCAGCCGCCGCAGCGCGCCGTCCATGTGCTCCAGGCGCCGGCGGTTCTCGGCGATCAGCGAGACCGAGAACGCCTCCTGCAGCGCGAGCAGCAGCGACTGCTCGAGCAGCCCGGCGAAGAATTCCTGCGGCGCGAGCGTCAGCCGCGGCGGGAACGGGCGCGCCCGCGCGCGCCGCTCGGGCAGCGGCAGCGGCGCGATGATGCGCGACAGCGTCCCGGCGCCGTCGGGATTCTGGTGCACGACCCTCACCCGCAGCGGCCCGCCGGGCGCCGCGCGCTGCAGCTCGACGAGCCGGGCGGCCACGCGCTCGAGCACCTCGGGCAGCTCCTCGGCGACGTTGGCGCCGGTCAGCGCCGCGGGCCGCGCCGGGTCGAGCCGCTCGCCGAGCCGCGCGCCGACCGCGAGCAGCAGGTCGCCGCGCGCGGTCGCGGCGCGCGCCTCGCGCTCCAGCGCCGCGTTGAATTCGCCGCAGAAACCGCGCTCGGAGCCGACCACGATGCAGACCGTGCCGGCCGGCGCCGGGCCCCCGGGCAGCGGGTGGAAGTCGAGGTAGTCGGCCGCCGCGCGCTCGATCGTCGCCATCGCGCGGCGCTGGCTCTCGACCAGGCCGGCGAGCGCGCGCAGCTCCATCAGCGCGATGTTCTTCATCGCGGACAGCAGCGAGCGCACCTCGTGGTAGCCCTCGAGGCGCGCCGCGAGCTGGTGCCGGCGGGTCAGGGCTTGGCCTCCGCGGCCCAGGCCGCGACCGCCGCGCTCCAGTCGGCGCGCGGGTCGGCCAGCGCGAGGCCGCCGGCGGCCGCGCCGTCGAGCACGCGGCCGAGCGCGGCCGCGCGCGCGGCGTCGTCCAGCCCGTCGAAGCGCCCGTCGTTGAACGCCACCAGCCAGGCGAGCTGCCCGGCCGGCGCGAGCGGCTGCTGCGCTTCCTGCTTCAGGATCTCGCGCAGCAGCCGCCCGCGCGAGAGGCGCGCCTGCAGCCCCGCCTCGAGCCGCGAGCCGAAGCGCGAGAACACCTCGAGCTCGAGGAACTGCAGGTAGTCGAGCTTCATGCGCGCGGCCTCGCGCTTGATCGCCGCGGGCTGCGCCTTGCCGCCGATGCGCGAGACCGAGCGCCGCACGTCGATCGCGGGCAGCTGCCCCGCGGCGAACATGTGGCGGTCGAAGTACACCTGGCCGTCGGTGATCGAGATCAGGTTGGTCGGGATGTAGGCGGCGATCTCGCCCTGTTCGGTCTCGACGATCGGCAGCGCCGTCATGCTGCCGCCGCCGCGCGCCGCCGCGAGGCAGGTCGAGCGCTCGAGCAGGCGCGAGTGCAGGTAGAACACGTCGCCCGGGTAGGCCTCGCGCCCGGGCGGGCGGCGAAGCAGCAGCGAGAGCTCGCGGTAGATCCGCGCGTGCGTCGACAGGTCGTCGTAGACGACGAGCGTGCGGCCCCCGGCCTCCATCCAGGCTTCGGCGATCGCGCAGCCGGCGAAGGGCGCGAGGTATTTCAGGCCGGGCGTGGCGGTGGCTTCG
>Ga0335082_10004686_pt1 | contig 14931 bp, 18 predicted proteins | sample Lox_Sample_41_FD_206718 | JGI IMG/M metagenome (GOLD analysis project Ga0335082, IMG submission 206718) | Soil microbial communities from Loxahatchee National Wildlife Refuge, Florida, United States - Lox_Sample_4.1 | ecosystem: Environmental > Terrestrial > Soil > Wetlands | place: USA...
GCGCGGCTCGAGGACCCGGAGTTGTGACATGGCCGACGAGATGGCGCGCGCCAACGAAGTGGAAAATCTGACGCCGGACCAGGTCGCGGCGGGGCTCAAAGCTGGCCGCATGCTGTTGGTCGATGTGCGCGAGTTCAACGAGACCGCGGTGGAGCGTTATCCGGATGCGGCGATCGTGCCGCTGTCGGCGTTCGATCCGGCCGGCATCCCCGATCCGCAGGGCAAGCAGGTGGTGTTCGCCTGCCGGTCCGGCCGCCGCTCGGTGACGGCCTCGCTCGCCGCGCAGGATGCCGGCTATCCCTACAAGTCGCATCTCGCCGGCGGCATCATCGCCTGGAAGGCCGCCGGGCTCCCCACCGAGACCTGAAGACGCGGCTCGGCCTGTTGTGGTCTTCCGGCCGCCAGCGCCGGTGCTGCCACAGCCATTGTTCGGGATGCTCGCGGATCCAGCCCTCGATCACGTTCATGACGATCTGCATGGTGCCGGCGATATCGATCTTGCCCTCGGCGTCGCGCGCGGGAACGATCTCCTCGGTGATTTCGCCGGTGAAGCGGTTGTCCGGCAGACGAATGATGCGCGCGCCGACGATTGGGCAGTCGAAATGGCGCGCCAGCCGCACCAATAGCGGGTTGGCCATGGTGCGTTGGCCGAAAAACGTCACCTCGACGCCGCGCACGTAGTATTGATCGACCAGCATGCCGACATGCGCGCCGCGTTGCAGCGCCTCAGCGAGCCTGATCGGGGCATCGAGGCCGGTCGAGATCAATTCGCCCATGCTCGCTTTTCGTGTCTCGGAGATCCAGCGGTCGAGCCGGGCGATGTTGGGACGGCGATAGAGCACGGCGCTGTCGAGATTGTAGATCGCCGCGCAGATGCCCGGCATTTCCCAGTTGGCGAGATGCGCGGCAAAGACCAGCGCCGGCTTGCCGTCATTGGCAAGACGCTCGAAGCGCTCGATCCCGGTTTGCGGCACCTCGATGCGGCCGCGTCGGTTAGGGCGTGCCGGATCGTAGTCCCAAAGCCGGTCGAGATGGGCGAACTCGGCCCCCATGCGGCCGAGATTGTCCCAGCTGCCGCGCAGGATAGTTTGGATTTCGGCGGATGATTTCTCCGGAAACGCCGCCTTGAGATTGGCGCGGGCGATGCGGTTTTCCGGCAGCAGCGGGCCGATCAGCCGCATCGTCGCCCCGGCCATGTCGGCGAGGCGGTCCGGATCGGTGCGTCGCATCAGTTTGAGCAGTGCGACGGCGGCGGCGCCGATGACCGCGTTGCCGGCGCGTTTGACGCCGCCGCGCAACCGCCTCATCGCCCGCTGCGGTCCGCCCGGCATCAGAATAAGACGACGACTTTGCCGAACACCTGCCGGCTTTCGAGGCGCGCAAGTCCCTTCTCGAAATCGGCCAGCGGAAATTCGCTGTCGATGATCGGCGCCATGCCGGCGGCGATTTTCGACAGGCTGTCGCGGATGTTGCGCATCGAGGCGCCGAACGAGCCGAGAATCTTGTACTGCTGCTGGAACAGCTGCATCAGATTGATGGTCGCGGTCGGCCCCGCGGTCGAACCGCAGGTGACGAGGCGTCCGCCGCGCTTGAGGCAGAGCAGGGAGGCATTGAAGCCTTCGCCGCCGACGTGCTCGAACACCACGTCGACGCCCTTCTTGGCGGTGAGCTTGCGGGTGACGCCTTCGAAGCGTTCGGTCTTGTAGTTGATGACATGATCGGCGCCGAGCGCCTTGGCCTTCGCGGCCTTGGTGTCGTCGCCGACGGTGGTGATGACGGTGCAGCCCAGCGCCTTCGCCATCTTGATCGCCACCGAGCCTATGCCGGAGCCGCCGGCATGGACCAGGATCGTTTCGCCTGGCTTGAGCTTGGCGTTGTCGAACAACATGTGCTCGACGGTACCGAAGGCGATCGGCGCGCAGGCCGCGTCGCGCAGCGATACGCCATCCGGCATCGGGATCACGAGCCGGGCCGGCAAATTAAGCAGATCGCGGGCAAAACCGTCGATGTGAAAGCCCATGATGCCGCCGACATTTTCGCACAGATTGTCGCGGCCCTCGCGGCAGGCGGCGCATTGGCCGCAGGTCATGGCGCCGTACATCACGACCTTGTCGCCCGGCTTGAAATTGGTGACACCTGCGCCAACCGCTGCGATTTCGCCGGAAGCTTCCGCGCCGACCACCAGCGGCAGCTTGCGCTTGGCGAAGGCCATGCCGCGGTAGCCCCACAGGTCGAGGTGATTGAGCGCCACCGCTTTGACGCGGATCTGCACCTCACCGGCGCCGGGGGCCGGCGGCGCAGGCACGTCGGCAAGCTCGAGGGTGCGATCGGCGATGAGTTGCAGGGCGCGCATGGTGGGGCAGGCGGCTTACGCCGGCTCGAGGCCCATCACCAGCGAGACGTTTTGTCCGCCGAAGCCGAAGGAATTTGAAATGGCATGCTTCACGCGCGCGTCGCGCGCTTTGTTCGGCACCACGTCGAGCGGGATCGCCGGATCGGGCACGTTGTAATTGATGGTCGGCGGGATGCGCTGGTGTTGCAATGTGAGCAGCGAGAACACCGCCTCGACCGCGCCGGCCGCCGACAGCGTGTGGCCGATCATCGATTTGTTCGATGAGATCGGCACGCTCTTCATGCGCTCGCCGAGCACGGCGGAGACGCCGAGATATTCCATCTTGTCGTTTTCCGGCGTGCCGGTGCCGTGCGCGTTGACGTAATCGATGTCGTCGGGGGTGAGGCCGGCGTCCTTGATGGCGTTGGCGATGGCGCCGATGATCGGCTTGCCGTCGGGGCTCGAACGGGTGCGGTGAAAGGAATCCGCCATTTCGCCGCAGCCTTCCAGCACGCCGAGGATCTTGGCGCCGCGTGCCCTGGCCGAGTCGTAGCTTTCCAGCACCAGCGCGCCGGCGCCTTCGGCCATGACGAAGCCGTCGCGATTCTTGCTGAAGGGCTTGGCCGCGCCCTGCGGCGGCTCGTTGCTGGTCGAAAGCGCAGAGAGCAGCGAGAAGCGGATGACCGCTTCCTGGTTGATCGAGCCGTCGCTGCCAATGCACAGCGCGGCATCCGCCTCGCCGCGGCGGATCGCCTCGACGCCGAGCTGGACCGCGCTCGCGCCCGATGCGCACGCGGTCGACAGCGAGATCGGCGCGCCTTTGGTGCCGAACTTGTCGGCGAGGTGCTCGGCCACCGAGCCGATCAGGAAGCGCTCGTGATAGGCGGGGAACATCGAGCACGCACGCAACAGGTCGCCGTAGCCGATTTTATCGTTGACGCCAGACTTCGCCGCGATCTCGATGCGCTGCGGCCATTCGACTTCGATCGGCGGCACCGCGATGAACAGGGGGCCCGGAAAATCGCCGGCCGAGCCGATGCCGGATTCGGCGATTGCTTCCTCTGCCGCCGTCGCGGCGAGATTTTCGGTGATGTCGGCATTCGACGGCAGCGCGTTGAGGAAATCGATGCAGCCGGCAATGCGGGTGCGCAGGCCTTCGGTCGAAAAACGGGTGATGTTGCGGATGCCGGATTCGCCGGCTGTGAGCCTGGCCCAGTTGTCGGTCTTGCCGGCGCCGAGCGAGGTGACGGCGCCGAGGCCGGTCACCACCACGGTCGGCCGCCCCATCTTGTCCTTGCTGCCCGCCATCGACGCCTCCCTCAGTCCACTTTCTCGACCAGCGCGAGGCCTTCGCCCCGCCAATGCCCGACGCCGGTGACGACGACCTGGTTGAGTTCGCCGCTCATCGGCCGTTCCAGCCCGCTCGCGTCGCACGGCGGAAACAGACTAGCATGGCCGATCGCCACCGCGGCCAGCGCGATATTCATGGGAAATTGCGGCTCCGGCCCATGGCCGAGATAGGAACCGGTGGCGCGCACGGCAAGATCGGGGTGGGCTTCGAGAAAGGCGCGCTCTTCGGCGGTTGCCGGCGCGCCGCCGGCGGCGCCCGACAGTACGGCGGCATGGCCTGCGCCGATCTTGCTCTTGATCTTGTCCCAGAGCCGCGTCAGCGCCGCGGTGACGTCGCCCGGCGCGCGCCTGCTGCGGTCGGAAACCACCGCCGCGAGCTTCGCCAACGGCTTTGCGCCGCGCGCCTCGGCGTGCTGGCGCGCCTCGATTACCAGAAAGGCGCCGATCGAGCCGAGCGCGACACCGCCCCGGCCGCCGCGTTCCCAGATCGGCACCAGGCGGTCCTTCAGGGCCATGCCGGCGAACTCGAAGAACATGATCGAGTCGGGCCGCTCGCCGTTGTAGGAGCCGCCGACCAGCGCGATGTCGCTTTGCCCTGCGACGATGCGCGCAAGGGCGACGCGGACCGCGTCGATGCCGGCCGATTCCTCGCCCATGAAAGTGCGCGAGGAACCGGTGACGCCGTGGACGATGGAAATATTGCCGGCGAGCAGGTTGGAGAGCTGCGCCAGGAACAATGTCGGCCGCAGGTCGCTCATCAGCCGTTCGTTGAGATAGGCGCCCGGGTTTGCCGCGCCGGGAATGCCGCTGAGGATGGTGCTGTCGACGGCGAGATCGCGCTCGCCGCCGCCGGCGGCGACGATCATGTCCATGTGCGAGAGAATGTCGCTTTTGCCTTTGACGCCGGCCGAGTCGAGTGCGAGCCCTGCGGCATAGGTGCCGATGCGCTGCCAGGGCTCCATCTGCCGCTGGTCGCCCTTTTTCGGGATCTGCGTGTCGAAATTGATCGGCGCCAGAGGATGCACGACGAAGGGGGCGAGCGTCGTCGCATCGGCGCTCGGGCGTGCCTCCGTCAACTTCTGCCAGTGGGCCTCAGACCCTTCGCCGAGGCAGGAGACAATGCCGATGCCGGTAATCCAGACCTCGCGGGCGGCCTCAGCCATCAGCCAGCGCCTCTTTGCCGAGCAGGCCGATCGACGCGGCGCGCTGGCGCATCTCCGTCTCGAAGTCGGGGCTGGGGAACGGTGCGACGTGGAAGGTGATGGTGCCGTTGCAGACCTGCCGGCCTTCGCAGGTCAACGTCGTCTCCATCATCGCGTAGCCGGAACCGTCATGCGAACGCTTGGCCTCGGCGATGAGCGTCTTGCCCGGTCTGACGAAGCTGCGGAACTTGGCGTCGCGCACGGCGGCGAGGAACGGCATGCGCTGGTAGTTGTTGGCCGCGACCAAGAGCCAGCCGGCGGTCTGCGCCATGGTCTCGATCATCATCACGCCGGGCAACAGCGGGTAGCGCGGGAAGTGTCCTTCGAAAACCGGGCTCTCGGTCGGCACGGTCGATTCGCAGACGATCGTGCCGGCTTTGATGTCGATGCTGACGACCCGGTCGATCAGCAGAAAATACTCGAGGCGCATCGGTGCCGCCGGCTCACGCGCTCTTGGCAGCGACGAGCTCGTCGATGCGGGCGGCGAGATTCTTGAGCACGAAATACTGGTCGGTGGTGGCTTTGCCGTCGTTGACTTCCTGCGTCCATTGCTCGAGCGGCATCTTGATGCCGAAGGCCTTGTCGATGGCGAACGCGATATCGAGGAAATCCAGGCTGTCGATGCCGAGATCGTTGATGGCGTGGCTCTCCGGCGTGATCGTGTCGCGCGGAATATCGCAGGTCTCGGCGATAATATTGGCAACGGTATCAAACGTCGAAGACATCGGTAACTCTCTGATTTATTTTGAGTTCTGGAGATCGGCCGGCCCTGTCGACCGACCGCTCGCGCGCTACCCCCGGTACCGCCGTCCACCGGCCTGCGGCTGGCAGCCCGTATAGCGAAGCGGAGCCTTAAGTTCAATGGCGGCGGGCATTTGCTAGGAAAAGAGACAAATGGCTCGGGCATGTTCCGTGCCCGGGATCGGCTCTCCGCACGGGTCTCACCAGCGGCTGTTATTGACCTCGACAGGCGAGCAGTTGTGCCGGCCGGACAAGACGCAGTCCTCGTTCTTGCGCAGTTCGGCCATGGTTTCGGCAAGCCACAGCCCGGCACCGATCAGAAGCAGTACGACCACGAAGGCGGCGGCGTTGACGGTCATGCGGTGACGATAATCGTCGACGGTTTCGCCGCGCTCGTACTTGGCCAGATCGTCGACTGGCGAGGGAATCTTTGCCCGCCAGCGCGCGGCGGTGCGCCCGCGCGGAAACGCCACGACGCGCGCGTCATTGTCGGAGCTTGAAGATCGGTCGGAGGCCATGGCAGCCCAGTCTACCACGGCGGTCGCGGCGGGCAAAAAACCACCGAAAGTTCCTTGTCCCAAGCGATCCATTAAGCCAAAATTGTAATAAGAGTCGAAGCTTATAAAAAACATGACTCTGCCTTTCATCGGGCGATACGTCCCGAGCCAATTCGCGATAGCGGCATCGAAGCCGGCGCGGATGAAAGGCGATCGGTCCTTTCGCAACGGCGACAGGACAAATGTGGGGGATCGCTTGTTTCAAACGCTGGCGGCGTTCGGGCATATTTCGGCTCTGGATTTGTCCGGTCTCGCGCGCATCACGTCACTGCTGATCTTGCCGTTCGCGCACGAGGACCTCGCGATCGTCCTCGGCGGCTATATCGTCGTCAACGATCTGATGCCGGTCGGCCTGGTCGCGGTCAGCATCTATAGCGGCATGGTGGCGAGCGATTTTGCCCTCTATGGCATCGGCGCGGCGGCGCGGTACGTGCCTTGGCTGAGTCGATTCGCAGTCGACGAGCGCGTCATTCGTTTCGGCGACACGCTGAAGCGAAACGTGTTCGGCCTGGTGGCACTGTGCCGGGTGGTGCCGGGCGTGGTGTTCGTCGCTTTCGTCGCCTGCGGCTGGACGCGCGTGTCGCTCGCCCGCTTTACGGCCGCGAGCCTGATCGTCTCGGCGTTCTATCTGCCGCTGATGCTTTATCTCGTTATCGTCTTCGGCGACGCGCTCGACGACCACCTCGGGCTGTGGGCATGGCCGATGCTGTTCGTGGCGGTGAGCGCATCGAGCGTGGCGCGCAAGCGTGTCTTCGCCTTCCGCGAGACGAACGATGCGGAAGCGAAACGCGAGCCGATGCTTCCGGCCGCGTGCTTCGGCATGCCGCCGCTATCGCGCGCCGACGCCAAGGTGGCCAAAGCCGAGCGCATCCCGCCGCTTTTGTTCTATGCGCCGCTTGCAGCGAACTGGGTTCGGCTCGGCCTGCGCTACCGCTCGCTGACGCTGCCGACGGCGGCGAACCCCAACATCTTCACCGGCGGCATGTGGGGCGAAACCAAGAGCTCGTATTTTCTCCATGTCGGCGCCACCGAGCGGCAATGGATCGCCGATTTCGTGCTGGTCGAACGTGGGACGGGACCCGGCAGTCTCGACGCCGACGTCGGTCGCGCCTCGCACGCACTAGGCGAGGCGGGGCTTGAGTTTCCGTTGGTCGCCAAGCCCGACATCGGTTGGCACGGCCACGGCGTGCGCCGCATCGACGACACCGCCGCGCTGTCGCGCTATATCGCGCAATTCCCGCAAGGCGCGACGCTGATGTTGCAGCGTTACGTGCCGCATGCGGCGGAGGCGGCGGTGCTCTATGCGCGGCTGCCGGGCGAGTCTGCCGGCCGCATCCTGTCACTTACCTTCCGCTATTTCCCGCATGTGGTCGGCAACGGCCGGCACACGGTGCGCGAACTGATCGGCATGAGCGAGCGCGCGCAATGGAAATCGGCGCTGCATCTCGGGACCGACCGCAGCCATTGCGGGCTCGCGCCGCGCGATCTTGACCGCGTGCCGGAGTGCGGGGAGGTCACGCGCATCGCGCTGATCGGCAACCAGCGCGCCGGCGCGCTCTATCGCGACGGCCGCCGCTACATCACCGCGGCGCTCGACGCGCGGTTCGACGCCATCGCCCGCAGTATGAACGAATTCCACTATGGCCGCTTCGACCTGCGCTTTGCCTCGCTCGAGGCCTTCATGCGCGGGGAAGACTTCTCCATCGTGGAAATCAACGGCATCGGCGGCGAGGCGGTCGATTGCTGGGACCCGCGGCTCGGCGTCGGCGAGGTCTACCGGCGGCTCGCCGATCAGCAGCGGCTGCTGTTCCTGATCGGCGACACCAACCGCGCCCGCGGCTTCCATCCGACGACCGCGCGGGATTTCGTCGGCGGTTTGATCCGGCAAAGCCGGTTGATCGGCCGCTATCCGGCCTCGGCATAGCCGTGGACGCCCAGGCACGGCGCGGTTAGATTTGCGGCGATGAGCAAGCCAACGCGGACCCGGCGCATCTTTGCTTTGCTCGCGGCCTATGTGGTCGCGTTGCAGGCCTTGCTGCTGCCTTTGTCGGTCGCGACCGCAAATCCGTTTCAGGCAAACCTATGCAGCGAAGCATCCAACGGTTCGCCGGTCCAGCACGATACCGGGTGTCCCTGCGCTGCAGGCTGCGGCATGCAATGCCATATGCCGGCGCTCGCCGGTCCGCCGCAGCTCGTCGTCGCCGATCGGCCGGCTCGCGGCATCGTCGTCCGCATGGCGCCGGCGCGCGAATCCGTCATCCGGATCGCCAGCCACAACCCGCATAGTCCGCGCGCGCCGCCTGCCGCCTGATTTTCCGTCAATCCATTCGCACAAATTCATGGTGGCCGCATTTTGACGCGCGCCGCTTCCTGAGGAGTTCAAAATGACCCGGATCACGATTGCCATCGCCGCCGTTCTTGCCGCCTTGGCGTTACCCGCCCAAGCAGAAGATTTCACCGCCGGCGGTCTGAAAATCTCATCGCCCTGGGCACGCGCGACGCCGAAAGGCGCAAGCGTCGGCGGCGGCTACATGATCATCACCAACACCGGCACCGCGCCCGACCGCCTGGTCGGCGGCTCGGCCGGCATCTCAAAAAGCTTCGAGGTGCACGAGATGAAGATGGAAGGGGGCGTGATGAAGATGCGGCCCGTCGCCGGCGGCATCGAGATCAAGCCGGGGCAGACGGTGAAGCTCGATCCGAGCGGCTATCACGTGATGTTCATGGGCCTGAAGGAGCAGCTCAAGCAGGGCGATCACTTCAAGGCAACGCTCGACTTCGCCAAAGCCGGCAAGGTGCCGGTCGAGTTCACCGTCGAGGGCATCGGCGCCAAGGCGCCGGGCGGCGACATGCCTGGCATGGGCGGCATGAAGATGCACTGACGGCTAAAGCCGAAGGCGGTCACCAGCCGATCGCCTTCGGCAGCCAGGTGGCGAGGCCCGGAAACGCGAACACCAGCACCAGCGCGATGAGCTGCATCGCCACGAACGGCACGATGCCGCGGTAGATATCGCTCGTCGTGACCTCGGGCGGTGCGACACCACGCAGGAAGAACAGCGACCAGCCGAATGGCGGGGTGAGGAACGAGGTCTGCAGGTTGACGCAGATCAGCGTGCCGAGCCAAACCAGATCGGTATTGGCGTTGATGAAGATCGGCAGAAACAGCGGCACGGCGATGTAGGAGATCTCGATCCACTCGATGAAAAAGCCGAGCACGAAGATCAATGCCATCAAGAACCAGATACTGGCGTCGATGCCGCCGGGCAAAAGCGTGAAAGCGTCCTGCACCAACTTCTCGCCATGCAGGCCGCGGAACGCCAGCGAGAACACCTGCGCGCAGATGAGGATGAACATCACCATCGCGGTAATGCGTGTGGTCGACTGCACGGTGTCGCGCAGCACCGTATAGGTCAGCCGCCGGCCGATGGCGGCCACCAGAATCGAGCCGAGCGCGCCCATGGCGGCGGCTTCCGATGGCGCCGCGATGCCGGCGATGATCGAGCCAAGCACGGCGATCACAAGCCCGATCGGCGGCGCGACGACGCGCGCAATCTTGCCGGCGAGCTGCGCGCCCGAGATCGCCGCACGTTCTTCCGGCGGGATGGCCGGAACGGCGTCGGGCCGGATGATGCCGAGGATGAGGATGTAGACGATGTAGATGGCCGACAGCAGCAGCCCCGGCACCATGGCCGCGGCGAACATCGTACCGACCGATTGGTTGGTGATGTCGGCGAGCAGGATGAGGATGAGGCTCGGCGGGATGATCTGACCGAGCGTGCCGGAGGCGCAGATCACGCCGCAGGCAAGACCCCGGTCGTAGCCGCGCCGCAGCATGCCCGGCAGCGTCAGCAGGCCGAGCGTCACCACGGTGGCGCCGACGATGCCGGTGGTCGCGCCCATCAAGACGCCGACCAGGATGATGCCGATGCCCAATCCGCCGCGCAGCGAGCCGGCGGCGAGCCCGATCACGTCCATCAGTTCCTCGGCCAGCTTGGATTTCTCCAGCATCACGCCCATGAACACGAACAGCGGGATGGCCAGCAGCGTCGAGTTCGTCACCACGCCGAAGATGCGGAACGGCAGCAGATTGAACAGGTCCATCCCGAAGCCGAGATAGCCGAAGACGAAGCCGGTGGTGGCGAGCGTCAGCCCCACCGGAATGCCGGCGAGCAGCAGCACGAAGAAGGCGACCAGCATCAGGGTCGCGAGGACCTCAAGGCTCATCGCGCAGCGCCTTCCAGGCCATGGCCGCTTGAATGGCTTGCGCCAGCGATTGCAGGAACAACAGCGCGAAGCCGATGGGCACCATCGCCTTCATCAGGTACAGCGCGCCGATTCCGCCGGGATTGGGCGAGCCTTCGCCGATGGCCCAGGATTGCGCGACGAAGGCGAGCGACAGCCAGATGACCAGCGCCGAAAAAATCATCGCGATCACCGCCGAGACGACGTCGACGGCGCGCTTGGTGCGGTCCTTGAAGTGGGTGAACAAGACATCGACGCGCACGTGCTCGCCGTGGCGCAGCGCGTAGGACATGCCGACGAGAGTGAGCGGCACCAGCAGGTGCCATTCGAGCTCCTGCGCCCAGATCTCGCCGATGGAGAAGCCGTAACGCAGCAGCACGTTGGTGCCCATCACCAGCGCGACCGCCAGCGCGAGCCATGAGATGATGCGGCCGACGAGATCGATGAAGCGATCGATCCCGTCGGCAAGGTTCCCGGCCGTTGTCATGTCAGGCGCCGAGCACTCTGTCGTAGTAGGGCTTCTCGCTGTATTTCGCCCACTGGCGGTAGCTGACCATGTATTTGTTGTAGGAGTCGGCGACCTTCTTGGTCAGCGGATCCTTGGCGATCGCCTCGTCGAGGATCTTCTTGTTGGCGGCGCGCAGCGCGTCGAGCACCGAATCGGGAAGCGGCAACACGTGCACGCCCTGGTTCTTCTCCAGGTCTTCCAGCGCGTCGGCGTTGACTTTCTGCAGCCAGGCTTCGCCGCGCGTGTTGCAGGCCATGCAGGCGCTCTCGATGATCGCTTTGAGATCCGGCGGCAGTTTGGCCCAGGCCGCCTTGTTGATGACGACCTCGCTGCCGGTCGCCATCTCGTGCCAGCCCGGGGTGTAGTAGTACTTGGCGACCTTCTGCAGGCCGAGCTGGCGGTCGAGATAGGGGCCGACGAATTCGGCGGCGTCGATCACGCCGCGCTCGAGCGCGGGGAAGATGTCGCCGGGCGCCAGCAATTGCGCGTCGACGCCGAGCTCGCGCAGCACGCGGCCGGCAAGGCCGGGGATGCGCATCTTGAGGCCTTTGAGGTCTTCGACCTTCTCGATCGGCTTGCGGAACCAGCCGGCCATTTGCACGCCGGTATTGCCGGCGAGGAACGGCACCAGATTGAACTTGTCGTAGGCCTCGTGCCATAGTTCGAGACCGCCGCCGTCGTAGATCCAGCCATTATAGCCGACGAAATTCAGGCCAAAGGGCGCCGCGGTGAAGTATTGCGCGGCGAACACCTTGCCGGTCCAGAAATACGAGTTGGCGTAGTTCATCTCGACGGTGCCGGACGAGCAGGCGTCGAAACCGGCATTGGCGGGGATCAGTTCGCCGGCGCCGTAGAACTGAATCTTCAGGCGTCCGGCGGACATCTCCTCGATGCGCTTGCACAAGTCTTTGGCGCTGCCCGGACCACTCGAATAGAAGAAGGCGTTCGGGCCGTAGAAGCTGGTCATGCGCCAGTTGAAGGTCGTCTCGGCTTTGACGATGGCGGGTGCCGCGAGCGTGCCGGTCGCGGCGGCCAAGGCTATTTTTGTGAATTCTCGACGTCGCATGGAACCCTCCGGTTTTTCTGCGAATTTGCAGGGCGGAGGGAGCAAGCGACGTGCCATCCGCGGCGCACGGATTGGCGTGCTTTGACGGCAATTCCCGCGCGCGCGCCGTAAAAATAGAAGGCCGCTGCCTAATTCTTAGCCAGGAAACGAGTGGGCCTTGTGGGCCGGCTACTTCGGCTCGGCGAAGGCCAATGCGGCGTCGGCCGGCGGCATCATGCGGAACACATTGAGCGTCATCGAGATCATCACGTAATAGCCGAGGATGCCGACCAGTTCGACCGTGCCGGCATCGCCGAGAAAGGCGTGCACGCGCTTGTAGGTGCGGTCGCTGACGCGATTTGTTTTGTACAGCTCGCGCACAAAGGCGTAGATCGCGCGCTCGTCCTTGGCCGCCGATGCCGGCTCGCGGCCCGCGCGCAGATCGGCAATCGTCTTCGGCTTCACGCCGGCCTTCTCGGCCAACGGCGCGTGCGCGAACCATTCGTATTGCGCCTTCCACAGCCGCGCCGTGCACAAAATGGCGAACTCGGAGAGCCGCGGCGGCAGCGTGGTCTTGTAGCGGCAATGGCCACCCAGCGCCTGCGCCAACTGGCCGAATTCCGGCGCGTGCAGCCAGACCGCGAAAGGCCCGCGCGGGGTGATCGATTTGCCGCGCGGACCCGAGCGGATTGCCTCCATCAGCGCGCGCTGGGCCTCGGTCATCTGCGTTTCGTCGAGGATGGGCAGGCGGGGCGCGGGGCGCTTCGCTGGCATGGTCAAGTCCTTGAGGGCAGGGCGCACGGCGGGGAAGCGGCATTCGCGCCGCCGCCCTGGTTTGTCAACCGGAAACGCCCCGCTTGTCTAGGGCAGCTCGGAGACCAGCTTGAGATATTCGGCCTCGGTCCAGGCCCGCCCGGTGCGGGTGGACACGTTGCCCATCGAGCTCAATGCCAGCGCGAACTTGGCCATGTTGTCGCCGTTCGGCGTGTCGACGAAAGCGACGAGGTCGCTGTCGCCGGCGGTGAGATAGACCTGCTTGATCTCGACGTTGAGCTTCTTGGCGAGTTCGCGCGCCGCGGCGACGCGCTTGGGTGCGTCCTTGATGGTACGAATTCCCTGTTCGGTGAATTTCATGGAAAGCATAAACGTCGGCATGGCGTTCCTCCCCTTGCCGTTGTCGCCGCCGAAGTATGTTTGAGCACGGTTGCAATAACAAGGCGGCCGCTCAGCGTCCGTTCTCGGCCCAGACCAGCGCGCGCTCGAGCCGGTCGTTGCCCCAGAACAATTCGCCGTCGTCGGTGACGAAGCTGGGCGCGCCGAAAACGCCGAGCCGCTGCGCCTCGTCGGTCTGCCGGCGCAACGCGGCTTTGACGTCGTCGCCGCGCGCGGCGTCCAACACGGCGGCGGCATCGACGTCGAGTTGCGCCAGGATGTCGCCGAGCACGCCGGCGTCGTCGATGGGCCGGCCATGGCCGAACTCGGCTTCGAACACGGCGCGGCAGAAGTCACAGCCCCAGGGCGCGTTCAAGCCGACGAGCGCGACGCGCGCGGCGAGCAAGCCGTTCTGCGGAAAAGGCTCGGGCCGCTGGAACGGCACGCCGAGATCGCCGCACAGCCGCTCCAGGTCGCGCCACATGTTGCGGCCCTTGGCGGCGTAGAGATTGAACGGCGAGGTATCCCAGCCCTGCGCCTTGAACAGCGGGCCGAGCAGGAACGGACGATAGCGCACGGCGACGGCCATCTCGCGCGCGAGCGGGGCGATGCGCATCATGGCCGGATAGGAATAAGTCGAAGCGAAGTCGAACCAGAAGTCGAGCGTCATCGCGGCATTATGCACGTTCCGCGCGCGCCGTGCACCGCCACCGCGTGTGCCGGTCTATTGCACCGCCGCCGTCACCCGAATCAGCCCGCGGCCCGGCATGTGCAGCGCCTTGGCGGCGGCCAGCGACAGATCGAGCACGCGGCCTTTGGTGAAGGGGCCGCGGTCGTTGACAATGACGACCACGCTGCGGTGCGTCCGGGTGTCGGTCACAAGCAGCCGCGTGCCGAAGGGCAGCGTGCGGTGTGCCGCGGTGAACTTGTTGGGATCGTAGCGCTCGCCGCAGGCGGTGCGCCCTTTGTAATCTTTGTCATAGAAGGCGGCGATGCCGGAAAACGATTTCGCGTCCCGGCCTGCGGCCGCCCCGGCGGCAAGGCACGCGGCCGCGGTGACGGCGGCAATCCCCAATCTGGCAAGCATCGGACCCCTCGCGCTGGCGTCCGCATGCGTAGCCACCGAATCGTGACGCGCGTATGGCGCCGCCGGATCAATCGGACGGCGGAACGAAAGTTCCCGGCGCGGGTCAGGATTTCGCCGGCGTGCTCGCGCGGCGGTGCGACTTGGCGCGATGGGCGGCGGCGCGCGGCTTTTGCGTGCCGCCGGCGCGCCGCTGGTCGAGGCGATGCCCGGTCATTTCGGCGCGCGCCTTGCATTCTTCATGCAATTCCGCGAGTTCCTCGTCGGATAGATCCTCGATGTCGGCGAATTTGTTCTGCGCGCCCTTCATGGCCAGCACCAATTCGGACAATTTCAGCTGAACGGCCATGGTGTCGCGATTTTGCGTGTTCTGGATGAGGAACACCATCAGGAAGGTCACGATGGTAGTGCCGGTGTTGATCACCAGTTGCCAGGTGTCGCTGTAGTTGAAGATCGGACCGGTGACGACCCACACCAGCACCACGGCCACCGCCAGCAGGAAGGAGACGGGATGGCCGGTCCAGGCAGCGGTCGCCTGCGCGAACTTGGAAAAACGGGCGGCGAGAAGGGACGCGCCGTTTGGCCGCGCCCGCTTGGCGGCCTGGGTTGATGTTTGAGCCATGAAATTCCCTGGTTGCGCGGATGCGTTCCTGTCAACGCCCCGCCGGGTCCCCCAGTTCCGTGACGCGGCGCCGTCCACAGCCAGGCAAGCGACTGA
>Ga0335082_10004687_pt1 | contig 14931 bp, 13 predicted proteins | sample Lox_Sample_41_FD_206718 | JGI IMG/M metagenome (GOLD analysis project Ga0335082, IMG submission 206718) | Soil microbial communities from Loxahatchee National Wildlife Refuge, Florida, United States - Lox_Sample_4.1 | ecosystem: Environmental > Terrestrial > Soil > Wetlands | place: USA...
GCTTGACGCCGCGATGCTTCTCGATGAGCGCCAGCGCGTCCTGGATGATGTCGAGCGTGGTCAGGCCCAAGAAATCCATCTTGAGAAGCGCGAGCTTCTCAAGGCCCACCATGTCATACTGGGTAACAATTTCGTCCTTGTTTGTCTTGTAAAGAGGGACGAGTTCCTTCAGCGGCACCGGCGAGATAACGACACCCGCAGCATGCATGGAGGCGTTCCGAGCCATTCCTTCGAGCTTGGTTGCGACCTCCAGCACTTCCTTAAGGCGCGGGTCCTTGCGCGCGGCTTCTTCGATCGCAGGCTCTTGTTCGAGGGCCTCTTTGAGCTTGATGTTGAGCTGGGTCGGAATCAGTTTGGTGATACGGTCGACATCGGCGAAGCTGATGTCCAGCACGCGGCCAACGTCTTTGATGGCCGTGCGCGCGCCCAGCGTGCCGAACGTGATAATCTGCGCCACCTGCTCGCGGCCGTACTTCTCGGTGACGTATTGAATCACCTCGCCGCGCCTGCGAGTGTGGAAGTCGATGTCGATATCCGGCATGCTGATGCGCTCGGGATTCAGGAAGCGCTCGAACAGCAGCCCGTATTGGAGGGGATCAATATCGGTAATCTCGAGCGCGTAGCTGACCAGGCTGCCCGCCGCCGATCCACGCCCCGGCCCCACGGAAATGCCACGCATTTTAGCGAAGCGGATGAAGTCCCAAACGATGAGGAAGTATCCGGAGAACTTCATTTGCTGGATCATGCGAATTTCACGATCCAGGCGCTCGGCGTATTCGGAGAGATCGTGCTTCAATGCGCCCGCGTTGCTGAGAGCCTCCAGGCGCGTGCGGCGCTTCTCGAATCCCTGGCGGGCGGCGAATTCGAAATACGTATCGGTGGTGTGGCCCTGCGGAACATCGAACTTCGGAAACGGCTCCGTTACCTTTTCGAGCTTGACCTGGCAGCGCTGCGCGATGTCCCAGGTGCGATCGAGCGCTTCTTCCAGCCCGCCGAACATGGCCAGCATCTCGTCGCGGGTCTTGAGATAGAACTCCGGCTGTTGGAAGCGCATGCGCTGCGGATCGCTCATGGTCTTGCCGGTTTGGATACAGAGCAGAATCTCGTGCGCACGCGCGTCGTCTTTGCGCATGTAATGCGCGTCGTTCGTGGCAACCAACGGAATGCGTGTCTCACTTGCGAGGCGGTGAACAAGAGGTAGTAGGGTCTTATCCTGTTCGAGGCCGTGGTCCTGAATCTCCAGGAAGAAATTGTCCTTCCCGAACATGTCGGAGTATCCGTAGGCCAGCCGCTTGGCCTCTTCATAACGGTTGGCGAGCAGAGTCTCGTTGATGTCGCCGCGCAGGCAAGCGGACATCGCGATCAAACCCTTGGAGTGCTGCGCCAGCAGATCTTTATCGATGCGCGGCTTATAGTAGAAGCCTTCCAGAAAAGCCGTGGAGACCAGCCGCAGCAGATTGCGATAGCCCTCCTGGTTTTCGCACAGGAGCACGAGATGGTTGTAACGATCGGTGTCGCTGCGGGTGGCCAAGCCCTGTTGCGAGACGTAAACCTCGCAGCCGATTACCGGATGCACGCCTTTTTCCTTGGCCTTGTTATAGAACTCGACCGCGCCGAAGAGATTGCCGTGATCGGTCATGGCCACGGCAGGCATCTTCTGGCGGACGACGACGTCCATCATCTGTTCGATTTCGCAAGCGCCGTCGAGCAGCGAGTAGTCGGTATGGCAGTGAAGATGGACGAATGGCGTAGCGGTGTTCATCACGTGTCTCGAACAGGGGGGAGGACTAATCACATTGTACTATTAGCCACGGATGAACACGGATGCACACGGATTAAAAGTTATTCGTGTTCATCCGTGTTTATCCGTGGCCTAACTCTTTTCGGTGCGGATGTACGTGATCGTGTGGTGAGTCAGTAGCTTGCCGCCGAGGTTCGTGCATTCGGCGACACCGTAAATCAATCGGCGTCCAAGCTTCAGAATCTTGGCACGGCACAAGATGTCTTCCTCTCTTGCACCGCTCAGGAAATTGGTCTTCATCTCGGCTGTGACCGATCCGTCGCTCTTGCCGAGACGTGTCATGATAGCGAGCCACATCGCGACATCGGCTGCCGCCATGAAAACCTGGCCTGCCACAACACCGCCGGGACGTTCGAAATCCTTCTGAAATGGAACGATCATCGTGCACTCGCCGACATCGAAGGAATGGAGCTTGAACCCGTATTGTCGGGTGAACGAAACTTGCTTCAAAAGCTCGTGCAACTCGGCTTCCGAGACGGCCAGAAACATAAGGATCGCCCTAAGGCGTTCCTTTCATGTTGACACGGCTGGCTTAACCCTTCGCGAAGTACAACCCGGCGGCGCGCTCGAGTTCCGACTTGCTCATATACGGCGGCCGGCCTTCGTACTTTCCGATCGAGATCAGAATGTTGCAAATGTCCGCCGGGTAGCAAGCTCGCAACTCGGTGCGACCTTCGCGCAGGCAGAGCTTACGAAGATATTCGGAACTGTCGGGTTCGTACGGAATATTGCTGCTGCCGACCACGCGATGGAAGATCGAATCGAATGCCTTCTCATCGACGGCGTCAACGAAGATCTTGTTATGGATACGTCGCAGGAACGCTTCATCCGCAAGATCGCTGGGTTCGAGGTTCGTTGAGAAAACGACCATGAGCTCGAAGGGGATCTGGAACTTCACGCCATAGCGCAGCATGAGGTAGTCGACCCGGCGATCCAAGGGAACAATCCAGCGGTTCAACAGATCGCGGGGCGACATCAACTGGCGGCCGAAGTCGTCGATAATGAAGATGCCGTTGTTTGCCTTCATCTGCAGCGGCGCTGCATAAATACCTGAAGATTCGTCCAGGCGCAGTTCCAACATACTGGGAATCAACTCGCCGCCGACTACGATGCAAGGACGCCGGCACAGAACCCAGCGCGGGTCGATGTCGCTATCGTCGACATCCAGTTTTTGGTGCACTACGGGATCAAACAGACTGATGATCTGGCCGTCCACTTCCACTGCATAAGGCAGCAGAATGGCATCGGTATAGACGCGTAACATTCTCTCGGCAAGGCTGGTTTTTCCGTTTCCAGTGGGTCCGTAAATAAAAATCGAATTCTGAGAGATCAATGCGGGTCCCAACTGATCGAGCAACGTGTCGGTGATCACCAGGTCGGAGAAAGCCGAACGCAGCGATTTGCGGTCGATCCGCACTTGCGCGGCCTGCGCCTTCGTCGCGCTGTGATAGTCCTTGAGGGATACAGGGGCAGCACCCGCATATTGAGTGATCTGGAAGCGCTCCGCCGCGAGCATTTTGCCGGCTTGCGACAAAGTAAAGTGATAGTCGTTGCCGATCATCCCCTTCACTTCCACCAATTGCTGCTGCCGCATGTGATTGAAAATGATGTTCAGGATGGGCACCGCGAGTTTCAGCCTCTCGCTGAGGCTCTGCAAGTTGCTGAAGCCCTCCAGGAGCAGACGGCGCAGCACCAAGTCGAGGGCCAGGGACTGGGAAATCCCTAATTCTTCAAAGGTTTGCGGAATAGCGGGGGCGAATCCGCTGCGCACCGGCGAAAGCGTTGCTGCCATGGATATAGTGATCCTCAGTCTTCTCATCGGCCATTCAGACTCAATTGTTTATACGTTCCACGCCGCGACGGAATGATCCGTCAAATCTCTTGTGAAGCTTTGTTCCGTATTGGTGGGAGCACTCTGCGCATGCGTATTGGCCTGGGGCGGTCCCACGCCCGAGCAACTGTTCAAGGACGCGCAAAAGGCCGAACGGGCCGGTCAGACCGTACGCGCGTACCTGCTGTATGCAGAAGCGGCTGCAGCCGATCCGACCAACATCACCTATTGGGAGCGAGCGCAGGCGTTGCGGCCGATGGCGAGCCTGCTGAAGGGAACGGAGCAAGCGTCATCGGAGCTTCCTCCGGACAAAATCGACAAAACACTCTTCGGAACTATTACTCCCGACGACTTCGAGCAGTCGCGCAGACCACTCCCGCCTCCGGAATTGAAGGCCGCACCGGGGCGCCAGGACTTCGATCTCAAAGGAGACTCGAAGACTCTGTGGGAAAAGGTCGCCCAGGCATACCATTTGATGGTCGTGTTCGATTCGGATTTCCGGCCGGTGAATAACATTCGCTTCCGGTTGACCGGCGCGGACTACCGAGAGGCGCTGCGTGCGCTCGAAGCGGCAACGAACTCATTCGTTACCACGGTAAGCGAACGATTGATGTTCATCGCGACCGACACGACGGCAAAGCGGACTGAGTTCGAGAGCACCACGACAGTAGTGATTCCCTTCCGCGAATCGACCACGGTACAGGAGGCGCAGGAAGTGTTCGCCGGCGTTCGGGGCGTGCTGGACATGCGCAAGCTGATGGTGGATAGCCAGCGACACGCAGTCTTGATTCACGATCACATTACCAAGGTGCGCCTGGCCGAGATGTTGATCCTGGATCTGATGCGGCCGCGGCCGGAGGTTGCAGTCGAGGTCGAGATTCTTACCGTGGACAAATCATCGACAATCGGGTATGGGCTGACGTTGCCCACGGCCTTCCCGCTGGTAGCCTTCCCGAACCGGAACAATCTGCTCACGACGATTCCCTCGAGCGTATCGAGCTTTCTGACGTTCGGCGGTGGAGCAAGTCTTATCGGAATCGGATTAACAAGCGCGACACTCTTCGCCAACGTGGCAAAATCCAGCGCGACATCATTGCTTCGAACGGAAGTGGTCGCTCTGGACGGCCAGCCTACGACATTGCATGTGGGCGATAAATATCCGATCATCACCAACGGTTACTTCGGATCTACAACAGGAAGCGGCCAGGTATTCACGCCTCCACCCACATTCAATTTTGAAGACCTGGGGCTGGTGCTGAAGGTGACGCCGCACGTTCATGGGCTGGACGAGGTGTCACTGGACGTTGACGCGGAGTTCAAACTTCTTGGCTCCACCGCGGTAAACGGCATTCCGGTGATCTCCAACCGGAAATACGAATCGAAAGTACGGGTCATGACCGGAGAGTGGGCCGTATTGGCGGGCTTGATGAGCAGCTCGGACGCACGAACCATTACGGGGATTCCTGGAATGACCAGCGTGCCGTTGCTCAGAAGCAACACAAAGAATAAAGACAATAGCGCGACCCTGATCGTGCTGAAGCCGCATCTCCTGAATTTGCCTCCGACGGAAACGCCCACGTGGCGAGCTTATTGCGGGTCGGAGACGAGGCTTCCTTCGCCGTTCTAGCCGCTGGTATCCTCAAAACTTGGATCATTCTTCGAAAATGCTGGACGAGATCCGGGAGCAACCGGCGGCTCTCGAGCGAACGCTTCAGGCGGAACGAAAGCCGATCGAAGAACTGAAGTCGCTGCTGGAACATCAAAAGCCACGTCTGATCATGCTCGCGGCGCGCGGCACCTCTGATAATGCCGCGCAGTTCGGGCGTTACTTGCTGGAAATCACCACCGGCATTCCGGTAACGCTCGCGGCGCCTTCCATCTTCACGCTGTACAAAGCGCCGTTTCACTTCGACGACGTGCTGGTGATCGCCATCTCGCAATCGGGCGAGTCCACGGATACGAATCTGGTGCTGCAACGCGCCCGGGAACAAGGCGCGCGGACGATCGGCGTCACCAATGAGGCGGCAAGCGCGCTGGGGCGGATCGCGGAGCATCCGTTTCTGGTGCATGCCGGGCGGGAGCAAAGTGTCGCCGCGACGAAGACCTATACCGGTCAGTTGTTGATGTTGTACCTGCTCGCTTATGCGTTGGGCGCCAGGATCGCTTTGGACGATCTCGCGCGTTTGCCGGAGTGGACTCACCGCGCATTGCAATTGGAAACGGAGATTGCCCGCCGCGCCGAACGGTATCGCTTCATGGATCATGCTGTCGTGTTAGGCCGTGGATTGAACTACGCGAATGCGTTCGAGTTCGCTTTGAAGTTGATGGAAACCTGTTATGTCATCGCGGAGCGATTCTCGAGCGCCGACCTGCTCCACGGCCCAATCGCGATGGTAGAGGCATCATTCCCGGCATTTCTGTTCACGCCGTCTGGCGTCACCTGGCCGGGAATGCGCGAGATGCTGGAGAAGCTGATTCAGCTCAAGGCGGAGACGCTGATCATTACCGACCGCACCAATCGCGCGGCCGAGGATTTGGCCAAGCACGCGATTGTTGTCGATGTTTCGCTGGACGAAGTCTTCACGCCGATTCCCTACATCGTTCCGGCACAATTGTTCGCTGCGTGCCTGGCGCGCGAGAAAGGTCTGAATCCGGATCAGCCGAGAACGCTGAGCAAAGTTACCCGGACCATGTAGCGGAATCTCCAACATTCGGTTATCTAGCGCACCACACCGGTCATCGGACTGCTGGCCGCAGCGTACAGCTTCTTGGGCATGCGCCCGGCGAGAAAGGCGTGGCGGCCGGCCTCGACCGCGTGCTTCATCGCCAGGGCCATCTGCTCGGCGTCCTGCGCTTCGGCGATCGCTGTGTTCATCAAGACGCCGTCGAAGCCCAGTTCCATGGCGATGGTCGCATCGGAGGCCGTACCTACGCCGGCATCAACGATCAATGGCACGGCGGTGATGGACTCGCGAAGAATCCGGAGATTCGTGATGTTCTGTACACCAAGCCCCGATCCGATGGGCGCCCCGAGCGGCATCACTGCGGCGGCGCCGGCGTCGATCAGTTTTCGAGCATTCACCAGATCATCGTTAGTATACGGAAGAACAACAAAGCCTTCCCTCACCAGTACGCGAGTGGCCTCGAGCAATCCTTCGTTGTCGGGGAACAAAGTTTTCTCGTCGCCGATCACTTCGAGCTTCACCCAATTCGATAGCCCCACCTCGCGGCCAAGCCTCGCCGCGCGTATGGCCTCGTCGGCGGAGTAGCAGCCGGCAGTATTCGGCAGAATGAAGATCTTGGAACGATCGATGTAATCGAGCAGGGATTCCTTGGACTTGTCCGTCAAGTTGACGCGGCGGACGGCAACTGTCACGACCTCGGCGCCGGAAGCGGCATGGCAACGCGCCATCTCGTGAAAGCTGCGATACTTTCCAGTGCCAACAAACAGCCGCGAAGAGAAATCGCGATCGGCTATACGCAATACATCAGCCATGACAATCATTCTATCGCGCGCACAAAGTTGACACGCTATCCGGGCGCAAGATGGCATCGACCTCGCAGAAGTGAGGATTTCCTCTCAATCATTGGCCCAAGAATCCCTTAGAGCTACGGTGGTTTTCAACAGGCTCCTAAGGGGAATACCCACTCTGAAGTAGGGTCCACTGAGATATCCGAGCCGCCGAAAACCGTCGATAAAACGCTTGCTGGGAGGAGCCTCTGTACTTAGTTCGCATCTTTCACGCTAGTCCGCTGATGGGCCTCGCACTGTGTGTATGCCTGGCGACCATCTTCTGGTGCATTGTATTGACCAGACGGCAGCAAAGCAGCTTGGACAAGATCCTGACCGGGTTGCTCGGCATGATCGCCATCTACGAGGCGCTGCGCGTCATGAAAGAGTGCGGCATCGTCTTCTTTCCGGGAATGAAGAAGTTGGACGGTTGGGTGGACTTCATCATCGCCTCTTTGTACCTGATAGCTGCGTTGATCCTGAAGGTCTCGAGCACCGACCGCAACAGCACCAAGGTTCGACTGCGCCTGGTAGAAGCGAATGAGAAGACTATGGAGGTCGGCCGGAACGCCTCTGGTACGATCGATACCGCGACGGCGTTATTTGACGGCTCGCCGCTTGCGACTTTCGCGGTCGATGTGAGCGGGACCGTCCTCTATTGGAATGCGGCTGCAGAGTGTCTCTTCGGATGGAGCCGCGATGAGACTCTGGGGCAACGCCTTCCCTTCTCGGCCGGTGGGCCGTTTCAAGATAAGAGAGGCAACGAGATTGAGGCAGCAGTGTGGTACGCGCCAATCCGGACATCGAACGGTTCGACACGCGGAACGTTGACGATCGCCGCAGACCGGGCCGCTTTGCGCGAGGCTGGCATCGACGCCGCCCACTTGTCTTCTAGAGCGCAACTGGCGGTCTAGTTACCGTCTCCGTTTGAAAAACATCCGGTTTGTCCTGAACAAGCCGGAGCCTCGTTCAACGCAGGAGGCGCGGCGCCTTCTGATCCATTCCGTTCTGATGAAGAACTAATCCGGTGACTGTGCCGGACGAGTCTTTGGTCATGCTGATTTGAGCGTCCACGACCTTCAGAAAGAATTCCCCGTCTTTCTCGGCGAACAACTCCAAGGCCGATTGACCGGTCGCCTGCGCGAATAAACGCCCGCCCTCAAGAGCGATCTTGATGTTCATTTTCGGCGCTAACTGATAATCCCCGACGTATTGCGCGAGAACCGCGGGATCAAGCGTGATCGATTTTCGATCTGATTGGGAGGAAAACGTCGCCACCGGATAATGGCTGTCCAGCACGTGCCGGCCGATATCGTCGCAGTCAACGAATGTGTTGCACAGGACCACCACTCCGGTCTTATTTGCGGGAACGAATCCGGCGAAGGAACGGTAACCAGCGGTTCCGCCGTTGTGCCAGACGAGATCCGTTCCAAACTTATGCAGGACATGCCACGCCATCATGATCTCGAGGTCATCGACGCCGGTCTCGCGATGAACCGACCGCATACGATGCATGGCCGCGCGGAGCGGGCTTTCCGTCAGGTCCACGTTCGCCGCCAGGAACTTCAGCATGTCATTCGCGGTGGAGCGAATCGCACCCGCGCCGGCCAAAACATTCAGGTCCCAGTTCTTTACCGGCTTGAGGGTGGCGTCATGTCCGACCGCCAAGCGCTTCTTCAGCGAGTCTGAAAGCGTGATCGAAGTGCTGGTCATTCCGAGCGGCTCTAGAATCCGCCGACGCACGAGTTCCTCATAACTCATGCCCGCCTTCAACGAAAGCGCATGTCCGAGCAGGCCAACCGCGAGATTCGAATACTCATACTTCTCTCCAATGTCGCGAGTGAGCTTATAACTCGAAAGGAAGGCATATAGCCTGTGGGCGTCATAATCGACGTAGGGATTAGAGAAATCCGTTGGGTTGAGATTGTTCGGAAGCCGCGGAAGGCCGGATATCTGCATCGAAAGATCGAGCAGCGTGATCTGGCGGCCGTTGCGGCTCGGAACAGTGACCGAAGACGGCAGGAACTTCGCGACGGGATCGTCGGGCTTCACTTCGCCACGCTCGATCATGTCCGCCATAACGAGCGACGTGAATACCTTGGTGATCGACCCGATTTCGAAGACCGTATCGCCGTCGAGTTTCTGATCTGAACTCTGGTCCAGCTTCCCCACTGCGACGACTCTCTGGCCTTTCGAGTCGATCACACCGACAACGATACCGACAGCCTTCTTCGCCTCGTCGACGCGGTGAACCAGGATTCCTTGAATCTCATCGAGGTCGGCAGCACAGAGGCTGGTGGCGAACAAAATCACCGGTGCAATGTGTCTCATCCTCACTAGAGTTTCTCACCCAGCAGCGCCTTCAGGCGATCGTACCCCGTCCGGCTGACCGGAACCTGTGTTCCATCGGTCAGCACTGCCACCCGGCTGTCCTTGGCGTACGGCTCGATTTTGGCCACTCGCTCCAGGTTCACAAGGATCGACCGATGAATCCGCACGAACTGCTGCGGATCGAGCGCTGCTTCGAGGCTCGAAATGGTCTGCTGCTTTAGGTAGTTCTTGCCCTGGCTGTGAAGGGCGACGTAATCATCCTGCGCTTCGGCATAATCCAGTCGATCCACTGGAATAATATGCACCCGCGCGCCATCTTTCACCACGACACGCTGCAGATGCTGTTGTGGCGGGCGCGCAGCCGTCGCCAGTTCGGTAGGCGGGGGCATCTTCTCTTCCAGCCTTTGCCGCGCGCGATCCAGCGCCTTCTCGAAACGCTCCAGACTGAACGGCTTCAAGAGATAATCCACGGCGTGCGCGTCGAATGCTTTCATCGCGTACTGATCGAATGCGGTTACGAAGATTACCGCTACTTCCCGACCGATCAACTCCAGCACTTCGAAACCATCGAGCTTGGGCATTTGCACGTCGAGGAATACAAGGTCCGGCTTGGATTCCGAGATGGCTTTCACGGCTTCGAAACCATTGGCGCATTCGGCCAGAATTTCGACCCCGGGGCTCGATTCCAGATACTCCCGAAGCAATCCGCGAGCGAGTTCTTCGTCATCGACGATCACGACGCCGAGCTTGCGAGGACTTTGCACGGGCGCCTCAGCCACCTGTTGCGATCCCGAATCTCGCTCCAGATTCTTCAAGTCCACAGCCAGTTCTCTGGCCGACTGATAACGCCGCTCGCGCTCCTTCTCCAAGCACTTGCGCACCACACGCTCCAGCCCTTCCGGAACTTCGTAGTTGAAGCGCGCCATGGCGTCGGGCTGCGCTTGCAGAACGCGGGCCATGGTTTCCGAAGCGTTAGCGCCCTGGAACGGCAGCCGAGCCGTAGCCATTTCGTACAGCACCACGCCCAGGCTGAAAATATCGGCACGATAATCAACGGGCCGGCCGAGCGCCTGCTCCGGACTCATGTACTCGACGGTCCCGAGCACCAATCCCGCGCTCGTAAGCAATTGCGTCGCGTCGGTCTTTTTCGGTGGCTTGTCGAGCTTGGCGAGGCCAAAATCAAGGATTTTGACGTGCCCGCGGGGTGTCACCATCAGGTTCGCCGGCTTGATGTCGCGATGAACGATCCCTTTGGAATGCGCGTCGTCGAGAGCATCAGCTACCTGGATGCCGACGTTCACGAGGCCGGCGATCTTCATCGGCCCCTCGCGGAGGCGGACGCTCAGAGGCTCGCCTTCGACATACTCCATGGCCAGAAACCAAAGATCGCCGTGTTGCCCGATCTCGTGGATGTAGGCAATGTTGGGATGTGACAGCGCCGAAGCCAGCTTAGCTTCCTGAACGAAGCGCTGCACACGTTCCGGATCCGTGGCGACGTCCTTCGGCAAAACCTTGAGAGCAACGCGTCGTTCGAGACGCGTGTCTTCGGCCAGATACACAACTCCCATGCCACCCTCGCCCAAGCGCGAAACGACGCGATAGTGGGCAATAAGCGAACCCGGCTGCGCGGCATCGGCCATAATCCCCTCCATGTTACACATCCACTGCGCGCGGGAGTTTCACTTCGACGACAAACCGCGTATCCGAGACCTGAGTGTCGATGCGCGCCTTGTTTTCGTATAACGTTCGCAGCCGGCTGCGTACATTCTCAAGTCCCAATCCGTGACGCCGGGCTGCGGGAGCTTCCGGATCGTATTCGTTCTCGATGGTCACAAGCAACCAGCCGTCCGCCAGGCGCGCCTCGAGCCGGATCGTGCCGCCATCCACCAACCCAGCGATGCCGTGCTTCACCGCGTTTTCGACCAACGGCTGCAGGACCAGCGGAGGAACGATGCAGTCATTGCATGCAGAGTCAACATCAAATTCGACTTTCATCCGCGCGCCAAATCGCACCTGTTCGACATCCAGGTACGCCTTGGACAAAGCCAGCTCATCCCGCAATGAAATACTCTTCCGATCACCGAGACTCAGCGTGCTCCGCAGGAAGTCCGAAAGCTTGATGCACATTTCTCTGGCGCGCACGCCGTCGACTGTGGCCAGAGCGGCGATCGAATTCAGACTGTTGAACAGAAAATGCGGGTTGATCTGCGCTTTCAGGGCCTTGATCTCCGCTTCGCGCGCCATGGTGCGGGCTTCCTGCTCTCTCGTCTCCGCCTCCTTCGAGGACTCTACTGACAGGAGCACGTAATCCAACGCTACCGCGAGCAGATAGAGGAGCACGCCGATGCCAAAAACGAGCGGCAGTTGCGGGCTGAATTCCTCGTTGAGGCGCGGATAATGCCGGGTTAGAGCCAAACCAAGCCCCTTGGCCACGACGATCCAAAGGAGTCCCGCGACGATGCTCGCGGCGATATGATTCCCAAGGACCTTGGCCAGGTGTGCGGGTCCTAACGGTAGCACCCGGCACATGTACCAGGGTCCGATACAGACAAATGCGTAAAACAAAGCCAGCGGAATGCCCAGTACGCTCGCTTCCTGCCAGCCTAGATTGCCGGTTACGGTCAGCAGATAGGCGAGCAGGATCCCGAGGGGAAGCCAGGCGAGCAAATAGAGCGCGACCCTGCCTTTCGTGGCAAGCAGCGGATGCATGAATTGTCGCCTTGGCTAGTTGTCGGCTTTAATACCGGCAAAAACGCCGGTGCCGGTGATCACGAGTTCCGGGCTCTTCACGTTCGGATCTGGCCTGGGCCGCACGGTCTTGTCCTCGAATGCCCCGAAAACGCCGACTCCCTTCATAGTGACCAGCCAATTTTCCGGAACGCGAATATCGACACCCCCGAACATTGCGTTGACATCGATCGAGGCACGATCGCCGCTGATCGCGGCGTGGCGAAGATCGAGATGCACGCCCCCAAACACTGCTACGATATCACCACCCTTGAAGTCTTGCGCATCAATGCGGCGCTTGAACCCGCTAAAGATGCACCATACGTTTACGTCCGGATTGGTGACGGCGGCCGCGGCGCCTCCGGAACTTCTACGCTCCAAGGTTCGCAACAGTAGACTCACTCCAAATCCAATAATGACGACCGGCCAGAACACGTCGAAGAAATCGAAATTGAACATCAGGATGTGGAAGTTGTCGAGCAGCAGCAGAGCGCCGATCAGGGTCATCAGGCCGCCCCAGACATATGCGGCCGAGTTTCGGGCTTCCAATAGCCGGCTAGCGCCGTAAGCGACCAGGAGCAGGGGCCAAAACCGCCAAATGTCGTGGAAACGGACGATGCCCAGGTTGTCAAGCAGCACCGCCACGCCAACGGTGACAATCAGAGCGCCGATGATGATTCCCGACACAGTGGAACGGCCGCTGCGTCGATCCCAGCGGTCCCAGCGGCGCTCCCAGCGATTGTCCCAGCGATCCATATTCATGATTCGAGCGTATCAGCGGGCCGTCCATAGTTCGACTACAGATCGGCGAACGACGCTCAGGAATCGGTGAATGGCGATCCAGTTGCTTAGCCGACTCTCTAACCCGGCATAGCCGGAGCCAAACAGCCTCGTCGCATTACCCTGGCAGCCGACTCCCTATGCTTTTGCGAACGGCTCTTCCAGCGACGGGCTCTGGGGCGTGAACAACTCCGCGCCATTTTCCAGGATGTGCATGTCGTCTTCGAGACGGACGCCAAATTCGCCCCGAATGTAGACTCCCGGCTCGTCGCTGAAGGTCATCTGCGGTTGGAGCGCGATGCTTTTGCCGTTGGTTTCGAGCGTATTCGTCTCCATCAGATACGGCCACTCGTGGCCATCGAGGCCAATGCCGTGGCCGACACGATGCGTGAAGTATTTGAAGCCCGGACCGTAGCCGGCGTCCGTGATTACCTTGCGTGCTGCTGCATCCACAGCATCGCACGCAACTCCGGGCCGGGCTGCGGCGAGCGCTGCGCTTTGTGCCTGATGCACGATGTCGAAGACGCGTTTCATCTTGTCGGTCGGCTTGCCCTGAACGAAGGTGCGGCTTATATCCGACCTATACCCCTCCACTGAACACCCGCCATCGATCAGCAGAATTGTGCCTTGGCGAATCACTTGCGGTTTTACAGATCCGTGGGGCAGGGCGGAGTACTCGCCCACCTGCACGCTGGCGCCCCCAGTGAAACCAAGCTTCTGATGCGCTGCGGTGACCAGTCCACTGAACTCGTGCTGCGTCATTCCCTCGCGCATCGACTTCCAGGCGGCTTCGTAGGCTTGGTGTGTGACGCTGTTGGCCAGGCGCATTAGGGCGATTTCGTTCGGGCTTTTGATCATGCGGCAGCCCGCGGTGACCTGCGTTGCGCTGGTGATCGTGGCTGAAGGCGCCGCCTTCGAGATGCCATCCGCGAAGACAAACTGAACGCGCTCTTCGATGCCGATGTGACCTGTGACGAGCCCGCGCTCCTTGAGCGCGAACGCGACTACTTTGTATGGGCTTTCATTTTCTTCCCAGGTGAATACGTGCGGCGATTTGCCGAACGGCCCTTCGCCGATTTGCTCCAGCGCGCGATCCTTTTCGAATGCAGGCGCAACAAAGAACGGTTCGCCCCGTACGGGCAGGACCATAACGAACAAGCGCTCACTGAGGCCCCAGTGGATATTGCTGAAGTATTCGAGCGATGTTCCTCCGATCATGGCGATGGCTTCGAGCTTGTTCTCCCGCATGAGCCGCTGCGCCCGCTCGACGCGCGCTTGCCGTTCTTCATTGGTGATGGGATGCGCCTCGGCGCGCCGGCTCTTGAGTGCGGCTATCGGAGAGTCAGCGGGTTGAGCGGAGACGATCTGAGCGGCTGTCAACGCGGCGGCGGAATGCAATAAATGACGGCGGGTAAGCATCGTGGTGTTTATCGTAACACTGAGCAGATCCGACAAAATTAGGGCGTAGCCACTCACATGCGTTTATGTTTAAATGCTTTTATGCGGACATCCATAGAGATTCCCGATGATGTGTTCCGCCAACTCAAAATTCTGGCTGCAAACCGGCGGGTGACTCTCAAGGCCTTGGTGCAACGAGCGGTAGAGAACGAACTAGTCCGGGCAGGAAAGGACTCACGGCGCCGCCGGGTGCGTTTCCCGATTCTCGATTCCAAGCAACCAGGGAGCTTGAATCTCAGCAATGCCCAGATCGAAGACCTTCTTACCTGATGTGAACGTGTGGCTGGCGCTGGCCTCGCGCCGGCACATGCACTACCTCATCGCGACACAGTGGCTCGAAGGTGCGGCAGACGACCAGGTTGCCTTCTGTCGAATTACGCAGATGGGTCTGCTTCGTCTGTTGACCAATCGGACCGCTATGGGTATTGACGTACTGACCCAAGCGGATGCCTGGAAGGCGTATCGGCAGATCGTTTCGGACTCCAGAATTCG